>Ga0207668_10000017_pt1 | contig 158934 bp, 144 predicted proteins | sample KBSS43metaG_FD_184323 | JGI IMG/M metagenome (GOLD analysis project Ga0207668, IMG submission 184323) | Switchgrass rhizosphere microbial communities from Kellogg Biological Station, Michigan, USA - KBS S4-3 metaG (SPAdes) (version 2) | ecosystem: Host-associated > Plants > Roots >...
GCTGGCACGAAGTTAGCCGGGGCTTCTTCTACGGTTACCGTCATTATCTTCACCGTTGAAAGAGCTTTACAACCCTAGGGCCTTCATCACTCACGCGGCATGGCTGGATCAGGCTTGCGCCCATTGTCCAATATTCCCCACTGCTGCCTCCCGTAGGAGTCTGGGCCGTGTCTCAGTCCCAGTGTGGCTGATCATCCTCTCAGACCAGCTATGGATCGTCGCCTTGGTGAGCCTTTACCTCACCAACAAGCTAATCCAACGCGGGCTCATCTCAGGGCGATAAATCTTTGGTCCGAAGACATCATACGGTATTAGCTCAACTTTCGCTGAGTTATTCCGTACCCCAAGGCAGATTCCCACGCGTTACGCACCCGTGCGCCACTAACCCCGAAGGGTCCGTTCGACTTGCATGTGTTAGGCATGCCGCCAGCGTTCGTTCTGAGCCAGAATCAAACTCTCAAGTTGATGTAACCATCTCCAGCACCCGAAAAAAAGGCACCAAAAACAGCCTTCAAGGAGCCGTTCCTGCACAAATATGCATAAAGCAAAATAAGACATGGAACGGCTTAGCTTTAAAACGACCCACACGACCTCGAAAATCGCGCAGACCGCTGCCGCCGCCCACATGTCCCTTCATCTTCCAACAATGAGAAAGAACCAGACAGCCGATTTCCACCCGGAACCTTCGTCCCAGGGAGATCGTATCGACGATCCGATAGAGCCGCGAAGCTAAGCCGGAAACCGGCTCCACTCCGTCGGTGAGGGGCGCTTCTATGCCAAGGCCCGCACCCCGTCAAGAGATTTTATGGGCGCGCCAAAAATCCTTTCCGCCCCCGCAAAAGTCCCGGATTCCCGGCGCTGCGCACCATCAATTGTTATTGTCGGTGAGCACCTTGGCGGTCAGCAGCGGCGTGAACAGCTGATTGAGAATCGCGACGAACTTGCTGACCACATTCGCTTGCGCATTGGCGATGTAGATCAGGTCCTTGTCGCGCATCGGGAAATTCTGGGCGATGATGTAGCTTTCGGGCTTCATCAGATTGAGCCGGTAGATCACCGGCGGCTCGCCCGCCGCTACGGCGGCGGCGTCATAGCGGAACAGGAAGACCGACTTGGGATCCGCCTGCAGATCATTGGGCCCGCCAATACGGGCGAGCCCTTCTGCGAGCGACAAGCTGGGGGCGTCGAACGCCACCTGCGACACGCGCGGTGTGGCGCCGAAAGCACTGAAGCTGCGTGGTTCGCGGACGAGCTCGATGCGGTCACCCGGCAGGAGGGTCAAATCGTCCCCGCCACCGGGTCGGATATCCCCCAGCCGCATCTCGGCATATTCGCCCCCGCGGGTGAAACGGACCACCGTATCGGCATTGCTTGCCTTGGCGCCGCCCGCCCAGGCGATCGCGTCGAGCAGCCGCTCGCGCGCCGGGGTCAATGGCATGCGTCCGGTACGCGTGACGTCACCCAGCAGGAAGGCGCTATTGTTCGGGCTGCTCGCCACCGTCACCATGGCCTGAGGGCTTTGCGACTTGCCCCGCAGACCCTCCTCGATCATCCGCTGAACATCATAGGCTGTCGTGCCCGCGACTAGCATGCGGCCGATATAAGGCAGACGGATCGTGCCATCGGCCGCGACCATGACCTGGAAGTTCTGCGCACGCGCGCCCGGCTCGGCGAGCGGGTTGCCGCCGGCCCCGGTCGCGCTCGCCGCTCCAGCGATCGGAGCGGCATTGCCGAACAGGGTCATGCCGACTTCGTAGACGGCGACCTGCAACACGTCGCCGGGCGCGATCCGGTCGACCCGCCCCTCCCGCGCCAGACCAGCGATCTGCCCGATCGGGCGACCAGCCGGCGGCATCGCGATCAGCTTCTGGAACGCCGCGCCGTCAAGGTCGACGACGGTGAACTTCAGAGGCGAAGCGGGCTGGCGCGCCGCACCGAGCACTTGCCTTCCCGTCGGCCCGCTCGACGGCAGTGACGCGCATCCAGACAAGAGAACCGCGAGCATAGCGACGGCTCCGCTCGAACGGAGGCGGCAAGTGGGACTGGTCGACATGAAAGACCCTTTATCGAAAATCGCGGCAAATCTATGACTGGTGGCGACGAAGAGCGCGTGGCCCATGGCGTCGTCAAGCCTAATTCCGTGGGGTGACAAGAGATCGGCGCGGCGAGACCTCAGGCGGCCCGCATCTGGAGCCCATGATGGACCTCGCAGGCTTCGGCCACGCTGTCATAGAAGGTGAGGTTGCCCGCATAGAGGACGGCGCCGCGTTCGCAATAATGCTGAAGCATGTGCGGATCGTGCGACACCATCACCAAGGTGCCGGTATCGCGTCGCTTCATCAGCTCCTCATGCGACCGCTTGCGGAAGCGCTCGTCCCCGGCGCCCGTGACCTCGTCGACCAGATAGCAATCGAAATTGATCGCCAGCGAAGTGCCGAATGCGAGACGCCCGTTCATACCGGAAGAATAGGTGCGAACAGGTTGATGAAGATAGGGACCGAGCTGGGCGAAGTCCTCGACGAAATCGAGGATTTCCTGTTCCGGCTGCCGATAGATGCGGGCGATGAACCGGACATTGTCCGCCCCCGTCATGGTCGGCTGAAAGCAGCTGCTGAGGCCGATGGGCCAGCTCGTCGTCATTTCGCGGCGAATACGCCCCGAGCTCGGCTGCTCGACGCCGGCGATCAGGCGCATCAGGGTCGTCTTGCCTGCGCCGTTCGCACCGCAGATGCCGATGCTTTCACCGCGTTTGATCGTGAAGCTGAGATTGCTGAAAACCTGCTTCTCGAACTTCCGGATATGATAGGATTTCGACACATCTTCGAAGTGGATCATCAAACGGCGTCCTCGCGTCTCACCGGCCGCCCTTATCGAGCGGCGACAAAAAGCTGGACGCTAATCGTCCATGCTGCAATGGCGGCCAATATAGACAATGGCCGGCCGAACGCAAAACCAGCCCGTCGCGATCGACGCCCGCATGCTGGGCCGCGAAGCCACCGGCGTGGCGACCTACGCGCGCGCGCTGGAGGCGGCCCTGCGGCTGGCCCAGGCCGATCTCACGCGGATCAGCGACCCAAGCTGCTCCCGACCAATGGGTCCCGCGACCCGTCCCGAACGCTGGCTGCGTTGGATTTCAGCCCTGGTCGACCGACCGCGCCGGCTGTGCCGCGATGGTGACGCGCTGGGCGCGCCCGACATCTTCCGGCTGGCGCAGGTTCATTTCGACCGGCATGGAACGTTGCTGCGATTGAGGTCGGCGGAGCCAGCCGGCATCGTGTTCTGGACCTATCCTCTGCCAATCCGGATCGAAGGATGGACGAACATCTATACCATTCACGACGCAATTCCGCTCACTCATCCCGCGCTAAGCGAGATTGAGCCGGGCCGCCATCGGCGTCTGCTCGACGCGTTGGCCGCCAGCGCCCAGCGGCTGCTCACCGTATCCGAAGCCGCCCGGGCCGACATCATCGCCGCGGTGGGCTGCGGTCCCGACTTGATCCGCAGTTGCCCGCCGGGGCTGGCTGTTGCCGGCGTCAGCGGGCGGCCCGATGGTCGGTTCACGCCTGGCGGGTACCTGCTCTTCGTCGGCAGCATCGAACCGCGCAAGAATCTGCTGCGCCTCGTGGAGGCTCATCGGCGGAGCGGCGTTTCGATGCCGCTTGTCCTCGTCGGTCCGAATGGCTGGCGCTCCTCCGATATCGTGCCGCTTCTTGAGGCGGCCCCACGGGTCGTCAGACTGCCTTATGCCGATCGACAGGCGGTCGTCGACCTGATGGCCCATGCGCGCGCGCTGCTCCTTCCATCGATCGTCGAAGGCTTCGGCCTGCCGATCGTCGAGGCCATGCAGCTGGGGACGCCGGTGCTGACCTCGCGTGGCGGCGCCACACAGGAGGTGGGAGGAGACGCGGTGTTGCTCGCCGACGCCGAATCGGCCGATGACCTCGCCGCCCAGATCAGGCGCCTGGCCACGGACGATGAACTCGCCGCTCGTCTGCGCAACCTCGGACGCGACCGCGCATCGGCTTATACGCCCGAAGCTTTCGCCGACCGCCTTAAGGCGATACAGGGCGAGCTTCTCACCTCTCCAATCCGATGATCGAGCTCTCCCCTCAATGACCAAGCTCACCATCGGTATTGACGGTTATAATCTCGCCATGCCGCGCGGTACCGGTGTCGCGACCTATGGGTTCGCGCTTGCTCGCTCGGTCACCGAGCTCGGCCATGAAACTATCGGTGTCTTCGGAATTGATGTCGGCGATCGCGCCGCTACGCGCGAACTGATGTTTTTCGATCGCTTTGGCAAGGACCGGCCCGCCGAGACGCACCGTCGGCACAAGCGTCGGCGGCGCGTCCAATGGCTGCGATCCTTCGTACCGGCACACGCACTCGAGGTGCCGCTAACGTCTGCGGTCGAGAAGCAAGCATTGGCGGACAAGCTCCCCGCCTTCGATCGAATCGTCAGCGCGCCCGACCTGTTCGAGATCGCCGAGCAACGGCTGCGCACATTCGGTACGTTCCAGACGCTGCGTGTCGCCGACCCGCCCGACATCATGCACTGGACCTACCCGGTTCCCGTGCGTCTGGAAGGCGCGAAAAATGTCTACACGCTGCACGATCTGGTGCCGCTAAAGCTTCCCTACACGACGCTCGACGCCAAGGGCGCCTACCGCCGGCTGATCGAGCTGTGCCTGGCGCAGGGCGATCATATCTGCACCGTGTCGGAGGCGAGCCGACGCGACATATTGGAGCTGTTCCCGGCGACCCCCGCCGAAAAGATCACGAACAGCTACCAGACCGCACCGATACCCCAGGCGCTGCTCGACCGCGACCCGGGCGAGGATGCGCATGTCGTCGCCGGCATGTTCGGGCTGGTGCGAGGCGGCTACTTCCTGTTCTTCGGCGCGCTCGATCCGAAGAAGAACCTGCCCCGCCTGGTCGAGGCCTATCTGATCTCGCGGGTGCAAACACCTCTTGTCATCGTTGGCGCGCGCAATTGGAACACCGAAGACGAGAACCGGCTTTTCGGGGATGGCGCCTGGAGGGGCGCGGCCAACATCATTCGGCTCGACTACCAGCCACGCGAACTGCTGCTGCGGCTGGCCCGTGGCGCAAAGGCGGTGCTATTTCCCTCACTCTATGAGGGTTTCGGCCTCCCTGCCGCCGAGGCGGTCCGGCTCGGCACGCCGGTGATCGCGTCGAGCAGCAGCTCGCTGCCCGAAGTCGTGGGCGGCGCCGGGCTCATGGTCGATCCCTATGATACCGAAGCGATCGCCGCCGCTATCCGCGCGATCGACGGCGACCCGGCGCTGTCGGCGCGATTGTCGGCGGCCGCGCCGGCACAGGCGGCGAAGTTTAGTGACGAGCGGTATCGCGAGCGGCTCACGGCGATGTACGAGCGCGTGACACGGAGCTGATCATGACCACGAGAGCGCTGGCGGCGATACTCTTCCTGTCCCTCGCCGGCGGCGCCCATGCCGAGCTGCGCGACTATTGCCCCGATCGTCCGGGCATCGGTTCGCCGAGCTGCACGATCGATCGCGGCCATGTCTCGGCCGAGGTCGGCATCGCCGGCTGGACGCTCGACAAGACGGCTGGAGCACGCGACGATACGCTGATTCTGGGTGACATGCTTGCCCGCTTTGGCCTCGGCGATGCCACCGAATTTCGGCTCGGCTGGACCGGCTATGGCCGCCAGCGTGATCGCGATGCGACCGGCGCGACGCGCCGGCAACACCGGGTCGGGGACGTGACGCTGGCGCTTCGGCAGAACCTGCGCAATCCCGACGGCTCGGGGCTGTCCTTCGCGGTCACCCCATTCGTCACCCTGCCCGTCGGCCGACAGCCTATCGGCGCCGGCGATTGGGGGGCGGGTTTGGCTGGTGCGCTTTCGCTGGAACTGAACGACAGCATTGCTCTCGCCTTCACCCCGGAGGCCGATGCCGCGGTCGACGAGGACGGCCGCGGCCGCCACTTTGCCTACAGCCTGGTCGAGGGGATCAACGCCAAGCTCAATGAGGGGTTGACCATGACGATCGAGCATCAGGTCAGCCGCGACCGCGATCCAGCCGGTCATTCGACGACGCAACTCGCCGGCCTTTCATTTGGTTGGATGAGGAGCAAACAGCTTCAACTCGACATGGGCGCCAATGCGGGCCTCAACCAGCATAGCTCCGATATCAAGCTGTATGTGGGCATTTCCCGGCGTTTCTAAGCGGCCGGCCACCGCTGCCGCGCGGCACGGCCATGCTCGTGGAGCGCCTGCAGCTCGGCGAGCAAGGGCTCAAGACCATCGAGGGGCCAGGCGTTGGGACCATCGGACAGCGCCGCGTCTGGATCGGGATGGGTTTCCATGAACAGCCCGGCGACTCCGACCGCGACCGCGCCGCGAGCCAGCACGGGAACGAACTCCCGCTGGCCGCCCGAGCTCGATCCCTGCCCGCCCGGCAACTGCACCGAGTGAGTCGCGTCGAATATGATCGGGCAGCCGGTCTCGCGCATGATGGCGAGGCCGCGAAGATCGGTGACGAGATTATTATAACCAAAGGACGTGCCGCGCTCGGTAACGAGGATCGCGGGGGACTGCCCCGCCGCTTGCGCCGCCACCCGCGCCTTGGCGACGACATGGGTCATGTCACCCGGCGCCATGAACTGCGCCTTCTTGATGTTCGCCGGCTTGCCGCAGGCGCCGACCGCCTCGATGAGATCGGTCTGGCGGGCGAGAAAGGCGGGCGTTTGGACGACGTCGACCACCTGCGCCGCGGCGTGGACCTGTTCGGGATCATGGACGTCGGTCAGCACCGGCAAGCCGGTCGCATCGCGCACCTTCTCCAGGATGCGCAGGCCTGCCTCGAGCCCGGGACCGCGGAACGATGCATTGGAGCTGCGATTGGCCTTGTCGAACGAGCTTTTGAAGATCAGCAGCAGCCCGAGCCGGTCGGCGATCACGCGCAGCTGCTCGGCCACCTCCAGGACCAAGGTTTCCGACTCGATCACGCACGGCCCGGCGATCACGAACAGAGGTTCGTCGAGCCCGACCCTGCGCCCCAGCAATTCCATCATCGCGCTTCTAGATCAGCTGCGCACAACGGCATAGCCCGGTTCGAGCAGCGGCTCGGATTCGGGCAGCGGACCTTCCTCGAAGCGGCGATAATCGGCGGGAGAAACGAAGAAGCCGCGGCGGACGAGCCGTTCACCAATATCCGCGCGAGCCGTCAGCCAGGCAACGCCCGGCGCAAGCAACAGCCCGATCGCAACCGGCAGCGACCAGATAGTACCGTCGATCCCGACCGCGATCGCCCCCATGAGCAGGGCACCCAGTCCGACATGCCAGCGATAGAAATGCGCGACCTCCGCAAAGGCGAGACCCTCCGTCGCGCGCCGCTGTGGCATCCAGCCGCTGCGGCGGCCGCGCAATATCTCGATGATCGCCATAGTTTGGGTCAGCATGACGATCGGCGCGGTGATGATCGAGGTAATGATCTCGAGCGGAAAGGTGCGAAGCACACAACGCCACCCGCCGAGCTCGCGCAATAGCGCTCGATCCTGCGAGAGCGCCAGCAGCGCGACCAGTTTAGGCCCGAACAGCATCAGCACCGTGAGGCCGAGCAGCCAGGCCGAGGGCAGCAACACCAGGCCCGCGAAGTCGGCACGAAGCTGTTCTAAGGTGGCAGCACTCAGTAGCAGAAGCCAGAGCGGGGCCGTCAGGTAAGCCGACGCGCCCATGAACAGTTGGAGGCGGTTGATCCAATGAAATCCGGCGGCATCGAGCAGGCGGAGATGCTGGAGATTGCCCTGGCACCAACGGCGGTCGCGGACCGCATGATCGATCATCGTCGGCGGAAATTCCTCGTAGGAACCGCTTGGCAGCGTCACCATATGGACAGCCCAGCCGCGCCGCCGCAGCAGTGCCGCCTCGACCATATCATGGCTCATGATGTGGCCACCGAGAAGCCGATCCTCGGGGAGAGCGGGCAGGCCGCAGCTTTCGGCGAAGGCGCGAACCCTTATGATCGCATTATGGCCCCAGAAGGTTGCTTCGGTGCCCGACCACCAGCGCAAACCCGCGGATGCGACCGGACCATAGACTGACGACGCGAACTGATGCCAGCGCGCAAACATCGTCTGCCCGTTGATCAATTGCGGCACCGTCTGCAGCAAGCCGATATTTGGCCGCGCCTCGATCGCCGTCGCGAGCCGAACCATGGCTTCACCGCTCATCAGGCTGTCCGCGTCCAGCACGATCATATGATCGTAGCCGCCGCCGAATCTCCGAACCCACTCGGCAATATTACCCGGTTTGCGCGCCGTGTTGCGTTCGCGTCGACGGTAATAGACGCGCGACCGGCTTCGTTCGCGCAGGCGGCGGAAGGCGATATATTCCTTGTCATATGCTTGCTCGTCGGAGTCGCTCAGGACGAAGAAGTCGAAGCGCCCGGCGGCCCCGACCTCGTCGACCGACCGGGTCATCCAGCCAAGCCGACAGAATACCGCGCCAACATCCTCGTTATAGATCGGCATCAGCACGGCCGTGCGCCCTTGCGGCATCACTGCCAATTCCCGGTTCGGCAGATCGACCGGTCCGCGACCGAGCAGCACGAAGAGCCCGGCCACCGCGCTCAAGAAACCGAAGGCAATCCAGGCGAACAGCCCAAAGAAGAGCAGCGCAAAGCCGGCATCGATCCAGTCGATGCCGTCCGAACGCAGCGGTGTGAACATTTCCTGCGCAGCCAGCAAGCCGAATAGAAAACTGCCTGTGATCAAGAAAAGCCGCCGCTGGAACAGGGGACCGACATGACCGACCGGACCGGCCGGCGCACAGCGGGGCGCCCGGGAAAAGTCCTGGACCGGCATGGTCAGCGGCGCCTCGCACGGAAGGTCGTCCCCGGCCACGCTGTCGCGGCGCGGTGAAGAGCCGTCGCTTATACCGTCATGTGTCCGATACAAAACTCACACTCGCTTCTGTGGTTTGACGTGATGACATGCCGAGCGGGCGACATTCGCCTTTTGCGCCAGAACGCCCCGGCGGCCCGGCCAGTGCCTGTCTATTTCGCATTGCACAAACGCACCAGGGCGTCGTTGGGGCCGTTAGGCCGCGAATCGTGGATATTGCGTCCATCATGGGGATATCTGCCGAATCAGGGTTTCGCTGAGGCCCTCGCCGTTGCGTCGAAGAGTGACCCGGATGTTGCTCGGCTTGCCGCTGCGCGCGATATCGACGATCACTCGCCATCGGCCCGGTTGGCCGACAACAGGATAGGCACTGACCGAGAGCAGCCTGCCTTCGTCGACGGTGACCTCCGGCTCCACGCCCGAATCTCGGCCCAGAACCTTCAGCGCGGGCCCTTCGAAATCGGCCACTAGCCTGCGGGCACCCGCGATCGGCTCGTGACCGGGACGGCCGGCCGTTCCCGTCCAGCACGCGATGACGCGGGCAAGCGGCGTCGAGAACGGTTCCCCGGCGATCCAGCGCAGCCTATAGTCGAAAGCGAAACTACTGCCCTCCTTCGCAGGCTGCGTGGGCGTCCAGAATGCGACGATATTGTCGTCGGTCTCGCGCGCGGTGGGAATTTCGTACAGCATGACCGCGCCGGGACCCCAGTCTCCCGTGGGTTCGACCCACAGGTTCGGCCGCCTTTCGTAGAACACGCCATCGTCCTGATAATGATCGAAGCTCCGATCGCGCTGGAGCAGGCCGAAGGCGCTCGCCCCGGCCGGATCGCCAAAGGCGTTGATCGTCGGGCGCTGCGGATTGGCCAGCGGGCGCCAGATCCGTTCCCCAGCACGGTTGTTGATCAGCAGGCCATCCGAATCGTGGATCTCCGGTCGCCAGTCGGCGCGCTTGTTCGGATTGCCCTCATCATACCAGAACATCGAAGTGAGCGGCGCAATGCCGAGCCGGGCGACGTCCCGACGCAGCCAGATCACCATCGATACGTCTTGAACGACGCCTTGCTTGCCGCCGTTCGAGGTCACGAACCGATAGGCACCGGTCACGCTCGGCCCCTCTAGCAACGCGTAGATGGTGAGACCAGCGCCCGTCCGCTCGAGCCAAAAGCTGGTGAAAACAGGAAATTCCTCGCGGCCGTCGATGCCCGTGTCGATGGCCAGGCCCCGCGCCGACAGCCCATATTGGTCGAGCGCGCCGGCCGAGCGGAAATAGGAGGCGCCGAGAAAGGCGAGCCAGTCGCCCTTCCCTCCTTTGTTCATGACCCTGAAACCGGCGATGCCGGGGACGATCTGGGGCTCTGGTCCTTCGCCCGGGCGGACCGCAAACATCTCTTCGCTATGCTCGATCTGCCGTGCGCGGCCCTGCTCGACGATCGCGATCCGCACCGGCACGGGTGAGGGCCGCAGGATCGGGAAAAGGCGCACCGCATAGCCATCGTCGGCGAACAGCGAGTCCTCGGCCCGGAAGCTGATCCGGTTGGCGGCATCGTAATCGAGCGAATGCGCTCGCGGATCGGCCTGCGGCAAAGCGCGCGGCTTGCTCCGCGCAAGCGCGGCGGCATGGCCCTTGAGCCAATCCCAGGAGAAGGGCTGCCCAGCCGCGGTCTTCGGCGGCCGGGCCAAAGCGGTCGCACCGGCACCGGACGCCAGCAGAAGGCCAAGGATCGCCAAGCTTTCCCGTCTGTCGATCATGCCTGCCCGTTAAAATTTCCTGCAGCCGCGGTCCAGCGAACTGGCGACGCGGAAAGGCCAGTATAGCGAGCGAAGCTGAACCACAGCTGTAGACTGGTTGGAGCCGTGCCGACGGGTTTTTTCGGTTGCGCGCGATTTCAACCCCCTGAATCGACCGAAATGGCGGGAATCCCACGATTTCTGTTGCGGCAATGCAACACTGACCGACACTGATCGTTGCGCCGTCGGATTGACGTTGCGACATCCGACAGCTGCCCCTACCGCGGCGCCACTGCGCACGAGAAAGCGCAGAATATAGGGAGTTTTCATGAAGAAAGTTGCTTTTGCGGCTGCTGTTGCGGCCTGCCTTGCCACGCCTGCGTTCGCCGAGGACAATGCCGACGCGACCTTCACCGGTTTCCGCGTCGAGGCGATCGTCGGCTATGACAATATCGGCATCTCGGGCATCAAGAATCCCGATGGCGTGGTGTACGGCATCGGCGCCGGCTATGACTTCGCCGCCGGCGGTGTGGTGCTGGGCGTCGAGGCCGAGGCCTCGGACTCGACCGCCAAGGTCAAGCTGGTCGGGCCAGACCTCGTCGCCGCCCGCGATCTCTATGCCGGCGGCCGGATCGGCACCGTGGTCGGCAACGGCCTGCTCTATGGCAAGGTCGGCTACACCAATGCCCGCACCAAGGTGAAGGGCCTCGGCGGCGCCAATGGCGACGGCGTCCGCGCCGGCCTCGGCTATGAACTGCCCTTCGGCAGCCAGACTTTCGCCAAGGTCGAATATCGCTATTCGAACTATGAGGCGGGCATCAGCCGCAATCAGGTCGTCGCGGGCTTCGGCGTTCGCTTCTGATGGGAATGTGGGCCCGGTCATGCCGGGCCCCAAACTCGCACCGCGCCTTCGGAGCGCGGGTGCGGTATTTGCAACGACGAAGAACCAGAACGCAACTGACATTCGCGCGAAAAAGGCGGATTCATGCTGCATTGCGAAACGAGGAGCGTTCGATGCGCATCCAAGTTTTATCTGTGCTGTATTCGTTGCTAAGCTTTACAGTTGCTGCCCCTGCACGGTCAGCATCCGTCCTGCTTGAGCTTTCGTCCCCCGGCCTTGCGCGAGAGTGGCCCGCGCCGAACAACAACAATCCGGCGAATACCACGCCCCGCTTCGCGGCCTTTTTGCCGGCCCCGACGGGCCTCCCTTCTCCTCCGTCGACCATCGAAGACCTGTCATTTGCCGACAGCAGCCTGGACGATGCGTTGCTCACCGCCCGGCCCATGTCCGACATAACCCCGACCCTGTCGGGGTTTCCCCATGAAGATTCATCGCCGTCGGCACCCGTTCCCCCCGAGATCTCGACCTGGGCGATGATGATGCTCGGCCTGGGGCTCATCGGCCAGGCCGCACGCGGACGCAGCAATCGCCGGCTGCAGCGGTTGCTGCCGAATCAGGCGAGACGGGCCTAAGCGACCTCATCCCAGCGCCTCGCTCGCCTCCAGCCATTCGGCCTCGACGGCCTCGAGTTCGCCCTCGACCTCGGCGCGCAGCTTCATCAGATCGGTCATCGTGCGCCCGGCGTCGCCCGGCGCCGCGTTCTTCGGGTCGAACATGGCGCGGTCGATTTCGGAGCGGCGAGCGGTCAGTTTGGCAATCCGGCCCTCCATGGTGCTGATCGCCTTCCGTAGCGCCTGACTCTTCTCGCGCGCCTGCGCCGCCGCCTTGCGATCATCCTTCCGATTGGCGATTCGCGGCGCCGCCTCCGCCGACGGCCGAGGCTGGTTCCGGCCGAGAATCAGATCGGTGTAGTCGTCGAGGCTCCCGGCGAACTCCCGGGCGGTACCGCCATCGACAAGCACCAGCCGGTCGGCGGCGAGCTCGATCATGTGCCGATCATGGCTGACGACGACCACGCAGCCCTCGAAGTCATTAAGCGCCTGGACGAGCGCCTCGCGCGCATCGACGTCGAGATGGTTGGTCGGCTCGTCGAGGATCAGCATGTGCGGCGCATCGCGGGTGATCAGCGCGAGCGCGAGCCGCGCGCGCTCGCCGCCCGACAGCTTGCCCACCTTCGTGGTCGCCTTGTCGCCCGAAAAGCCGAAGCGGCCGAGTTGGGCGCGGACCGCGGAAGGCGTCATCCCGCGCATAAGCCGGGTCATATGCTCGAGCGGCGTGTCGTCGCGGTCGAGCTCCTCGACCTGATACTGGGTGAAATAGCCGACCCGCATCCGGGCGGTCGCCGCCATGCCGCCCTCCATCGGCCGCAGCTGCGCGGCGAGCAGACGGGCGAGCGTGGTCTTGCCGTTGCCGTTGCGGCCGAGCAGCGCGATCCGGTCGTCGGGATCGAGGCGCAGGTTCAGGCGCTGCAGGATCGGCCGGCCCTCCTCATAGCCGACGGCGGCCATGTCGAGCGTGACCAGCGGCGGCTTCAACGCGTCGGTCGGCGAAGGGAAGTCGAAGGACAGGGTCGGGTCCTCGGCCAGCGCGGCGATCGGCTGCATCTTCGCCAGCGCCTTGGCGCGCGACTGCGCCTGCTTGGCCGTCGAAGCACGGGCGCTGTTGCGTGCGATATAGTCCTGCAGCTTGGCGCGCTGGGCGTCTTGCTGCGCCCTCGCGGCGGCAAGCTGCGCCGCTCGCTCGGCGCGCTGACGCTCGAAGCTGTCGTAACCGCCGGTATAGAGCGTGGTCTTGCCGCCTTCGAGATGCAGGATGTGATCGACGACATTGTTGAGCAGATCGCGTTCATGGCTGATCACGACCATCATCGCCGGGTAGCTCTTCAGGAAATTCTCGAGCCAGAGCGTCGCTTCGAGATCGAGATGGTTCGAGGGCTCGTCGAGCAGCAGCAGATCGGGTTCGGAGAAGAGCAGCGCCGCGAGCGCGACGCGCATCTTCCATCCGCCCGAATAGCTGTCGAGCGGACGGCGCTGCATCTCCTCGTCGAAGCCGAGGCCGACGAGAATGCGCGCGGCACGGGCGGGTGCGGCATGCGCGTCGATCGCGTTCAGCCGCTCGTGAAGCTCCCCCAGGCGATCGGGATCATGGCAATGCTCGGCTTCATCGAGCAGCGTTGCGCGCTCGGTGTCGGCGGCGAGCACCGTATCGATCGGCGTCGAACTGCCGCTCGGCGCTTCCTGCGCGATATAGCCGATGCGCAGGCCGCGCGGCTTGTCGAGCTCGCCGTCATCGGCCTCGAGGCTGCCGATCATGACCTTCATCAGCGTCGATTTGCCCGCGCCATTCCGCCCGATCAGGCCCACGCGCGCCTTCGGGGGCAGCGCGGCCGAGGCGCGATCGAGGATCGTACGCCCGCCGAGACGGACGGTGAGATTCGAGAAATTGAGCATGGGCGCGCCGATAGCAGCGCTTTGGCGTCATATCCATGCTTGAAGCCACAAGGGCCCTGCACCATTAGTCGTCCGCGATTCCGATTGAAGCGAGAGGCCCGATGTCCGATCTTTATCCCGTCCCCGCCGAATGGGCCGCCAGGGCCAAGGTGACCGAGGAAAGCTATCATCGGCTCTACGCGCGTTCGCTCGACGACGCGCACGCCTTCTGGCTCGACCAGGCGAAGCGGCTCGACTGGGCCCGCTTTCCGACCAGAACCAACGAAAGCAGCTTCGACGAAGCCGATTTCCAGGTGAAATGGTTCGCCGACGGCGAGCTCAACGTGTCGGCCAACTGCCTCGACCGGCATCTGGCCGAGCGTGGCGACCAGGTGGCGATCATCTGGGAACCCGATGTACCGAGCGAGGAGCCGCGGCGCTTCACCTATGCCCAGGTCCATGCCGAGGTCTGCCGCTTCGCGAACGTCCTGAAGGCGCAGGGGGTGAAGAAGGGCGACCGCGTCACCGTCTATCTGCCGATGATCCCCGAGGCGGCGTTCGCGCTGCTCGCCTGCGCGCGGATCGGCGCAATCCATTCGGTCGTGTTCGGCGGCTTTTCGCCCGACGCGCTCGCCGGCCGCATCCAGGATTGCGACAGCTCGATCGTCATCACCGCCGATTGCGGGCGGCGCGGCGGCAAGATCGTGCCGCTTAAGGTCAATGTCGATGCCGCCGCGAGGATCGCGCCGAGCCTCAAGACCGTGCTGGTCATCAAGGCGACCGGCAACGACGTGGCGATGCAGGACGGCCGCGACGTCTGGTATCATGACGCGGCGGCGAACGTCTCCGCCGACTGTCCGGCCGAGCCGATGAACGCCGAGGACCCGCTGTTCATCCTCTACACGAGCGGATCGACGGGCAAGCCGAAGGGCGTGCTCCACAGCACCGGCGGCTATCTGCTCTGGGCGAGCCTGACCCATGAGATCTGCTTCGACTACCGCCCCGGCCAGATCTATTGGTGCGCCGCCGATATCGGCTGGGTCACCGGGCACAGCTATATCGTCTATGGTCCGCTCGCCAATGGCGCGACGACGCTGATGTATGAAGGCGTGCCGAGCTGGCCCGATGCGAGCCGCATCTGGCAGGTCGTCGATCGCCACCAGGTCGAGATCGTCTTCACCGCGCCGACCGCGCTGCGCGCGCTGATGAAGGATGGCGACGACTATGTGAGGAAGACGTCGCGCACCTCGCTCAAGCTGCTCGGCACGGTCGGCGAGCCGATCAATCCCGAGGCATGGCGCTGGTATCACGACGTGGTCGGCGAAGGCCGCTGCCCGATCATCGACACCTGGTGGCAGACCGAGACAGGCGCGGCGATGATCGCGCCGCTGCCCGGCGCCACCGCGCTCAAGCCGGGATCGGCGACGCGACCGCTGTTCGGCGTGGTGCCCCAGCTCGTCGATGGCGAGGGCAAGCTGCTCGACGGGGCGACCGAGGGCAATCTGTGCATCGCTCAGAGCTGGCCGGGGCAGATGCGCACCGTCTGGGGCGACCATGCCCGCTTCTTCCAGACCTATTTCTCGACCTATCCGGGCAGATATTTCACCGGCGACGGGTGCCGCCGCGACGCCGACGGCTATTACTGGATCACCGGCCGGGTCGACGACGTAATCAACGTCTCGGGCCACCGCATGGGCACCGCCGAGGTGGAGAGCGCGCTGGTCCTCCACGCCAAGGTCGCCGAGGCGGCGGTGGTGGGCTTCCCGCACGACATCAAGGGCCAGGGCATCTACGCCTATGTCACGCTGAACGCCGGCGAGGCGACAAGCGAGGAGCTGCGCAGGGAGCTGCGCGACTGGGTCCGCACCGAGATCGGCCCGATCGCGACCCCGGACGCGATCCAGTTCGCCCCCGGCCTGCCGAAGACCCGATCGGGCAAGATCATGCGACGGATATTGCGGAAGATCGCCGAGGGGGACGTCTCGTCGCTCGGCGACACGTCGACGCTCGCCGATCCGGCGGTGGTCGACGATCTGGTGGCGAACCGGGTGAAGGCGGCGGCTTAGCGGCTGGGGCCTACCCTCCGTGGTCACCCCGGGCTCGACCCGGGGTCCCGCTACCTTCGCTACTTCGAGAAAGAAGCGGGACCCCGGATCAAGTCCGGGGTGACAGGTTAAAAGGCTGGTCCGCCCCGCTCGATCGCCCGCAGTTCGCGGACGATCTCCGCATATTCGGCCGAGCGGGCGCCGTGCTTCCATGCATTGCGGTTGCCGCGCGGCGCGCCGCTGCCCTTGCCGCCATGCATCCGGCAGCGCGCGGCGCCGCCGACCGCCGGCGAGCGGCACGGCGCACCGGCCCGCGTCCGCGCGCCGCAGCGGGGGGCGCTGGCGAGAATTTCCGGCTGAAGGCCGGTGCCCCGTTCGATTTTCGGTTGCATGGGGTTGTTCGGCTGTTTTTTTACATTTTGCATGATGTCCCTCCACAAACATCGTTTCGACCGGCGCTTCCGCGTCACCCCGCCGCGCCCGTTGGAGCTTCAGAATTTCGGCGATGGTGGCGCGGCAGCGCGATTGCGCGCGGAGCGCCAGCCGGGCATAGCGCGCCGAAGCGGCAGGCCAGCCGGCCATGGATCGGCCCGCCAGCCCAGCCAGCTTCGAGAATATCGCATCGAGGGCCAATGCGCGTGCGATCAGCGCTTCGCAGGCAAGCGCCGCATCCGGCACATCCGCAGAACCGGTTGCGTGCCCGATTGCCTCGCATTTCGTCCTTCGAAAGGGCGGCTCCACCGATCCGATCATCCTCATCGTCCCGGCCGATATTGGAACATAACAAGAACATGTCAAGGCTGGCGGCCTTGCCAGCCATTTTGTGTGACGCGGATGTTGGGCTGGCGTCGGCGGCCGGCTATAGCGAGCGGGTGAAGCCGAAGATTCTGACGACGATCATCGATTACACGCCGCGAGCGTTCGCGGCGGACGCTGTCGCAGGGGTGACAGTCGCGCTGGTCGCGCTGCCGCTCAGTATCGCGATCGCAATCGCATCGGGCGTACCGCCGGCGGCGGGCATCGTCACCGCTATCGTCGCGGGTTTCCTGATTTCGGCGCTCGGGGGCAGCCGCGTCCAGATCGGCGGTCCGACCGGCGCCTTCATCGTCGTGGTTTACGGCATCGTCCATGACCATGGCCAACAGGGTCTGATCGTCGCGACGCTGATGGCGGGCATCATCCTGCTTTTGGCGGGACTTGTCGGGGCGGGCCGGCTGATCCGCCATGTGCCGGAGCCGGTGATCGAGGGCTTCACGATCGGCATCGCGCTTGTCATCGCAGTCAGCCAGATCAAGGATCTGGCGGGGATGTCCGGCCCGCCGCTGCCGGCAGATTTCATTCCGAAGGTCGCCGGACTCTGGGCGATCCGCGACACGATCAACCCGGCAGCGCTGGCGCTGGGCATAGGCTGCGTGGCGGCGATCCTCATCCTGCGCCGCCTCGTACCGCGCGTGCCGTGGGCGGTCGTCGTGGTCGCGCTGGCCAGTCTTGCCGCGATGGCCTTGCCGCTATCGGTCATGACCGTCGAGGCACGCTATGGTGCGTTGCCGCAGGGGCTGGCCATGCCCACCATGCCCCATGTCGACCCCGGTCAGCTGATCGCCCTGCTGCCCGCCGCGCTGACCATCGCCTTCCTGGCGGGCATCGAATCGCTTCTCTCGGCGATCGTCGCCGATCGCATGATCGGTGGATCATATCGGCCGGGGGCGGAGCTTCTCGCGCAAGGCGCCGCCAATATCGCGTCGCCGTTGTTCGGCGGTTTGCCGGCGACGGGCGCCATTGCACGCACCGCGACCAATGTCGGGGCGGGTGGTCGCACACCGGTCGCGGGCATGATCCATGCGGTCGTGATGCTGGTCGCGTTAATCGTCGCCGCGCCGCTCGCGGGCGCGCTCGCCTTGCCCGCGCTGGCGGGGTTGCTGATCGTGACCGCATGGGTGATGAGCGAGCCGCACCGCTGGCCCGAACGGCTGCGCCTGCCCAAGGCCGATCTTGCCGTGCTCGGGCTGACGGCGGCGCTCACGGTGTTCGCCGATCTTACGATCGCAATCGCCACCGGCACGATCATCGGCCTCGCGGTCAGGCTCGCGCGCGGCAAAAGCGAGCCGCCGAATTGGCATGTGCCGGGGGCATAAAACGGGCCGCTTGGGCAAGTGGCGCGGTTGCGTCAATTAGTGGAGTGGCACCGTAATACCACCGTAATACTATGTGCCGGGGGCGTAGCGCGGGCCGCGATCCCTCAGTTCAGGTCGGCAGGGGTGACTGTGATGGTGTCTTGTCCGGAGCGCAGAACCTGGCCCGGCAATTCGCCTGTTGTCTTGCCTTCCCTGACGATCTCGACGCCGTTCACGAAGACGTGATCGACGCCCTTCGGGAATGAGGTGAGCCGCCACGCGCCGCCGGGCAGATCGACGGCGCGCTCGACTTCGCTTGTCCCGACGCGTTGCGGATCGAGGATCACGATGTCCGCCTTGAAGCCTTCGCGCAGCTCGCCTCTGTCGACCAGGCCGAACAGCTCGGCGGGCGCTTTGGTCATCAGGTGGATCGCCCGTTCGACCGGCACCAGCTTCTTGCCGCGCAGGCAGTCCTCGACAAAGCTGGCCGGATAGGCGGCACCGCTCATCCGGTCCAGATGCGCTCCGGCATCCGATCCGCCAATGAGAATATGCTTGTCGCTCCAGGCCTCCGACCGGAATGCCCAGCTCTCCGGGCTGTCGTCCCCGACGTTCGGCCAGAGCACCGTACGCAGCCGGTCGGCGATCACGATGTCGAACAGGCAGTCGGTCGGATCCATCCCGCGCTCGGCCGCGACCGCTCCGAGGTTGCGGCCGTCCAGTCCCTCATTCTCGGCCGAGAAGGTCGACCCGATCGTGTAGCGCGACCAGTTCACCAGACTGGCGAGCGTTCCCGCCTCGGGCCGCCTGGCATCTTCCATCATCTTGAGGCGAACGGCGGGATCCTTCAGCGCCTCGATCCGCGCATCGACCGGGAGCCGCAGGATCTCGCCCCACCCCGGCAGGAGATGCAGCGCGCAGTGGGTCAGGAAGCTGAGGCACATCGGGACATGCACCGGCATGGTCAGGGCGCGAATATGGGCACCCTGGCGCGCGCCCTCGCGCGATGCGCTCAGCTGGTGCTCATAATGCTCGCGGTCGCTCGCCTTGATCTGGAGGACGTTCCAGTTGAGCGGGCGCTCGGCACCCGCCGACATGGCGATCATCAGCTTGATCTCGTCGTCATTGAACCGGCCGATGCAGCCATCGACGATGAATTCGAGGGTGGTGCCGGGATGGTCCTTCACAGCCCGCGTCAAAGGCAGCACCTCCGCCGCCCAGTCAGCATAGCGCGACGGTACGGGCTTTCCGTCCCCGTCGATATGGGTGAAAGACAGCGAGGTGGAGAAACCGAGCGCACCCGCGGCAAGAGCGTCGTGGAGCAGGCCGATCATCTGCTCGACCTGCGCCTCCGTGGCCGTGTTGCCGGTCGCGTCCGATCCCATGACCATGCGGCGGATCGCGCTGTGGCCGACCATGAACGCGGCGTTCACGCCCAGCTTGCCGTCGAAATTGCCGATGAAATCGCCGAAGCTGTTCCAGTCCCATGGCAGGCCCTGTTCAAGCGCCTCGAGCGGCATCCCCTCGACCTGCGCCATCATCCGGCGCAGATAATCGGCATCCTGCGGGCGCAGCGGGGCGAGGGTGAAGCCGCAATTGCCACAGATGATCGTGGTGACGCCATGCAGGCTGGAAGGCGTGGCATAACCGTCCCAGAAGAGCTGGGCGTCATAATGGGTGTGCGGGTCGATGAAGCCGGGCGCCACCAGCTTGCCCTCGGCATCGATCGTCGTCGCGGCGCCACCGGAAAGCGTACCGATCGCGGCGATCCGGCCATCCTTGACCGCGATGTCGCCCGGGCGGGCTGGTGCGCCGGTCCCGTCGATGATGGTGCCATTGCGAATGATCAGATCATACATGACAAAAGCTCTCCGGGGGCGGCGCGTATTATGGGCGGCTTCTCTCTCCTTGGTGAAGCAAGACATCCCTTCGTGCAATCGGCGGCGCGTCCTATAGCCTCGCCAAAGCTGTCTCCCATCGGCGGCGACGCGGTCAGTTGAGTATGTCCCCGCACGGTTGTTCACCATGTACCCGGTCTATACAATCAAGTCCGGGGTGACCGAGGCAGGAGGTTAGGCTTCCCGCTCGACCGCCCGTAACGGCCGCACGTCTCCGCAACCTGGCTTCGGCCTGCTCGCGGAGATCACGCCACGGAACCGGCGGGTCGATCGGCCATTTTGCTGCAAAGAGATCATGACGGGGAGACTGTTCATGCGGCCGTTTCTGCTCGCGCTCGGCGTCTATGCCATGGCGTGCTCGGGCGTGGCGGCCGGGCAACAGATCATGCCGGCGCCGATGCTGGCGCCGGGCAACGCGCTGTTGACGGTCAACGCCGAGGGCAAGTCGCTGCGGGCGCCCGATGTCGCGATCTTCACGGCGGGGGTGACGACGCAGGGCGCGACGGCGGGGGAAGCGCTGGCAGCCAATTCCGCCGCGATGGAGCGGGTGATCGGCCGGCTACGCGCGGCCGGGATCGCCGACCGCGATATCCAGACGAGCAACCTGGCGATCGAGCCGATCTATTCCGATCCCAGCCGCGACGCCGCGCTTGCCGCGCGACGCGCCGGTCAGGCCTATATCCCGCCTGACCGCGATGCCGCCGTCCCCAGGATCATATCCTACCGCGCCAATAATATGGTGTCGGTACGGCAGCGCGACCTGAAGGCTTTCGGCCGGGTGATCGATACGCTGGTCGCGGCGGGCGCGAACCAGGTCAACGGCCCGAACTTCTCGATGGAGGACGCGAACCCTGCGCTCAACGAGGCCAGGGCAGACGCGCTGCGCCAAGCACGCGAACGCGCCGAGCTGCTGGCGCGAACCGCGGGGCTGCGGGTGATCCGCATCCTCTCGATCACCGACGGCGGCGGCTATTTCGCGCCGCCGCCGGTCATCTTCGCTCGCGGCGCGGTCGCGGCCGCGGCGCCCCCGCCCGCGGCACCGGTCCAGCCGGGCGAGCTGCAGATGACCGCGAACATGACCGTGCTGTTCGAGCTGGGACCGGGCTGAGCCAGCCGCACGCGGATAGGAAAGGAAGCGCATGCCCGTACCGAGCTGCACTGGACCGATCATGGACCCTCACGCAGCCATCGTCACCCGAGCCTTGGCCGCCTTGATGTCTTTAACCGGAGGGGTACCGAACATCCGGCCATATTCGCGGGTGAATTGCGGGATGCTCTCATAGCCCACCGCATAGGCCGCGTTGCTGGAGGCGGCGCCTTCCGCCAGCATCAGCCGGCGGGCCTCTATCAGGCGAAGCTGCTTCTGGAATTGCAGCGGGGAGAGCGAGGTGACCGTGCGGAAATGCTGGTGAAAGGAGGAGGGACTCATCCCGGCGGCGGCGGCGAGTTCTTCGATGCGCAGAGGCTTGACATAATGCTCGCGAATCCGCGCCACGGCTCGGGCGATCCGCCGGGCGCGGCTGTTGGTGACGCCGAGGGCGCGGATCGCGGCGCCGTGGCGGCCGGCGAGGAGCCAATAATGCAGCTCGCGGATCAGCTGATCCTTGAGGAGCGGCAGAGCCGAGGAGCGATCGAGTATCTGGATGAGCCGGAGGGCGGCATCCGCCACCTCACGCTCGGTCGGCTCAATTCGCACCGGGGTGCCATATTCCTCCTCGACCGCTTGCATCTCCGCGGCAAGGCTCTCGATCACCGACGGATCAAGCTCGAAGACGAAGGAATAATAGGGCGCGGCGATGGTGGCGCGGGTGATCTGGCTGACCGTCGGCACGTCCGCCGCGATCAGAAGCGACTCGCCCGCGCCGAAATCGAAGCTCTCCCGCCCCATGGTGACCCGCTTGCTGCCCTGCACGACGATCGCCACCAACGGGCGATTGATCGCATATTGCAACTCGCTGGGCGCCAAGGCGCGAATGGCACTGAGCCCCGCTATGGGGCTGGCCGCTACGCCCGATGCGTCTACATGAGCATCGGCATAGCCCCGTACGCCATCGAGAAGGGTGTAGCTCATGATCTTCATCCTAGCCCAGCCTGGATGTGCGGCAAGATGATCCGGAACGCGAAGGCGCCGTGAGGGCGCGGCGCCTTCTCCTTTCGGTCCGCCTGCCTCGACCGCTCAGATCGTCTGGCCGCCCGACACCTCGATCCGTTGGGCGTTGACCCAGCGATTGTCCGGCGAAAGCAGGCTCGCGACCATCGGGCCGATATCGTCGGGCACGCCGACGCGGCCCAGCGCAACCATGTCGGCGAACTGCTTGTTGAGATCGGGCATGTCACGGACCGCGCCGCCGAGAAAGTCGGTCTCGATCGCGCCGGGAGCGACGACATTGGCGGTGATGCCCCGGCTGCCTAGCTCCTTGGCCATGTAGACGGTCAGCGTTTCGATCGCGCCCTTTGCGGCGGAATAAGCCGAAAAACCCGCGACCGAAACGCGCGTCAGGCCCGACGAGAAGTTCACGATGCGTCCGCCGTCGGCGAGGAGCGGCAGCAGCGCCTGGGTGAGGAAGAAGACGCCCTTAACATGCGTGTCGAACAGCGCATCGAACTGCGCCTCGGTCGTTTCGGCGAAGCTTGCCATCTCGCCCTGGCCGGCATTGTTGACGAGATGATCGAAGCTGTCGCGGTCCCAGATCGCGGACAGGGCGGCGCGGACTTCGGCTACGAAGGTCGGGAAGCTCGCGACGTCACTGATGTCGAGCCTGAGCGCCACGGCCTTCCGGCCGAGAGCTTCGATCTCTGCGACGACTTGCCTTGCCTGTTCCTCGCCATTGCGAAAGGTGAGGAGGACGTCGCCGCCGCGACGCGCGATGCTGAGGGCGGTGTTGCGGCCGAGGCCGCGATTGGCGCCGGTGACGATCGAGATGGTAGCCATGCCTTATCTCCTTGGGATCGGGTTGCGATCCCATGGTTGTGGCGCGGCGCGATGGCGCGCGGTTGCCCGTTCGTCGTCGTTTTTTGCCTATTTCTCCAAATCGCTATCGGGGACGCCAGGCGCAATCTCCTCTCGGAACCCGCCATAGTTTCGGCTATCGTTCCGTGCTCGTCATCACGGAGACCCGCATGGCCGGTACCGAGCTGCATTATAATCGCGTCGCGCGCGTCCTGCACTGGACGGTCGGCGGGCTGATCATCGTCAACCTGATCCTTGGCATCCTCCACGATCCGCTCGGACCGGTCTTTCCGGCGATGCCGATCCACAAGTCGATCGGTCTGCTGGTGCTGGCGCTGAGCCTGTTCCGGCTATTCTGGCGGGTCAGCCATCCCGCGCCGCCGCTGCCCGACCATATGAGCAAGATCGAGGCGATCGCGGCGCATGGCCTGCACTGGATATTCTATGCGCTGATGATCATCCTGCCGATGACCGGTTGGATCTTCAGCTCGGCGGGGAAATATCCGCTGACCTTCTTCGGGCTGTTCGACGTGCCGAAATTCGACGTCGCGAAGGGATCGGCGCTGGCCGAGGGCACGCACAACGCGCATGTCGTATTCGGCTATGTCTGGATTGCGCTGCTCGTCGGCCATGTCGGCGCGGCGCTGCGTCATCAATTCGTCCTCAAGGACGGCATAATGGGGCGGATGTGGCGTTCCGCTCCGGGCCGCTGACCCTCGGGAGATCCTGACGTGAAGTTCCCGACCATAGCCATCGCCGCGCTGCTGGCGGCAGGCCTGGCGCTGCCGGCCCAGGCAAGGACGCCGCTACCGCAGCCGCCGATCGGCGCGCCTCAGCATAGCCGGCTGCTGCCGCTGCAGGGCGGACAGAATTTCCGCGACCTCGGCGGATACCGCACCCGGAACGGCCGCACCGTGCGCTGGGGCCTGCTCTTCCGCTCGGGTTCGATGCATATGCTGACCCCGGCGGATTACAACTATCTCGGCCGGCTCGGCATCCGAACGGTCTGCGACTTCCGCGACAGCAACGAGCGCGCGACGCGGCCCACCGCCTGGCCCGCCGACCGCGCACCGCGGATGCTCAGCGACGACTATAAGCTCGATCTGAGCAGCCTGAAGTTCGACGCCGCCAGGCCGCCGACCGTCGAGCAGGCGCGAACGGCGATGACCGCGGTTTACCCAGCGATACTCGACCGGTTCAACGGCCAATATCGGCGGATGTTCGCGGAACTGCTCGCCGGCCATGCGCCGCTCGCCTTCAACTGCAGCGCGGGGAAGGATCGTACCGGGATCGGCGCAGCGCTGCTGCTGACCGCACTGGGCGTCCCGCGCGAGACGGTGATCAAGGATTATCTGCTCTCCAACCTATATTATGATCCCGCGCGGAGCGGCGTGCAGCTGACCGGCGCGCAGGCGATCCCCGGCGAGGTCATGCGGGCCTATTCGGCGGCCGATCGCCGCTATATCGAGGCGGCCTTCGCGGTGATCGACGCGCATCCGGGCGGCGCCGACGGCTATCTGCGCGACCGGCTGGGGCTATCGGCGACCGATCTGGCAGAGCTCCGGCGGCTCTATACGCGCTAGGAAGGCGGGGTGGGGGTTCTGTGTTTCCTCGCGATAGCGCCGCAATAGCCGCGGCTGCCGGGAGGGTTGAGGGGGCACGAACATTATCTATATTGAAAGGTAATACCTCTCGATACCGGAGGCCCTCGTGGCGACCTCGATCAAGATCGATGACGAACTGAAAGGCCGCATCCGAAGCCTCGCCGGCTTGCGCGACCGGTCGCCCCACTGGATCATGCGGGAGGCGATCCGGCAATATGTGGAACGCGAGGAGGCTCGCGAAAGCTTCAAGCGGGAGGCGCTCGCATCCTGGGAGGCCTATCGCGAGACCGGGCGCCATCTGACCGGTGACGAAGCCACCGCGTGGCTCGATAGCTGGGGCGGTTCGGGCGAGCCGAAGCGACCTGAGTGCCACGACTGATTCTCACCGAGGGCGCGGTTCTCGGTCTCGACCGGTGCCGGGCCTTACTCGACGACAAAAGTCCGGACGCCGCACAGCGAGCTGGTCGCACGATCGCCGAGCGGCTCACCATGCTCCGAACGGCTCCGTCGATCGGCCGTCCTTTCGACATGGACGTGACGATGCGCGAACTGGTGATCGGTTTCGGCGCCTCCGGTTATGTCGCCTTGTACCGCCATGAACCGGCCGAAGATGCGGTTTATGTGCTCGCCATCCGCCATCAGCGTGAAGCCGGATATTGAAAGGGGAATTCGGTACTGCGTCCCGGCAATAGCAGGCCGACGCCCGACGCCGCGGCGCTGGACAAGCCCGGCGCGATCCGGTAAGGGCCGCGCCTTCACGTCCCGGGTCCGCTTTCAGCAGCACCGGGATTGTACCGTCCGAGACAGCAGGCGCCGGGAATTTGCCCGGCTTAATCTCCTGCCTAGACGGGGAAAAGTTTACCGGCTTCGGCCGGGTCTGCCGCGCTCCTTCCAGGGCTCCGGCCAGGCGACCGACCCCTCGGACGGGTCAAGGGACGGCGTATCGGTCCTTTGGCTCAAGGCTCCCGCGGATGTGCTGCGGGAGTGGTTCTAAGGAGTAAGGCATGGATCGAGCTCAAAAAGCCGAGCTGGTCGCCGAACTGAAGAGCACCTTCGAGGGCACGAGCGTGGTGATCGTCACCCGCAATCTCGGCCTGACCGTCGCGCAGTCCACTGCGCTGCGGCTGAAGATGCGCGACGCCGGCGCCAGCTACAAGGTATCGAAGAACAAGCTCGCCCGCATTGCCGTCGAGGGCACGACCTATCAGGCGATCAACGATCTCCTGGTCGGCCCGACCGCGCTCAGCACCTCCGCCGATCCCGTCGCCCCCGCAAAGGTGATCGTGGATTTCGCGAAGACCAACGACAAGTTGGAAATCGTCGGCGGCGCAATGGGCGAGACGGTCCTCGACGTGGCCGGCGTCAAGGCGCTGGCCGAACTGCCGTCGCTCGACGAGCTGCGCGCCAAGATCGTGGGCCTGATCCAGGCGCCCGCGACCAAGGTCGTCCAGATCGTCCAGGCACCCGCCGGCCAGCTGGCCCGGGTGTTCGGCGCTTATGCGGCGAAAGAAGACGCCTGATTTTCGATATCGATTTCCCTGAACAACCTGGGGCCGCGGGCCCCGATGGAGACTTTAAAATGGCAGACCTGAACAAGCTCGTCGACGATCTCTCGGCGCTCACCGTCCTCGAAGCCGCCGAGCTCTCGAAGCTCCTCGAAGAGAAGTGGGGCGTCTCGGCCGCTGCCGCGGTCGCGGTTGCGGCCCCGGCCGGCGGCGCTGCCGGCGGTGGCGCGGCGGCTGCCGAGGAGAAGACCGAATTCGACGTCATCCTGACCGGCGACGGCGGCAAGAAGATCAACGTGATCAAGGAAGTCCGCGCGATCACCGGCCTCGGCCTCACCGAAGCCAAGACGCTGGTCGAATCGGCTCCGAAGGCCGTCAAGGAAGGCGTCAACAAGGACGAGGCCGAGAAGCTCAAGAAGCAGCTCGAGGAAGCCGGCGCGACCGTCGAACTCAAGTAAGCTGTTTCGCTTCGGCGAGAATGAAGGGGGCGGCCTGGCGACGGGCCGCCCTTTTCGTTGGGCGTCGGGCGGATCAGCCCGGCTCATTCCGTTGGAGCTTCACGCCGCCGTCTATGACCCATCCATGATGTCATGTGGATGCTCCGAATTGGACCAAATCGCGCATCCCACCGCCTTGACCGTCACAAGCCAAGGCGCCATCGTCTGGGCCCAGGGGGATCTATATGGGAAAGAGTATTTTAGCCGCGGTTCTCGCGGTCATGGTGATGGCTGGACCTGTTTCCGCGGCACCGGACAAACAGCCTGCGGTGATCAACGAGGATGTCGGCGTTCCCGTCTACCCCTATGATATCACCGACCGGCCCTACAGGGTTCTCGGCGAAATCAAGGCGGGCGTGCGCAAAGCCACCATCTTCAGCAAAGCGCCGAGCCAGGAGAAGATATATCGGGAGCTTTGGGAACGCGGTCAGAAGCTCGGGGCGGACGCAGTGATCAAAGCGCAATATGGCGACGCCCATGTGACAGCGATGAGCTGGGGATCGAGCAGCGCGACCGGCGTTGCCATCAAGTTCCTTGATCCGACTTCGGCTGGCCCTTCCGACCCCGGCCCACAAGCAGGCAAACTACCCCATTGATGATCGGCGCGATGATCGCCCTCGCAGGGGCGGCGGCAATCCCCGCAGCAACCACCGTAGCGGCGCCAGCCGGGGAGACCGCGGCGGAGGCCTTGCCGAAAGCCGAGCAGCTGCTACCTGAAGGCACTCCCGTCCGGCTGATGATCCTTCGGGAAATCAACAGTCGCCATGCCATAGTGGGCGAACGCTTCAAGCTGCGGGTGATCGAGCCTGTCTACATTAATGGGAAGGCCGTTGTGCCGATCGGAGCTACGGCGTGGGGCGAGATCGCGAGCACCGAGCGAAACGGCGCGGTCGGCAAGGGCGGCCGGCTCGGCGCGAAGCTGTTATATCTCGATTTGCCGGACGGCGCGGTACCGCTCCGGGGCGAATATTCGGATCGCGGCGACGGCAACGGGGCCGGCGTCGTGCTGGCGGTGATAGGCTTCGGTCCGCTCGGTCTGCTGAACGCAGGCGACAACGCGCGTCTCAAAGCCGGAGACACTTTCACCGGCTATGTCGCTGGGCCGGCATCGCGATCCTCGCCCTACGAAGGCAGCGCATCTTCCCAGTCAGCCGCGGGGCAACCGTAAGACCGGCACGAAGCGCCTCGCGCTACAGGGGAGATAGATGATATATATGGGTCGCCCTTTTTCCCGCGCCCGCGCGGCCGACGCCGCTACCTCCCCGCCGTCATCACCGTCATCTTCTTGCCGGTGCCGCCGCTCCGCAGCGTGTCCAGGGTGATCACCACGGTGGTGCCCGGGGTGACGACGGCGGCGGTCGCCCTGATCATCTCCTCGGGCACGGTCAGCCGCGCGCGCTCATCGGGCGTCACCTCGACCGGGGCCGCGAGCGTTTCGCCCGGCATCGGCAGTTTCATCCAGCGATATTTGCCGCCTTCGATGCTGCCCAGTGTATAGGCGGTGGTGCCGGTCACCTCGCCCGCGATCTTGACCGGCGCCGAACCGATCGGCACGCCGTTGCGCAGCACCAGCATGCGCAGATCGGCCGCGCTGATGATGATCGAGACGGGCCCGCTCGCCTGGCGCTCGGGCTGCCAGAGCATGCCGCCGAACAGATCGTCATCCGCCTTCGTGGGATCGGCACCGAGCATGGCCGGCGTCGGCGCGAAGCGTGGCACCTCGGCCCCCGCCGTGACGATGACGGTGAGCCCCAGTTTCGTGACGCCGTAGAGCAGCCTGGCGAAACCGAGCGGCAGGCGGACGCAGCCGTGCGAGGCGGGGTAGCCGGGCAGATTGCCGGCGTGGAGCGCGATGCCGTCCCAGGTCAGCCGCTGCATATAGGGCATCGGCGCGTCGTCATAGAGGCTCGACCTGTGATCGACATTCTTCTGGAGGAGGGTGAAGACGCCGGTCGGCGTCTCATGCCCCTTCTTGCCGGTCGAGACCGTCGAGATGCCGATCGGGATGCCGTTGCGATAAGCATAGGCGCGCTGCTGCGCGATCGACACGACGATCACCACCGGCCCTTCCGGCGCGACATGCGGCGCCCAGAGATAATCGCCGGGCTTCATCGCGGCGACGGCCTCCCCGACGGTGGCGCCCTGGAGCGATGGGACGGTTCGCCCCGTCGCGGCGAGCGCGGGCGTGGCGATGAGGGCGGCGGCGAGGAGGAGGGTGCGGATCATCGTACTCGCTCTGTGTTCGATCGCCATCATGCCGGATTGTGTTTCAACATCATTTGGTCGGCAAGCGGGATGACGGGGATCAGTATCACCTCAGTTCGATCAGCCTCTCTCCCGCTGTCAGCAGTAACTCGACCCGGCCCCAGCGTCCCTCAAGCCATGCTGCCAGCGCAGCATTGGTGGCATTGCCGCATCGCAGCCAGACGAGCCCGAACCGATCAGGCAGACGAAGGATCAGGAAATCCTCGTCCCTAGTCACAAGAAACCAGTCCGCAGCTTCGGCATGAGCGGCTATGTCCCGGTCGCTGGCGAGAGGAGCCCAATCGAAGCCACATGCTCCGCGACATGGCCGCGCGTTTCGAGCCAGCGGCACAGAGCCGGCGGCAGTTGGGCATTGATGAGGAACTTCATTCGGCCGCGAGGACGATCGGATGATCGGCCGCATGAGCCGCGAAAGCGAGAGCGCCACGCACGTCGTCGAGCGACAAATAGGGGAAGTCAGCTAGGATATCTTCCTGGCTGGCTCCAGCCGCAAGCATTTCGAGCAGATCGCTCACCCGCATGCGCGTGCCCGCGATCGTCGGCCTGCCGCCGCAGATGGCGGGATCGACGGCGATGCGAGGAAAGCCGTTCAGCGTCATCAGTTCAATGTGCGCGTCGTCGGCTCGAGGGTCAAGGCGGACTCCGCCCCCAATCCAAGGCTTACCCGGGAGAATCGTTCGATCCGATCGGAACGGCAGTTGCGCGTCGCACCGGCAGCCGCCACCGCATGCGGTGAAGAGCACCGCCTCCGCGAAATTCCGTAGCGCCACCCCCTTCCCAAAGCCTCCGGGCGGGCCTATATAGCCGCCTCCATTACATCGGCAAAAGCTCGGCGCGTGAGCGCGGGTGCCGCCCTTGGGTCTCCGGGACACGGTCCGTATAGCGAACGGATCGCGACGAATTGGGGAGCTTTTCAAGGGTTTCCAGAACGCTGGCAGTGCGGTTCCGAACAGCCCGGACCCGCACTTTTTGTCGTGGCACGCTCCACGACTCGGGCTGTGGTTCCGCTGCAACGCGGTGAAAAATTTGACGCGAGGGAAAAACTCCATGGCCACCCAGGCAGTTCCGACGACCGCCAAAAAGCGCATCCGCAAGGTCTTCGGCAACATCCACGAAGTCGTCCAGATGCCGAACCTGATCGAGGTTCAGCGCGAATCCTACGAGCATTTCCTGCGCTCGCGACCCGCCGACAATTATGTCTCGGGCCTGGAGAAGACGCTACGCTCGGTCTTCCCGATCCGCGATTTCGCCGGCACCGCCGAGCTCGACTTCGTCAACTACGAGCTGGAAGATCCCAAATACGACACCGACGAGTGCCGCCAGCGCGGCATGACCTATGCGGCGCCGATGCGCGTCACGCTGCGCCTGATCGTGTTCGAGGTCGATCCCGATACCGACACCCGCTCGGTCCTCGATATCAAGGAACAGGACGTCTACATGGGCGACATGCCGCTCATGACCGAGAACGGCACCTTCTTGATCAACGGCACCGAACGCGTCATCGTCTCGCAGATGCACCGCTCGCCGGGCGTGCTATTCGACCATGACCGCGGCAAGACCCATGCCTCGGGCAAATATCTGTTCGCGGCGCGGGTGATCCCCTATCGCGGCTCGTGGCTCGATTTCGAGTTCGACGCCAAGGACATCGTCAACGTCCGCATCGACCGCAAGCGCAAGCTGCCGGTCACGACCCTGCTCTACGCGCTCGGCCTGAACGGCGAGGACATCGTCAACTATTTCTACAAGACGCAGACCTTCGTCCGCGGCGAGAATGGCTGGAAGGTTCCGTTCGTCGCCGAGAACTGGCGCGGCCAGAAGCCCGCGTTCGACGTCGTCAACGCCGACACCGGCGAGGTCGTCTTCCCGGCCGGTTCGAAGATCAGCCCCCGCGCCGCCAACAAGGCCGGCAAGGACGGGCTCGAGACGCTGCTTATCCCCACCGACCAGATCTATGGCCGCTATTCGGCGCTCGACCTGATCGACGAGTCGACCGGCCGCATCTACATCGAAGCCGGCGACGAGGTGACGCCCGAAAATCTCGAGGCGCTCGACAAGGCGGGCTTCGACCATGTCGACCTGCTCGACATCGACCATGTCTCGACCGGGCCGTGGATCCGCAACACGCTGAAGGCCGACAAGGTCGAGGATCGCGATCATGCGCTGAGCGAGATCTATCGCGTCATGCGCCCCGGCGAACCGCCGACCAAGGAAACCGCCGAGGCGCTGTTCGGCGGCCTCTTCTTCGATCCCGAGCGCTACGACCTGTCGGCCGTCGGCCGCGTCAAGCTCAACATGCGGCTCGAGCTCGACGCCGATGATTCGATCACCACGCTGCGCGCTGAGGACATATTGGCGGTGGTGAAGACCCTGGTCGACCTGAAGGACGGCAAGGGCGAGATCGACGACATCGACAATCTCGGCAACCGCCGCGTCCGTTCGGTCGGCGAGTTGCTCGAGAACCAGTATCGCGTCGGCCTGCTCCGCATGGAGCGCGCGGTGAAGGAGCGGATGTCGTCGGTCGACGTATCGACCGCGATGCCGAACGACCTGATCAACGCCAAGCCGGCGGTCGCTGCCGTCCGCGAGTTCTTCGGTTCGTCGCAGCTCTCGCAGTTCATGGATCAGACCAATCCACTGTCCGAAGTCACCCACAAGCGCCGTGTCTCGGCGCTCGGGCCGGGCGGCCTGACCCGTGAGCGCGCGGGTTTTGAGGTCCGCGACGTCCATCCGACCCATTATGGCCGGATCTGCCCGATCGAGACGCCCGAAGGTCCGAACATCGGCCTGATCAACTCGCTCGCGAGTTTCAGTCGGGTCAACAAATATGGCTTCATCGAGACGCCCTACCGGAAGATCATCGATGGCAAGGTGACCAACGAGGTCGTCTATCTGTCGGCAATGGAAGAGGCCAAGCACACGATCGCGCAGGCCAATGCCGAGCTCGACACGAGCGGTGGCTTCGTCGAGGAGCTGATTTCGGCCCGCGAGGCCGGCGAGTTCCTTATGGCTCCGCGCGATCATGTCACGCTGATGGATGTGAGCCCGAAGCAGCTCGTCTCGGTCGCCGCCTCGCTGATCCCCTTCCTCGAGAATGACGACGCCAACCGCGCGCTGATGGGATCGAACATGCAGCGTCAGGCGGTGCCGCTCATCCGGGCCGAGGCGCCGTTCGTCGGTACCGGCATGGAGGAGACCGTCGCCCGCGATTCGGGCGCCGCGATCGCGGCCCGGCGGTCGGGCATCGTCGACCAGGTCGATGCGACCCGCATCGTCATCCGCGCATCGGGCGATGTCGATGCCGGCAAGTCGGGCGTCGATATCTACACGCTGATGAAGTTCCAGCGCTCGAACCAGTCGACCTGCATCAACCAGCGTCCGCTGGTGAAGGTCGGCGACATCGTCAACGGCGGCGACATCATCGCCGACGGCCCGTCGACCGAATTCGGCGAACTGGCGCTCGGCCGGAATGTCCTCGTCGCGTTCATGCCCTGGAACGGCTACAACTATGAGGACTCGATCCTGATCTCCGAACGGATCGTGAAGGACGACGTCTTCACCTCGATCCACATCGACGAGTTCGAGGTGATGGCGCGGGACACCAAGCTTGGGCCAGAGGACATCACCCGCGACATCCCCAATGTCGGCGAGGAGGCGTTGCGCAGCCTCGACGAGGCGGGGATCGTCTATGTCGGCGCGGAAGTGGAGCCGGGCGACATATTGTGCGGCAAGATCACGCCGAAGGGCGAAAGCCCGATGACGCCGGAAGAGAAGCTGCTCCGCGCGATCTTCGGCGAAAAGGCGTCGGACGTCCGTGACACCTCGCTGCGGCTGCCGCCGGGCGTGTCGGGTACCGTCGTCGATGTGCGCGTGTTCAACCGCCACGGCATCGACAAGGACGAGCGCGCGATGGCGATCGAGCGCGAGGAGATCGACCGGCTGACCAAGGACCGCGAAGACGAGCGCGCCATCCTGAACCGCGCCAACTATGCGCGCCTGAAGGAAATGCTGCTCGGCCAGGTGGCGACGGCCGCGCCCAAGGGCTTGAAGAAGGGCTCCGCGATCACCGAGGAGTTGCTGAACGAGGTCGAGAAGCGCGAATGGTGGAAGTTCGCGGTGCAGGACGACGCCCGCCAGGCGGACCTCGAAGCGGTCAAGGCGCAATATGACGAGGCCGTCAGCCTGATCGTGAAGAAGTTCGAGGACCGGGTCGAGAAGCTGCAGCGCGGCGACGAACTGCCGCCGGGCGTGCTCAAGATGGTCAAGGTGTTCGTCGCGGTGAAGCGCAAGCTGCAGCCGGGCGACAAGATGGCCGGCCGTCACGGTAACAAGGGCGTGATCAGCCGCATCCTGCCGCAGGAGGACATGCCGTTCCTCGAAGACGGCACTCCCGTCGATATCGTCCTCAATCCGCTCGGCGTGCCATCGCGCATGAATGTCGGCCAGATCTTCGAGACCCATCTGGGCTGGGCCGCGCGCGGCCTGGGCAAGCAGGTGACCGAGGCGCTGGAAGGCTGGCGTGAGGCCAATCCCGACGCGGTCGGCGGCGCTGCTCCGACGGCGGTCGTCGAGCGGCTGAAAGCGGTCTATGGCGAGCAATATCATGGCGAGATCGACGCGCTTTCGAGCGAGCAAGTCGTCGAGATGGCCAAGGTGCTGAAGAACGGCGTGCCGATGGCGACGCCGGTGTTCGACGGCGCCCGCGAGCCCGACGTCGCCGCGATGCTCAAAAAGGCCGGGCTCGACGAGAGCGGACAGGTCGAGCTCTACGACGGCCGCACCGGCGACCAGTTCGACCGCAAGGTGACCGTGGGCTATATCTACATGCTGAAGCTCCACCATCTCGTCGACGACAAGATCCACGCGCGCTCGATCGGGCCGTACAGCCTGGTCACCCAGCAGCCGCTGGGCGGCAAGGCGCAGTTCGGCGGCCAGCGCTTCGGCGAGATGGAGGTGTGGGCGCTCCAGGCCTATGGCGCCGCCTACACGCTGCAGGAGATGCTGACGGTGAAGTCCGACGACGTCGTCGGCCGCACCAAGGTCTACGAGGCGATCGTCAAGGGCGACGACACTTTCGAGGCCGGCATCCCCGAGAGCTTCAACGTGCTCGTCAAGGAGATGCGCTCGCTCGGCCTCAACGTCGAACTGTCCTCGATCGAGGCCGCGGGCGACGAGGACGGCCTGGCCGAGGCCGCGGAGTGAAGGAGCGAGCGCCGCCTTCCGAGGCGGCGCTCTTCCCTCCGCCCCAGAGATCGACCCTTCAGAGGGACTGAAAAATGAACGAACTTACCAATTTCGCGAACCCGGTCGCCAAGCCCGAGACTTTCGACCAGATCCAGATCGGCATCGCCAGCCCGGAGCGCATCCGCAGCTGGTCCTTCGGCGAGATCAAGAAGCCGGAGACGATCAACTACCGCACGTTCAAGCCCGAGCGCGACGGCCTGTTCTGCGCGCGCATCTTCGGTCCGATCAAGGATTACGAGTGCCTGTGCGGCAAGTATAAGCGCATGAAGTACAAGGGCATCGTCTGCGAGAAGTGCGGCGTCGAGGTGACCGTCTCGAAGGTCCGCCGCGAGCGGATGGGCCATATCGAGCTCGCCGCCCCGGTCGCGCACATCTGGTTCCTGAAGTCGCTGCCGTCGCGGATCGGCCTGCTGCTCGACATGCAGCTCAAGCAGCTCGAGCGCGTGCTCTATTTCGAATCCTATATCGTCATCGAGCCTGGCCTGACCTCGCTGGAGAAATATCAGCTCCTCACCGAGGACGAGCTGCTCGACGCCCAGGACGAATATGGCGAGGACGCCTTTTCGGCCGGGATCGGCGCCGAGGCGGTCCGCCGCATGCTCGAGGAGCTCGATCTCGAAGGCGAGAAGGAGGATCTGCTCAAGGAGCTGAGCGAGACCAAGTCCGAGCTCAAGCCCAAGAAGATCATCAAGCGGCTCAAGGTCGTCGAGAGCTTCCTCGAGTCGGGCAACCGCCCCGAATGGATGATCCTCGAGGTCATCCCGGTCATCCCGCCGGATCTGCGCCCGCTGGTCCCGCTCGACGGCGGCCGCTTCGCGACGTCGGACCTCAACGATCTCTACCGCCGCGTGATCAACCGCAACAACCGCCTCAAGCGGCTGATGGAGCTCCGCGCGCCGGACATCATCGTCCGCAACGAAAAGCGCATGTTGCAGGAATCGGTCGACGCGCTGTTCGATAACGGCCGCCGCGGCCGGACGATCACCGGCGCCAACAAGCGCCCGCTCAAGTCGCTGTCCGACATGCTCAAGGGCAAGCAGGGCCGTTTCCGCCAGAACCTGCTCGGCAAGCGTGTCGACTATTCGGGCCGTTCGGTGATCGTGACCGGCCCCGAACTCAAGCTGCATCAGTGCGGCCTGCCGAAGAAGATGGCGCTCGAGCTGTTCAAGCCGTTCATCTACGCACGGCTCGACGCCAAGGGCCTGTCGATGACGTTGAAGCAGGCCAAGAAGTGGGTCGAGAAAGAGCGCAAGGAAGTCTGGGACATCCTCGACGAGGTGATCCGCGAGCATCCGGTGCTGCTGAACCGCGCGCCGACGCTCCACCGCCTCGGCATTCAGGCGTTCGAGCCGGTGCTGATCGAGGGCAAGGCGATCCAGCTCCACCCGCTGGTCTGCTCGGCCTTCAACGCGGACTTCGACGGCGATCAGATGGCGGTGCACGTCCCGCTGTCGCTCGAAGCACAGCTTGAAGCGCGCGTGCTGATGATGTCGACCAACAACATCCTCTCGCCGGCCAATGGCAAGCCGATCATCGTGCCTTCGCAGGACATGGTGCTGGGCCTCTATTATCTGTCGATGATGAAGGAAGGCGAACCGGGCGAGGGATCGCTGATCACCGACATGCAGGAGGTCCACCAAGCGCTCGCCGCCAAGGCGGTGACCCTCCACACCAAGATCATCAGCCGGGTTCCGCAGACCGACGAGAACGGCAACCAATATATGAAGCGCGTCGAGACGACGCCGGGCCGCATGCTGCTCGGCGAGACGCTGCCGAAGAGCCACAAGGTACCGTTCGAGACGGTCAATCGCCTGCTGACCAAGAAGGAGATCGGCGACGTCATCGACATCGTCTATCGCCACACCGGCCAGAAGGAGACGGTGCTGTTCGCCGACGCGATCATGGCGCTGGGCTTCCGGCACGCCTTCCAGGCGGGCATTTCGTTCGGCAAGGACGACATGATCATCCCCGATGCGAAGGAGCCGCTGGTCGAGGAGACCCGCGCATTGGTGAAGGACTTCGAGCAGCAATATCAAGACGGCCTGATCACCCAGCAGGAGAAGTACAACAAGGTGATCGACGCCTGGTCGCGCTGCGGCGACCGCGTGGCGGCCGAGATGATGAAGGAGATCTCGGCGGTCAAGAAGGGCGAAGACGGCCGCGAGAAGCCGATCAACGCGATCTACATGATGGCCCATTCGGGCGCCCGCGGCTCGGCTGCGCAGATCAAGCAGCTCGCCGGCATGCGCGGCCTGATGGCCAAGCCGTCGGGTGAGATCATCGAGACGCCGATCATCTCGAACTTCAAGGAAGGCCTGACCGTCCTTGAATATTTCAACTCGACCCATGGTGCGCGCAAGGGTCTTGCCGACACCGCGCTCAAGACGGCGAATTCGGGCTACCTGACCCGCCGTCTCGTCGACGTGTCGCAGGACTGCGTCATCGTCGAGCTCGATTGCGGCACCGAGCGCGCGCTCGACATGAAGGCGATCGTCCAAGGCGGCGCGACCATCGCCTCGCTCGGCGAACGCATTCTGGGCCGCACGACGGCGGAGGACATCGTCGATTCGAAGAACAACGAGGTCCTCATCGCCGAGGGCACGCTGCTCGACGAGCCGATGGTCGCAGCGATCGAAGCGATCGGCGTCCAGGGCGTCAAGATCCGCAGCCCGCTGGTCTGCGAATCGAAGGGTGGCGTCTGCGCGGCCTGCTACGGCCGCGACCTTGCCCGCGGTACCCCGGTCAATATCGGCGAAGCGGTCGGCGTCATCGCGGCGCAATCGATCGGCGAGCCCGGCACCCAGCTGACGATGCGGACCTTCCACATCGGCGGTGCGGCACAGCTCAACGAACAGTCGAACCTCGAGTCCGTCGCAGACGGCAAGATCGAGTATCGCGAACTGCGCACGATCATCGATCCGCGCGGCCGCAACGTCTTGCTCAGCCGTAGCGGCGAAGTCGCCGTGATCGATGCGGAAGGGCGCGAGCGTGCCTCGCATCGCCTGCCCTATGGCGCCCATCTGCTACTCGGCGATGGCGCCAGCGTGTCGAAGGGCGATCGCATTGCCGAGTGGGACCCGTTCACCATGCCGGTGATCACCGAGACCGGCGGCGTCGTGAAATATCAGGACCTGATCGACAACCAGACCCTGACCGAGCAGACCGACGAAGCGACCGGCATCAGCCAGAAGGTCGTCATCGAATATCGCGCGACCAGCCGGAAAGAGGATCTGCGTCCGCGGCTGACCTTGCTCGACGACGCTTCGGGCGAGACCGCGCGCTATATGCTGGCGCCGGGCGCGATGCTCTCGGTCGAGGACGGCCAGACGGTGAAGGCCGGCGAGGTTCTCGCCCGCGTCAGCCGCGAGTCCGCCAAGACCCGCGACATCACCGGCGGTCTGCCGCGCGTTGCCGAGCTGTTCGAGGCGCGCAAGCCCAAGGAGAATGCGATCATCGCCAAGGTCTCCGGCCGGGTCGAATTCGGCAAGGACTACAAGGCCAAGCGCAAGATCATCATCCGTCCGGACGATGGCGGCGATGCGGTCGAATATCTGGTGCCGAAATCGAAGGTCATCGACGTGCAGGAAGGCGATTACGTCAAGCGCGGCGACAATCTGATCGGCGGCTCGCCCGATCCGCACGATATTCTTGAGGTGCTCGGCATCGAGCCGCTCGCCGAATATCTCGTGTCGGAGATCCAGGAGGTCTATCGACTGCAGGGTGTGAAGATCAACGACAAGCACATCGAGACGATCGTCCGCCAGATGCTGCAGAAGGTCGAGATCACCGCCAGCGGCGACACGACCCTGCTGCCGGGCGAACAGCTCGACCGCGAGGAGATGGATGAGATCAACGCGAAGGCGGCGGCCGAGGGCCGTGAGATCGCGCAGGGCAAGCCCGTCCTGCTCGGCATCACCAAGGCCTCGCTGCAGACCCGCTCGTTCATCTCGGCCGCCTCGTTCCAGGAGACGACCCGCGTGCTGACCGACGCCGCGGTGCAGGGCAAGGTCGACACGCTGAACGGCCTCAAGGAGAATGTCATCGTCGGCCGCCTGATCCCGGCGGGCACCGGCGCCGGCATGAGCCGCCTGCGCGTCACCGCCACCAGCCGCGACGCTGCGCTGCGCGCCTCGCAGCGCAACTGGCAGGAGTCGCTGATCGCGCCCAAGACGGCAGCCGAGGAACATGCGGCCGAACTCCGCCAGCCGGTCGAAGCCGATCTCGGCGACGATCCGCTCGGCGAAATCGTCGGCGAGACCCACGGCACCGATGCGGATGCCGGCGAGTATCTCAACAACGAGGAATGATCGCCGGCTCGGCGAGCCCGACCGTCGAACAGGAAACCCCGCCGGTGCGAGCCGGCGGGGTTTTGCTTTTGGGTGAGATGGCGGGCGGCGACGGCGATCGACCGGCGTTAACCCTCCTTTTCCGCACGTCGGCTAGACGAAACGGGAAGACGATGCCGCCTGGAGACCGGTCGAGGACATGCCAGAACAGGACGAAGTGATCGCCGATGGCGCCCTTCCGCGCTCGATTGCCAAAATCCCGACGATGGCGTGCGTCACCGCGTGGGTCTTCGCTCTCGTCGCCATATCGTTCACCAACTTGTCGGCCTTCCTGCTCCGCCAGGAGGACCGCTGGCTGCTGCTCGGATCGGCCATTCTCGTGATCGCCTGTTCGCGGCGCGTCCGCCGGCGGGAATATGCCCTTACAGCGCCGGCATGGGCCATCATAGCGACGGCGACCGGCCTCGTGGCGCTTTGCTATGCCGGCCATTATGGCCTGCTCGCCGGCTACGCGCTGAGCCGTGACGAACAAATGGCGTTGTTCGATGCCGGCATCTTCGCGCGCGGCCAGCTTGTCGCCCCGCTCCCCGGCCATTGGGTTCAAGACGGCACCGCGCTCAATACGCTGTTCATGTACCCGGTCCTTCATCCATCGGCCTGGGTTTCGTCCTATCTGCCGATGAACGCGGCGCTGCACGCCGGGGTGGGCCTGATCGCAGACCCCGCATTGACCGGGCCGCTGATGGTCGGGCTCGGTGCAATCGCGCTATGCGGCTGCGTCAGGACGCTGTGGCCGGGTGATCGCGAGGCGATACTGGTCGCGCTCCTGCTCTACGCGCTCTCCGGCCAGATCGTGATGACCGGGATGACCAGCTTCGCGATGAACGCGCATCTCGCGCTGAATCTGGTCTGGCTGTGGCTCTATCTGCGGCGGCGCTGGACGACCGATCTCGCGGCGCTGGCGATCGGCTTCGTCGCGACCGGGCTGCACCAGCCGTTGTTTCACCCGCTGTTCGCCGCGCCGATCCTGTTCCTGCTGCTATCGGAGCGCGCATGGGCGCGGACGGCGCTGTTCGCGGCGGGCTACGCCGCGATCTGTGCCTTCTGGCTGCTCTGGCCGGGGTGGATGGTGGCGCTGATCAGCGGACCGCAGAGCTTCGTCGCGCCGAGCGGGGTCGATTATCTGACCCGGCTGATCGACACGGTGAAGACCGGGGATTCGCTGCGCATCGCCAATATGCTGGCCAACATGCTGCGATTCGTCGCGTGGCAGCATGTGATGCTGATCCCGCTCGCGCTCGCGGCGTGGCCGGCGATCCGACGCGGCGGGCTGCCGGCGGCGCTCGCCTGGGGTGTGGCGCTGCCGGTCGCGATCATGCTGATCATCCTGCCCTGGCAGGGCAACGGCTTCGGCTATCGCTATCTTCACGGCGTGATCGGCAACCTGATTCTGCTCGCCGTCCTTGGCTGGCAGGAGCTCGGCGAGCGACGGACGGAGTGGCGGTCGCTGGTGCTGCGCCTTTCGCTGGCGATGGTGCTGGTGATCCTGCCGCTCCAGGCGTGGATGGCGCATCGCAGCTACTGGGCCTTCGCCCGGATCAGCCGGACGATCGCCCGGAGCCCGAGCGATTTCGTCGTAATCGGCCGCAACGACGCGTCCTTCTCGCACAATCTCGTGATCAACCGCGCCGACCTGTCCAACCGGCCGCTGCGGCTGATCGCCGAAGATATCGGCCCCGACATGGTAGCGCGGCTATGCCGGAGGGGGGCGACGGTGGCGCTGGCCGACGACGCGCTGCTGGCGCCGATCCCCGCCTATTTCGGCGAGGTGCAACGGACGGTGGCGCGGGAGCGGAACGCGGTGCTCGGGCCGCGCATGCGCGCGGCCGGATGCCGGGTCACGATCTTGCGGTAGCGCTATTCGGAAGCTTCGGCGTGCAGGCCGACAAGCCTGGCCGGTGAGCCGAGGCGCACCATGAGGCCGGCATTGCAATAATGATAGATGATCATCACGCCCGTCATGCCGGGCGCCGCGATCCACATCGGCCATTCGAGCCCCGAGCGAAAAATGGTCAGGATCAGAAGCGAGACGGGAATTCCCAGGGCCGCCCCGCCCATGAAGCCAAAATAGCCCGCCCAGCCGGGCTTCCGGCGGAAGGTGAAAAGACTGTGAAGCAGATAGCCGGTTGAGCTCGCCGCCGAGAAACCGGCGACGGCCAGCACGACATAGCCGAAACCCAACCAGTCGCCGCCTATCAGGACCGCGTTGTTGATCAACGCGCAGATCCCGCCGACGAACATATAACGGACCTGCTTGAGCCCGGGCGCGTAGCGCGGCATTTTCTAGAACCGGCCTGCGAGGCTAAGCCGCACACGCGGCAGCAAGCGATCGATAATGCGCGAGCGGCACAGATAGAGGATCAAAGCGCGAGGCCCCAGCCGCAACATTGCCGCAAGGCCATCGAGCGCACGGCGGGTCTGCCCCGCGGAGGCTGCCGCCAGCGAGCAATTCACATCGATCGATACTCGCGCCAGGCGTTCGGCGCCTTTGCGCAACGCGGCCGGCAACGCGTTCACGTGCCGGTTCAGCACCGTTTCGAGTTGTGCGCGAAATTGTAGGGCATCGCGACGCCCCATCATGGTCAACGAGCGGCCGTGAAGCCTGAAGGCCGTGGTTATCGCCGGTCTGACCTGGATCGCGGCTACGCCAGCCAATTTCAGGTAGAGATCCCAATCCGCCGTGTACCACAGATCCTCATCCATCCCGCCCACGGCTAGCCAAGCCTTGCGCGGTATGACCGGACTGGGAACAGCGATCGAATTCTGCACCAGCAATGCTTCCAGGAAGCGATCCTTCGCTATCGTGCCCGGACCGAAGGGTAATTTCCATTTCCCGACGAGACCTCCATCCGCGTTCGCGAAACAGGATGGACCGATCGAGACGCTTTCGGGACAGCACATGATCATTCGCCGAACCGCGTCGAGATGACCGGGCAGCCATAAATCATCCTGATGGAGCATACAGACGTGATCGGTGCGCGCCTCACGGACGCCCAGATTGGTCTTTGCGGTCCAGGGTTTGATTTCGGGAACAGGCGTCCAGCGCAGATCGAGCCGGTCGGCATAGGCATCGGCGACGCGGCGCGCCGCACCACCGTCGTCGCCCGAGTCATAGACAAGGAATTCCACTCCTTGGGGCCGTTCCGCAGCGGCGCTTTCCAGCGTGGCGCCGAGAAAGCGCGCGCCATCGTGAACCGGGACGATGACGCTAAGCCAGGGGATCATGGCGCTTGGAATGAACAGAGGAGTTTACGGGTTCCCGGTCTTCTACCGTAGCAAGGAAGCGAGCTTCGTGGCCGCCGATGATCGCCAGCAGGAAGCCGCCCAGTGCGTTTTGAAAACCCAGCGTCAGGCCAAGCGTGCCAAGAACGGGCAGCAATATATCAGAGGTTGCCTGATAGTCGCGGCTGACCCATTTGGCATAGACGAGACCAAGGACCCCAAGGCCTGTCATCGCCGATGCGAGCCCCGACAGTAGCATCGATTCGAGATTTGCGAAGCGCGCCACCAGGAGGATCATGCCACTGGCTTGCCGATAGCCGGCGCGGATTCCGTAAAGATCCCCCGAAAGCGCGAGCAACATGCCCAGATGGCCAATCGCGACCAGCGCCGAACCAAGGATCGTCCAATAAGAGCCGATCGCTGGCGCCAATCCTGGCCAAAGCGCTTCACCGATCGCCGCGCCGATCAGCGCGAGCCCGGTCAAAAGCGCCACCACCGCCGGCACGCCGAATACCCAGGTCGGGCTGAGCATCAGCAGATAGCGCAGGTGTCGCCAGCCGTCGCGCCAAGGGCGCAGGTGGGGCGGGCGGTCGCGCAGGTCGGGGGACAGGGTGGCGGGGGCCTCATCGATGCGCAGCCGCTTCAGGGTCGCCTTGATCACCATCTCGCTGGCGAATTCCATGCCTGCGCCGCTGAGGTCGAGCGCTTGAAAAGCTTTTTTGGTGATCGCGCGCAGGCCGCAATGCGCGTCGCGCACGCCGGAGCGGAAGAAGAGGTTGAGGATGCCCGTGAGCGCCGGATTGCCGATATAGCGGTTCTTCCAGGGCATAGCACCCGCCGCGATGCCGCCATCGAAGCGCGATCCCATGCACAGATCGGCGCCGTCGATCAGCCGGCCGATCATCGCCACGCCATCGGTAAAATCATAGCTCCCGTCGGCATCACCCATCAGAAGATAGCGACCATAAGCAGCGTCGAACCCGCCGATCAGCGCCGCGCCATAGCCCTTGGCCGCGACATCGACGACCCGCGCGCCGCAGGCGAGCGCGAGCGTCTGGCTGCCGTCGGTCGATCCGTTGTCGGCGATGACGATCTCGCCGGCCAGGCCGTAGCGCGCCTCGATCCGTCCGAGCGCCTCGCGGGCATTGGCTATACAATGGGCAAGGCTTTGCGCCTCGTTGAGGCAGGGCATGACGATCGACACATCGAGCCCGCGCGCGCCCTGCCGGAAACGATCGGTCGAAATTAGATCCATGTCGTTCCAGCGCCCTCGGATATCAGGCGGCAACGCTAGCCCAACAGGGTTAGCAATTGCTTACCGGCAGGCGCTCCAGCCCCCTCACCCCATCCGGTGGACCAGCGTGTCCAGCCCGCCCTCCCCGATCCTGAGCTCGTTGAACGAGGGCGGCGTGTCGCGGAGGCGTGCGGAGAGGGTTCCGGCGCCGATCAGGCGCACCGGGTGGCCATGGGCTTCATCGACAATGTCGAACGGGTCATGGACATGGCCGCTGAGCACCGCATCGACGCGCGCCTCGGCCAGCGCCTCCAAAGCCTCGCGGCCGCCCCGCGTGTCGGCCGTGCCGCGCGTCGCCGCCTCGATCAGCGGGTGATGCGCGGCAACGATCTTCACATGGCCGGGCGGCGCCGCCTGGCTCATCCGCAGCGCCGATTCGAGGCCGCGGCGGCCCACCCTCCCCTTCGACCAGTTCAACCGCCACTGGAAGCGCGCCGTCGTCTTCAGCGGGATGATCGTCACGCCTTCGAGCGAGAGCGGCCGTTCGATGACCCGCTCGAGCCGCTGGAAGCGGCGATAAGGGGCGACGAAGCGGAGCAGCGGATTGAAATAGGGCAGGTCGTGATTGCCGACCTCGACCGTGACCGGCGCCTCGAGCCCGGCGAGCCATTCCGACGCCTGTTCGAATTCACCGCGCCGCGCGCGCATCGTCAGATCGCCGGTGACAATGATCGCATCGGGCGGCGCGGCCCGCACCGCATCTTCGAACCAGGCGAGAGCCTCCGCATCCTCGGCGCCGAAGTGCAGGTCGCTTATGTGGAAAAGCCGCGTCACGCCGGCACCGTCACGGCCGGGCGACCGCCGCCCTCTCGCGCCTCGATCAATCCTGTCCGCTGCATCCGGCGTAAACGCACGGCAGCGGCGCAGTTCCCCGTTCAGGTGGTGCGCGGCCGCTCGGCGAGGAAATCGGCGATATCGGTGAACAGCCGGACGCGCGCTTCGCCCTGCGCCGCTGTCAACCCTGCCTTCGGCCTCGCCTCCAGCGGGTCCGGCTCGGGAAAGGCCGATGCGATATCGGCGGCGGCCACCGACGATCCGAGCCGCGCCAGATATTCATCGAGCGCCTGAGTCACGATCCGCTGGCCCGAATGATGGGTGATCGCCCTGGCGAGACGCAGGCGAAGATGGCGCTCATGGTCGAGCCGCAGCGTGAAGGCGACCCGAGGGTGATCGGCGCAGCCCGCTTCGGCCGGCGGCAGGAATGCGCGGGCGAGCCGATCGAGCTGCCGGACGATGGCGGGCGGGGATCCGGCATGCGCGCGTCCGCCCTGATCGGGACTATCGATGTCGTCGTTGAAGGCGCGCGCCGTTCCGGCGACCGGCAGCAGCGCGATCGTCGTCTTCGCGACGAAGGGGCGCCGCGTCGCGGGCCGGGCTTCGCCCTTGCGCGCGAGCAGGCCGGACGCAAGCGAGGCCATCTTGGACCCGGTCATTCCGCTCTCCTCAATATGCCGCCGCGCGCCGGCCGAAGCCGCCCTCGATCCGGTCCTTGAGCGGCGCGGCCGCCATCGGGCCGGCCATCGGATTGAGCACGGTGCGACGGTAATTCTTGTCGAGCCGATCGGCGATATAGGCCCAGAGCTGCTCGATCTCCTGCGCCGAGCGACCGGCCGGATTCGCTTCCATCACGGTGCGGCCATCGATCATCGAGGAAGCGAAGTCGGTGCGCTGGTGGACGGTCACCGGCGCGACCGTGCCGTGCTGCGACAGCGCGACCGCGGCTTCCGAGGTGATCTTCGCCTTGGGCGTGCCCGCGTTGACGACGAAGATCAGCGGCTTGCCGGCGCGCTCGCACATTTCGACGGTGGCGCCCACCGCGCGCAGATCGTGCGGGCTCGGCCGGGTCGGGATGATGACGAGATCGGCGACGGCGATGACACTCTGGATCGCCACCGAGATCGCGGGCGGCGTATCGATCACCGCCATCTTGAAACCCTGCTGGCGCAGCGCTTCCAAGTCGGTGGCGAGCCGCGACACGGTGGTCGTCGCGAAGGCCGGCGACTCCGACTGGCGCTCATTCCACCAGTCGGCGAGCGACGCCTGCGGGTCGATGTCGACGAGGACCACGGGGCCGGCGCCCGCGCGCTCCATCTGTACGGCGAGATGCCCGGACAGGGTGGTCTTGCCGGATCCCCCCTTCTGCGTTGCCAATGCCAATACGCGCACGTCGAACCCCTATTCTAGCCGTTCTTGGTCAGGGATCGCAGATGCCGCCTAAGATGCGGTTAGGGGATATGGTTACGGAGACGTAGCAGGTTTCGGGCGGGTAGACGCCGCCGTCACCATAAGGCGTCCTCGCTTTCCCGCCAGTGACGGAAGGGCTGACCGGCGGACCCCATGCCGATCCGGCGCGTTGGCCCTGCCGAAGGAGAGAGTGATGGACGAGCAACAACGATCGGCGCGGCCCGGCGGCGAGGCCAAGGGCGGCAATGCCCCCCTGCCCGGCGACCCTTCCGATCCCGAGCGCGCCAAGGATCGGTCCGAGCCGGCAAGCCGCGACATGCAAGAGCACGGGTTCGGCGACCATAAGGGCAGCGATCAGGGCGGCGACGACATGCCCTCGACCCCGCCGCCGCCCGATTGAGGCGGGGAGGCGTGAGGCGCCCTTATTGGGAACGCGTCGCTCGCTAAGGCTTGGGAGGTCGTCCGAGCCCATGCAGGGCTTCAGGAGCAATGGCGCGAGTGACGGGGCTCGAACCCGCGACCTCCGGCGTGACAGGCCGGCGCTCTAACCAACTGAGCTACACCCGCGAATGGTGTGTGGTGGCGGCACCTAGTGGAGGGGGTTTCCCCTGTCAACATGACCCCGCATCATTTTCGCGGATCGAGCGGAAGCACCTCGTCGTCATCACCCAGCGCATTGGTGAAGGTGCCCTCGGCGAATAGGAAGCCGGCCACGTCGGGCCAGCCGGCGGCATCGAGAATCGTCTTGAAGATGATCAGCAGCGGCACCGCGAGCAGCGCCCCCGCCGTCCCCCATACCCAGCTCCAGAAGCTCAGCGCGACGAGGATCAGCAGCGGACTGATCGTGAGTCGGCGGCCGACCAGCATCGGCGTCAGCACATTGGCCTCGACCAGATGGACCGCGAGGAACATCAGCGCCGGCACGAGCGCATAGCCGAGATCAGAAAAGGTCATCAGCCCGCCGACGGCGAGCAGCGCCGTGGCGACGATCGGCCCGAAATAGGGAACATAGTTGAGGATCGCGACGAGGCCGCCCCACATGATCGGGCTCGGCATTTCGGCGAACCATAGCATCAGCGAGACGAGCACGCCCATGCCGATGTTCACCGTCGTGATCGTCGCCAGATAGGCCGAGGTGCGATCGACCATATCCTGGATCACCCGCGCCGTCGTCATCGCGCTCGTAAAGCTGCCACGGTTGGTTATGGTGCGCCGCCGCATCCTGGTCCAGCTCGACAGGAAGAAATAGACCACCAGCGTCGCAAAGACGAGCTGGACGAGCGCATGCGGCGCCGAACCGGCGACATAGTCGAACAGCGAATTGGGCTGCTCGATCGCGACCGTCCGGCCGCGACCGGACGAACTGCGCAGCAGCGAGCCCGTCGTCTCGTCGACAAAGCGCTGGAACGAGGAATAGATGTCGATCAGCGGCGACAGATTCTTGCGGATCAGGCGAATTCGCGACGGCAGCCGCGCGAACCATTCTGTCGCGGGAATGATCACCGAGGCGATCGCGGCATTCGCCAGGCCAAGGAACAGCAGGACGCACAGCAACGCCGACAGCGCCGACGGCAGCCCGCGCCGTTCGAGCCATTCGAGCAGGGGCACCAGCGCGACCGCGATGACCAGCGCGATCGTTACCGGCAGGAAGAATTCGGAACCCGCGTGAAGCGCGAAGGGAACGGCGAGAACGACCCCCGCGCCGCTCGCCAGCGCCAGCCAGGCGAGCAGCCGATCGCGGCGGAAGGCCATGTCGGCATCGTGCGCTATCGTGTCGCGCAGGGCATCGACGACGGGAGCAAGATCCGCCGTCTCCGGCTTTTCCCTATCCCGTTCGTCAGTCCCATTCACCATCGAATCGATTCCCCCCGGTCGGCTTCGAAGCATAGCTCAAGCCGCGCCGATCGCCATTGGCCCCATTGCGGCCCGCCCCGGCCGTCACGCCGCTCCGATTATTACAGTTAACCAACAGCTTCGTGGCGATGATGTGGCAAATTGCGTTAGCAGTTGCACAAAAACGCTACATGTAGCGATGCACGGCCTGCCTTGGCGACGAAACGATTCGTCGTGCCCGCGTTGACTCGCTGGAGCGGCAGCGCCATGCGGCCCCTGTTAACCGGTCGTCCGGGGGCACGACATATTACCGCCTCCCTGCCGACAAGTCGTGAACGTGCACCCCGCCCTGTGTTTTCTGGGTTCGGGCGGGTTTTTGCATGCTTGCGCATTCAATGGGGTATTGAATGTCCGCGAAATTGGCTCAACATCCGCTTCTGCTTGCCGCGATGCTGATCGTCGCCGCGACCGGAGCCATGGGCATTGCGGCTATTCCGACGTCCGAACCGACGCTCGCCTACGAAATGACTGCGCTTTCCACCGCCGACGACCGCGTCGTCGATAACGGTATCGACCGGGTCCTCCTCAAGGAGTCGGTCGCCACTTCCAACAAGCTCGAGTCCAGCAAGATCGAGTCCAGCAACATCGACCGGGAACTCGAATGCATGGCGAAGGTCGTCATGCACGAAGCCGGCAATCAGACGCGCACGGGCCAGCTCGCCGTCGCTCAGCTGATCATGAACCGGGTGGGCAAGTCCCATTTCGGCGCAAGCATCTGCGCTGTCGTCAACCAGCCCGGTCAATTCTTCCAGACCGCCTCCTATAATCCGCGCCGCGACGACGCGCGCTGGATCACGGCGGTCGAGGTTTCCCGCGAGGCGCTCGAAGGCGGCGCCGATCCGGTCGTTCCCGGCGCCATCTTCTATCATGCGGCGTCGCAAACGCCGAACCGCTTCTTTCGGACGCGGCAGCGCGTTTCCATGGTCGGTGACCATATCTTCTATCGCTGAACACGGCTTCCATCTCTGAGCACAGGGCGCAGGCTTTCGGGCAATGGCGAAGTCGACCCGCGCGACCCGGTTTCTCGCCGAGGCAGGGATCGCCCATCAGGTGCATAGCTATGACTATGCCCCCGATGGCGCGCGGGTCGGGCTGCAGGCGGCGGACGCATTGGGTGAAGATCCGGCACGCGTGCTCAAGACGCTGATGATCGAAATCGACGACAGGCCGGCCTGCGCGCTACTTCCGTCCGATCGCGAGCTTTCGATGAAGAAGGTCGCAGCGGCGCTCGGCGCCAAATCCGCCCGGATGATGAAGCCGGCCGATGCCGAACGGATCACCGGCTATCATGTCGGCGGGATCAGCCCGTTCGGCCAGAAAAGGCCGCTGCCCGTCGCGATCGAGGCGGCGGCGATGGGCGAGCCGCTGGTCTACATCAATGGCGGCCAGCGCGGTCTGCAGATGCGGCTCGACCCGCGTGACGCGGTCAAGCTGCTCGCGGCAACGGTGGCCGAGATCGTCGCCTGAAATCCTTCGCTCGACCGCGAACGCCTATCTCCGCGTCGTCGCGCGCTGGCGATCCTGCACGGCGATAGCCCCGGCGGCCAGGATCGCGGGAAAGAAAAAGAAAGAGTTCAGCAGCGCATCGAACAGGGCCAGCAGGACGATGACGCCCAGCGGCAGGACCACCGCGTCGGCGCGCCAGCCGTTTTCGGCCCGCCGAAAGGACAGCGCCCGCACCACCGGCGCCAGCAAGCCGCCAAAGGCCAGCGCCAGCCCGATCAGGCCATATTGCCCGATCAGGAGCATCGCCAGGCCCCAGGGACGCGAGCCCGACGAAACGCGCCACCAGTCCCATCGCGCGCTGCCGGTGAGCGGCGAAGCGTGGACGGCCGAGAGCGCCTTCGAATCCTGCGAAATCCGCCAGGCGAACGATCCGCGCCCCGTCGCGCGCACCGCGCCCAGCAATTCACGGCCCATCGGGGTTTCGCGCGCGATCTGCTTGAGCGGGACGATACCGCTGAGATGGACGGCGCCGACGATGGCGATCATGGCGGCCAGCGTGAAGGCCATGGCCTTCAGCGCCCGAAACCGCCATGTCGCGATAACGGCGAGCCCGGCGACCAGGAGCAGGATGGCGCCCACCGACTGCGCGGCCAGTGCTATGGCGACCGAGACGGCGGCCCCCAGCATGTAAAGATGGCGGTGCTGGTCGAACCTGCCGATCGACGCCGCGCGCCACAGGAAGGCCAGGGCACAAAGGCTCACCCATATGCCATATTGGTTGCCGTGCTCGAAAAAACCGAGCGGCCGATAGCCGACATAGCGATCGACGCCATCGTTTCGGAAAGGGTGCAGCTCGTATAGCAGGCCGTAGAGCCAGGCGGGGAGAGCGCCTTCGAGCAGCGCGAACGGCAGGCAGGCGAGGCCGGCCCCCGCCAGCCCGTCGATCAGCGACAGGCGCCCGTCCTGGCCGGTGAACCAGATACGGCCGAGCAGCCAGGGCAGCCCCCAACAGCCGACGACATAGAAGGAGGCGAGGATGGGCGACGGATCGGGCCGGGCGGCCAGCAGGCCAGAGACGAGCGGCCAGAGGCACCATAGAACGATCGGAGCATCGATCGCGCGCGGATGCCAGGCGCGCAGACGGGGAATGTCGCGGAGCGCGGCGCCGGCGAAGGCCACCACAGACACGATCCAGGCCTTGGTGACGAGCAGGTCGGACGGAACGGCGGCGCCCGTGATCCAGTAGGGAAAGCGCGCCTGGATGGCCTGAAGCGGATAATCGGTGACCGGCAGCAACAGCCAGCCGCCCAGAAACACGACCAAGATCGCCCGGCGGACTTCGAGCAGGAAGAAAATGGCGATGGCGACCGCGCAGAACGCGACATAGGCCAGATAGATCGACACGACGCCCCCTTCCAGAACCTGACCTGCCTGCGCCCCGATCAGGAGCCCCCACCCCGCGAGCGGAACTCGATCAGCGCGCCATAGCCCACCAGCAACCCCGCGACGAGATAGACATAGTTGGTGAAGGTGGCGGGGCCGAGCCAATAATAGATCATCCGATCGACCTGATGCAGCGAGATCAGCTCGACGACCAGCATCGCGCAGGTCAGGAACACGCCCAACGCCATCCATCTGCCGCTGGCCGGTAGGCGAGCGAAAGCACGGAAGGAAAGCGCCACGAACAGTCCGCAGACCAGCGCCGAGCCGACCAGCATGTAGAATTGAAGCTGTCGCTTCGGAATATCATGGCTTAGCCCCAATATCGCGTCGCGCACGACGCTGTGAAAGGGATAACGGAGCCCGGCGAAGGTTTCGATCAGCGCGATCAGGAAGAACATCGCCAATCCGAATCGCCCGATCCTCAGCGTCGCCGCCAGCGCAGCCACAAAGCCCAGGGCCATCACGATCTGCGGGCTGGTCATTGCCCCGCCGCCTCGTTGCCGAAGCGCGCCGCCTGGGCCGTTTTCCACAGCCTGTGCAGCTCGTCGCGCGGCTTCGTCACGCCGAGCGCCTCAAGCGCGGCGCTCCAGCCATTGGCGAGATCGGACGCGCGCTGCTGGGCTTCCGATACCGGCTTCTCGTCGACCCAGGCCGCAAGCGTGCCGGCATTGGCGAAAAGCAGCACGATCGCCGCAACGGCGATCACTATCGTCGTCCAGACGAGCGAACGCCCCTCGCCGAGCGGCGCTTCGGAAATGTCGACCGGCGAGATCAGCTCATGCTCGTTCTTGCGCGCCATTGGCCGGTCTCCATTCAGAATTGATAGTAGATGAAGGGCGCGACCCCTTCGTAGCGCATCGCGTCGATCAGCACGATCGCCGCCGCGATCAGCAGCCCGAGCACCGGCGACGGGAGCCTCCGCAGCCCCAGCGCGACTCGCGCCGGAAGCGATGGCGGCGTGAAGTGGAACGCCATGCCGAGCAGAATCAGCCCGGCGAGCAGCGGCGTCGTCATGCCGTTGCTCCAGTCGCCACGGACGAGCCCGCCGAGATAGGCGATCGCGGCGTCGAAGCTTTCGGCGCGGAAGAAGATCCAGCCCAGCGTGACGATATGGAAGGTGATGATGATGGCGAGCGGGCCGGGCAAGGCGGGAAGCCTCGCCTTCCGCCAAAGCGTCTCGATCACCTGGGCGCCGCCATGCAGGCCACCCCAGATCAGGAACGTCCATTTGGCGCCGTGCCAGAAACCGCCGAGGAGCATCGTCAGCATGATGTTGCGGCACTGCATCGCCAGCCCGCCCCTATTGCCGCCGAGGCCGATATAGAGATAGTCGCGCAGCCAGCTCGACAGGCTGATATGCCAGCGCCGCCAGAATTCCTGGAGCGAGCGGGCGCGATAGGGCTGATCGAAGTTGCGCGGAAAGCGATAGCCGAACAGCGCCGCGATCCCGATCGCCATGTCGCTATAGGCCGAAAAGTCGCAATAGATCTGGACCGCATAGCCATAGGCGGCGATGGCGAGATCGAGGCTCGAATGGGCCGAGGGGTCGAAAAACACCGGATCGACCAGCTTGACCGAAAGCTCGGACGCGATCACCGCCTTCTTGAACAGACCCCAGACGATCAGCAGCAGCGCCATCGCTACCATGTCGCGATTGAGCCTTGGCGTCCTCTCGAACTGCGGCAGCAGATCGGCGCCCCGCACGATCGGTCCAGCGACGAGATGCGGGAAGAAGGACATCAGCAGGGTGATATCGAGCAGCGAACCCGCCCTTATCCGCCCGCGATAGACGTCGATCAGATAGGACATGCCCTGGAATGTGAAGAAGGAGACGCCGACCGGCAGGACGATCTCCAGGATCGGCATGTCGCGCGCATAGCCCCAGCCGGCGAGCAGGGCACCGAGTTGCTCGAGGAAGAAATCATAATATTTGAAGAAGCCGAGTATGCCGAGATTGGCGACGATCCCGATGGTGACGATCGCCTTGCGGGTGGACTGCCGATCGGTCGCATCGATCAGGCGCGCGGCGCCCCAGTTGATGAAAGCCGAAGCGATCAGGAGGGCGACGAAGCGCCAGTCCCAGGCGCCATAGAACACCCAGCTCGCCAGCAGCAGCAGGATCTTGCGCCACTCATTGCTCGCCGACACGGCCCAGACAAGGACGAAGGCGACGAGGAAGAAAAGACCGAAGTCGAGCGTGGGGAAGAGCATCTAGCGGTGCTCTCGCGATATCTCGGCTTCCCTCACCACCGCCACCCGGCGGTGGCGGCCGCGTCGAGATCCGCCTGGAGACGGCCGGCGATGTCGGCGCCGCCGGCGCTGTTGTAATGGACATAGTCGCCGCGCATCCGGGTCGGCTGAAGCTTGACCCAGCTGACGGCGGTGCAGCGCCCGCCCATCGCCTTTTCCCAGTCCCAGTAGGCCAGGCGAAGCTGGTGCGCGACCCGGCGCTGAACCTCGCGCACCAGCTTGAGGCCCGGTGGCGGAAAAAGCGGCCTGGCGGTGATCGACCAGCCGATCCGCACCTGTTCGGGCGGCGCGGGCGCGGGCCCGCTACGCACGGCCTGCGCCTGCTGACCGAGCGCCTCGAAGACGTCCTCGATCCGATCGGCACGCGGCGCGGCGGTGGCAGGCGCGGGCGCGGGACTCGGCGGCGGCAAGGGCACCGGCTCGATGCAGGGCGCGGGCGTGGTCGTCGGCGCATTGGCGAGCAGCTCGCTTCGCCGTGTCAACGCGTCCGGCGCGCCCAGCAGCAGGATGGGCACCCGGCCAACCAGCCGACGGACGCGGCCGATCTGACTGCGCAGTGTGATCTCATATTCGGGCGCGGTGATGCGGGGCGCGAAGCCTTCGTTGGTGCCGAAGGCGATGACGATCAGGTCGGGATCGTAGCTGCGCAGCTCCTCGGCGACGACACTGTCGTCGTTGCGTGAGAAGTGAACGAACTGCGACCCGACCACGCCAAGATTCGACAGAGCCACCCCGCCCGAATCGCGAAAGCTGGCCCAGCTTGTGATGGTGGCCGGGCCACCTTCGACGGCGACCGAGACCGCCGTCTGCGGATTGTCGAAGCGCAACTGCTTGCATTCGGGCCGCCTGATCAGGGCAGCGAGCGTCATCCTTTCGGTCTCCCCGCCGATGCTGATCGCCAGCGTTCCCGCGCCGGGCTCGGCGATCGCGCAGATGACGAAGCGATCGAACAGCTGGTTCGCCGAGGTCGTCATGCCGATGCGGGCGCCGTCGACGGTCGAGGTGAGGCTGAAACCGGAGAGCCCGACCGGGCCGCGCGGATCGCGTGCGCCCGCGCCATAGATCGAGGAGATCGCCCAGCCCGGCGACATGTCGACGCTGACGCCGCGCGGATCATAGCCTTGGAACGGCTTGCCCGGCGGCATAACGCCGCGTCCCCCGCTGCCATATCGCGCCTGCAACATATCGCGCCAGGCGCCGGTGATCGCATCGCCGGCGGTATGGCTGTCGCCGATCTGGAGAATGTGGACCGGTCTGCCGCGGGCACCCCTGGCCGCGGCCAGCTTCTCGAAATAGGGCCGCAGCACCGCATAATCGCATAGCGATCCGGCGCAGTCGGCGCTGACCTCGGGCACGGCCGCCGCCATTGCGAGGGCGAGCGCGGCCATCATTTGCCGGCGGACTCGGCATCAATCGCGTCGTTGGCGATCTCGGGCGGCAGCAGATCGGTCGGCGCACCCCGCGCGGGCGGGACCGGCGGCTCGGGTGCCGGGGCGCGAATGGCGGGCGGCTCGTCGGCAAGCGGGTCTTCGAGGCGCGGCGCCGGCTTCGGCGCGGGCTTCGCAGCCGGTGCGACTTCGGGGGGTGGCGGCGCGACCACCGGCGGCGGCGGCGCGGCCGCCCCCGCCTCGCCCCGCGCGCGATCGACATAGCTGCGGATGCGCGCCGCGAGACCGCGCGTGATGCGGATATAGCCGTTCATCGACATGTGAATGCCGTCATTGGCGCGCATCAGCACGGGCTTGCCCGTGGCCGCGTCCGGCAGATAGGCCGAATAGCGGCCAGCGGCGTCGACGCTGTAGGGTGCGGTTTCGATGAAGGGGACTCCGAGCCGCGCCATCAGCGCTCCGTAGAAGGCGTTCATACGGGCGACATCGGCATCATAGGCGGCTTCGCGCATCCTGGGCAGGCCGACCCAGTAGACGATCGCCCCCTGCTGCCGCAGCATCGCGACATAGGAGGTGACGCGGCGCGCGATCGCCGTCTGCCAGTTGGGCGTCAGCAGCGCGTAGACATGTCCGCCGTCCGCGACGCCCATCATGTCGTTCGCGCCGAACGAGATTACCGCGACATCGACCGGCGCGACGGCAAGGCGAGCCCGGTCATGCTCTTCGAGGTTCAGACGCTTGTAGCGGGTGAACCCGGTGGCCTGCTGGCTGAACTTGACGACCTGATAGCCCGAGGAGCGGCTGAGCTGATGATAGAGCGCGGACCAGATGCCGTCGCCGAAACTGTCGCCGAACACGCCGACGCGGACGGGACGCCCCTCGGCGATCGCATTGCGGATGCCGGGCTGGATTGGCCGGGTCTCGGCAAGGCTCGGCGGCTCGGGAAGCGCGCCCGGAGCGAGCCTCGGCGCGGCTTGCCCGGACGCGGCCTCTTCCGGCGTCGTCGCGCCGGCCGCCGGCGGCGGCGTGAGCTCGGCAGTGGTGCCGACCGGCGCCTCGGGCTGGTCGTGGGCCGCGAAGGCATAGCCGATCGCGGCCCCCGCCGCGACGCCCAGAAACAGGACCGCCGTCCGATCCAGCAAGAGCGCCGCCGCTTTCATCCCCGCACATACTCCCGAACGAACCGATGCCGCGCGCGGCAGCAAGCGGGGTCACATGCGGCGTCCTTAATATGGCCGCGACGACGATGTCGAGGAGGATAAGATGGGATGTTTTTCGTTCGGCCTCAGTCGGAGGCAACCAGGGCGGCACGCCAAAGGTGGGGAGCTTCTGTTGCCCGGCGCTCCCCGTGCCGCTGGATTCCGCTTCTGTTGCCCGGTGCGGACCGAACCGCGCTAATGCGTCATAACTTTATCCGTAAGGACTCAGTTACGCGGCAATCGCGAGCGCCTCGTTATCGTTGGCACTTGTAGGTTCGAACGGTTTTACGGCGCATTCAGGCCGGGCAAAAACATCGTCTTTGAATACACGTCGATCCTAGTTCGGCCCCGTCATGAAGCCCGTGAAACGGGATTCGTGGTGGAGCCGCCGGGTACCGCCCCCGGGTCCGCTGCATCTATTTCACGACATCATTTATCGCCATATCCGGCAAGCCGGCGCGATCGATATAGTGGGATGTGCGGAGGATTTGAAGGGGTCACCGCGCGCGCTCAGCGCGTCTTCTTCAACTCGGCCAAAATCTCGCGCAGCAGCAGCACGTCCTCGGGCGGCGCGGCGGGGGGCTCATCCTTCTTGCGCTCGATACGGTGGACGGCGCGGACCAGCAGGAAGACGACGAACGCGATGATCAGGAAATTGACCGCGACGGTGATGAACTGGCCGAAGCCGAGCAGCGGCACCCCCGCCGTCTTGAGATCGGCATAGCTGGTCACCGAGCCCTTGAAGTCCGCCGGGATCGCGCCGAGCCGGATGAAATGGCTCGAGAAATCCAGGCCGCCGGTGACATAGCCGATCATGGGCATGATCAGATCGTCGGTCAGGGAGGTGACGATCCGGCCGAACGCCGCGCCGATGATCACCGCGATCGCGAGATCGACCACATTGCCCCTGTTGATGAACGCCTTGAATTCCTGGAACATCGCTTCGCTCCCTTCGCTATGGGCGTGTCGCGATCATCACGCCCATGCAATAAAGGTCAAGCATGGTCATTGAAGATCGGACTTCGCCGGCCTACCTACGCGGCCGACGCAGCCTGGTTCAGGAGAAGATCGTTCGATGAGCACCGACCGCCGTTTTTCCGTTATGCTGCTCGCGCCCGTGGCCGCCATCGCCGTGAGCGGTTGCGGCATCAACAGCGTGCCGGCCGCGCAGGAGGAGGCGAAGGCGAAATGGGCTGACGTCCAGACGCAATATCAGCGTCGCGCCGACCTGATCCCCAATCTCGTCAACACCGTCAAAGGCTATGCCGCGCAGGAAAAGACGGTGCTGACCGACGTGACCAACGCCCGCGCCCGCGCGACCGGGATTCAGCTCAGCGCCGACGACCTCGACGATCCGGCCAAGGTGAAGGCATTCGCCGACGCGCAGGCGCAATTGAGCGCGGGCCTCGGTCGACTGCTCGCCGTGTCGGAAAATTATCCGGAGCTCAAGTCGAGCGACCAGTTCCTGGCGCTGCAGAGCCAGCTGGAGGGCACCGAGAACCGCATCGCGATCGCACGGCGCGACTATAATGAATCGGTCCGCGCCTACAACACGCTGATCCGAACCTTCCCCACCGCGATCGGCGCCAAGGTGTTCCACGGCGCGCAGCCGATGCAACCGTTCGAAGCGAGCGCTGCCGCGGCGAACGCGCCCACGGTCAGTTTCTGAGGACAGGGTGGTCCATCAGGGCCGCCCTTTTGTTCAACCATCGTCGGCGCGAAAGCGGGAGGCCATGGGCACCGGAACAAGCGGCCAGCTAGGCGTGATGACGATGGGGTCGCGCGTCTGCGGGATCGGGAGAGAAGGCTTGGGTGATATATTGAGACGGTTCGCGCCCACCTTCTGCTCTTTCCTCCTCCTGCTCCTTGCCGTCCCGTCCTTTGCGCAAAGCTTCCCGCCGCTCACGGGCCGCGTCGTCGATCAGGCGAAGCTGCTGAGCGCGGCGCAGGCGGCACAGCTCGAAGCCAAGCTCGCCCAACTCGAAGCGCAGAGCGGCCGCCAGATGGTGGTCGCGACCGTTCCGTCGCTGCAGGGTTACCCAATCGAGGATTTCGGCTACAGGCTCGGCCGCGCCTGGGGGATCGGCGAGAAGACGACCAACAGCGGGCTGCTCCTGCTCGTCGCTCCCACCGAGCGCAAGGTACGGATCGAGGTCGGCTACGGGCTCGAGCCGATCGTCACCGACGCTCTTGCCAGCGTCATCATCAACCAGCAGATACGGCCGCATTTCCGCGACAAGGATTATGCCGGGGGCATCAACGCCGCCGCCGATGCACTGATCGCGCTGCTCCAGCTGCCGCCGGCCGAGGCCGAAGCGCGATCCCAGCAGATCGTCGCGAGCTCCCGCCAGCAGCAGGAGGACGGTAATATCCCCTTCTCGCTGATCTTCTGGGTCGTCGTCATGCTGTTCATTTTCGGATCGAGCATCGCCGGCCGCTTCGGCGGAGGACGGCGCTATCGCGGCGGCAGCGGCCCGATCGTGATCTGGGGCGGCGGTGGCGACTGGGGCGGCGGTGGCGGCTGGGGAAGCGGTTCGGGCGGCGGCGGTTTCTCCGGTGGCGGCGGGTCGTTCGGCGGCGGCGGCGCGTCGGGAGACTGGTGATGGCACAGCGGATCAGCGTCACCCCGACCGACATCGATCGCGTCACCCGCGCCGTGACCGAGGCCGAGGCCCGCTCGGACGCCGAGATCGCGACGATCGTCGCCGAGCGCTCCGACAATTACAACGATGTCCCGCTGATCTGGGCGGCACTGGTCGCGCTGCTCGCCCTGTCGGTCTATGCCGGCTTTCCGGATTTCTACACCGGCCTGCTCGACCGGCTCAGCGGCGGCTGGCACATCTGGACCAGCCGCGAAGCGCTGACGGTGATGGTCGTCGCGACCATGATCAAGTTCCTCGCGACACGCTATCTGGTCGGGTGGTGGCCGCTGCGCATGGCGCTGACCCCGGCCACGACCAAGACACGCAGGGTGCGCAACCGCGCCGTCGCCCTGTTCAAGGCCTCGACCGAACGACGGACGAGGAGCCGCACCGGGGTGCTCGTCTACCTCTCGCTCGCCGAACACCGTGCGGAGATCATCGGCGACGAGGCGATCGTCGCCAGGGTCGACCCCGATCGGTGGGCGGCGGCGATGGCGCTGCTCATCGACCATCTCCGCGAAGACCGGATCGGCGAAGGCATGGCGGCGGCGGTGAGCGCAATCGGCGATGTGCTCGCCGCTCATTTTCCGCACAGCGGCTCCGACCCTGACGAGATGCCCAACCGGATGATCTGCCTGTGAGCGATCATCCGGACGCCGAAGCCGATGCCCGTTTGCCGGCGGAGATCATGTGGGAAGGGCGCTTTATCGCCGCCAAGCGCCAGGGGCGTTGGGAATATGTCAGCCGCGCGCGGGGTATAAGGGCGGCAGTGATCCTTGCCATCCACGAGGCGCAGGTCATCCTGGTCGAGCAATATCGTGTACCGCTCGGGGCCTATTGCATCGAATTGCCGGCCGGCCTGATCGGCGATGAGACCGAAGGAGAGGCGCTGGAGGTCGCTGCCGCGCGCGAGCTGGAGGAGGAGACCGGCTACCGCCCCGCGCGCATCGAGGAACTGGGTGAGTTCGCCTCCTCGCCTGGCATGGTGTCGGAGACGTTCACGCTGGTGCGGGCGACCGGCCTGGAGAAAGTCCATGACGGCGGCGGCGTCGGAGGCGAAAATATTATCGTCCACCTGGTACCGATCCGCGAGATCGGCGGATTCCTCGCCGCGCAGCGCGCGCTCGGCAAGATCATCGACGTGAGGATGCTGCTACTGCTGGCCGGGGAAATGCTGGCGGGCATGTGAGCCCGCGGCCAACCAGACTCTTTTGCTTGCCGTGATTTCCGAGCCGGCAGATGTTTCCATCTGCCTCGAAATCACCTTATAGCTCGATCGGACCCACCGCGAAATTGTCGGCATAGGCCCGGAGCTTCAGCGTCCGCGGAGCGCCCGGCACGATATGGGCGGTGAGGCCGTTGCGGTCCGCATAGGCCCGGGCCGCGTCCAGCGAGGGAAAGCTGAGCCACACCTGTCCGCGGGTATCGCCCGATCCGGCCCAGCCGGTCAACGGATCCGGACGTTTGGCCTCGGCCGGCTCATATTCGAGGACCCATTCGTCGGTACGCGCCCGGCCCGACTGCATCGCATTCTTGGCACGCTGATAGATACGGGCATCGGTCATCGGGGTCGTCCGAAATGAGCCTGCAACAGGCGCTAGTACATGATCCGCTCATCCTGAGTAGCCATTGAGCTTGGCGAAATGGCGTATCGAAGGACGTCCTTCGGGCCTTCGACTTCGCTCAGTTCCTACTCAGGATGAACGGGAGAGATCGGGATTAACGGCACCTCGCTGCAGTTTCAAGAACGCTGCATCGCCTTCTTGGTCCTGAGCGTGGGGTCCGCCGTGGCGGGATCGTCCGGCCAGGGATGGCGGGGATAGCGGCCGCGCATCTCCTTCGCGACCGCAGCCCAGCTTCCGGCCCAGAAGCCCGGCAGATCGCGGGTGGTCTGGATCGGCCTCCCGGCGGGAGAGGTAAGCCTGAGCGTGAGGGGAACCCGTCCGCCGGCTACCATCGGATGGACCGAGAGGCCGAACAGCGCCTGGGGCCGAACGTCGACCGCCGGGCCACCCTCGGCCGCATAGTCGATCGGATGGCGACTGCCGGCCGGCGATTGCAGGACCTCGGGCGCGAGGCGATCCAGCATCTGCTGCCCGTCCCAGCCGAGCAGGTTCAGCAGGGCATGCTTCAGTTCCGCCGCGGAAATATCCGACAGGCGGCGTTTGCCGTCGACGATCGAGGCGAACCAGTCGTCGAGCGTCACCATCAAGGTCGCGTCGGTGAGATCGGGCAGCGCAGCCTCATGCGCCGCGGCAAAGGCCGCGCGGGCACGCAGCGCCCCGATCTCGGCAGGCCAGTCGAGCAGATCGAGTCCGCGCGTGCGGACGGCATCGATCAGCGCGGCGCTGATCGCCGCCGGCGAAGCACTTTCGTCCCGTCCGGCCGCAAGCAGGATTGCCCCGAGCCGACGCTCGCGGCGGGGTTCGACAGCTTTGGTCACCGGATCGAAACGCGCGGTGCGGCGGACCTCGATATGGTCGGCGAACAGCCGTTCGACCTCGGCCGCGTCGATCGGCGCCGCCGACAGGATGCGCGCGCCCGACGCCGCGCCCTGGATCTCGGCGACCGCCAGCCACTCGCTGCGCGCCAGCGGCGAGGCGGGATCGAGTCGGAAGCCGCGCCCCCCGCTCGATATCCAGTCTTCGCCGGTCGACGAGCGGCGTCGCGCGAGCCGATCGGGATAGGCGAGCGCGACACAGGCCGCGATCGTCGCCGGTTCGTCGCCCGCTGCGCCCACAAGCCGGGCCCAGCGAGCGGCGAGCTGGCGGGCGCCTTCGGATCGCTTGCCGTGATCGCCGCGCCAGCGCCGCAGCCGGAGCTCGATATCGGGGTCCTGCCCACCGAGGCCGCGTTCGGACAGCAATAGCGCGACCTCGGCGGCGGTTTGCGCGAACCCGCCCTCGGCGGCGCGGAGCATCATATGGGCGAGGCGCGGTGGCAGCGGCAGCCCGGCCATGGCGCGTCCATGCGCGGTCGGCCGACCATCATCGTCGATCGCCTCCAGGCTCAGCAGCCGCTGGCGCGCCTCGGCGATAGCCGCCGGCGGCGGCGGATCGAGCCAGCGCAGGCTCGCCGGATCGGACACGCCCCAAAGCGCGCAATCGAGCACGAGGCCGGAAAGATCGGTCTCGAGTATCTCCGGCGGGTCGTAAGCGGGCATACCCGCGGTCGCCGCCGGTTCCCACAGCCGATAGACGACGCCCGGTTGCTGTCGGCCGGCGCGGCCGGCGCGCTGGACGGCGGCGGCCCGGCTCGCCCGCTCGGTCACGAGCCGGGTCATCCCGGCGGCGCGATCATAGCGGGGGCGGCGGGCGAGACCCGAATCGATGACAATGCGCAGGCCGTCAATCGTGATGCTGGTCTCCGCGATCGCCGTCGCGAGGACAAGCTTGCGGCGCCCGTCGCGGGCGGGCGCGATCGCGGCGCGCTGCTCCGCCGGTTCGAGCGAACCGTGGAGGCGGTGCAGCTCTACGCCGGGCGGCAGGGGGCCCAGCGCATCGGCGGTCCGCTCAATCTCGCCGACGCCCGGCAGGAATGCGAGCACGCCGCCCTCCGTCTCCTCGGTTAGCGCGCGGCGGATCGCCGCCGCCATGTCCTCCTCGATCCGCCGCTCGCTGCTGCGCGGCAGATAGCGATGCTCGATCGGGAAGCTCCGCCCCTCGCTCGCGATCACCGGCGCCGACCCCATAAGCGCCGCGAACCGAGCGCCGTCGAGCGTCGCCGACATGGCGACCAGCCGCAGGTCAGGCCTGAGTGCCGCCTGCGCATCGAGGGCAAGCGCCAGGCCGAAATCACTGTCGAGGCTGCGTTCGTGCACCTCGTCGAACAACACCGCGGATACGCCGGGAAGATCGGGGTCGGCCTGGATATGGTTGACGAAGATTCCCTCTGTCACGACGAGGATTCGCGTCGCCGCCGACCGCTTGCTGTCCAGCCGCGTCGCATAGCCGATCGTCCTGCCGACAGCCTCCCCCGCCTGCGCGGCCATCCGCTCGGCCGCCGCGCGCGCCGCAAGCCGGCGCGGCGAGAGCAGGATGATCTGGCCCGTGCGCCAGCTTTCCCCCAACAAGGCCGGCGCCACCGCAGTCGTCTTGCCGGCGCCCGGCGGAGCGACCAGCACGGCGTTCGAATTCGTGCCGAGCGCGGCAATCAGATCGGGCAGGACGGCGTCGATCGGCAACATGGGGAGGGTTTGGAGAGACTCGCCTGAGCAGACAAGCCTTTACGTCATTCTTCGGGAGCGGTTCGGGAGAGATCGCATGTGCCGATCTGCCGAAACGCCCGCCCCCGCGGCCAGGACGATCAATATGCCCGCGCCACCGCGAACTGTGCGGCCTCGATCAGCGCGGCCTTGGCGATGCCGTTCGGGAACGCCGCCAAGGCATCGATTGCGCGCTGCGAATATTGGCGCGCGCGCGCGGCGGTCTCGCTCAGGGCGCCGCTACGCTGGAGGATACCAGTGGCACGGACCAGATCCGCGTCATCGTTGCGCAATCCCTCGATCGCCTCGCGCAGGAACAGTCGATCCTCGTCGCTGGCGCGCGCATGAGCGAGAATGACCGGCAGGGTCACCTTGCCGTCGCGGAAATCGTCGCCCGCATCCTTGCCCATCGCTTCGCCGTCGGATTCATAGTCGAGGATATCGTCGACGAGCTGAAAGGCGATACCGAGATAGCGGCCGTACCGATCGAGCGCATCCTCGACCGCGGGCTCCCGCTCGGCGACGACAGCCGCAATCCGGCAGGCGGCCGCGAACAACACCGCCGTCTTGGCGGAGATGATCTCCAGATAGCGCTCCTCGCTGGTATCGATCCGTCGCTGTGCGGTGAGCTGGTTGACCTCACCCTCGGCGATCACGGCCGAGGCGTTGGAGAGAATGCGGAGAACGCGGAGCGACCCGTCCTCCACCATCAGCTCGAACGAACGGCTGAACAGGAAGTCGCCGACCAGTACGCTGGCGGCATTACCCCAAATCATGTTCGCCGTCCGGCGGCCCCGGCGCAGCCCCGACTGGTCCACCACATCGTCGTGAAGCAGGGTTGCCGTGTGGATGAATTCCACCGTGGCCGCGAGCTTATGGTGCCGCTCGCCATGATAATCGAGCAGCTTGGCACAGGCGAGCGTAAGCATCGGCCGCATCCGTTTGCCGCCGCCTGCAATCAGATGCCCGGCCAGTTCGGGAATCAGCGGAACATCCGACTGCATCCGTGTGAGGATCACGCTGTTGACCGCGTTCATATCGGATGCGACGAGCGCGATCATGCTATCGAGCGAGGGCGCCGGCCCCCGCCGGATCGGAGTGACGGTTGCGGTCATGGCCAAGGCCATGGGCCGTGCCGGGCCGAAAGGCAAGCCCGCAACAAGCCGCTTGCCAACCAGCGGCGAGGCCAACAAAAGGCGGGAGACCGCAAAGAGGGGACGGCATGGCCGACGAAATTCTCAGCCGCTACCGCGAAAGCATCGACAATATCGACGCGGCGCTCGTCTTCATGCTCGCCGAGCGCTTCAAGATCACCAAGGCAGTAGGCGAGCACAAGGCAAAGACCGGCCTGCCGCCCGCGGATCCGAGCCGCGAAACGGAACAGATCGAGCGCCTGCGCACACTGGCGAAGAGCGCCAATCTCGACCCCGATTTCTCGGAGAAATTCTTGCGCTTCATCATCGACGAGGTGATCCATCACCATCGCAAAGCGGGCGCTGGTTAGGTTTTTGTTGGAGCCCCCAAACACCGGCGCGAGCCATCCGGCTCACTTGGTCGCGGAGGCGACCGTCGGCGCCTGAGGCTAACCCAAAGACTCGGCCATTTCGGCGAGCTCGAGCCATCTGAGCTCCGCCGCCTCTTTCCTGGCACGCGCGAGCTCGATCGCCTTCATCAGCGCGTCGAACTTCTTTGGATCCTTTGCATAGAGCTCGGCATCCGTAAGCGCCGCCTCGTCGCGCGCTATCGCGGCCTCGAGCTTCTCGATCTCGGCCGGCAGGAGATCGAGATCGCGCTGGTCCTTGTAACTGAGCTTGGTCTTCGTCCTGGGCGCCGCCGCCGCAGGCGCCTCGGCCCTCGATGCAGGAAGCCGTTTCGCCTCGACCTTCGCCGAGCGCTGCCGCTCCCAGTCCTCATAGCCGCCGGCGACGATATCGACCCTGCCCGATCCGTCGAGGCCGAGCGTCACCGTCACCGTGCGATCGAGGAAATCGCGGTCATGGCTGACGATCAGCACGGTCCCCTCATAGTCCGCGATCACCTCCTGGAGCAGATCGAGCGTCTCGAGATCGAGATCGTTGGTCGGTTCATCTAGGACGAGCAGGTTCGACGGACGGGCGAATTCCCGCGCCAGCAGCACGCGCGAGCGCTCGCCACCCGACAATGAGCCGATCTTCGCGTCGGCGATCGCCGGCTCGAACAGGAATTCCTTGAGATAGCCGTGCACATGCTTCTTGACGCCGAGCACCTCGATCCAATCGCCGCCGTCGGCCAGCACGTCGCGCACCCGTTTCTCGGGCGCCATCAACTTGCGCTGCTGATCGATGACGATGCCGTCGAGCGTCTTCGCCAGCCTGATGCTGCCCTCGTCGGGCGCGAGTTCTCCGGTCAACAGCTTGAGCAGGGTCGACTTGCCCGCGCCATTGGCGCCGACGACACCGATCCGATCACCGCGCGTAACCCGGAAGCTGAAATCGCGGATGACCGTGCGATCACCGAAGCGCTTGGTGACATGTTCGGCGTCGATCACCACCTTGGTCTTCACATCGTCAGCAGCAACAGCTAGCCGGGCGGTTCCCGGCGGGCCAAGCATCGCCTTACGCTGGGCGCGCATCTCGTGCAGCTTGGCGAGGCGGCCCTGGTTGCGGCGGCGGCGGGCCGTCACCCCGCGCAGCATCCAATGCTCCTCGATCTTCAGGCGCGCATCGAGCCGCTCTGCGTTGCGCGCCTCCTCCTCATGAACCTTTTCGGTCCAGGCCTCGAACCCGCCGAAGCCGATCTCGGCGCGGCGGATCGAGCCCCGATCGAGCCACAATGTCTGGCGGGTCAGCCGGGTCAGAAAAGTCCGGTCGTGGCTGATCGCCACGAAGGCGCCGCTAAAGCGGCCGAGCCATCCCTCGAGCCATTCGATCGCCGCGAGATCGAGATGGTTGGTCGGCTCGTCGAGCAGCAACACATCGGGTTGCATCGCCAGCGCACGAGCCACGGCGGCGCGACGCCGCTCGCCACCGCTGGCGCTCGCGGCATCGCGCGACAAATCGATCCCGATCTGGTCGGCGAGCGCCTCCACCTCGTGCCGCGCGGGCGCGTCGGCGCCGGCCAGCGCGAAATCGAGCAAGGTGGCGTGACCCGCCACCGAGGGATCCTGTTCGAGCAGAACCACGCGGGTTCCCGGCACGATCGTGCGCAGTCCCTCATCGGCATCGATCCGGCCCGCCAGGAGTTTTAGCAGCGTCGTCTTGCCGGCACCGTTGCGGCCGATCAGCGCGAGCCGGTCACGCGAGCCGACGAACAGGTCGATTCCGCGGAACAGCCAGCCGCTACCCTGGATGAGGCCCAAATTTTGATACGCAAGGATTGGGGCGGACATGGTGTCTTCGCGGCGCAACTGTGGGAGAAATTCGGCAAGGCACGAATATTCATGCCCTATTCAAAGCCAAGACCCTATGCCAATAGCCCATGTCAATGCGTAAACCCCTTGCCGCCTTCGCCTGGGCGACAATACTGACCGTTGCCGCGCCCGCCGCTGCGGACCGCAACCATGTGCCCGAGCAGGACGCGCTGCGGAACGGCGTTCGGGCCGGCCAATATCTCCCCTATTCGGAAATGCGCGCGCGTGCGCTTGGCCGCGTCGACGGTCAGATGATCGGCTCGGAGTTCGATCCGGGAACCGGCCGCTATCGTTTCAAGTTTCAGCGCGACGGTTCGGTGATATGGATGGACATGGACGGGCGCACGGGGCGCGAGCTCGGTCGCACCGGCCGCTGAGACCAAAATCATTCGAGAGGGGGGAAGAATGCGCGTCCTGATCGTCGAGGATGAACCGAGCCTGGGCCGGCAGCTGCGCGCCACGCTCGAAGGTGCGGGCTACGCCGTCGATCTCGCCACCGACGGCGAGGACGGTCACTTTCTCGGCTCGAACGAAAGCTATGACGCGATCATCCTCGACCTCGGCCTGCCGGCGGTCGACGGGCTGACCGTGCTGGACCGGTGGCGCCGCGAGGGCAGAGACACGCCCGTGCTGGTCCTGACCGCGCGCGACAGCTGGTCCGACAAGGTCGCCGGGCTCGATGCCGGCGCCGATGATTATCTCGCGAAGCCTTTTCAGACCGAGGAGTTGATCGCCCGCCTGCGTGCGTTGATCCGCCGCGCATCGGGCAACGCCTCTTCCGAACTGATCGCCGGGGACGTCCGCCTCGACACCCGCAGCGGCAAGGTCACCCTTGCCGGCGAGCCGGTCAAGCTGACGGCGCAGGAATATAAGCTGCTCAGCTATCTGCTCCACCACAAGGGCAAGGTGGTCAGCCGCACCGAGCTCATCGAGCACATCTATGATCAGGATTTCGACCGCGATTCGAACACGATCGAGGTGTTCGTCACGCGCATTCGCAAGAAGCTGGGCCAGGACGTCATCACCACGATCCGCGGCCTCGGCTATTCGCTGGATGACCCGGCTTAAGCCGTATGGGGTGTGGTTTTATTCACCCCTCCCCTTCAGGCGAGGGGTGGGGGTGGGGACCAATCTCCATCCCGGCGCCTGTGGAGAGCCCCCACCCCCCACCCCTACCCTGAAGGGGAGGGGCTAGGATCGTGTCGAACGCCCGCAGCTTCCTCATCCCCCTCCGCCACTGGGTCGCGTCGCGCCGCCATTCGCCGGGGCAATCGACCGGATCGCTGACCCGCCGGATGATCACTATCGCGGCGCTGTGGATCAGCGTGCTGCTGATCGGCGGCGGCTTCGCGCTCGACCGGGTCCTGAGCGAGGCGATCACCCGCAACTTCGACGCCCAGCTCGAATATGTCCTCAATGCGATGATCGCATCGGCCGAGATCGGCCCGGATGGCGAGGTCCGTTTCAACCGGCCGCTCGGCGACCAGCGCTTCCTCGAGCCCTATTCGGGTCTCTACTGGCAGGTCTCGGGTCACGGCCACGAACCATTTCGTTCACGCTCGCTCTGGGATCGCGCGCTTCGGCAGGGCGCCAAGCATCAGGGCCGCGAACTCCAGGTCGCCGACAGCGAGGAATTCCCCGGCGAGCCGCTGCGCGTGCTCGAGCGAGAGGCACGGCTGCCCGGCGCGACCACCGAATGGCGCTTTCAGGTCGCCGCCAGCCGGGCAGCGCTGGACGATCAGATCGCCGTCCTCCGTCGTACGCTGGTCCGTTCCTTCGTGATCCTGGGACTGGGGCTGCTAATCCTGGCGGCGCTTCAGGCGACCTATGGGCTGTGGCCGCTACGCAGCCTCCGCCGCGCGCTGGCCGGCGTGCGATCGGGATCGAGCGCGCGGATCGACACCCAGCTGCCCAATGAGGTGGCGCCGTTGGTCGAGGAACTGAACGCCCTGCTCGCGCATAATGACCGCCAGGCCGAGGAAGCGCGGCGCCATGCGGGAAACCTTGCCCATGCCCTGAAGACGCCACTGACCGTGCTGATGAACGAAGCGACCGCGAACGGCCCCGAACTGGCCGAGACCGTGGTCCGCGCGACGATGACGATGCGCCGCCAGGTCGATCATCATCTTGCCCGCGCCCGCGCGGTCGGCCGGCGTGCGAACGCCCAGGCGCGCGCGCCCGTCTGGCCATCGCTCAAGGCGGTCGAGCGCGCGATGTCGCGCCTGCACCGTCATGTGACCGTCGACCTCGCCGGGGATCAGCAGGCGGAGGTGCATGTCGAGCGGCAGGACCTCGACGAGATGCTGGGCAATCTGATCGAGAATGCCGCCAAATATGGCCAGGGCCGGGTGTTCGTGACGGTGGTGCGCGAAGTAACCGACTTTCCGGCCAACAAGAAGCCCGACTGGGTGGAGATACTGATCGAAGATGACGGCCCCGGTATCCCCGCCGAGGAACGCGACAAGCTGTTCGAACGGGGCGCGCGGCTCGACACCGGCAAGCCCGGCACGGGCCTCGGCCTTGCGATCGTCCGTGATGTCGCGGGAATCTATGGCGGCAAGATCACGCTCGAGGAGAGCGAGGATCTTGGCGGGCTGCTGGTACGATTGCGGCTGCCGGCGGCTTCTTGATTTGTTTTCGCCCTCAGACGCCGGGCGGCCAGCATCCGCTGGCCTTGGCTTCCTCGCATAAGCTCGGGCGGCCGTTCGGCCTTGCGGACCCCGCGGGTCCGTTGTTTCCCAACATTAAACGGTCATCCCCGCCCGGCCGGCGAGCTCCACGACATATTGCCAGGCGACGCGGCCCGAGCGGCTGCCGCGCTGGGTCGCCCAGGCGATCGCGTCGAGCGGCTCGAATGTCAGGCCGAAGCGATCAGCATAGCCCCGGACCGTCGCGACATAAGTGTCCTGATCGCAAACGTGGAAACCGAGCGACAGGCCGAAGCGGTCGGCGAGCGCGAGCTTGTCGTCGACGACGTCGCGTGGGTTGATCGGGCTGTCCTGCTCCTTGAGGTCGCGCGAGACGATGTGGCGGCGGTTGGCCGTCACATGGAGCCGGGCGTTGGGCGGCCGCGCCTCGGCGCCGCCCTCCAGCATCGAGCGCAGCAGCCGTGGCCCCTGACCGCCCGCCGCCTCATCGAAGCCGAGATCGTCGATAAACAGGATGAAGGCCCGTGGAACGCCGGCGATCAGATCGAACAGGTGCGGGAGATCGCCGACCTTTTCGCCAGTGATCTCGATCAGCGCGATATCGTACCCCCCATCGCGCAGATGGCCGACCGTCGCCTTGACCAGGGCCGACTTGCCCGCGCCGCGCGCGCCCCAGAGCAGCACGTCATGCGCTGCGGCGCCGGCCGCGAGCCGGCGCGCATTTTCGAGGAGAGCGGCCTTCTGCATATCGATGCCGGTCAACAGATCGAGCGGCAGCGGCGCAAAGGCGCGCGCCTCGGCAAGGCCGTGATCGCGCCAGACATAAGCAGAATGGACGGCCGGATCGGCGTGCGGCGCAGGCGGCGGCGCGAGCCGTTCGAGCGCGTCGGCGATGCGGGTGAGGAGGGCGTCGGTCATGGGCCGGCGATAGTCCAACCATGTCCGCGATGCTAGGCCACCGCCAGCATGCGGCAGGCCTGACCGCTTCGGCAGGATCGACGTCGCGCGGCAGGTGCAGGATCAGCTCAGATGGCATTCCATCCAGCAGGGGATTGCACAAAATCGTCGAACAGCGGGCGGCGGCGCCATCCTTCGCATCGATCGCCAAAGCGGCGCCGCCATGATCCGCCCCCTTCTGGGTGGCCAACTTCTATTTTAAAATAGGCCGCAATGTGACGGCCATGGCGCTCCGTCCGCCGCTCAGGCCTGCAGGGCGACCTCGCCGGCTGCCGTCTCCTCGGCCCGCCCGACCTTGGCCTTCACCGATACGGCAAGCGCGCTCATCCGGGGCATGCCGTGATATGGGTCGGCATCATCCTCCCAACTGATCAGTTCGTTGACGTTCGAGCCATCGCGCCGCGGATCGTAGGGGACGCCGGGCCTCGGACCGAATCCGTGAGTCATGCCGACAACGCCTTCACGCATGTCGGCATCGCCTTCCACGAAGCCCACGATTTCGCCGTGGCGTGAGCGGATCGCCACCTCGTCGCCCTCGCCAACCCCTATCCGGGCCATGTCGGTCGGGTGCATCCACAGCGGATTATAGCCGGTGCGCACCACACCCCGGGGCCGTGGGGCGCTGTTGGTCGCCCCCTGTATGCGACGGCCGATAAACAGGAAGGGGAACTCGTCATCGGTCTTGCGGCGGGCGAGCGGATTTTCGGCCCGCAGTGCCGCCAGTTCCGCCAGCATGGTCGGGTCACCAAGCTGGAGTCGCGCCGTGCAGGAGGGATCGCGCGGTTTGACATATTCGCGCGCCGCTTCGAAGATCCCGCCGTGCGGGTGCCGCTTGACTTCCTCCAGTGGCACGGCGCTGTCGTGGCAGAGCAGTTCGACCAGATACTCCGTCTCCGGCTCTCGGGTCATGTCGAACGCAATCCGGTCGTCCGGGCCGGGGCCGGTGACGTGCGACAGCGGCAGGCCGAGCTTCTGTGCCACGCGATAGTAGATCTGCCAGCTTTCCATCAGGTCTGAGCCGGCCGGTGGCTTCAGCAGAGCCTTGCGGTAGTAGGCGTAGGGTTCGTTCCAGTCATAGCCGTGATGAAGGTCGCCGATCGCCTCGTTCGCAGCCGAAACGGCTGAGGTCTCCAGCTCGTCGTAAGTCGCGATGATGTAGTCGGCATGGGCGGAGGTCGCCGAGATCTCGATATCGTGCATTACCAGGAGGTCGAGCTCGCCAAGGGCCCTCACTGTCTTGGCCGTGTCAGGCCAGCAATTATAAGCGCTGCCGTGGAGGAACAAGGCCCGCACCCGGTCAGGGCCATCGCTCAGCATCAGCTCCGGCAAGGCGGCGGCGGGCAAGCCGGCTACCGTGAGCCGGTAATTGTACTTCGTGATCGGCCCACCAAACCAGGCCGGGCGTGGCGCCTTCGGCTGGGCGCGCCATTCGCGGCGCGGGGTAAGCACGCGCGGCCGTGAAACCTGGTCGCCCTCGCGCGACCAGAAGCCGCGCAAGGTCTGCAGGCAGAGCGCCAGATAGCTCATCAGGTTGCCCCGGGTCGCCATGTTGGAACCGATTCCGGGGGCGGTATCGCCTCCGCTCGATTCGATCAGGATGCGTGCTGCCGCGATCAGGTCCTCAACGGCGAGGCCGGCGCGTGCCGCAACATATTCCGGCGTAAATTCGGCGACCGCGCTGCGCAGCGCTCCCACCCCTTCCGCGTTCTCGGCCAGGAATGCCTCGTCGGTGCCGCCCAGAGCGAATATCAAATGGATGAGGCCGGCGAGCACTGTCGGATCCTCGCCCGGGATGGCCTGAAGGTGGACTGCGGCGCGCCGCGCCGTTTCGGTCCGCCGCGGATCGATGACCACCATGCGAAGGCCGCGCTTTTCCAGCTGCTTGAGCTGCCACGCAGGATTTTGCGGCAGGTACTGCTTGGAGACGATCGGATTCCCGCCGATCAGAAGCAACGTCTCCCACTGGTCCGGATGCATGCGTCCGCCCTGCCAGGAGCCATGCAGCGCCTGCGAGATCAACAGGCCCGGCTGATCGATCGTCATGGGCGAAAAGAACATGCGCGAGCCGATTGCCCTGAGGAAGCTGGCCATCATGATCTTGGAGGTCGGCTGCGCAGTGACGGGCGTGCCGAGGAAGGTGGCGACGGCTTTCGGGCCATGGGCATCTATGATCCGCTCGAGCCGGGCGGCGATTTCCTCGACCAGCTGTTCGCTGGAGATCGGCACGCGGGTGCCATCCGGCAGGCGCTTGAGGCTGTGCAGCAGACGGTTCGGATTCCCGTGCGCCTCCGGGATAGCGCGGCCCTTGGGGCAGGTGTAGCCGCGATAGAGCGGCGCGTCATGATCGCCCTCGACCTTGATCGGGCGGTCTCCGTCGAGCGTGATCACGATCGGGCAGCTGGCATTGCAACTGCGACATACAAAAAGGCGCTGTTCCATCGGCGGCTTACTCCTGCCAGATATCTTCCCGGTTCCGGAGCGGCACGCAAGCGCATTTCCAGGTGCGGCGCGCAGCCAGGCGCGGGCGCATCCGCGCCAACGGCCGGGGTGGGAGCGGCGCGTAGGCCCACGCCTCGGCCAGGCCGTGGTCGCGCCAGACATAGGCGGGATCGGCGTGCGGGGCAGGCGGCGCCAGCCGTTCGATCACGTCGGCGATGCGGATGAGGAGGGCATCGGTCATGAGGCGGGGATTGGACGAAGCTGTGAAGCGACGCCACGTCTGAAAGCCCTCTCCCACGTGGCAAGAGGGGAACCGCCGCCCAAGCGGTGAGGGCAGGGCATGCGCCATCGACAGGAGCATGGCCAGATACTCGCCTGTCCTCTCCCTCCCTAACCTAAATAAGAGAGCGTTTTCACACCTCGATCGCATATTGCTTCAGCAGATCGTACAGCGTCGGCCGGCTGATACCGAGCATCTTCGCGGCGTTGGAGATATTGCCCTCGCTCCTCGCCAGTGCGCGGGTGATCGCGGCGCGGTCGGCGGCTTCGCGGACCGCCTTCAGGTTCAGATAGCCGCCATCCTCACGATCGGGGGCGAGGTCGAGGTCATCGGCGGTGACCAGCTTGCCGTCGGCCATGATCACAGCGCGCTTTAGCTTGTTCTCCAGTTCGCGGACATTGCCGGGCCAGTGCCAGCCGTCGATCGCCGCCAGCGCGTCGGGGGCGAAGCCCTTCACGGCCGAATTCATGTCGCGGGTCATTCGCCTGAGCAGCGCCTTGGCGATCAGCAACGCGTCGCCGGGCCGCTCGGCGAGCGAGGGAATGCGAACGACGATCTCGGCGAGACGATAATAGAGATCTTCGCGGAAGCGGCCGTCGCCGGTCATCGCGTCGAGATCCTGATGGGTCGCGCAGACGATTCGCGTGTCGACCGGAATGGCCTTGCGGCTGCCGATCCGTTCGATCACCCGCTCTTGGAGGAAGCGGAGCAACTTGACCTGCAGCGGCAGCGGAATGTCGCCGACTTCGTCGAGGAACAGCGTACCGCCCTGCGCCAGCTCGATCTTGCCCTCGGTCGTCCTGATCGCGCCGGTGAAAGCGCCCTTTTCATAGCCGAACAGCTCGGCCTCGAGCAGCGTCTCGGGAATGGCCGCGCAGTTGATCGCGACGAAAGCGCCGGTGGAGCGCTTGCTCCGCGCATGGAGGTGGCGGGCGAGGACCTCCTTGCCGGTGCCGCTCGCGCCGAGCAGCATCACCGAGACATCGGTGCCGGCAACGCGCTCGACGGTGCGGACGACCTTGAGCATCGCCGGATCACTGGTGATGAGCCCGCCGTCGCCCTTGCCGCCCTGCGCCTGAAGCCTGGCATTTTCGCGCTCGAGGTCGTGGAGCTGGAAGGCGCGCGCGACGATCAGGCCGAGCTCGTCGATGTCGACCGGCTTGTGGTAATAATCATAGGCTCCAGCCGCGATTGCCCGCAGCGCGCCCTCGCGATGCCCCTGGCCCGAAGCGACGATGACCTTGGTGTCGGGCTTGAGCGACAATATCGCATCGAGCGTGGCGAAACCCTCGGTCGTGCCATCCGGATCGGGCGGCAGGCCGAGATCGAGCGTCACCACCGCCGGCTCATAATGGCGAAGCGCATCGATCGCCGCCTGGCGCGTGGTGGCGGAGACCACCTCATAATCCTCATAGGCCCAGCGCAACTGCTTCTGCAGGCCCTCGTCGTCCTCGACGATCAGCAGGCGCGGCCTCGTCACGCCGTTCACGCCGTCGTTCCGCTGCGCGTGCCGCCGAGCAAGGCCGCCATCGGCAACAGGATCGTGAACCTGCTGCCCTCGCCAGGCCGGCTCTCCACCTCGATGCTGCCCCCCATTCCCGCGACGATCGAGCGCGCCTCGAAGGCGCCGATGCCGAAACCGCCCTCCTTGGTCGACGCGAACGGATCGAACAGCTTCGAACGGATGAACTCGGCGGACATGCCATGGCCGCGATCGACGACTTCGACCATGGCCTGAAGCCCCCGCCGGCCGAGGTGGATCTCGACCGGCTCGCCGTCGCTGGCGTCGATCGCATTTTGGACGACATGGCCCAGCGCCTGTTCGAAACGGGCAGGGTCGACCGTCACCATCACGTCATCGTCGGCGACGATGCGCACCGGATAGGCGGCGGCGCGCCCGCGCAGCACCTGCTCGGTCAGCGCCCGCAGCGAGTGCACCGCCGGCTCCGCCGGCTTCGAGCGATGATGCTGCGACAGGCGGGCGAGCAAGTCGTTCATCTTGCCTACCGAATTCTGCAGCGTCCCGATCATGTCGGCCCGAAACTCAGGATTGTCGGCATGGCGCTCGGCATTACGCGCGAGAAGGCTCAGCTGGCTCACCAGATTCTTGATGTCGTGCATGATGAAGGCAAAGCGCCGGTTGAACTCATCGAAGCGACGGGCATTCGAAAGCGCCTCCTGTCCGCGGGCTTCCGCCAGATAGCTCGCCACCTGGCGCCCCGCCACCCTCAACAGATCATCGTCTTCCTCGTCGAGCATGCGCGGCTGCTCCGGGCGCTGGAGCAAAATCGCGCCGATCAGCTGGTCGAAATGGATCAGCGGAACCAGTGCCCAGGCGTCTTCGTGGGCGAGCATCCATTCGGGCACCAGCGACAAGGCCGCGATGCTCTCGCCCTGGCGTATGCGGGCCAGCTCGATCACATCGCGCGACGCTTCGAGATGGACGGCGAGATCGGCGGAGCCCGCCGACTGGGGCGCGGCGAGATCGCGCCAGTTCCATTGCGCGGCGCTTTCCAGCCCGCCATCGTCCGCGCGCAGCATCAGCAGGCCACCACCACTTTCGAAGATCTCGGCGACCGCCTGGATCGTGCGCTCGGCGAGCCCCGCGGCCGCGGCCCCAGGCTGACCGACGGTCTCGGTGAATCGCCGCCATTCGACGCGATAGTCGTAACGGTGCCGGAAAAGGTGGCGGGCGAGCGCCTTCTTGGTTCGCTCGCGGAAGCGCGTCGACGGAAAGAAGACGATCGCGAAGATGAGAAAGGCTGCCGCGAGCGTTATCACCGACAACAGCCAGGTCCGGCCGCCGACGGCGAGGATCCGCGCCAGCAAGACCATCGCCGCGAGATAGACTCCACCGATGCCGAGGGTCACGGCCTGGAAGCCGGCGCTGCGCGAAACGCGCATCGGACCGAGCGTGTCGAGGCGGCTGACCGTCACCAGCAAAGGCGCGATCACTATGAGCACGAGCCCCCGCACGGCGAACAGTCCGAGCGGCCAACTGCCGGTGAGCGAGGCGACCATCGCCAGATTGGCGTCGAACGTCCACATCACAGCCAGCGCCAGCATCGGCGGCCCGAATCCCGAGCGGGCCTCGGGCAGGGCGGCAGCGTAGAGATTGTGCAGCAGGCAGACCGCGCCGGCCGCGATGCAGAAGCGCAGCGCCTGATTCGCGAGGAAAAGGCTTTCCTGGATGCGCGGGCTGCCGAGAAAAAAGAGCGGCAGCAGCTTGATGACGATGACGGCCAGGATCAGGATCGCCAGCAAAATATAGATGAGCATCATCGCCGGCCGGCGACGGCCCGGCTGGGTGGGCGGCTGCAGCGCGAACAGAAAGGCTAGCCAGGCACCGTCGGCCAGGCTTTTGGCGATGCTGGGCGGAATCGCCGGGCCGCCGAAAACGGCCACCAACGCACACCATAAGGCGGTGACGGCGCATGCGGCCGTCAGCGCCAGCCGCCGGATGCCGCCGCCGCGCATCGTGAGCTGCCAGCCGACCAGCGCGGCGAACATCAGAGCGGCCAGGCCGTGGCCGAGCTGTGACGCCATCAGCACCAATTCCTGCGGGATCGTGCCGGGGGTGGGCGTCAGGCCCGTAGGCTGCCCCAGCATCGCCGCCTCGAGGCTATGCGCCATCTAGTTCGGCGCCCTTGTCACCCGGCCGCTGCAAGCGGGAGCCAGGCGCAGCGGCGCAAAGCCGGCCAAAGCAGGCCCGTCGGTCCGCCGACTGGAAAAGGCAGGTGGCTCGTCGGAGCGGAAACGCATGGGGTCTACCGCGCCCCTTCCGCCCAGAGCAGCACGCGCATCGTCTGAAGGATGATCAGAACGTCGAGAAACGGGCTGGAATTCTTGCTGTAATAGAGGTCATATTCGAGCTTGTGGCGCGCATCCTCGAGGCTTGCGCCATAAGGATAGTTGATCTGGGCCCAGCCGGTGATGCCCGGCTTCACCATGTGCCGTTCGGCGTAGAAGGGTATCTGCCGCTCGAGCTCGGCGACGAATTCCGGCCGCTCGGGACGTGGACCGACGAAGCTCATATCGCCGGTCAGCACCGTCCAGAGCTGCGGGAGCTCGTCGACCCGGACGAGCCTGATGATCCGGCCGATCCGGGTGATGCGCGCGTCGCCCTTCCGCGCCCAGATGGCGGCGCCGCCGGCCTCGGCGTCCGAACGCATCGAGCGCAGCTTGAGGATGACGAAGCGACGGCCGTTCAGCCCCACCCTCGTCTGGCGATAGAAGGCCGGCCCGCGACTATCGAGTTTCACCAGCAGCGCCGTCACCAGGATCAGCGGCGACACGAGGATCAGGAGAATGGCGCTCGCGACGATATCGAAGCCGCGCTTGAGGAGCATCTGCAGCTGCCGACCTGAGGAAAATCCGTCCGAGAAGATCAGCCAGGAGGGATGCAGCGTATCGAGATCGATCCGCCCGGTCTCCCGTTCGAGGAAAGTCGAGATATCGGTCACATGCACGCCGGTGGTCTTGAGCCGCAGCAGCGCGTCGATCGGTACCGTGTTGCGGCGCTCGTCGAGCGCGAGCACGACTTCGTCGGCCTGGGTCCGGCCGACCAGATCGGCGAGGCTGGTGACATCGGTCCTGCAGATCGCCGTCTCGATCAGCGCCGGGGCATCCTTCATGTCGACGCAAGCCGTGATCACGAAACCCGCCCCTGGCCGCTTTTCCAGGTCGAGAACGCGCCGCGCGCGGCGGCCGGCACCGAGCAGCAGGACACGGCGCTTGAAGAGGTCGCCACTTATGAAGCCGCCGAGCAGCACCCGAACGACCATCAGCAGGACGACCGCAAGCACCATCGAGTAGAGCGAGTTCGACCGCCATAGCGAAAGCAGCGGAAAGGCAAAGCGCAGCACGGAAATCAGGATCACGCCGAGCGATATGGCCACGAGCAGCCGCGCGACCGCGAAGCGGAAGGCCTGCATGGCATCGGCGGAATATACTCCGACCCCGATCATCGCCGCCTGCATCGAGAGGGCGAAGGTCAGTAGCTGTGGCAGGCGATCCCAGACCGTCCCCGCATCCATGCCCAACTGCCGCAGCCGGAGCACCCAGCCGGCTTCCGCCACGAGTAGCAGGACGGCGAAGTCGACGACGCATAGCACGACGACCGGATAGGCAACATAATGCTTGAACAGCCTGATCAACTCACCGCCCTCGCGCGGGTCGACGCCGGCACCTTGCACCTTGGTTCCGGTTTCATATCCCCAATCATGAAACCCCCTTGCCGCCCGCGTGTTGGGCCCCGATAACGGCCACTCCCTTCTGGACCATGGAGCCAGTCATTTCCACCTTGATTACGCCCGTGATATTATCCGGGGGATCGGGCACGCGTCTCTGGCCGCTGTCCCGATCGAGGAAGCCCAAGCAGCTGCTCGCGCTGACCGGCGACAAATCGATGCTGCAGATGACCGCGGCGCGCTGCACCGACCGGCCCGGCTTCGGTCCGGCGATCGTCGTCACGAACGCCGCGCATGCCGACGAGATCGCCCGTCAGCTCGCCGACTCGCCCCCCGCCGCGATCGTCCTTGAACCGGCCGGCCGCAACACCGCGCCAGCGATCGCCCTCGCCGCGCTGGAGGCATCCGACGACGCCGTGTTGCTGGTCATGCCGAGCGACCATGTCATCAACGACGTGGCCGCGTTCCGGACGGCAATCGACGCGGCCTTGCCACTTGCGCGCGATGGATGGCTCATCACGTTCGGCATTACCCCGGACAAGCCCGAGACCGGCTATGGCTATATCCGTCGCGGCGCGGAGATCGCCGGCGGCGTCTACAAGGTCGAGGCCTTTGTGGAGAAACCGGACCTCGCCCGCGCGCAAAGCTATCTGGCGGCTGGCGACTATAGCTGGAACGGCGGCATCTTCCTGTTCCGCGCCGACACCTATCTGGCGGCGCTCGAGCGATATCAGCCGCTCATGGTCGCCGCGGTTCGCGCCGCACTCGAACGCGGCGAGCGCGGGGACGGGTTCATCCGTCCCGATGCTGAGGCCTTCCTGGCCAGCCCTGCTGAATCGATCGATTACGCCGTGATGGAAAAATCCGATCGCGTTGCCGTCGTGCCGGTGGAGATGGGCTGGTCGGATGTCGGCAGTTGGGACGCGTTGCACCTGCTCGGCCCGGACGATGGCGAAGGCAATGTGATCCAGGGTGACGTCGTTGCAATCGACACCCGTAATTGCCTGATCCGAAGCGAAGGGCCCGTCGTCACGACCGTCGGAGTCGAGAACCTGATCATCGTCGCTACCCGCGACGCGGTGATGGTCCTGCCGCGCGGCGCGAGCCAGGCGGTCAAGCAGGTGGTCGAGGCGCTGAAGGCCAGAGAACATGAGACGCTCGACGTTCCCTTCTAAGGCACCGCACCGAGGCAGGCGGCGCGGCCGTGGTGGCGGAGCCCGTCGGTAGAGCCGCTCGGCCGCCCGCTCTCCGGGGCGCCCACCAACGCCTCCCGCAAAAACCACGACACGCTGCGCATGCAAGGGCAATTGCGCGACGGGCCAATCTGAGCCATCAAGCTCTGGTTCGGGCAGGTTTGATGAGGATTGCAACTGGTGAGCCACCCCCCCTCCGGGACGCGGGTTCTGATCGTCGAGGACGACTCCATCATCGCCATGACCGCGGAAGACATGCTCGACGAAGTCGGCTGCCGAACCGCGGCAATAGCCGGGACGGTCGAGGAGGCGCTCGCGCGGGCGGACGACACCGATTTCGACATCGCCCTGCTCGACCTCAATCTTCGCGATGAGGACAGCCTTCCGGTCGCCCGCCGTCTGCGAGAAACGGGCAAACGCTTCGTGTTCGCGACGGGCTATGACGGCCTGCCACCCGACAGCGACTTCGCCGACGCGCCAGTGATATCCAAACCATATCGGATCGATCAGCTCGCCAAGATCATCGCCGATACCATGGGAGACTGAGGCGCGGCAGGCGGTTGTCCTTTCCGACGGGAAGCGACAAGATTCTGTCCGCCTCAGATTGAATCGGACCGAGTCTCCCTTTTTTTTGTTTGCCGTGATTTCCGAGCCAGCGGATGCTCCTCTGCCTCGAGATCACTCTATGTCTTGCGCAATATGTCGAGCGCCGCCGCGGTCATGGCCTCGACGGCTGTCGAGATCACCGCTTCGGCATCGGGGACCCAGAAGGGGCTGTGGATCGACGGCAGCTTGGCCAGATCGCCACCGGCCGCGTCCCAGCTTTTTTTCGGCACCCCGCCGACCCAGAACATCGTTGATTCGATCGTCGGGTCCGCCAGATAATATTGACTGAAATCCTCCCCGCCCATCTGCGGGCGGCTCCGCACGAGACGATCCTTGCCGAAGCGCTGGCCGAACAGTTCGGCCAGGCGCGCCGTCTGCCCCGGCGTATTGAAGGTGGCCGGCGTCCGTTCGTCGCGGATGGCGACGATCGGCAGCTGATCCTCGGGCATGCCCGCCGCGAGCGCCTCGGCCCTCGCGATACGCGCGATGCCGTCGAGCAGATGCTGCCGGACCTCGGGCTTGTAGGACCGGACGGTGATCTGGAGCCTGGCCTCCGGCGGAATGATATTGTGCTTGGCGCCGGCCTGGAAGCTGCCGACCGTCACCACCGCCGATTCGAGCGGATCGATCTCGCGCGATACGAGCGTCTGCAAGGTCGTGACGATCCTGGCGGCGATCACGATGGGGTCCTTGGCGAGATGCGGATAGGCGCCATGGCCGCCGACGCCCTTCACCACCATGTCCACCGAGTCGACATTGGCCATGATGTAGCCATCGACATAGCCGATCGTGCCAGCTGGCAGCGACGCCGAGTCGTGGAACATGATGACGTTGGTCGGTTTGGGAAAGCGGCTGTAGAGCCCGTCGGCCAGCATCGCCCGCGCGCCCGAGCCGATCTCCTCGGCCGGCTGGGCGATCATGATCAGCGTGCCCGACCAGCTGGCTTTCGACGCGGCGAGGCGGCGCGCGGTTCCGATCCAGCCGGTCATATGCGTGTCATGACCGCAGGCGTGCATCACCCCGTTGTTGCGGCTGGCAAAAGGCAGCCCGGTCTGTTCGGTAACGGGCAGCGCGTCCATATCCGCGCGCAGCATCACCACCGGGCCAGGACCGTTGCGCAACAAGGCGACGACGCCGGTGCCACCGACGCCGGTTGTCACCTCGAAACCGGCCTTCTTCGCCTCGGCCGCCATGATGCCGGCGCTCCGGATTTCCTTGAAGCTCAGCTCGGGATGGGCGTGAAGATCGCGATAGATGGCGATCAGGCTCGGCATGTCCGCGACCACGGCATCGCGAAGCGGATCAGCCGAAAGGGGCGCCGCGATGAAGGTGGTGACCAGCAGTATCGCAGGGGAAAGTCTCATTCGGATCCTTTTGGCGTCAGTTCGAGGATGTCGATCGTCGATTCCCAGCGCGGATAGGGAAAGGCGATCCGCCAGCGACCGGCGTCGATACGCTCGACAATGCCTGCCATGTCGCGCTCGGCATCGCGGCCATAGGGAAGCGGCCGGGCTTCGTCGCCAAGCATCATCGCGCCGAGAAAGATCATCCGCCTTCCATCGTCCGGCAGGATGTCGCCGACCGGCCGCTGCGAACCGCCGATCTTGGCGAAGTGCAACCGTCCCTCATCCACCGTGATCCGACAGGTGAACGGCGGATAAGCGACGAAATCGGAAAGGCCCTCGGTCTTGGCACCCAGCTTCACCATCCGGCACCGGTAATCCCCGAGCGGGAGAAGCGGGTCGTCCAGCGCCGCGTCGGGCCGCAGCAGCGCGCCAAGCGCGCCTATCTGCGCGCGCTTGCCCGCGGCTATTGCCTTTTCGAGTCCCGCCATCCAGGCCGCACGCCATTTCGCCAGCCGATCGCGATCAGGGGCGGTGGCGATGGCATGCCAGTCATTGGGCCGCGTCTTCAGCGGCTTGGGCCCGGAATCGAGCGTTTTCGATCCGCATGCCGCGAGCAGCAGCAGGGCGACCGTCGCCGTGACCTTTCGAACCATCGGCACCCGAGCGTCTCCTTTCGCTCCTCGCCGCCAGCCTGGCGCCCGCCGGACAGCTTGGCAAGCGCGTGAGCGCCGCCGGTGCGGCGGCGGACCTTATTGCGCGGTCCAGCCGCCGTCGATCGAGAGGTTGGCTCCGGTGACTTGGGCCGCTTCGTCGCGGCACAGATAGAGCGCCATGGCGGCGACCTGTTCGGACGTGACGAATTGTTTGGTCGGCTGGCCGGCGAGCAGCACGTCGTTCATCACCTGCTCGCGGGTCATGTTGCGCGCCTTCATCGTGTCCGGGATCTGATGTTCGACAAGCGGGGTCCAGACGTAACCGGGGCTGATACAGTTGGCAGTGATGCCGAAGGTGGCGACCTCGAGCGCGATCGTCTTCGTCAATCCGGCCAGACCATGTTTGGCGCTGACATAGGCCGACTTGAACGGCGAGGCGGTGAGCGAGTGCGCCGACGCGGTCTGGATGATCCGGCCCCATTTCTTCGCCTTCATGCCGGGAATGGCGAGGCGCGCCGTATGGAAGGCACTGCTCAGATTGAGGGCGAGGATCAGATCCCACTTCTCGACCGGAAACTCCTCGATCGGCGAGACATGCTGCATGCCCGCATTGTTGATCAGGATGTCGACAGTACCGAAGGCGGACACAGCCTCGGCCATCATCGCCTCGATCTCGTCGACCTTCGTGAGGTCGTGCCCGCTGTAGATCGCGCCGGCGCCGCTCGCGGCCGCGAGGCTCTGCCGCTCCCTTTCGATCGATTCGGCGTCACCGAAGCCGTTAATGACCAGATTGGCACCCTCGCCGGCCAGCGCCTTGGCATAGGCCAGGCCGATGCCCGATGTGGAACCTGTCACGAGCGCGGTCTTTCCCTTGAGGAACATTGGAGATCTCCGGATCAGCGGGGGGTGAGGTCGAAGGCGGCGGTGCTTCCGTCGTAGATGTTGCGCGCGATCAACCCGGCCCGGCTCATCGTTTCGGCGATCGAGGCACGGCCGGCAGCGATATGATCGCGCAGGGTCCGCTGCGAAAATTCATAGTCGCTGGAGCCGCCTTCCCAGCCATTGGCGCGGTAGATCAGCTGAACGAGGCTGAGGCTCGATTCCGCCGTGATCGCCCGCAACGCCTCCACGTCGGGGTCGTCGGCGAGTTCGGCCGGCAGCTTGTCGAGCAGGCGCGCCACGAGCTGGTGCTCCTGCCGACTGCGGATCAATGCGTCGGAAATCTGACGCGTGCGGCTCGAATAGCGGATCTCCTTCTCGCGCGCGAAAACGTCCCACATCGTTTCCGGTATAGTGTCAGTGGCCGGAAAGAGGTCGACCTGGAAGACGAGCATGTCGCCCGGCTGATGATCGACTATGTGGCTCAGCGGCGTGTTCGAGACGAGTCCACCGTCCCACCAGAGGCCGCCGTCGATCGCAACCGGGGGCAGCCCGGGGGGGAGCGCCCCCGACGCCATCACGTGGCGCGCATCGATCCGGTCACCCAGCCGATTATCGAAATAACGGAAATTGCCGCTCGCGATCTCGACCGCGCCGACCGAGAAGCGCATCGGCCCGTCGTTCAGAAGATCCCAGTCGACCAACTCGGCGAGGGTGTCGGCCAGCGGTGCGCTGTCGTAGAAGCTCAGCGCACCGGGCGCACCGGGCGGCGCCAGAAAGGGCGAGAGCCATCGCGGCCGGAACAGGCCCGGCACGCCGAACATGGCCACCATGGCCGCCGCCATCTGATGAAAGGCCGCGCGGCCGTATACGCCGCCGAAGATCGGGGCGGCCGGGATCGCGACCGACACCTTGTTCCAGAAGGCGTGGAGCCGTTCGAGCCGACGGCCGCACGGATTGCCTGCTATGATCGCCGCGTTGATCGCGCCAATCGATATCCCTGCCACCCAGTCGATCGGAATGCGCGCCTCGTCCAGCGCCTCAAAAACGCCGAGCTGAAAGGCGCCGAGCGCACCGCCGCCTTGTAGCACCAGCGCAACATGATCGGGCAAGGGCAGTCCGGTCGCGGCGTGCCTGATCGGGGCGGAGTCGGCCATATCCGCTTAATGCGCGCTATGTTGCATCGCATCAAGAGCGCACGGATCCCGGACAGCGAAAGGGCCGGCACCGCGGCCGGCCCTTCCTCCTCCGAGCGGCTTACCGATAGCCCGAAGGCGCCACATTCAGCTGGCCGATCAATATGTTCCGGCGAAAGCACGGTTCAGATAATGCGGCCCTTCCGACTGCTCCTCATCCTTCCACGCCTGGAGGGCCTGCGCCGCAGTGCGGTTGATGTGAACCTTGTCGTCGACAGTCTCCACCCAGGAACAGGGGATAGAATGATGGTGGCCGCCGGCGCTCCTGTCGCTCTTGGTCAACAGGATGAGATCGCCGCGCACATGATCGACGGTGCCGACATGCGAGCCGTCCGACCCCACCACCTCCTGATGCTCCTCGACCTTCTGCAGGAGCTGGCGCTGACCCTGCCGCCGCGTGCGCCAACCGCCGAAATCGGACTCGAAGCGGCTCTGATTTTCGCGTTGATAGTCGTGATAGTCGCGGTCCAACGCCTCCATCTGGCGACGGCGCCAGGCTGAATAATTGGGGTCCAGGCCCCAGTCGTCATGACGCGACCCGGCGCCCAGCCCATAGGTGCTCGTCGCCCCGGCGCCGCGACCGACGCCATAGCTCTCTCCATAGCCGCTTCTCCCGGCATAATGGCCGTAGGTACCGCCGCCCAGGCCACCGCCCCGCTCACGCGCGGCATAGCGATCGCGATCGTCATAGTCGCGATCGGGGCGCCCGCGATCACCCCGGTCGCCATAGCCTTCGGCGTCGTAGCCGCGTCCATATTCGCGCTGACGAACGCGCTCGTCCCAGCGACGGCGGCGTTCGGCTTCTTCGTCACCAAACCACGACCGCACTTCATCGCCCGCGCGGTCGAAGAAGCCCCGATCATCCTCATAATCCCGCGGACCGCCATAGCCGCGTTCGCGATAATCGCGGTCACGATCGAAATCGGTCCGCGAACGGCCATATCGGCCATCGCCATAGTCGCGATAAGAGCGACCGGAGCCTTCGTATCCCATTGCATCCTCCTGATTCACGCATGAAACGACGGGCGCGCATCACATGGTTGGTCGATGCGCGCGGCGAGAGGAAAACGGCCAGATGCCGGTGGTCGTTCCCTTATTGGGGTCAATCGCCACAGCTCGAAGGCGAGCGGTTCGCCGCCGCCGAAACGATGTTCCGGACCGCGTCCGTCCCTCAGCCAAGGGCGAATTCTGCGCTGTTGCATCGCGTGCCGCGTGCGGCTAGAGGGAGCGCCCGGCGTGCGGGGCTGTAGCTCAGATGGGAGAGCGCTGCAATCGCACTGCAGAGGTCAGGGGTTCGATTCCCCTCAGCTCCACCACGCCGCGCCTGTGTCCTTTCGGACACATGAGAGCGGATTATCGGGAAGCCCGCAAGTTTCCGCTTCAGGTCAATATATCAGACGTATAGGCGCGAGGGCGAGCCAGATGCCGTCTTCGCCGTTCTTGATTCCGACTCTTGGAATCAGGCGAGATGGTGGTTTATCCAGCAGGGAGAGATTCATGAATTTTCGTACAAGCGTCAGTTCGGCTTCGTTGATTGCGTCACTGCTCCTGTTCGGCGGAGCGGCGAACGCCCAGACCGATGCAGGCGCGCAGCAGGATGCCGGCGGCCTCGACGAAATCGTCGTGACGGCGCAGCGCCGGTCCGAGAAGCTGCAGGATGTACCTCTGACGATCGCCGCCGTGACGGCCGAAAACCTGACGCGCGCCGGCGTAGCATCGGTTCGTGACCTCCAGACGCTCGTGTCCGGCCTCACCTTCGGCGGCACCGGCAATCTCGCCGCTCCCGCGATTCGCGGCGTTACCTCGACCGTCACCGTGGCGGGCACCGAGAATGGCAACGCGCTTTACATCGACGGCGTGTATCAGTCCGCCCAGGTGCTGCTCAACGCCGAGTTTCCCGACGTCGAACGGATCGAAGTCCTGAAGGGACCGCAAGGAACGCTGTTCGGCCGTAACGCTATCGGCGGCGCGATCCGGGTCATTACGCAGGCCCCGAGCTTCACGCCGACGATGCGCGTGTCGCTTGAGGCGGGTCAGTATCTGGGTAGCGGTTCGAGCCGCTCCGCGCCCCATCTCAATGCGAAAGCCTATGTCAGCGGCCCGATCGTCGCCGATCTTCTGGCGGCCAGTGTTTCAGGGGGCATCAACTACACGCCCGGCTTTCAGACCCGCGTGACCACGGGACAGAGGGTCGGCGAGATCAACAGGAAGAATATCCGCGCCAAATTGCTCTTTACGCCGACCACGAACGCTTCGCTGACGCTGGCGGGACATTATGTGACGAACAACACGCCGGGTGAACTGCTCGGAACCCCGTACAAGGGGCTGACCGCGGCGAGCGGCTACCCAGGATCGGTGATCCCGACGAAGCCCTGGCAGACCGACTATAATGACGACCCCTTCGTAAGCCCGCTGACGGTGCGGTTGCGCGACCATGGGTTCAGCGGCACACTCAAAGTCGACTTCGACGCCGGTACGCTGACCTCGATCAGCGCCTATAATTTGACCAAGAACAATCAAGGCAAGTCGATCCACGACGCCAACGGCACAGTGCCCTGCCTGTTGAACTTTGCTTGTATTGCGTTCGTTTACCAGATCAAGCAGCGCATTTACCAACAGGACGTGAATTTCTCTTCTCGCGAATTCGGCATATTCAGCTTCACGGCCGGCGCGTTCTATTATAACAACAAGACCAATACTCTGAACTTCACGGGCGGACCGTTGCAGCCGATTGCCCCGACGATATTCCCGCTGCTGACACAGGACAATCAAGCCAAGACCAAGGCCTATGCGGTCTATGGCGAGGCCACGGTGAAGCCGACCGACCGTCTCAGCTTGATCGCCGGCGTTCGCCAGAGCCACGAGATCAAGAACGACGTCGCGGCCCTGCCCACTGCGGGACCGATCAAGAAGACGTTCAACTCCACCACGCCACGTTTTTCGGTGAAGTACGAGGTCACGCCCCAGCTCAACGCCTATGCGACCTACTCGGTCGGCTATAAGAGCGGGTTGAGCGGCGTCACAAATCCGGGTTCCATCCCTCCCTTTGCTCCGGTCAAGCCGGAGCGGCTTAACGCCTCCGAAATCGGCCTGAAGTTCGCCTCGAGCGACCTTACCGCAAACCTTTCCGGCTTCTATTATGATTATAAGAACAAGCAGGAATCGGTTAACCGCGGTGCTGGCGGCCAGGTGGTGGTCCAGAACACCGGGCCTGTGAAGATGTATGGTCTGGATTTCGACGCCAACGCCCGGATCACACGCGAGTTCAGCGTGCGCGGCGGCCTGACCTGGATACCCAAGGCAGAGTATCGCGATTTCCCGGACGCTGCCGCAACGACCGTTATCAGAGTCCCGTTCGATGCGGGATCGCCGCTGACTTGCTCGACCGGCGGATGCGGAACGTTCGTCGGGGGGACCTTCAACGCCACCGGAACACGGCTGCTCCGCGCCCCTAAGATATCAGCGAACGGCACGATCGCCTTCGACAATGACAGCTTCGATGCCAGCGCGACGCTGTCCTACTCGAGCGCGGTCAGGAACGATCTTTTAGGTGTTCAGACCCAGCCCGCCTATGCGCTTCTTTCCGCTCAGGCAGGTTACAAGTTCGATGGCATCCGGGTGGGCGTTTACGGGCGCAACCTGACCAACAAGGCCATTATCGTCGCCAACCTGACGAGCCTTTCCGGCTTTGGCACGGTCTACAATCAACCGCGTGAAGTTGGTGTCAGCGTGAGCTACACCTTCTAATAGCGACGCGGTTGGGAGGGGCATTTGCCGCCTGCGCAGGGGAAACCTTGCCAAGCTGACGAACGCTCCTCCTTGATTGGAGCAAGGGCCGAGCGAGGCGGCAGAGACAGCCGCTACGCTCGGCCCTTTCTTGTCGGTGGCGGGGCACTCATCATCCGGTCCCGCCGGATATTCGGCCGGTTTCCGGTTCTTCTGCCATTGGCGCATGCCGGACATGGCGGTCCGCTTTCACCGGCCATTCCGAACTCATTCCCGGTGGCGACAGCCGATCCGGGCGCGATGCCGCGGCAGCCGACGTGGGTTATTTGATCGCGGCCAGATCGAGTAATGTCAGCTTCTTCGCGATCTCGGCATTCCTGGCCCGAACGTCCGCCGGCGCGGGGATGAGGCCGCGCCGGGCAAGATAACCGCCCGGTTCCCACGCGGAGGCATATTCGGCGATGAATTCCCGCAACCCCGGAACGGCCCTGATGTGGGCTTCCTTGACATATACATAGATGCGGCGCGCACCCGGATAGCTGAAATCGCCGATCGTCGCCGCGGTGGGCACGACTCCGTCGATGGCGATACCGCGCAGCTTGTCCTGATTTTCCTCGAGGAAGCTGTAACCGAATATGCCGATCGCATCGGGCGAGACCGCAAGCTTCTGCACGATCAGATTGTCGTTCTCGCCGCTTTCCACATAGGCACCGTCCTCACGGATCTTGGTGCAGATCTCCTTGTGCCTGTCTTCGTCGCTCTTCTTGAGCGCTTTCATCTCGGCCTTGGCGTCGCAGCCCTTCTCCATGATCAGCTCGTTGAAGCTGTCGCGCGTTCCGCTGGTCGGAGGCGGGCCGTAGACCTGGATCGGGATCGCCGGCAGCGCGGGATCGATGTCCTTCCAGTTCTTCGCCTTGTTGGGCTTGCCGAAGGGGTTGGCCGCGAGAGCCTCGTAGATTGTCTGCGCGCTGAGCCGCATCGGCGCACCCTGCTTGCTCTCGGCGACAGCGAGCCCGTCGATGCCGATTTCGAGCTCGATGATCTTGTCTACGCCATTTTTGCGGCACAGCTCGACCTCGGCCGGCTTGATCCGGCGCGATGCACTCTCGATGTCGGGGTGCTGCACGCCGACGCCGGCGCAAAACAGCTTCATGCCGGCGCCAGTGCCGGTCGATTCGATGACAGGCGCCCCGAACTTCGGATATTTGCGGGTGAATTGTTCGGCAACCGCGGTGGTGAACGGGTAGACGGTAGACGAGCCGACGCCACGGATCTGCGTGCGGGTCGCGCCGCCGGAGCCGCCACCCTGCTGGCCGCAACCTCCCAATATCGTACCGGTCAGCGCCAGAAGAAGCGCAGCATGTCTCATGTCGGTCTCCCTTCAGATCACATCATCGACGGCTCTGACCGCGTGCCAAGCCACCGTTAGCGCTGGTCGCGTTTCCGGTCGGCAAAGATAGCGTCTAAGCAGCCCGAAAAGAAAAGGGGCGGCAAATCGCCACCCCTCCGCTCGACCCATGGACGGGCCTCGGCCGTCATGATCAGCCGTTGAGCGCATCCTTGAGCGCCTTTGCCGGCGAGAAGGAAACCTTCTTGGAGGCCGCGATCGTCAGCGTGGCGCCGGTGGCCGGATTGCGGCCTTCGCGCGCTGGACGATTAGCCACCTTGAATTTGCCGAAGCCCGGCAGCGAAACCTCATCCCCTTTTTTGGCGGCATCGGCGATCGCCTTCAGCGTAGCGTCGATGACCCGCTTGGCGGCAGCCTTGTCGATCCCCTGTTCGGCGGCGACGACGCCCGCGATGTCGGCAGTGTTCATGGTCACTCCTGGTGTTGCTCTGATTGAAACTGCTTTGCCCCGCCGGGCGGGACAAGGCGCCTCTTGTGCGCGGCGTTTTTCGTTCGAGCAATCGGAAACTCGCCCAAAAGCAGGAAATTCCGCATCGAGCGACGATTTCCAGCAATATAGGGGCTTCAGACGCCCCTTTCGTGCGGCCGACGGACGGAACTTCTACGCATTATTCCCGAGCGCGCTGACCAGCAGTTTGTCGATCCGGCGCCCGTCCATATCGACGATCTCGAATTTCCAACCGCGATATCGAAATGATTCGCCGGTGACGGGCAGCCGTTTCAGACGCCAGAGCGCGAAACCGGCCACGGTCGCGAAATCCCGATCCTCGGGCAACGCGATCCCCAGCCGTTCGGCCATAGCGTCGGCCGCCACCGTCCCCGAGACGAGCAGGCTGCCATCTTCACGCTCGACCACGGGCGGGTCGCTATCCTCCCCCTGATCCGACGCGAAATGTCCTGCGATCGCGGCAAGCAGGTTGGCCGGCGCCACGAGTCCTTCGAAATGGCCATATTCATCGTGGACGAACGCCATCGGCACCTCCGCGTCGCGCAGCGCATTCAGCGCATCCATGGCGTCCATGTGGTCGGGGATGAAGATGCCTTTCCGCATGATAGCGCGCAGCTCGACAGGCCGCCCTTCGGCCAGCACACGCACAACGTCGCGCGAGTGGATCACCCCCACGATCTGGTCGACCGAACCTTCGGCAACCGGCATGCGGCTATGCGGCATCTCGGCGATCCGCGCCCGGATCTCGGCTTCCTCGCCATTTATGTCGATCCACTCCACCTCGGTGCGGGGGGTCATGACCTCGCGGACGGGACGGTCGGCCAGGCGCACAACGCCGGAGATGATCGCTCGCTCATTCTCCTCGATCACCCCGGCCAACGAGGCCTCGGCGACGATCAGATGAAGCTCCTCCGCAGTGACGTGATTATCGCTTTCGCGATTCAGGCCGAGCAGGCGGAACACTAGCCCCGTCGTGACGTCGAGCAACCAGACCAAGGGAGCGGTCAGGCGGCCCATCCAGAACATCGGCACCGCCATGATCGCCGCGATCGGCTCCGGCTTGCGCAGCGCGAACTGCTTGGGAACCAATTCGCCGACCACCAAGGACGCGAAGGTCGTCAGCGCGATGACGATGCCGAAGCCTATCTCGGGCGCGCTCGCCGCCGGCACGCCGGCCAGGGCAAGCCGCTCACCGACGGGACCTCCCAGGCTCGCGCCCGAGTAGGCGCCGGCCAGGATACCGATCAGCGTGATGCCGATCTGCACCGCCGAAAGAAACTTGCCCGGATTGGCCGCCAGCTCGATCGCCGTGCGGGCGCCGCGTTTGCCCGCCCGCGCCATCGCCTCCATCCGCGCCCGGCGCGCCGAAACGATCGCCAGTTCGGACATTGCGAACAGGCCATTGAGAGCGATCAGGGCGATGATCACCACCAGATCGAACCAAGGGAAGGGTGTCAGGGGGACGGACTGCGGCATGGCGCTCATTCCCTCATGACGCGAAATGCGCTGCTTGCCAACAGGCAAGCCCTCCGCGACGTCAGCGGCGACCCATGAAGAAGGCGCGGAGTTGTGCGGCCGCCTCCGCCTCGCCGATGCCGCCATAGATATCGGGGCGGTGATGACAGGTGGGCTGAGCGAAGAAACGCGGTCCGTGGGCGATGGCGCCGCCCTTGGGATCGTCCGCGCCATAATATAGGCGGCGCAGGCGTGCGTGCGATATAGCACCGGCGCACATCGCGCAGGGTTCCAGCGTCACATATATATCGCACGCATCAAGGCGCTGCGATCCGAGCCGCGCCGCAGCCGCGCGTATCGCCTCCATTTCGGCATGGGCCGTCGGGTCGTGACCGCCGTGCATACGATTTACGGCGGTTGCTACGATCATGTCACCCTGGACAATCACTGCGCCCACGGGAACCTCGCCAGCACTCGCGGCTTCGGCGGCGAGATCGAGCGCCAGGCGCATAGGCGGCGGCAGGGGAAAGCTCATTTCCGCGATCTACGGCCATCCTCAGTCCAGTGCTAGCGAATCGGCAGGCGGTTCGGCGCGAGAAGAAGAACCAACGCGATAACGGCACCCGGCAACCAGCCGATGAGCGTCGCGCCCACGGTCAGCCAGAAAGCCGGGGTAATGCCGCGGGCGAGAAACACACCAAGCGGCGGCAGCAGGATCGCCGCGATCAACCAGGCGGTCCTCGCCGGGAGAACGACGTCCTGCTGCGCTGTCGTCACTACTCCGCCTTCTTGACGTCGACCGTCGGCACCTTGATGTCGGCCTTGGTCGTGCCGACATCGACCTTCGGGACAGTGATATCCTCGGTCTTCGTGCCGACGTCGACCTTGGCGGTATCGACATCGAACGCGGGAGCCTGGCCGCCCGATACCGCAACGTTGGGCAATTTGGTCTCCTTCGTCTGATCTATATCGATCAAACCGAACGCGAACGCGGCGATGATCGCCAGCACCGCGACGATGGCGACGATGATGCCCACACGAGCACCGCTGCTGCGCGCGGGAACCTCGCGGTAGGTTTCGTGCGTGTTCACATTCACTCTCCTGAACTAAACCCTGACCGCACCAGAACGATCGTTGAGGGAGAGGGTTGCATCCACGCCGCGATTCGCCGCCGTCACGATGTCCGGCGGCCTTGACGAATCCCGCGGCGACCGTTATCCGCCGCGACTTTCCGGGCAAACCGAACATTCAGGACGAACAACGATGTCGCGCATTTGCGAGCTGACCGGCAAGGGTCGCCAAGTGGGTCACAATGTGTCCCACGCGAACAACAAGACCAAGCGGACCTTTCTGCCCAACCTGCAGAACGTCACGCTGATTTCCGACGCGCTCGGCAAGGGGGTGCGCCTGCGGGTGTCGACACATGGCCTGCGCTCGGTCGAGCATGTCGGCGGTCTCGACAACTGGCTGCTCAAGAGCAAGGACGATTCGCTCTCGCTCCGCGCCCGCCGCCTCAAGCGCGAGATCAGCAAGAAACAGGCGGCGGCATAAGCCCTCCGCTTTGTTCGATCAACAAGCCGGGCCGCCCTTAGCCCGGCTTTTTGCGTTTCACGGTGAGCCGGAGCCGGCGGCACCGTTCGCCGTTCCACCTCCGAGCAACTCGAACTTGAGCAACAAGGTCCTCTGGATCGGCAGCTTGTTGTCGTCCGAGACCAGCCAGAGGATCGTGCGGTCCGCTTCGCGGGTAACGCTGATCCCCTCCATATTGTCGATGTTGAGCGGGGGCCTCAGCTCGGCGACGAGCTGACCGGCCAGCGCCACGCCCGGCCTGATGCCAGCGGGGTCGAGGATGGCGACCGCCGCGCCAAACCCATCGAACATGCCGAAGCGGCGATGGAGGATGACGAGCCGACCGTCGGGCAGTTGCGCAGCATCGGTCGGCGCATAGCCGCGCGGCGGCCGATAGCGGAAGGAGGTCGGCGGCGAGTTGGTGCTGCTCGGATCGTCGCCAAAGAGCAACGCGGGATGGTCGCCGCCGGCATCCCCCCCTTCGCAGAAGATCAGGAAGCGGCCGTCCCTCAGCCGAACCATCGCCTCCGGCCCCTGATTCTGCGGCCAGTCCCTCATCGCCTCGGGCGCGTTCGCCGAGACGACCCGGCGAAGATCGGCCGAATAGCGCATGATCGCATTCTGATATTCGAAGCCGATCCAGATATCGCCGTCGGGGGCCAACGCCATCGATTCCGCGTCGTTGTTGCGTCCGACGACGAATGCCGGAAGGCCCGGAAGCTTGCCAAGCCTCACGCGATCGATGGTCCCGGGTGTCGCCATCCGGAAGCGTAGCCAGGCGGCGCTATCGGATAGCATGAGGACATCGTCGCCCTTCACCGCCAGCGCCGAATATCCTCCATAACCCGCCAGCCGACTCTGGAGGTGCCAACCGGCCAGATAGCGCAGCCGGCCGATCTGACGATGGGCGGGATCGGCCGGGTCGATGGCGATCGGTGTCGCCACTATCCGCGCGCCACCGGCCCCCAAGTGCACCGACGCACTGGACAAAAGACATAGCAGCAGTGCGGCGACCGCCTTTTTCATGGGCGCCGTCGATAGCGGGAGAAAGCGAAAATCCCAAGCGCATCGCATCCCGGCAAAGGGCAAAGGACGCCGCCAAGCTGAACGAAGGCCAACAGCGATGTTCAGCCTCGGCTCACGCGAATCATGGGATAAGCGTTTCATCGATCGGGCCGCACGGCCTTCCGGGTTGTCGCCATCGGCGGCACCGGTAGCGAGAGGAGACGAGTAATGTTGCGCAAGTTTTTCATGGCCGTTGCGGCTTCGGCGGTCGCGTTCACGGCGGTTGCTCCGGTTGCGGCCGAAGCGCAATATTATGGCGGCCGCGGCTATTATGAGCAGGTTCGCCACGATCGCGGCTATTATCGCGGAGATCGCGGCTGGCGTGGTGATCGCGGCTATTATCGGGAGCGCGGTTATTATCGCGACCGGGACTATTATCGCGGCGGACGGGGCTATTGCCGCGACAAGGGCACGGGCGGAACGATCCTCGGCGCAATCGCCGGCGGCCTGCTCGGCAACGAGATCGGCAATGGCCGCTATGATCGCGGCGACGGTACCACCGGTGCAATCATCGGCGCGGGTGTAGGTGCTCTGGCGGGTCGAGCGATCGACCGCGACTGCTAATCCGCTTCTCGAAACAACCTATCCCCGCGTGGCGTTGTGGGGAGGAGGGTCGTCGGTTCGCTGGAGGAATCGGCGGCCCTCCACCGGTGTTTGGCCACTGCTATCCGGCTCGGGCGCCGCATATGCATCCGCGCAGCAGGCGGAACGAGGTTCATCTGGCTTCCGCATCGAACAACCCCGCAAGTTGCTCCACCATCGTGCCGCCCAGCTGTTCGACGTCCATGATCGTCACCGCGCGCTGATAATAGCGCGTCACATCATGTCCGATCCCGATCGCGATCAGCTCGACTGGCGACCGGGTCTCGATCCAGCCAATCACCTGGCGCAGGTGCCGCTCCAGATAAGAGCCGTTGTTCACCGACAGCGTCGAATCGTCGACCGGCGCGCCGTCGGATATCACCATTAGTATCTTACGCTCTTCGCGCCGGCCGATCAGCCGGTTATGGGCCCAGAGCAGCGCCTCCCCGTCGATATTCTCCTTGAGCAGGCCTTCGCGCATCATCAGGCCCAGCGACTTGCGCGCATGGCGCCACGGCTCGTCGGCGCCCTTGTAGATGATGTGGCGCAAATCGTTGAGCCGGCCGGGAGTCGGCGGGCGTCCTGCCGCCAGCCAGGACTCGCGCGACTGCCCGCCTTTCCACGCTCGCGTGGTGAAGCCGAGAATCTCGGCCTTGACCGCGCACCGCTCGAGCGTGCGGGCGAGGATGTCGGCGCATATCGCGGCGATCGAGATCGGACGCCCGCGCATAGAGCCGGAATTGTCGATCAGCAGCGTCACCACCGTGTCCCGGAAGTCGGTGTCGCGCTCGATCTTGTAGCTCAGCGAATGCGCCGGATTGATCACCACGCGCGCGAGCCGTGCCGCGTCGAGCAGTACTTCCTCCTGATCGAAGTCCCAGCTCCGGCTCTGTTGCGCCATCAATCGTCGCTGCAGCCGATTGGCCAGCCTGGTGACGGCACCCTGAAGATGGACAAGCTGCTGATCGAGATAGGCGCGCAGCCGCGTCAGCTCCTCTTCGTCGCACAATTCCGTTGCGGCGATCTCCTCGTCATGGCGGGTCGTATAGGGGTGATAGTCGAAGTTGGGCGGCAAATCGGACATCGGCCGGTTCGGGCGTACGGGCAACATGCCCTCTTCTCCCTCCTGGCCCGCGTCGGACCCCATCTCGGCGGAGTCGTCATCCTCGAACTGGCGCTGCTCGCCGTCCTGATCGCCCTCTTCCGCGCTTTCGGCCCGCATTTCCATCTGCGAGTCGCTCGACCCGCCCGAATCCTCACCCTCGTCCTGCTGCTCCTGGCCTTCGTCCTGCTCCTGTTCCTCTTCATTCTCACCCGCATCCGGATCGACCTCGGGCGTTGCGCTGCTTTCGACCAGTTCCAGATCCTCGAGCATCTGGCCGACCAGCCGGCCAAAAGCGCGCTGGTCGTCGCAAAGCAGGCCGAGCGCGTCGAGATCCCTGCCGGCCTTTTGCTCTATCCAGTCCCTCACCAGCGCGAGGCCGGGCTCGGCGAGCGGAGGGGGCGCCTCACCGGTCAACCTCTCGCGCACGAGCAGGCCGATCGCGGTCGCGAGCGGAACCTCTTCGCGAACGCGCGCGCGTACCAGCGGATCGGACTTGAGCCGCGAGTCGAGGGCGTGCCCGAGATTTTCGCGCACCCCGACCATCGACCGGGCGCCGATCGCCTCGAAGCGCGCAAGTTCGACGGCATCATAGACGGCCCGTGCGACGGGCTCGGACGGGGCCGCGCGATCGTGGATCGCCGCGTCGTGATATCGCGACCTGAGAGCGAAGCTGTCCGCGAACCCTCGTGCCTCCGCGACCGCGTCCGCGGGCAGATTGCGCGAGGGCGTGCGGACGCGGATCTGCTTGTGCGACGCCGAAGGAGAATCGGCGGTGAAACTGAGCTCGATCTCAGGATCGCGCGCAATAGCGCGCGCCGCCCCGCCCAGGACGAGCCGGAATGCTTCGACGGGCGACTGTTCGGCCAAGCCTCAGATCCTATTCCAGCAGCAGGCCCTGCAGCCGTTCCTTCGCCGCAGCATCGACGCCGAGGGTGGCGAGATAGCGGTCGACGCCCCCATGGTCGCGCTCAAGGCTTTCGAACATCGCAGCCAGATAGTCCGCATCGGCGGCCGCCAGCGGGGCCAGAGTCTCGGCGTCGCGCGTCTCCAGCAGGCGGTTTTCGCTACGCCCGGCCCTGAACAGCCGCCGTATGTCGAAATATTTGTTAGTATCGAGATAATCTTCGAGGATCGTCGGATAGGGCACGTGGAGGACGGTCAGGATCAGTGCTGCGGCCACGCCGGTCCGGTCCTTGCCGGCCGAGCAGTTGAACAACAATGGAATATGGCCGCCGAGCAATCGCTCGAACATATAGTGATAGGACGGGGCGTGATCGACCAGGATCTCGCGATAGAGCGCGATCATCGCGCGCCGCACCTCGTCGGCGGTGATCATCTCGGCACGGAAAACCTCGCCAAGTATGCCGGTCGAACTGCTATAGTCGCGCGACCAGTAATGAACACCAGCCGGTTCGCACCAGCGGGTCGGATCGGCCTCCCGTTCGTTCCGCCGGCGCAAATCGCAGACCGTAGCGATACCAAGCGAAGCGAGATGGCGTTCATCCGCCTCGGTGAGCATCGACATCGCCCCCGACCGAAAGAGCATGCCGCTCTTGATCCTGCGACCGTCTTTCGCGGCATAGCCGCCAAGATCGCGCAGATTGAGGCCGCCCTCCAGAGGCAGCAGGCGGGGAGAATCGAGCACCGTCACACCCTTCCTATCACGCTTTCCGGAAGATCCTTTCCAAATACGCGCTGATAATATTCGGCCACCAGCGGACGCTCGGTCTCGTCGCACTTGTTGAGAAACGAGAGCCGGAAGGCGAAGCCGACATCGTTGAAGATCAGCGCATTCTGCGCCCAGCTGATGACAGTACGCGGACTCATGACGGTCGAGATGTCGCCGGCCATGAAGCCCTGGCGGGTCAGATCGGCAACCTTGACCATATTGTCGACGACCTTCTTGCCGTCGGGCTTGTCATATTCGCCCGACTTGGCGAGCACGATCTGCGCCTCGGTCGCCGCAGGGAGATAGTTCAGAGTGACCACGATGTTCCAGCGGTCCATCTGCCCCTGATTGATCTGCTGGGTACCGTGATACAGGCCGGTCGTGTCGCCGAGGCCAACCGTGTTCGCAGTTGCGAACAGGCGGAACCAGGGGTTGGGCCGGATCACGCGGTTCTGATCCAGCAGGGTCAGCTTTCCCTCAGCTTCCAGCACCCGCTGAATGACGAACATCACGTCGGGACGGCCGGCGTCATATTCGTCGAAGACGAGCGCCGTCGGCGTCTGCAACGCCCAGGGCAGCAGGCCCTCGCGAAATTCGGTGATCTGCTGGCCGTCGCGCAGCACGATCGCGTCGCGGCCGATCAGGTCGATCCGGCTGATATGCGCGTCGAGGTTGATCCGGACGCAGGGCCATTTGAGCCGCGCAGCAACCTGCTCGATATGGCTCGACTTGCCGGTGCCATGATAGCCCTGGACCATGACCCGGCGGTTGTGAGCAAAACCGGCGACGATCGCCAGCGTGGTCTCCGGATCGAAGACATAGGCAGGATCGAGATCGGGCACGCGCTCATCGGCTTCGGAAAAGGCTGGGACCTCCATATCGGAATCGATTCCGAACATCTCGCGGACCTTGACCATGCGATCGGGCGCATCGAGCACCGGCACGGTTCGGCTGTCGGGCAGGACATTGGGAAGCTCGGTCATCGATCTGGCCCTTGGACTCGAAAATACTGCTCATGCGAAGGCGGGGCGGCCCTTCAGCTGCGTATAGGCCGAAATCACGTCCTGCAAAGCCTTCTCATGGCTTCGATCACCGCCGTTGCGATCCGGATGGTAGCGCCGGACCAGCTCAGCATAGCGCGCGCGCAGCGCCCGGCGATCCGCGTCTTGGCCAAGGCCAAGGACGGTCAGCGCGCGGCGATCCCCGTCGGAAAGGGGGCGGCCGTCACGGCGTTCGCGGTCGACGGCGCGGGCATATTTCGCGCCGATCGCGTCGAGCGGGTCGACGAAGTCGGCCCAGCGGGGCGTGCCGCCGGCGCCGGGCGAAAAAGCGCGCGTCTCGCGATCCCATCCTCCGTACGGGGTCTGTTGAGCCTCGATCTCCTCGGTGCTCATCCCGTTGAAGAAATTATAGCCGCTGTTGAACGCACGGACATGATCGAGGCACAGATAGCGCCAGTCCCCCGGCCCGTCGAAGCCGGGGCGACGACGGCCATGCGCGGGCGCGCGGAACTCGCCGGCTTCGGCGCAGCCAGGATGATCGCAGCCACGCCCGCTATCTTCGATCCGGCCATGAAATCGCGTTCGCGGCCTTCGCCTTTCCAAATCTTCGTTCAACGCTCGCCTCTTGTCCCAACGACTCCCTATATAGGCGAGATGACCCAACTTCCCACAGGCCCCCTCGCCGCAGAAATCACCCGCCGCCTCCACGAAACCCTTGCGCCGGCCGAACTGACCGTCATCGACGACAGCGAAAAACATCGCGGTCATGCAGGCCATGACGGGGCGGGCGAGAGCCACTTCACCGTCGAGATCGTCAGTGATCGCTTCAGGGGCCTAAGTCGCCTCGCCCGGCAGCGCGCCGTCAACGCGGCGCTCGCCGACCTGCTGCGCGACCGCATCCACGCCCTCGCGATCAAGGCACGCGCACCCGGCGAATGAGTCGTTCCGGGCAGAAATATAGTGGAACAATCTGCTCGCGCCCGCGGTTCTGGCCCGGTGAATCGGGAGAGTTCGGCATGCTTAAATGGGCACTCATTTTCCTCGTGGTTGGCCTGGTGCTCGGCGCCATGGGCTTCGGCGGCGTCGGCGGCGCGTTCGTGGGGCTGGCGAAGATCCTGTTCTTCGTGGCGATAGCGCTGTTCATCATTTTCGCGGTGCTGGCGGTGGTGGCCGGACGGAAGATCAGCGACTCCTTGTGAAATTCCCCTTGTGGCGTAGCGTTGCATATCGGCCGCCGTACCAGCTGGGCGCCGTGCCTCCTTTCGTTTAAGGGCGCAGGATGAAGATGCTTTCCGCCCTGACTGCCGTCGCCTTGCTGACAACGCCCGCCTTCTCCGCCGGCAACGACTTCAGCAACCGTCTCAGAGGCCTGTCGGCCCAGCAGCAACGCGCGGTGCTGCGGCGCGCGGTTCTCGACGACGGCCAATCTTGCCGCCGCATCGGGCCGGTGGGCTATCAGCAGCGCTACAAAAATCTTGAGATGTGGTGGGTGAGTTGCGGTCGCGGGGCGAGCTATGCCGCTTTTATCGGCGGCGACGGTTCGGTCCAGGTCAGGCCGTGCGGTGACCTCGCCCAACTCAAGCTGCCCGCCTGCCGCATTCCCCGCCGATAGGGTGGCGCGAGCAGCTTTGGCGGGCGCGTCGAACATGCTAAGAGCGCGGGATGACTGAAGCCATCGCCCTGCGTCCCACCGACGCCACGACCTTGATCACCGAGATGGGCGCGCGCGCGGGCGCCGCCGCGCTGCGCCTTGCCACCACCCCGACAATCGAGAAGGCGCGCGCCCTCAATGAGGCGGCGCGCGCGATCCGCGCTGCGGCGGACGCGATTCTCGAGGCCAACGCCAATGACGTTGCGCGAGGCCAGGCCAACGGGCTTACCGCCGCGATGATCGATCGGCTGACGCTCACGCCCGGCCGGATCGAAGCGATGGCGGCGGGGCTCGAAGCAGTCGCGGGCCTCCCCGACCCGGTGGGACAGCTCATCGACGAGACGCGCCGTCCCAATGGCCTTGTCCTGCAGCGGGTTCGCGTGCCGCTCGGCGTGATCGGCATCATCTATGAGAGCCGTCCCAATGTCACCGCCGACGCCGGCGCGCTCTCGCTGATGTCGGGCAACGCCTGCATCCTGCGAGGCGGTTCGGAAGCCGCCGCGAGCAACCGGGCGATCCATCAGGCGATCCAGGCGGGCATCCGCGCCTCCGGCTTGCCCGAGGATGCCGTCCAACTCGTGCCCGTGACCGATCGCGCGGCAGTAGGCGCGATGCTGGCGGCGCAGGGACTCATCGACATCATCGTTCCGCGCGGCGGCAAAAGCCTCGTCGCACGGGTGCAGGACGAGGCGCGGGTACCGGTGCTCGCCCATCTCGACGGCATCGTTCACCTCTACATCGACGGCGCGGCCGATCCGGCCAAGGCGGTGGCCTTGGTCGTGAATGCCAAGATGCGGCGCACGGGTATCTGCGGCGCCGCCGAGACGATCCTGATCGATCGTGCCTATGCAGCGCCGGCGCCGCTGATCGCGGCGCTGATCGATGCCGGCTGCGAAGTTCGGGGCGACGTTGCGGCGCAGGCACTCGATCGCCGTGTCCGCCCCGCCGAAGCCGCTGATTGGGATACCGAATATCTCGATGCGATCGTCTCCCTGGGCTTTGTCGACGGGGTTGACGGCGCGATGGCGCATATTGCGCGACACAGTTCGCACCACACCGAGTCGATCGTGACCGAGGATCCCGCAGCCGCCGATCGATTCCTCGCACAGGTGGACAGCGCGATCGTGATGCACAACGCCTCCACCCAGTTCGCGGATGGCGGCGAGTTCGGGCTGGGCGCCGAAATCGGCATCTCGACGGGTCGCCTGCACGCGCGCGGCCCCGTCGCTCTCGAGGGGCTCACCACGTACAAGTGGCTTGTCCGCGGCGACGGACAGCTTCGCCCATGAGGGCGGCTTGCCGCGAGCGCAGTGTGAGGGCAGGTGCATATTGGCGTGGCTGAGGCTGAGCTGTTTTGGCTCCGTCTTTGGCACGGGAGAACGATCCGTGCGTTCAACCAATGTTCACACGCCGCATGCGACAAGCGGTGGCTAACCTGAGTTGAGCCGGTTGAACCGGCCGGAGAGACGAGGCGCCTAAATGGCTATCCTGCGCAAGATATTCGCTGCTACCGCGCCGCTCGCGCTGATAGCGGTTTCCGCCTGCACGCAACCTTTCGAGGCGAAGGTTTCCCGCTTCCAGGCGATGCCGGTGCCTGAAGGCCAGACCTACGTTATCGAGGCCACCGACCCGCGCAATCGTGGCGGACTCGAATTCGCCCAATATGCGTCACTCGTCAGCCAGCGGCTCGCGGCCTATGGCTATCGTCCGGCCGACGGCGGCAAGGCCGAACTGATCGTCAAGTTCGACTATGGTGTCGACAAGGGCCAGCCCAAGGTCGTCTCGCGGCCTTCGCTGAGCGCCGGCTTCGGCCCGTGGGGAGGACCATGGGGTTACGGCCCTTATGGCCGCCGCTGGGGCTATGGATCCGCCTTTTATTATGGCTGGGATCCGTTCGGCTATGATCCCTGGTATCAGGAGATCGACACCTACACGATCTATACCAGTTACGCCGACCTGCTGATCGAGCGTGCAGCCGACGGCAAGCGGCTGTTCGAGGGCAAGGCCAAGGCACGCTCGACCAGCGACGCGTTGCCGAAGCTGGTCCCGAACCTGGTCGAGGCGCTGTTCACCAATTTCCCCGGCCAGTCCGGCGAAGAGGTGCGGATCACCATCGCGCCGGACAAGAAAAGATAAGGACGGCGGAGGCTCACTCCCCCTTCGCTTCGGGGGAAGGTGTGAATGGGCTTCTTCCCCATTCCAGCGCTCGTGGCAAGGCCCCACCCCGTCCCTCCCCTGGAGGGGAGGGACGTGTATTTTGCTATCCCACCACGGTCAGCTGCGGCTTGCCCACGGTGCCAATCCGGGCGCGCACCCCCGGCAGGCGCTCGATCCGCGCGACCAGTTCCGCATCGAGCCGAAAGTCGCGGCCGAGCAGCAATTCGGCGCGGCGGCCATCGGGAAGCAGCGCCTTCAGATACATCTCGCCCCGGCCGCCGCGCTCGGCGTTCACCAGCGCCGCGAGTACCGGGATCGCCGCCTCCTCGGACGTCTCGATGTCAACGCGCAACCGGATCGACTGCATCGCCTCGAAGCTCTGCAGGCCGCGCGCGGTGATGCGCGGCGTCTCCTCGCCCGACCGCCAGTCGAGTTCCACGCGCAGCAGCGCGCAGGCGCCGGCCTTGGCCGCCGCTTCGAGATCGGCCGAGGCCGCCTCATCGAAACAGCTGACGATGAACTGCCCCGAGGCGTCCGAACATGTCGCCATCATATAGCGCTTGCCCTTGGCCGAGGTCCGCCACCGCGCCTCCTCGACCAGGGCGGCCATCACCGCGTTGACGCGCCCGCCCTCGGTCGGCGCCGGCATCGCGCACAGCGCGGCGAAGCTGCGCGCGCCGTTCGCCTCGGCGAGGTGCCGCACGCTGTCCGTCGGGTGCGACGAGAAATAGAAACCGAAGCTTTCCTTCTCTGCCGCCATCCGGTCGGCCAGGGTCCAATGGAGTCCCCGATCGATCCGGATCGGGGCGACATCGCCGGGCGAATCGCCGAACAGCCCGCCCTGCCCGCTGTCGCGCTGGCTCGCCGCGCTTGAGGCGTGGGCGAGGATGACCTCGGCCGCGGCGAATACCCCGGCGCGCTCCTGCCCGAACATGTCGAAGGCGCCGCCGCCGGCCAGGCTTTCGAGCTGCCGACGGTTGAGCAGGCGCGGATCGATGCGATCGGCGAAATCCTCCAGGCTCTTGAAGGGGCCGCCGCTCTTGCGCGCCTCGACGAGCTGCTCCATCGCCTTTTCGCCGACGCCCTTGAGCGCGCCCAGCGCATAGCGGACGGCGCGCTGCCCATCGACCTCCTCGACCGAGAATTCGGCCTCGCTGTGATTGACGCAGGGGCCGAGCCCCTGCACGCCCATGCGCCGCATGTCATCGACGAAGATCGCCAGCTTATCCGTCTGGTGCATGTCGTAGCACATCGAAGCGGCGTAGAATTCGGCCTTGTGATGCGCCTTCAGCCAGGCGGTGTGATAGGCGACGAGCGCGTAAGCGGCCGCATGGCTCTTGTTGAAGCCATAGCCGGCGAATTTGTCGATCAGGTCGAACAATTCGTTCGCCTTGGTGGCAGCTATGTTATTCGCGGCGCAGCCCTCCACGAAGCGGCTGCGCTGCGCATCCATCTCGGCCTTGATCTTCTTGCCCATCGCACGACGCAGCAGATCGGCGTCGCCGAGCGAATAGCCGGCGAGTATCTGCGCCGCCTGCATCACCTGCTCCTGATAGACGAAGATCCCGTAGGTCTCCTTGAGGACGCCCTCGAGCAGCGGATGCGGATATTCGATCGGTGCGCGGCCGTTCTTGCGATCACCGAACATCGGGATATTGTCCATCGGGCCCGGCCGATATAGCGAGACCAGCGCGATGATGTCCTCGAAGCAGGTCGGCCGGACCGCAGCCAGCGTGCGCCGCATGCCCTCGGATTCGAGCTGGAAAACGCCGACAGTGTCGCCCTTCTGCAGCAGCGCGTAGACTGCGGGATCGTCCCACGGAAGGCTTTCGAGATCGACATGCTCGCCGCGGGCGGCGAGGAACTGCACCGCCTTCTGAAGCACCGACAGCGTCTTGAGGCCGAGAAAATCGAACTTCACAAGGCCGGCGCCCTCGACATATTTCATGTCGAATTGCGTGACCGGCATGTCCGAGCGCGGATCGCGATAGAGCGGCACCAGCGCATCGAGCCGCCGGTCGCCGATCACGACGCCGGCCGCGTGGGTCGAGCTGTGGCGCGGCAGGCCCTCTAGCTTCATGGCGAGATCGAACAGCCGGCGGACCTCGACATCGCTCTTATATTCCGCCGCGAGCTCGGAAACGCCGTTCAGCGCGCGTTCCAGCGTCCAGGGATCGGTCGGGTGGTTGGGGACGAGCTTGGCGAGCCGGTCGACCTGGCCATAGCTCATCTGGAGGACGCGGCCGGTGTCCTTGAGCACCGCGCGCGCCTTGAGCTTTCCGAAGGTGATGATCTGGGCGACCTGATCGCGACCATATTTCTGCTGGACGTAGCGGATCACCTCGCCCCGCCGCGTTTCGCAGAAGTCGATGTCGAAGTCCGGCATCGAGACGCGCTCGGGATTGAGGAAGCGTTCGAACAGCAGGCCGAGCCGCAGCGGATCGAGATCGGTGATGGTGAGCGCCCAGGCGACCACCGAGCCGGCGCCCGAGCCGCGTCCGGGACCGACCGGAATCCCCTGCTCCTTCGCCCATTTGATGAAGTCGGCGACGATCAGGAAATAGCCGGGAAAGCCCATGTTAATGATGATCTCGGTCTCGAAGGCGAGCCGGTCAAAATAGGCCTGCCGGGCCTCGGCCGCGACGATGCCAAGCTTTTCGAGGCGCCGCTCGAGGCCATCGTGCGCATCGCGGCGCAGCGCCTCGGCCTCGGCCTGGCGATCACCGGCGAGGCTGGGCAGGATCGGCTTGCGATAGGGTGCTGCGAAGGCGCAACGCTGGGCTACGACCAGTGTATTGGCCAGCGCCTCGGGCACATCGTCGAACAGCCGCGCCATCTCGGCGGCGGGCTTCATCCAGAGGTCGGGCGAGGAGCGCGGACGATCGGCGGTCTCGACATAGGAGCTGTTGGCGATGCAGAGCATCGCGTCATGGGCGGCGTGGAAATCGGGCTCGGCGAAGCAGGCCGGATTGGTCGCGACCAGGGGCAGATCGCGCGCATAGGCGAGATCGATCAGCGCCTCCTCGGCGCGTGCCTCGACCGGATCGCCGCGCCGGACAAGTTCGACATATAGCCGCTTCGGGAACAGGCGTTCGAGCGCATCGGCATAGCTCGCCGCAGCATCGGCCTGCTCTTCGGCCAGCAGCCGGGCAAGCGCGCCCTCGCCGCCCGCCGTCAGCGCGATCAGCCCATCGGTGCGGCCCTCGAGCGCAGCGAGCAGGACATGCGCTTCCTCATGCACCGGCCGTTCGAGATGCGCGGCCGACACGAGCGCGCAGAGATTGTCATAGCCGGTCGCGTCCTGCGCATAGAGAGCGAGCCAGTCGGTGATAAGCTGCTTCTCGACAACTGGCCGGCGGATCGCGAGCATCGTGCCGATAATCGGCTGGACCCCATCCTTCTTCGCCGCATCCGAGAAGGCCATCGCGGCGTAGAGCCCGTTGCGGTCGGTCAGCGCGGCGGCCGGGAAGCCGAGCTTTTTCGCCTGTTTAGAAATCGCCTTGGGGTCGATCGCACCCTCGAGCATCGTATAGGCGGAGAATATCCGCAGCGGCACGAAGGGCTGGTGGGGCATGAAGGCAACTTAGGCATGGCGGAAGGATTCGCCAGCGGGGATTGCGGCTTATCCACGGAATTCAGGAGATCGTGGGAAAGCAGCTGTCGGTCGTGAGCGTGGTGATGGTGCTGGGCAACAGCCTGGTCGTGGCGCCCGCATAGGGAGACGAGATCGTCACCTTGGTCATCCCGCCCATGGCATTGCATGTTTGCGCGGTCGCCAGCGTCACCGACGTATCGGCCAGGGTGACGCCCGAGGCGCGTGCGCGCGCCACGGCGAAGCTCTTCACCTCGCTCGAATTGGTGCAGCCGGTCTTGTTCAGGGCGGCGCAGCGCGCACTGTTGGTCGCCACTTCCTGAAGCGTCTGATAGGTCCAGACAGCGCGCGCACCATCAATGATGAACATCATCATCATCAGGAAACACGGCCCGACGAGCGCGAACTCGACCGTCGTCAACCCCTTGGTACTGGCGAGCAGCCGTTTCATTGCAGACGGATAACCGCGCGGCGGGTCTGAACCATGGCGCCGCCGAGCATGGCCGCCGGAACGATCACCGTGTTCGACGTCGCCGTGACAGAGATCGTCATATAATAGCCGGGCAGGCTGTTGTCGCCACACACCGAACTTGCCGTCTGCGTATAGACGACATTCGGGGGACTGCCGCTGACGCAGTAGCTCAGACGGTTGGAGGCGCTGCAATTGTTGGTTCCGCCGTTGCAGCCGACCACCACCGTCGGGTTCGTGCTGAGCTTTGCGGCACTGCCAACGAAGGTGCCAATCGCGGCCGCCGCAGCCGAATCGAGGGTGCCGCGCTGGTTGAACGCGATCATCGTCCCCTGCTCGACGGCGGAATCGAGCCGAAGGCGCTGCTGATACCACATGCCGAGATCGAGCGCCGCCATCATGACGCCGAAGAACATCACCGACAGCAGCGCGAACTCGACGGTCGCCATGCCGCTGCGGTCGTTCCGAAGCCGGGAAAGGAAGCGGCCGATCATTTGGCGAGCGCCACGCTGGCGGTGGTCGAGGATGCGGATAGGCCCGAACAGGCGCCGGTCGACAGCGCACCGCCACCCGAGAGGGTCAGCGTCTTGACGATCAACATCATGCAGGCTCCGCCATTGGTGGAGATCGAGCCGCCGCCGCTGACGGTCATGTCCGAGTTGGGCGCGTAGAGCAGGCCCGCATATTTGTTGCTGGAGCCGCCGCCGATCCTGGTGTCGGAAGCACTTTTGGTCGCGATCAGCACACCCGGAATGCCATAGCTGCTCGACTCACCGGGCGCTGCCAGGTCGAGCGAGGTACCGCCCGACAGGGTGAAGGTACCGCCGAGCGCGAAGGTCACATCAACGCCGCTCATAGTGCCGCCGGTATTGTTCGTGAAATCGCCCTTGATGATGTAGTTGCCGGAGCCGAGGATCGAGCTGCCGCTGAGCGCCAGATCGCCGCCAATTACGTGGGTGGCAGCCTTCGGAAAGACGATCGTGGTGCCGCCCTGCGAGTCGATATTGCCCGCCACGCTGAATGTGCCGGCCGCAGCGGTCGGCGCCACGCAATTCAGTGTGAAGCAGACCCGGCTGCCACCCGCGATGCTGATCGAATTGCCGGCACTATCCTTGCCGATCGTGGTCGTGTTGCCGACGCCGACATCGAAATAGAGGTTCGAGCCGCCACTGAGGTCGATCTTGGAACCGATGGTGATGTTGCCGCTGCCTATTGTGAGGTTCGTGCCGCCCTTCATGTCGAGCGTGTTGATCGACAGGCTCAGCGGTCCCTGGATCGTCGCCGTGATCCCGCCTTGGACCGTTAATGTCTTGATACCGTTGGGATAGTTCGACACTATCCAACTCGCCGGTATAGTATAAGTGCCATTGCTGTAATAGGATGCGAGGGTGCCGGTCGGGTTGTATTTCAGATCGAGATCGGGCGCGGTATTATTGGTAACCGCTGTGATCAGCGGGCTGGCGCAGTTGGTATTTCCATCGGCATAATCGCTGTCGCTGGTGCCGGTGAGCTTGTTCACCTGGCACAAAATGTCCTTGAGGCTCGAATTGGTACCCATCCAGTCGCTTGCCGCATTCGACTTGTTCTGGACGGTGTTGTTCGCCGTGGGGTTTGTCGTGATGCTGGCACCGCCGTTGACGCCGATCGACTTGCCCGAATTGACCTGCGTCGCACTCGTGATCTGAGCCCCACCACCGAGGCTCACCCCGGCTGCGCTGTTGATCGCACATCCGGGTGCACCGAGCGACGTGCCGCCGCTCATCGTGATCGAATTGGTCGGCGACCCATTGAGCGCGGCGACACAGGGCGGAGAGGCGCTGACCGTCGTGGCTGTGGCCGACCCGACCGCGGCAACATCGTAACTGACCGCGTTAGTCAGCACCTTTCCCAGCGCGAGTGGTACAGTGGTCGTGACCGTCACCTGGACCAGTTGTCGCGCCCCGTCGGCCACCAGTTGCACGTCAGCGTCGTTCGCCGACAGGCCCTGGGCCACCACGACCGCCTTTGCCGTCGCCGTCATCTGGGTCGTGCTGTTGTTGACGTTGTAGGCAAGGGCGCCGGCCAAGGCCGCCGCATCCGCGACACGCTGATTTGTGACCTTGGCGGAATAGCCGCGCGTCGCCTCGACCGCCATCGCGCCCATGCCGATCATCGAGGTCAGCGACAGCGCACCGATCACCGCGACCGCGCCACGCGTGCTTTCGCGCAGCCGGCCAAGAAACCTCGAAGAGGGATTTTTCGCCCCGAACATGGTCAGGCTTCTAAACGGGAAGGCTTAACAAATTTCCCGTTTCCTATGGTGAATCGACCGTTGCGGCCGGGCAGCCCCTTATTTTGCGGGCTTTCGATCCCGCCCCGCTTCGGCACGCGCCTTCGCGTCCATGTCAGCTTTTCAACCTTATTTCGTGTCAGTATATCGTCAGCTTTCGCTAGCCATTTCGCTGCGATGGTACGAGAGACACATCGAGGCGGGGTTGCCGCTGAGAAGAATGTTCGGGGGACGCACACCGAAAGTTGCCGAGCGCCCTCCATCGGCCGCGAACCCCAACCCGAGCCTCTCGGGCGGAAGCGGGCTGCCGACCCAGGCCTCGCTAGCCCAGCCGCCCCTCATGCAGGCGGACAACACGGTCCATCTTCGCCGCCAGCCGCTCATTATGAGTGGCGACCAGCGCGGCGGAGCCCTCCTGCCTGACCAGACGCAAAAATTCGGCGAGCACGATATCGGCGGTCGCCTCGTCGAGATTGCCGGTGGGTTCGTCGGCCAGCACCAGCGCGGGACGGTTGGCGAGCGCGCGGGCGACGGCGACGCGCTGCTGCTCGCCGCCCGATAGCTGCGACGGGCGATGCGTAAGGCGATGGCCGAGGCCGAGCGTGCCGAGCAGGCTTTCCGCCCGCTCCCGCGCCGCCTGCGGATCCGCGTCGCGGATAAGCTGCGGCAACACGACATTTTCGACCGCGGTGAAATCGGGCAGAAGATGATGGAATTGGTAGACGAAGCCGAGCCGGTCACGGCGTATCCGGGTGCGGCCGGCGGCATCGGCCTTAGCCGCCTCCTCGCCCGCGATCCGGATCGATCCTTCGAAGCCGCCCTCGAGCAGGCCGACCGCCTGCAGCAGGGTCGACTTGCCCGATCCCGAGGGGCCGAGCAGCGCGACGATCTCCCCCGGGCCGATCGTCAGGTCGACTTCGCGCAATACCTCGATGGCCACGTCGGCCTGATGAAAGGTCCGACTCACCCGCCGGAGCTCGAGCACGTCACTCATAGCGCAGCACCTCGACCGGGTCGGTGCTCGCCGCCTTCCATGCGGGGTAGAGCGTCGAGAGGAAGCTGAATCCGAGCGCCATGACGATGATCAGCGTGACCTCGACGGGATCGCTCTTGGCGGGCAGTTCGGTCAGGAACCGGATCGACGGGTCCCAAAGATTCTGGCCGGTGACGAGTTGGACAAAATTGACCACCGCCTGCCGATAGAAGAGGAAGACCGCACCGAGGACGATGCCGGTGCCGGTACCGAGCATGCCGATCACCGTGCCGACGATCATGAAAATCCGCATCAGCGCGCCGCGCGACGCGCCCATCGTCCGAAGGATCGCGATGTCGCGGCGTTTGGCGCGGACCAGCATGATCAGCGACGACAATATGTTGAACACAGCGACGAGGATGATCAGCGAGAGGACGATGAACATCGTCACCCGTTCGACCGCCAGCGCCTCGAACAACGACGAATTGAGGTCGCGCCAGTCGCGAATCTCGCCCCGCATGAGTAGATGGGGTTTGAGCGGCGCCAAAATCTCTGCGACGCGATCAGGGTCGACGGTGTCGATCTCGATCATGCCGACCGAATCGCCGAGCATCAGCAACGTCTGCGCATCGGCCATCGGCATGATGACGAAGGCCTTGTCATAGTCGTAGACGCCGACCTCGAAGATCGCCGCCACCTGATAGGAGACGATGCGCGGCACGGTCCCGAACGGGGTGCTCTGCCCCTGCGGGCTGATCAGGCTGATCGAGCTGCCGAGATCGGCGCCGAGCTGCTCGGCGAGCCGCGCGCCGATCGCGACCTTGTTCGACCCCGGCACGAGCGCCGTCAGCGATCCGCGCACAACCTTGCCGCCTATCACCGAATTGGTGCGGATATCGTGGACCGTCATGCCACGCACGAGCACGCCCTCGACCCGGCCCGAATTTGCCGCCATCAGCGGCTGCTCGATCAGCGGCGTGACGGAGGTGACGCCGGGCAAGCGGCGGGCCTCGTCCGCGATCCTTGCCCATCCGTCGAGCCGGCCGTCATAGCCTTGCACCACGGCATGGCCGTTCAATCCGACGATCTTCTCGAACAGCTCCGCACGGAAACCGTTCATCACGCTCATCACGATGATCAGCGCCGCGACCCCGAGCGCGACCGCAACCAGGCTGATCGACGCGACCAGGAAGATGAACGCCTCCCCCCTGCCGGGCAACAGGTAGCGCTTGGCGATCATCCGCTCGTAGCGCGAGAGGATCACCTGTCCCCCTGTCCTCTCACGCCTCGGGAGGCGGTGAACATATGGGGCGTCATCCCCCCACCTTCGCGATCGCATCCTCGACCGACAACTCCAGCTTCGCGCCCGTCGCGCGGCGCTTGAGTTCGACCACGCCCTTGTCGAGTCCCTTGGGTCCGATCACGATCTGCCAGGGTAGTCCGATCAGATCCATCGTCGCGAACTTGGCGCCACCGCGCTCGTCGCGGTCGTCGTAGAGCGTCTCGATTCCCGCGGTCCGCAGCTTTCCGTAGAGATCGTCGGCCGCCGCGGCACAGCGTGCATCGTCGGCCCGCATGTTGATCAAACCCACCGCATAGGGCGCCACCGCGTCAGGCCAGACGATCCCGGCCTCGTCATGGCCCGCCTCGATGATCGCGCCCATCAGCCGCGAGACGCCGATACCATAGCTGCCCATTTCCGGGACGACGGGCGCGCCGTCCGGACCCTGGACGCTCATTCCCATCGCCTTCGAATATTTGGTGCCAAAATAGAAGATATGGCCGACCTCGATGCCGCGTGACTGCTTGAGCCTGTCGCCGGCCTCCGCCTCGCGGGCGAGGTCGCGCTTCTCGTCGGTCGCGGCATAATCGGCGGTCAGCCGCTCCACGAACGCCTGGAGCGCGGGCGCATCCTCGGCATCGATGTCGAGCGCGCGCTCGGCCTCCCAATTCGCATCGTAGAAGACCTCGCTCTCGCCGGTCGGCGCCAGCACGATGAACTCATGGCTGAGATCGCCGCCGATCGGTCCGGTGTCGGCCTGCATCGGAATGGCGGCGAGCCCCATCCGCTTGAAGGTGCGCAGATAGGCGACGAACATCCGGTTGTAGCTGTGGCGCGCGCCCGCCACGTCGAGATCGAAGCTATAGGCGTCCTTCATCAGGAATTCGCGGCCACGCATCACCCCGAAGCGGGGGCGGACCTCGTCGCGGAACTTCCACTGGATGTTGTATAGCGTGCGCGGAAGATCACGATAGCTCTTCGCCGAATCGCGGAAGATCGCGGTGATCACCTCTTCGGCCGTCGGGCCGAACAGCATCTCGCGATCGTGGCGATCCTTGATCCGCAGCATCTCCAGCCCATAATCCTCGTAGCGCCCCGACTGGCGCCATAGCTCGGCGGACTGGACCGTCGGCATCAGCAATTCGATCGCCCCCGCCCGATCCTGCTCCTCGCGGACGATCTGCTCGATCTTGCGCAGCACGCGGTGGCCGAGCGGCAGCCAGGCATAAATGCCGGCCGCGGTCTGGCGGATCATTCCCGCGCGCAGCATCAGCTTATGGCTGGCGATCTGCGCATCGGCCGGCGACTCTTTCATGACGGGAAGGAAATGGCGGGACAGGCGCATCGATCGTGGAACTCGCGAAGGAGAAACAGATGGAACGCGGCTGTCTAGAGCCTCATCAAGGGAGGGGGAAGCGCTTTGCGTATCGCGTGCCGGCGGCGATCGGGCGATGGCGGAGGACGTACCGGTCGGTCTCTGTTGCCAAGAAAACACACTTCGCGTGTTTCGTATGGAGCCATCTCGAAAGCCAATGACAATAATACGGACCAGCTGTAGGAAAGTCGCACGGAACACGGCATAACAAAAGCGGCCATGGTTCGGGGAAAATAGCGAAGTTCCGCTGCCGGAAAAGGGCCGGCAACGTAGAGCTCGCCAAGGGGGTCGGCGAACAAATCGTCACGGGGCACCGGGATCGAAAGATCCCGGTGCTTGCGTTTTCGGCCCGTCCCGAATTTCGACGCACCGATGGAATCCGCGACGTGCCGGGGAACGCGATCGGGATAGAGCACGGCCCGCGCGCGTTCTTGGCTGGAGAGGAGAATGCTCATGGCCAGCCAGCCGCCGCCGCCCGATGAAATTCCGGCCGACACGCCGGTCGACATTCCGGTTCCGTCTCCGACCGACCCTGAGCCGGGCGCGCCGAGCGATCCCGTCATCCCCGGCTTGCCAGGCTGATCCCTACCCGTTCATCGCCGACAACCGGGCAGCGCGAGGGCCCGACCGGCTGTCAGACCAGCCGGCTCTGCTTGACCGCAGCCTCGATGAAGCTGCGGAACAGCGGGTGGGGGTCGAACGGCTTGCTCTTCAGCTCGGGATGGAACTGGACGCCGACGAACCAGGGATGATCGGGCCGTTCGACGATCTCGGGCAACTCCCCGTCGGGTGACATGCCAGAAAAGACCAGCCCGCCCTTTTCGAGCGCCGACCGGTAATGGACGTTGACCTCGTAGCGGTGGCGATGCCGCTCGGAGATCGTCGTGGCGCCGTAGATCGCCGAGGCATGACTGTTGCCGGCGAGCTTGGCCTCATAGGCGCCGAGCCGCATCGTCCCGCCGAGATCGCCATCCGCCTGCCGTTTCTGCAGCCCGGCCTCGCTCATCCATTCGGTGATCATGCCGACAACCGGCTCCGCGGTCGCGCCGAATTCGGTGGTCGACGCGCCGGCGATGCCGGCAGTGTTCCGCGCACCCTCGATGCAGGCCATCTGCATGCCCAGGCAAATGCCGAAATAGGGCACCTTGCGCTCGCGGGCGAATCGGACCGCAGCGATCTTGCCCTCCGAACCGCGCTCGCCGAAGCCGCCGGGGACGAGGATCGCGTTCATCGGCTCGAGCTGTCCCGCGATCTCGCCTTCGTCCTGCTCGAACAACTCCGCGTCGATCCACTTGACGTTGACCTTGACCCGGTTGGAGATGCCGCCGTGCACCAGCGCCTCGTGCAGCGATTTATAGGCATCGAGCAGCCCGACATATTTCCCGACGACGCCGATCGTCACTTCGCCCTCGGGATTTTCCAGCCGGTCGATGATCTCGGTCCAGCGACCGAGATCGGGATCGTCCGATCCGGCGATTCCGAAGGCGTCGAGCACCGCATCATCGAGCCCTTCCGCATGATATTGCAACGGAACGGCGTAGATGCTGCTCGCGTCCAGCGCGGGGATCACAGCTTCCTTCGGCACATTGCAGAACAGCGCGATCTTGGCGCGCTCGCTGTCGGGTAACGGCCGCTCGCAGCGGCAGACCAGCACATCGGGCTGGATGCCGAGCGAGGTGAGGTCGCGCACGCTGTGTTGCGTCGGCTTGGTCTTCAACTCGCCGGCCGCGGCGATATAGGGAACCAGCGTGACATGGACGAAGACGGTGCTGCCGCGCCCCAGGTCGTTCCGCAATTGCCGGATCGCTTCCATGAACGGGAGCGATTCGATGTCCCCGACGGTGCCGCCGATTTCGCAAAGGACAAAGTCGAGATCGTCGACATCGGTGCGCGCGAACTCCTTGATCGCGTCGGTCACGTGCGGAATGACCTGCACGGTTGCGCCCAGATAGTCGCCGCGACGCTCCTTCTGGATGATGGTCTGATAGATGCGGCCCGAGGTCACATTGTCCGACTGGCGACCGGGCACGCCCGTGAACCGCTCATAATGGCCAAGATCGAGATCGGTCTCCGCGCCATCGTCGGTCACGTAAACCTCGCCATGCTGATAGGGCGACATCGTGCCGGGATCGACATTCAGATAGGGATCGAATTTGCGGATGCGTACCCGATAGCCGCGCGCCTGGAGGAGCGCGGCGAGGCTTGCCGCCATCAGACCCTTGCCAAGCGAGGAGACCACACCGCCGGTAATGAAAATGAACCGCGCCATGGGAGTATGGGTCTAACCTCGCTCGGGGGCAGAGGGCAAGGTGCAGCCTCCGCTTCGGTCAAAATAATGGATGGAGCCTCCCGCATGTCACCATGCGGGGCCACATAGTTGCAGCAATCGGATGATCAGCGTGGAGACGCGCCGTTCGATTCCGCGCCGCCCTGAGCCGCCGCAGCCGCGAGCGGATCGGCGGGCGCCTGAGCCGGCGCCGGCGTGGGCGCCGTGGTCTTGCCGACGAGCGAGGTGTCGATCTTCTGCGGCGCCCGCTCGACGGTCGCCATAGCGGCCAGGACGATACTGAGCAGGACGAAGGTCGTCGCAAGGACTGCGGTGGCACGCGTTAGGAAATCCGCGGCGCCCCGTGCGCTCATAAGACCTGAAGGATTGCCGCCGGACGCCAGCCCGCCACCTTCCGATCGCTGCATCAAGATCACGGCGACGAGCGCCGCGGCGACGAGGATGTGAAGGACGAGCAGAAAAGTGAACATCAGGCGCTTTCGAATTCAGGTTGCCGCGCATCTAGTCGATGGCGGCCCCCGGTTCAACCTTTGAGCCGCGCGGCCTCGTTCATCGGGAAGCCGATGCGGCCCCCGCGATGATCGGCACAAACTGGTCGGCGGTCAGGCTCGCTCCACCGACCAGCGCCCCGTCGACATCGGCCACCGCCATCAGGGAGGCCGCATTGTCGGGCTTCACCGAGCCGCCATAGAGGATTCGCACCTCGCTACCCGCGCCGCCCAACAGCGCGATGAGCCGGGCGCGAATGGCTGCATGCATTTCGGCGACGTCTCCGACCGATGGCGTACGGCCGGTGCCGATCGCCCATACCGGCTCATAGGCCACGACCAGCGTTGCGCCTGCTCCTTCGACCGGGATCGATCCGTCAAGCTGCGCCTCTACCACGGCCACCGCACGACCGGCGTCGCGCTCCGATTCGGTTTCTCCCACGCAGACGATCGCGACGAGTCCCGCGGCGATCGCGGCGCTCGCCTTGCCGCGCACCTCCGCGTCGGTCTCATGCTGGTCACCCCGCCGCTCGCTATGGCCAACGATCACAAGCCGGGCTCCGGCCTCGACCAGCATTCCGGCACTGATACAGCCGGTATGGGCTCCCTTGGCCGAACCGTGGCAGTCCTGCGCTCCGATTGTCAAGCGCGGCGCGCGAGCCGTTGCGGGAGCGATCAGGGTGAAGGGCGGGCATATGGCGACGTCGACAAGCGGTTGCGCATCGGCCGCCGCCGAGATGCCGTCAAGTTCGGCCAAGCCCGCCAACGAACCATTCATCTTCCAGTTGCCTGCAACCAGCTTGCGCAACGCCATCATACTTCCCTTTGGTTCTGGTTCGGGTCGCATAAGAGCGCGCGACCAGCGGCGCAACCTCCGGCCATTGCGGTGAACGGTTTTGGACCTTATTGCAGCCCCATTCTGCTGTGACCTTCAGACGGGACGCCCCGATGCTCACCTTCTTCCGCCGTGGCCTGTCCTCCTGGCTGATCCTTGGCATCCTCGCTTTGGTGATGGTCGCCTTCATCATAACCGGCGTCGAGCGGCCGGGCATTGGCGGTGGATCGGGGGCCGGGCCGGTGATCGCGAAGGCCGGCGGGCACCGCATCACCGCGGCCGAACTGCTGCGCCGCGAGCAGAACCAATTCGACAATGCCCGCCGCGAACAGCCGACGCTGACGCACCAAAATTTCGTCGCTTCAGGGCTTTTCGACAAAGTGGCCGATCTGTTGATCTCGACGCGCGCGCTCGAGAGCTGGGCCACCGATCAGGGCTTTGCCGTCAGCAAACGATTGGTGGATGCCCGCATCGCCACCCTCCCCGCCTTCTTCGGACCGACCGGCAAGTTCGACGAGCAGGTGATGCGGGCTCAGCTCGCTCAGGCGCGGATTAGCGAGAAGGACCTCCGCGACGACATCGCCAACGATGTGCTGCGGGGCCAAATCCTCGTGCCGACGACAGGTGGTATACCCGTCGGCCAGTCCTTCACCCGTCCCTACGCCGAGCTCCTGCTCGAGAAGCGCGTCGGCAGCGTGGGCATCCTGCCGCTCGCCGCCTTTGTCGATCCGCGCGCGCCGGCCGAGCCCGAACTCGCCGCCGCCTACCGCGCCAACATCGCCGCCTATACCCGGCCCGAGGCACGAGCCTTGCGCTACGCGCTGTTCGGTCACGCCCAGGTTGCGGCACAAGCGGTGCCGACGGAGACGGAGATCGCTCAATATTATCGCGATCATGCCAGCGACTATGCGGCGCGGGAACTCCGCACGCTCGCGCAGGTCATCGTTGCCGACGAGGCCGCCGCGCGGTCGACGGCGGCGGCGGTCAGGGCCGGTACACCGCTCGCCGCCGCGGCAGCCAAGATAGGTCTGGAAGCCACGACGATCGCCGGGAAAAGTCGTGCGGATTATGCCGCGCTCGCGAATCCGGCGATCGCCGCCGCGGCCTATGGCGCGCCGAAGGGCGCGGTGGTGGGCCCGATAAAGGGTGCTTTCGGGTGGTATGTCCTTCGCGTCGACGCGATCACCGGGACGCCGGCTCGCTCGCTCGCCGAGGCGCGGCCGGAAATTGTCGCCGCCGTCACCAAACAGAAAAGCGAGGATGCGCTTTCGGAATTGGCCGGCAAGATCGAGGACGCCATCGCCGACGGCGCCAGCTTCGCCGAAGTCGCCACGGCCAACAGGCTGACCGTCGTCGAGACCCCACCCCTTCTGCCGAGCGGCAAGCCGATCGATCGTCCAGAGTGGAAAGCCCCGCCGGAGGTGGCAGCGCTGCTGCGCACCGCCTTCGCCCTGGATGCAGATGATCGCCCTTCGGTCGAGACGGTGACGCCCGATCAACAATTCGCGCTGGTCAGCATCGCCAGGATCGTGCCCCCCTCACCGGTGCCGCTGGCGCAAGTCCGAGATGCTGTCTTACGTGACCTCGTCGTCAAGCGGGCGACCGCACGTGCGAAGGCGGCGGGCGAACAGATCGTCGCCAAGGTCAATCGGGGCGTACCGCTGACGAAGGCGCTCGCAGAAACGGGCGTCACGCTCCCGGCGCCGCAACCCGCGGCCGCGACAGAGCTCGACATCGCCCGCGCGCAACAGGCCGGCGCTCAGGTGCCGGAGGCGCTTCAGGCACTCTTCTCGTTGCGCCCCGGCAAGGCCAAGCTCACCAGTGGCCGCCCCGACGCGCTGTTCGTCGCCACCCTGAGCGCGATCACGCCGGGCGCGGTGGTGCCGCAACTGGTTGACGCGCGCAGGGCAGAACTTTCGCAGGGCATGTCGACAGAGCTCGGCGGCCAGTTCGTGCGCGCGATCGAGCAGGAAGCGAAGGTCGCCCGCTATCCCGATGCGATTGCGGCGGCGCGGCGCCAGTTTTCCGGCCAGTAACTCAGGTCGATGGATCAAGCAGCGGATCAGGCAGCGCTCGCAGCGCTCGAGCGCGGCGAGCCCGCGCTGGTCTGGCGCGTGCAAGTGGCCGACACCGACACTCCGGTCGCCGCCGCTCTCAAACTGATCCGGCCCGATCGCGGCGATTTCCTGCTGGAATCGGTCGAAGGCGGCGCCGTGCGCGGGCGGCACTCGCTGCTCGGCCTCGCCCCTGATCTGCTGTTCCGTGCACGCGGACGCAACGCCGAGATCAATCGTCGCTGGGCCGTCGATCCGGACGCCTTCGAACCCGTTGAGGATGACGCGCTCACGGCGATGCGTCGGCTGGTTTCGGCCTGCCGCATGCCGGTGCCGGAAGGTCTGCCAAGCGCGCTGGCCTGCCTTGTCGGATATTTCGCCTATGAGACGATCGGACTGATCGAGACGCTGGCCCGGCCACCGGTCAATCCGCTCGACCTGCCCGACATGCTGTTCGCGCGACCCACGCTGATCCTGATCTTCGACCGCCTGAGCGATCAGCTGACGATGGTTGCACCGCTCTGGCCGGACAGCGCCGGGACGCCCGACGCCAAGCTCGCCGGCGCGCTCGAGCGGATAGAGAGCCATGCGGCACTGCTGGCCGGCCCGCTGCCACCGCGCTCCCACAGCGAGATCGATCCCGCGACGCTCGTGCCCGTTCCGCAGCTCGAACCCTTGCGCTATCGCGACATGGTCCTGCGTGCCAAGGAATATATCGCTGCCGGTGACATCTTCCAGGTCGTGCTGGCCCAACGCTTCGCAATGCCGTTCGAGCTGCCCCCGATCGATCTCTATCGCGCCTTGCGCCGGATCAATCCCTCTCCCTTCCTCTACTTCCTCGATCTGCCCGGCTTCGCCCTGATCGGCTCGTCGCCCGAGATCCTAGTTCGCGCGCGCGATGGCGAGGTGACGATCCGGCCGATTGCGGGCACCCGCCCGCGCGGCCGTACCGCCGCCGAGGACGGCGCAAATCGCGACAGCCTGCTCGCCGATCCGAAGGAACGCGCCGAGCACCTCATGTTGCTCGATCTCGGCCGCAACGACGTCGGCCGCGTCGCCGCTCCGGGCACAGTCGAAGTGACTGACAGCTATAGCGTCGAGCATTACAGCCACGTCATGCATATCGTCTCCAACGTAGTCGGCCGGCTGGCGCCGGGGAAAGACGCGCTGGATGCATTGTTCGCCGGCTTTCCCGCGGGAACCGTATCGGGGGCACCCAAGGTCCGCGCCTGCGAGATCATTGCGGAACTCGAGCCCGAGACGCGCGGCCCCTATGCCGGTGGAGTCGGTTATTTCTCGCCGGATGGAGCGATGGACAGCTGCATCGTCCTTCGCACGGCAGTGGTTAAGGACGGCGCAATCCACGTCCAGGCGGGGGCCGGGATCGTCGCCGACAGCGATCCCGCCTATGAGCAGCGCGAATGCGAAGCAAAGGCCGGCGCCCTCTTCGCCGCTGCACGCGAGGCGGTGACGCGGGCGGGCGACAGCAGTTTCGGTCAATAGACAGGACGCTACGGAAAGCGAAGCTCCGTCCCCACGCGGCTCTCTCTCGAGAAGCCGCGTTGCGCAGACGCAACAGTCCACGATGAACCTTTCTCTCAGGGATCGTTTTACGGCAGGAACCGTTACCCGTGCGCCGTTTGGCAGAAGAAAGGGTAGATAATCATGCGTTTCATTCTGACATCCACAGCAATCGGATTGGCCGCGCTGGGCGCCGCCGCCGCGTCTGCGCAGACGACGGGAGCCGGCTGGACCGGCTTCTATGTCGGCGGCCAACTCGGCTATGGCTGGCAGCCGTCGGATGGAGACGAGACGATCGGCTTCGACCGCAATCTGGACGGGGATTTCAGTGACGCCTTCCCGAATTTCGCTCCAGGCTTCTGCGGCGGATCGGCGACCTCGCGCACACCGGCTTCGGGATGCACCAAGGACGGGGACGGCACCAGCTGGCGCGTCCATGCGGGCTTTGACTATCAGCTCGGGGCTGGGGATAGCGGCTTCGTCGTAGGTGCCGTCGTCGATTATGGCCGCACCTATATCTATGACAGCGTGTCGGCGTTCAGCACGACGCCTGCCGCCTACAAGATCAAGGCGAAGCTCAAGAATGACGGCTCGGTCCGCGGACGAGCCGGCTATGCCCTCAGCACAGGCACACTCGTCTATGGAACCGGAGGCCTCGCCTATGGCAAAATCCGCAACAGCTTCTCGACGACCAACGGCGTGAACACGTTCACCGAGAGCAAATCGAAAAAGGACGCCTGGGGCTGGACCTATGGCGGTGGCATCGAGCAGCGGGTCGGCCGCGTCTCCATCGGCGCGCTCTACCTGTTCAACGTACTGAAGAACCACGACTATACCGTCCGCGCCAGCGGCGGACCCGCTGGCGGCCCGTTCACGCTCGTCAACGGCGGCGGCACCGATTTCCGCCGCAGCTTCAGCAAGTTCGCCTATCACACGGTGGCCGCGACGGTCAGCTACCGCTTCTGATCGACCGAAAAGACGAAGGCCGGCCGGATCGCTCCGGCCGGCCCTTTCTCGCACGGTTCAATTCTTGAGATCGACGCCGATATAGCGCGGCTGGCTGTTCCCGCGCTGCGCGAACAGCAAAACCTTGCGCCGTCCCGCCCGGCGCGCGGCTTCGATCTGCGCGGCTGCGGCCTGCGCCGTGGTCACCGGCACATTGTTGATCTGGAGGATGATGTCGCGCGGCTGGAAGCCCTCTGACGCGGCGTCACTTGAGGGATCGACATAGTTGATGACGACACCCTTGATCGTAGGATTGACGCCGAGCCTGCGAGCGATGTCCGGCGTCAGCGTCTGGAAGCCGAGGCCGATCGCGTTACGGCTCGCCTGATCGGGTGCGCCCGGCGCGACGTCGTCCGACCCATCGGGCAGACTTCCGGGATCGGCCGCCGCTGCGAGTTGATCCTCGGGGGGACGCTCACCCAATGTTACCGTGACGGTGCGGCGCTCGCCATTGCGGATCAGTTCGATCGGCATGCGACTGCCGACCGGGGTCTTGCCGATGATGTACGATAATGTGTTGTCCGGGCTGACGTCCTGACCATTGACCTTCAGGATGACATCGCCCTGGCGGATGCCGGCCCGCGCCGCCGCCTCGCCGGGCTCGACGCGTGCGACGATCTCGCCGCGGTCCTTTGGAAGACCGAGGCTGGCGGCGATGTCCTCCGTCATCGGCTGTATGCCGACGCCGAGATAGCCACGCTTGATGCGCTCGCCGGTGCGCAGCTGATCGATGATCGGCTTGGCCTCTTCGGCGGGGATAGCGAAGCCGATGCCGACATTGCCGCCCGTTGGCGAGAAGATGGCGGTGTTGATGCCGACGACATTGCCCTGCAAATCGAACATCGGACCGCCGGAATTGCCCTGATTTATCGAAGCGTCGGTCTGGATATAGCGATCATAGGGGCCGTTTATGCCGATCGAGCGGTGAAGCGCCGATACGATGCCCGCCGTGACGGTTCCGCCGAGGCCGAAGGGATTGCCGATCGCGACGACCCAGTCGCCCACCCGGACGCGCGTGGAATCGCCGAACTGGACGAAGGGAAGATTTCGTGCCTCGATCTTCAGCAGCGCGAGATCGGAAGCCTGATCGCGGCCGACGATCGTCGCCTTATATTCCTTGCGGTCGGGAAGCGTAACGGTGATCGCGCTGACCACCGCATTGCCGCCGCCCTCGGGTGCAGCGGAAATCACATGATTGTTGGTGACGACATAGCCATCAGCCGAGATGATGAAGCCCGAGCCCAGCGACGTCGCCTCGCGGGTGACCGGCCGGCCATCGCCCTGCCCCGGCGCCTGACCGAAACGGCGGAACAGCTCCTCGAAAGGCGTGCCGGAGAAGACGTTGCCACCGCCCTTTACCTGTATCTTCTGCGTGGTCGAGATGTTGACCACCGCAGGCTGCAGCCTGGCGGCGAGATCGGCGAAGCTCATCGGCGCACCGGAGCGCGGCGCCGCGGCGTTGATCGTCCCAGGAGCGTTCTGGGCGACTTGGGCGCCGACGGGCTGCTGCATCAGCATGGTCGCGCCGGTGCCCCCCACCAGCAGCGCCGCAGTGATCGCATAGGCATAACGCACTTTTGCCAACTCCTCGAAACTCCTGTCTTACCGTGCCTGATTTCGGACCGGTGTGTTCGTCCTCGGTCGCTGAACCCCGGTTGAACGATGCCGTTCCGCCTTCCTCAGCGCCGTCCGCGGAACTCCCGCAGATACTCGTTGTCGGGTGACAGGATCGCGTTCGCCGAACCAGCGGCCTCCGTGCCGTCGGTGCCGAAGGTGATCCGATAGGACTGCATCGCCCGATAGAAATTGTAGAAGTCCGGATCCTTGTTGAAGCTTTCGGCATAGATACCGGCGGCCTGGGCATCAGCTTCGGCCATGATGATCTGCGCCTGTTTTCGGCCCTCGGCGAGGATCGAGCGGGCTTCCTGTTCGCGCGCCGTACGCATCCGGTTGAAGGCCGATTCCAGCGGCGTACCCTCAGGCAGGTCGGCGCGCTTGATGCGGACATCGACGATCTCCGCGCCATATTGCCGTGCGACCCGGTTGAGACCATCCTGAATATTGTCCATCACCCGGCCGCGCTCGGGACTTAGTAACGCCGCAAAGGGCCGTTTGCCCAACTCGTTGCGCAACGACGATCCGAGGATCGGGCGCAGCGCGTCGCTGACGCGCCGCTCGCTGCCCGCGGTGATCGCCATGCGCAGCGGATCGACGATGCGGAAACGCGCATAGGCATCGACTTCCAGCCGGAGCTGGTCGGTCGACAGCACCGACTGGCGCTCCATATCGAAATCGAGCACGCGTTTGTCGATCCAGCGAATCTGATCGACAAAGGGGACCTTGAAGATGACGCCCGCGCCGGTCTGACCGAAATCCTCATTGGGCTTATAGGCGTTGTAGACCTGTTCCGGCTTGCCGAAGCGGACGACCAGAGCCTGCTTGGTTTCCGGTACCACCGCAACCACGCTGTTTAACAGAAGGATCGCAGCGATCACGCCGATCGCCCAGCCGATGAGGTTGCGACTGGCGAGAGTGTCGGAGAAGCTCATTATTGCTGCGCCTTTGGCTGTGACGGCGGCAGGGCGATATAGGGCACCACACCGGGGGCTTCGAGGATGGTCTTGTCGGTTTTGGCCAGGACGCGCTCCATTGTTTCATAATACATGCGGCGGCGGGTGACTTCAGGTGCGAGCTTATATTCCGTATAGACCTTGTCGAACGCCGCAGCCTCGCCTTCCGCCTTCGAGCCCAACTGCTGCGCATAGGCGCGCGCTTCGTTCAGATAGGCTTGCGCCTGCTGCTGCGCCGCCGAAACCGATTTGAACGCCTCGACGACCGCGGCAGGCGGATCGGCCTGCTTGATCGCCACGCCCTGGACAAGAACGCCCGCGCGATAGCTGTCGAGAATTTCCTGCATGCGCTGCTGGACGCGCCCCTCGATCTGACTGCGCTGCGGGCCCATCGCGTCGTTCAGGGCGACCCGTGCGATCTCGGCGCGCATCGCGCTCTCGGCGACCTCGGCGACAGTGTCGTCGGGATCGGCCAGCTCATAGAGATAAAGCTCCGGATCACGGATATTCCAGCGCACCGAATACGCCAGGTCGATCATGTTCTGGTCGCCGGTCAACATCAGATTCTGGCTGTTGGTGCCGCTCGCAGGGATGTCTTTCTGGCGGATGTCTTCGACATCGATCTTGGTGACGACATCGATCGGCGCCGGGAACGAAAAGCGCATGCCGGGCTCCAGCGTCCCCGCATAGGCGCCGAGCCTGGTCACCACGCCGCGCTCCTGCGGATCGATGCGGTGACTGCTCGTCCAGACGATCCAGAGCAGGATCAGGCCGCCCGCGGCCCAAAGCAACAGCTTGATCGTGTCCGGATCCCGGCCCCCGCGGTTACCGAACCGGGCACGGCCGCGACGCAACAACTCGTCGATCGCCGAACGGCCGGCGGCGGTACGGCCAGCACGTCCGCGCGGCGGCTGGTTCCAAGGATTGCCGCTGTCGTCACCTCCGCCCCCGGCCCCTCCTCCGGCGCCCCATGGGCCGCCTTCATTGAGCAGCGGCTGGGAGAACATCCTACTTTCTCTATCGTTCATGACCTGCATTATAAGGCGCGATCTGCGGAAAAACAGTGCTCTTTCCCCGCCCGACCTATATCTGGCTGGCCATGACCATCACGGATTCGCTTTCCAAGGCGCTGGACGCCATCCTCGACCCGATCAGCGGAAAGGGCCTGATCGCATCGGGCAGGGCGGGTGAGCCCAGCTTCTCGGACGGCACCGCCAGCGCGGTCATCGACGTGACCGGCTTCTCGGCCCATGCGCGCGAGACGCTGGAGGCGGCGGCGAAGGAGGCGATGCTCAGCGTCTCCGGAGTAGACGCAGCTCGGGTCGCCCTGACCGCCGAGAAGCGTGGCCGCCGGATCATCGCGGTCGGATCGGGTAAGGGCGGCGTGGGTAAATCGACCCTGTCCGCAAACCTCGCAGTGGCTCTCAGGCGGATGGGGAGGAAGGTCGGGCTGGTCGATGCCGATATCTACGGCCCCTCCCAGTCGCGGCTGCTCGGCACCGAAGGTGCGCGACCGACCGCGCAGGGACAGAAGATGGACCCGGTGATCTCGCCGCTCGGCGTGCCGATGCTGTCGATGGGGCAGTTGGTGAAGCCGGGACAGGCGATCGCTTGGCGCGGGCCGATGGCCGCCAATGCGATGAGCCAGCTGATCGACGCGGAATGGGGCGATGTCGACCTTTTGATCCTCGATCTGCCGCCCGGCACCGGCGACGTCCAGCTGACCATGGTCCAGAAGTACAAGCCTGCGGGGGTAGTGATCATCTCGACCCCGCAAGACCTGGCGTTGATCGATGCGACGCGGGCGATCGACTTCTTCCGCCAGGCGAGCGTGCCGATCGTCGGCATGGTGGAGAATATGGCGGGCTACGCCTGCCCGCATTGCGGCGAGGTCTCGGATCCGTTCGGACAGGGCGGCGCGCAGGCGGCCGCGAAATCGATCGGAATCGACTTTCTCGGCCGCATTCCCCTCGACATCGACATCCGCAGCCGATCGGACAGCGGATCGCCACCGGCCGCTGATGCCGACGATGCGGTTTTCAGGCCGCTCGCCGAAAAATTAATCGCCTGGCTCAACCCGGCGAAGCCGGCCGCGTTCTAAGGCAGGAAGAGGAGCCGCCCATGCCGCTGCAGACCGACGACGAGATCGCCCACCTGTTGAGGAATACGAAGACGATCGCGATGGTGGGCGCAAGCGACCGGCCGGACCGCGCGAGCTATGGCGTGATGCGTTTCCTGCTGGGCAGGGGCTATGATGTGATCCCTGTGAATCCGCAGCTTGCCGGGCAAAGCATTCATGGTCGCACCGTCGTCGCAACGCTCTCCGAGATCGAGGGCGGCATCGATCTGGTCGATATTTTTCGCAACTCGGCCGCCGCCGGACCAGTGATAGACGACGCCATCGCCGCTGGCGCCAGGGCGGTGTGGACCCAACTCGGCGTGTTCAACGACGAAGCGATCCGCCGTGCCGAGGCGGCGGGTCTCCAAACCGTCGTCGACAAATGCCCCAAGATCGAAATCGCGCGGCTCGGCCTTTAACCTGGCGGCTCGCCACGACAGCGTACGAAGTGCCTCATATTGTGCCGCCGGAGACCGAAGCTCTGGGAGTGTGAGGTGGATGCCGTCTTCGTGTCCGGCGATCGGCAGCCCTAGCGCTCCTTGACCGCTCGCCCCGCCCGTATGGCCAGCCGCTCCACCGCCGCCGCATGGATCGCCGGTGCGGTCGCCAGCACGCCGAACTGCTCGCCATGGGTGCTGTTGTAACGTAGCGGGCGCCCCAGCGCGTCGGTGACCTTCGCGCCGGCCTCCTGCGCAATCAGCGCCGCCGCGGCGATATCCCACTCGGCACCCCAGCGCAGCGTCGCCAGGAGGTCCGCGTCGCCGGCCGCGACCATGCCAATGCGAAGCGCGATCGAATTGGGTTTGCCGACGGCGATAAGATCGGCATCGGCGCGGGGCAGAACATCGGCGGGAACCCGCGCGCCGGGAAGATGCACGCGATCGGAAGCACGGATCGGTTCGCCGTTCAGCGTCGCCCCCTCGCCCGCCAGCGCACGCCAATGCTCGCCACGCGCCGGGGCGTCGAGCACGCCGATCAACGGGCGACCTCCCTCGACCAGCGCGATCGACACGGCCCATCCGTCGCGGCCGCGTACATAATCCCGGGTGCCGTCGATCGGATCGACCACCCAGACGCGGACGCAATTGAGCCTGTCGGCACTATCAACGCTTTCCTCCGATAGCCAGCCGGCCTCGGGATCGAGCGCCCTCAACCGCTCGCGCAACAAAGCGTCGGCGGCCAGATCGATGTCGCAAACCGGACTTCCGGGCACCTTGTCCCAAGTCCTGAATTCGCCGCGCCAGCTCGCGTGCGCCATTGCACCGACCTCGGCGGCGACCGCACTGACCGCGTCAAGAAGATCCTTACGCGCCAGCGACGGTCATCCCCTCGATGCGCAACGTCGGCGCGTCGATCGCACGCCGAAAGACGAGATCGGAAGCCGGCGTCAGCGCCAGATACATATCCTTGAGATTGCCGGCGACGGTGATCTCTGCGACCGGCTCACATATCTGCCCGTCCCGGATCACGAAGCCGGAGGCGCCGCGACTATAATCGCCGGTGACCTGGTTGACGCCCTGGCCGATCAGCTCGGTGACATAGACGCCAAGTGTGATGTCGGCGATCAGGTCCTCGGGCGAAAGCGTGCCCGGCTCCATGTAGAAATTGGTCACACCGGCGCCGGGCGGGCCGCCGATGCCGCGCGTCGCATGACCGGTAGGTTGGAGACCGAGCTGACGCGCAGAAGCCGAATCCATGATCCAGCTCGTCAGGACGCCATCGGCGATGAGGTTCCGCGGACGGGTCGGCAAGCCCTCACCGTCGAACGGCCTCGACCGCAGCCCCCGCGGCCGATGCGGATCGTCGCATATCGTGATCCCCTTGGCGAAGACCTGCTCACCGAGCCGGTCGAGAAGAAAACTGGTCCGCCGCGCGACCGCCGAGCCTGTGATCGCGCCGCTGAGATGGCCAAGCAGACCCGAGGCCACCCGGGGATCATAGACGACCGGCATCGCCCCGCTCGACAATTTGCCCGGGTTCAGACGCTTGACCGCGCGCTCGCCCGCCCGGCGGCCGATCGCGGCCGCATCCTCCAGATCAGCGACGTGGCGCGCGGAATGATAGGCATAGTCGCGCTGCATGCCGCTGCCCTCGCCGGCAATGACGCTGGCCGAACAGCCATAGCCGCTCGTCGTATAGCCGCGCGCAAAACCCGTGCTGGTTGCGATCGCGATTGTCGTGCGGCTTGCCGAGGCGCCGGCACCTTCGCTGTTGGTGACTCCGATGATCGATCGGGCGGCGTCCTCCGCAATGTCGGCGCGCACGCGAAGATCGGCCGGTGCGGGATCGGCGCCGTCGTCGCCGTCGACGTCGACCGAGGACGCCCGCAGCAGCAACTCCTGAGGTGCAAGGCCGGCATATGGATCCTCCGGCGCTTCGCGGGCCATCGCGGTGGCGCGCTCGACAAGCGCGGTCAGCGCATCCCCGGACAGGTCCGATGAGGAGACGCTTGCCGACCGACTGCCGACGAAAACGCGAAGCCCGATCTCCTCCCCTTCCGATCGCTCGACGTCCTCGAGCGCGGCCAGCCGCACCGATATCTGGGTCGACGCGTTGCATATATATAGAGCGTCGGCCGCGTCGGCCCCTGCCTTGCGGGCGAGATCGACGATATCGGCGGTACGGCTTTCGGCTTCGGTGACGCTGAGCATGTCGGCCACTTAGGTAGCGCCGGCGCGAAGGTAAAGGCTGTGGGCGAATTTACGGACAGGTTCGTTTCCGCAGAGACCGCTGTTCGCCCGGCGACCCGTTTGCCCATTCGCGAAACTTCCGTTGCCAGCGACGCCGGCTGCCATCGAGGAGCCGATCGACGGACAATCAGACGAGATCAGCGATGGCTTTCCGAATGCTCGGCGGCGGCCCATGCCGCATTTTCCATTGGCTCGCAGTGCCATGACGCGGTCTGCTCACCGCGTCGAAGGGAAAACAGGGCGGCTCGACGCGATGCTGAACGGCCTTGGCCGCCGTACGCAGCTGATCATGGGCGTGGCGGCGGCGAGGAGCGTCTACGCCGCGGCTGCGGGCATCAACCCCGCCAATCACATCGCTCGCCGACGCCTGGGCAAGTTGCGTTCGCGCCGGCCGGGAGAGCGGACCGGACTTCGTTTCGTCGCGCTGGGAACCACGGGGATCTGCAACGCGTCCTGCCTTCATTGTCCCACCGGAAAGGCCAGCACAGCACATGTTCCGCGCGTGACGATGGACATGGATATATTCCGTCACGTTGTAGACACGATCGTCGAGCAGGGCTGGTCGGTGCTCTGCATGAGCTTCGGTCTGTTTGGCGACGGCCTGGTCGACCCCCTGGTCGTCGAACGCGCGCGATATGCGCGCGAGCGGTTGCCGGACGTGATGCTCGACATCAACAGCAATGGGGCCGCGTTTAATCCCGGAAAGCACGCCGCACTGGCGAGCCACGTGTCCTTGCTCACTCTCCACTGCGAATCGCTGCGAGCGGCAAACTACGATCGGCTGATGGCGCCGCTGCGGCTGAAGAACGTCTTTCCCAAATATCGGCAGATACTCGACTGTTTTCCGGGCAAGGTGCGCGTCAGCGTGCCCGTCACGCGCGTCAATCTCGACGAGCTGACTCTCATACGAGACCATTTCCTCCAGCAGGGCGCGGCCGAAGTGGTCTTCGACCCGATTTCGAGCCGGTGCGCAGAGGATATGACGCTGTTTCACGAGCTCGCCATTGGGCCGAAGGACATTCGCTGCACGACCGAGATCATTGACGATCTGATCATCGACTGCGACGGAACGATCGTCGCTTGCTGCCAGGATTTCGCGCGGCGCATGCCGATCGGCGATGTGAAGCGAGCGGGCCTGCTCGCCGCGTTGGATGATCCGCGGCGGAAGAATTTTCGCCAGATGCTCGCGGATGGTCGTCACGAAACGGCGCCGACATGCCGTAACTGTGAGGCCGATTGTCGGACGCCAAACTTTCCGTTCGACTATCCCGGCGTGTCTGCGTGAGGCCCGAAGTCAGGCGCTCAGCCGCGGCGCTTCTGGATCCTTCCGCCCCGCCAAGACTTCGCTGCTCGCGTCGAGCCAGCCTTCCGCGCGCAATATCGCCACCCGGTTACGTGCCACGGGGACGCACAACCCGTTGTTCAGCGTGAGTTGCACCGAACGCCCCTCCCGGGACCAATATTTCACCGCGTCGCGGGCTACCCACCAGGAACGATGGACCTGCAATCCGCGTCCGTTGCCCAGCGCTGCGATCACGTCGCGCATGACCGCGAAGTGCATATGCGAGTGGTGATCGCCGTGCACGCGCACATAATGGTCCTCCATCTGCAGGCAGAGCGCGCTGTCGAGGATATGAGCGGGCAGCGGCGTGGACGGCGGTAGGGGATTTTGCGCCTCGGCCTCCTTCGCCATCGGACCCGGCCGTAACCGAAGCAGGTCCGTTCGGCCGAGTTCCAGCCATACCAGCCCAGCCATCGCAGGGAGCGCCACCGACAGCGTCAGCCAATACCATTCGAGGGGCCGCATCCCGGCGGCGCGGTTGGGCCAACATAGATAGGTCGCCACTGCGCCCGCCATCGCCAGCGGAACACAGGCGAGCAGGACGATTGCAGCCATCGAGAACAACGGCGGGAACCCATGGCGTGGCCCGTGTCGCAAGGCTGAGACCGTAGAGGGCCAGAGCACCACGCTACCGACCCAGAATAGCCCGGTCCAATAGGCCGTGCGGGTGAAAATGTTCGACGCGTAGCTGCCGAACGGCCCGATCATTCCAAATTCAACGCCGGCGAGCGTCGCCCAACTCATCACCCTCGCCCAGCGATCGGGGCGTTTGAGAACGGTATCGATCGTCATGGCCGTCCATGCCCGGCAAAGTCTTCCTCCGCAGGATCGCCTATTGGGCCGTTGGCGAAAAGCTTGTCGCCGACACAATTCCTGCATGCCAAGGATGGCTCGAAGGCGGCCGCCGGGTCAAGCACCCCTGCCGGTGATTTGGTCCAAAATGGTCGGGCTCCCCTGATCATTGCTGCGCCAACGGCCAGCCGGCGGTCGCCTTCATTCGAACATCTACATGGATCCGATGGCCGAGCCTCATGCCGTGCTGCCCACCACCAGACAGGCGAGGAACATCAGCAGCCCGGCGAAACGATTCGCGCGGAATTTGGCGAGCGCGTCGGCCGGATCGGCTGCGGCCAACGCCGCCACCTGCCATAGCAGATGGATGGCGACCGGCAGCAGCGCGGCGGTTGAGAGCAATTGCGGGCGTAGCTGCCAAAAGGCGGCCGCCCAGCAGACGAGCGCGGCCGCATAGCAGAGTGCTATGCCCGCGCGGACGTTGCGCCCTAGCGCGCGCGCCGAGGATTTGACGCCGGCCAATGCGTCGTCCTCGATGTCCTGCAGGGCATAAATGGTGTCATAGCCGATCACCCAGAAGACACTGCCGGCATACAGGAGCCACAAGGTCGGTGCGAAGCCGCCGGTGATCGCCGGCCAGCCGACCAGCGCGCCCCAGGAGAAGACCAGACCGAGCCAGGCCTGCGGCCACCAGGTGATCCGCTTCATGAACGGGTAGAGCGCAACCGCGAACAGGCTGGCGAGCGCGCTCGTCGCCGCGGGCAGGTTGAACTGGAGCAGGACCACCAGTCCGATCAGACAGAGCAGAAAAAGAAAGGCCCAGGCCGCTTTCAGGGTCAGCCGCCCGCTCGCCAGCGGTCGGCCGGCGGTGCGTGCCACCTTGCGGTCGAGATCGCGGTCGACGATGTCATTATAGACGCAACCCGCCCCGCGCATGACGATTGCGCCCACGCCCATCCACAGGAGCAGGTCCCAGCGCCGCGCCGCGCCGCCGGCCAGGGCGATTGCCCAGGCTCCCGGCCAGAACAGCAGCCAGCTGCCGATCGGTCGATCGAAGCGGGCAAGAAACCAGTAGGATCGAAGGCCTGCGGGCAGCAGCCCCGCAACACCCCGCAACTCGCTATCGGGCAGGTTATCCTCGACTTCGCTGGCCATGGGCGGCAGGTAGGACAAAAGACCATCCGCCGGAAGACCCATGGCCCAGACCCCCGCCTGGCCGCCCGCCAGCCCCACCCGCCTGTTCGTCGACCAGCCCCTCGCCGAAGGACAGGCGCTGACGATCGACGGCGGCCAGGCCCATTATCTGACCAACGTCATGCGGCTGAAGGCCGGCGACGCGATCGCGCTGTTCGACAACCGCACCGGCGAATGGCGCGCGGTGATCGAGCAGGTGGCGAAGCGCGCCGTCTCGCTTCGTGTCGAGGCGCTGATGCGCGAGCGCGAAGCGGTGCCCGACCTCTGGCTGCTCGCCGCGCCGATCAAGAAGGGCCGGATCGACTGGGTGGCGGAAAAGGCCTGCGAGCTCGGGGTCGCGCGGTTCCGGCCGGTGGTCACACAGCGGACGATCGTCGACAGGCTCAATCTCGAGCGCCTCCGCGCGCATATGATCGAGGCCGCGGAACAGTGCGAGCGCACCGCGCTGCCGATCCTCGACGAGCCGGCGAAGCTCGCCACCATTTTAAAGGACTGGCCGGCCGATCGCGCTCTGATCTTCGCCGATGAGGAAGGCGGCACGCCGATGGCGCAGGCCGTGGAGCCCGGCCCAGCGGCGATCCTGATCGGCCCCGAAGGCGGCTTCACCAACGAGGAGCGCGCTTCGATTCGCGCCCTGCCTCAGGCGATCGGCATATCGCTCGGCCCGCGCATCCTCCGCGCCGATACGGCGATGGCTGCGGCGGTGTCGCTATGGATGGGCCTAGCCGGAGACTGGCGGTGAATCGCGCTAGAAACGTACCGATCGGTCCGCTATGGGCCGCGCGATGAGCACCCGCAAAGCCGCCGCTGGAGAAGAGCCGCCGATCGAATCGCGCGCGGATCTGTTAACGGTCTTCTCAAAGGGCGAAAAACCAAAGACAAATTGGCGGATCGGCACCGAACATGAGAAATTCGTCTTTTTCGAGGATTCGCATCGCGCGCCTTCCTATGAGGAGAAAGGCGGCATCCACGCGCTGCTGATCGGGCTCACCAAATTCGGCTGGGAACCGGTCTACGAAGGCGACAACATCATCGCCCTCGCGGGTCCCGACGGCAATGTCAGCCTCGAGCCCGCCGGCCAGTTCGAGCTTTCCGGCGCACCGCTCGACAATCTCCACCAGACCTGCGCCGAGACCGCGCGCCACCTCGAACAGGTCAAGGCGATCGGCGATCGGCTGGGCATCGGCTTCCTCGGGCTCGGCCTCTGGCCGGACAAGACCCGCGAAGAGCTACCGATCATGCCCAAGGGGCGCTACGGCATCATGCTGCGCCACATGCCGCGCGTCGGCACGATGGGCCTCGACATGATGCTGCGTACCTGCACCGTTCAGACCAATCTCGACTATGCGAGCGAGGCGGATATGGTGCGCAAGTTCCGGCTCAGTCTCGCGCTCCAGCCGCTCGCCACCGCGCTCTTCGCCAACTCGCCCTTTCTGGAAGGCAAGCCCAACGGCTTCCTCAGCTATCGCAGTCATATCTGGACGGACACCGATCCCCATCGCACCGGCATGCTGCCTTTCGTCTTCGAGGATGGCTTCGGCTATGAGCGTTATGCCGACTATATGCTCGACGTGCCGATGTATTTCGTGTTCCGTGACGGCTATATCGACGCCGCCGGGCTCAGCTTTCGCGACTTTCTCGATGGCCGGCTGTCGGTCCTTCCAGGCGAGAGGCCGACCCTGGCCGACTGGAACGATCATCTTTCGACCGCTTTCCCCGAAGTAAGGCTGAAGAGCTTCCTCGAGATGCGCGGCGCCGATGGCGGCCCGCACGAACGGATCTGCGCGCTGCCCGCGCTCTGGGTCGGGTTGCTCTACGACGATGCCGCGCTCGAAGCGGCGTGGGACGAGGTCAAGCACTGGACGATCGAGGATCATCGCCGCATCCGAACCGAGGTGCCGCGGCTGGGCCTCAGAGCCCAGGGGCCGCGCGGCCGCACGCTGCAGGCGCTTGGCGCGACCATACTCGACATCGCCGAATCCGGCCTGCGCGCGCGCGCGCGCCTGAACGGCGCGGGTGATGACGAGACCGGCCTTCTCGCGCCGCTACGGGAGATCGTCGCTTCGGGCAAGACCCCGGCGGAGCGTTTGCTCGATCTCTATAAGGGCGAGTGGCAGGGCGATCTGGACCGCATCTACGACGTAGCCCGGTTCTAGCGCGAGGCTGTGGCTGCAGCGCAACAGTTGTCTACAACCGTCCGGCGAGCAGCACGGATCGTCATTGGCGCTGAATTCTCCGCTGGACTCCTGGAGGCTTACAGCTAGCGTGCGCTCGCTACGTCGGCAGGGACCCCGCTGAAGTGGGGCCCATCGCAGGAGGGGAATGCGCCGGTGAAAGTCCGGCACGGCGGGCAGGACGTGGTGGCTGCGGTAAAATCGGCGGACGCGAAGGCCGTTCTCGAGCCGGACTTGATCCGGCCCGCAGCCGTCCCGGCGCCGCAAGCGAGCGATAGGGGGCCGCCTTTTCGGCTTTCCAGCGATCGGCTATCGATACGGCTTGAGGCGGGCGCGGCATGTCGATCGAGCGAGCGAGGGAAATCAGCGGCGAGGCCGGACCGCATAGGCGCCCGCCAGCCGGACGATCGGCGCCGGCCGCTTCGGGTCCAGCCTGGCTGCTTCTCGCTCTCGGATGCGCCTTGCTCATTCTGCCGACCATGGCGGGCGTCGCCCGTCAAAGCTGGTCGACCGAGCAGGGCGCGCATGGGCCCATCGTGCTGGCGAGCGGACTTTGGCTGATCTGGCGATTGTGGAGCGCGGCCCGGCTGCAGGCGTCGCCCGGCCGGAGCTGGATCGCGATGCTCGGTTATACCGCGCTTTTGCCGACCTATGCGCTTGCGCGGATCATCAACGTCATCGAGGTCGAAGGTCTCGCGATGTACGGACTGCTCGTCATCACCGCCTATTGGCTGGTGGGAGCGCGTTCGATGGGCTTGATGTGGTTCCCGCTCGTCTATCTCCTCTTCGTCTTTCCGCCGCCGGACACGGTGGTCGCAATCATCACCCAGCCGCTGAAGATTGCCATCTCGCAGGCCGCCATCGAGCTGCTGCACCAGTTCGGCTATCCGATCGCGGGTTCGGGGGTCATGATCGTCATCGGCCAGTACCAGCTGCTGGTTTTGGCGGCCTGCGCCGGGCTCAATTCGCTGATCAGCCTTTCCGCCGTCGGCCTTTTCTACGTCTATGTCCGCCACAAGGCGAATTGGCGATATGCGCTGTTTCTGATGCTGACGATCATACCTGTGGCGGTGGCCGCCAATTTTGCGAGGATTCTCGCGCTCCTCCTCATTACCCATCATCTCGGCGAAGAAGCGGCACAGGGGTTCCTGCACAATCTGTCGGGGCTTGCCCTGTTCGTCTTCTCGGTACTCGGCATCTTCGCGGTCGACGCGCTGGCGGCGCCGCTGCGGCGCAGGCTGGCGGGGAGATGAGCGGCCCCCTCGTGACGCGCCGGGCGATGATAGCCGGCGGGCTCATGGCTGGCGTGGCGCTCGCCGCCAATTCGCGGCGGCCGACAGAGGCTTTCCGGATGATCGGCGAACAGCGGCTTGACCCGCTTTTCCCGAAGCGGGTCGCCGACTGGACCTTCGAACGGAGCGATGGCCTCGTGCTGCCCTCGTCCGAGGAGCGCAGCGACCATTTCTACACCAACCTCATCACCCGCTATTACCGCTCGCCTACCCAGCTCCCCGTCATGCTGCTGATCGCCTATAGCGGCACCCAGGACGGGACGCTTCAGGTGCATCGGCCCGAAGCCTGCTATCCAGCCGCCGGCTATCAACTCCTGCGTGAAATGATCATCCCTCTTTCCGCAGGTCACGGCGTGACCGTGCCCGGTCATTTTATATCGGCGGAAAGCGTCAGCCGCGTCGAGCAGCTGATCTACTGGACCCGGATCGGCAACGACTTTCCCACGCGATGGTGGCAGCAACATTGGGCAGTGGCCAAGGAGAATCTCAAGGGGAGAGTCCCCGACGGCGTGCTGATCCGCCTCTCGACCTCCGCCCCCGACGACCGAAGCGCGCTGGCGGTGCTCGGTCGTTTCATCGCGCCGTTCCTTGAGAATTTACCACTGTCGGGCCGCCGCCTGCTGCTCGGGGAGCGCGGCGGTTCTGGCCTGCCCCTCAGTCTTTAGGCTTGGCGAACGGGCGCAACGCGATCTGAATATAAACGAGCGTTGCCAGGATCACCCCGGCGCCGAGCAGATGATAAACTACACCCTTGCCTTCCACAGCCTCGTTTCCGAAATAGTTCCCGACCATGCACCCGACCGAAGCGCCGAGATACTGCCACAGCGAATCCGGGGGCGGGTGATCGGAGCTCGATCGCTGGAGAAAGAGCACAACGAGGCCCGCGAAGATCGCGACCGTGACCCAATCGTAAACTGTTTCCAATTCCATGCCCTCCCAGCATTTCCCCTGGCATATAGGCTTGTCCCTCGGGCTGGCAATCATGTAGCACGAAGGGCGCGCCGTCATCGGTAATCGCCGGGGGATGAAATGACAGGAAAAACCGCACTCCTCGGCGGCGCTGTTTTCATCGCTTTGTGCGCAGCAGGCTGCACCAAGACGCCAAAAGGTCAGATCCTGGCCATCGTCAACGGTGAGGAAATCTCGCTACAGGAACTGAACGCCGAATTGCAGGGCGTCAGCATTCCCGCAGGCGCTGACCGGGACCAGATACGCCGTCAGGTGCTACAGCGCCTGATCGACCGTAAGCTGATCGTGCAGAGGGCGCGAGAAGAGGGACTCGACAAGAGCCCGGATTATGTCACCCAACAGCGCCGGCTCGACGAGAATTTGCTGGTCAGCCTGCTCGGCCAGAAGATCGCAGCCACCGTTCCGTTGCCCGAGGACGGCGACGTTCAGCGCTATATAGCGAGCAACCCGAGCCAGTTCGGGGGCCGCGAGCGGCTGGTTCTCGACCAGATCCAGTTCACGCCCCCCAAGGACCCCCGCAAGCTGCTGGCGCTCAAGGACGCCCATTCGCTCGAAGCAGTGGCGGCGGGGCTCGACCGGCTCGGTCTCGCTTATACGCGCGCCAAAGGCGTGATCGACACGGCCCGGTTGGATCCGCAGATCGTCAAGACCGTGAAGGCATTGCCGGCCGGCGAACCATTCGTCCTTCCGGCGGATGGGCAGTTCATCGCCAGCGTCATTGTGAGCCGGGAAGCTTCGCCCACGCCCCCGGCGATCGGACGCAGCGTCGCCGCAGAGATGGTTCGCCGCAAAGATCTCGCCGCGGAAAGCCGCGCCCAAGTGGCGCGCGCTCGGTCAACCGCCCAGATAGAATATCAGCAGGGTTATGAGCCGATCCCACCGGCCAAGCCTAAAAGTTAGCGCGGGCGGCGCTCAAGGAATGGCTTGATCCGCCTGCGATTGCACCCCAAATGACAGTCATGTTCATCGAAACCGAACCGACGCCGAATCCGGCTACGCTAAAATTTCTGCCCGGACGGGCGGTCATGGAAGCGGGTACGCGCGATTTCGCCGACGCCGAGGAGGCTGCAGCCTCTCCGCTGGCGGAGGCGCTCTTTTCGCTGGGCGACGTTGCCGGCGTTTTTTTCGGGCGGGATTTCATCTCGGTCACTGCGGGCGAAGGCGCAGATTGGCGGGCGCTTAAGCCACAGGTGCTGGGTGTCCTGCTCGATCATTTCGCGTCCGACGCGCCGTTATTTCGTGTCGGTTCCGCAGCGGATATCCTGATCGACGAGGAGGACGTCACCGACGACCCCCAGGACGCCGACATCGTCGCCCAGATCAAGGACCTAATCGAGACGCGCGTCCGTCCGGCCGTCGCGCGCGACGGCGGCGATATCATCTATCGTGGTTTCCAGCGCGGCACCGTCTACCTCGCCATGCAGGGCGCCTGTTCGGGTTGCCCCTCCTCGGCCGCCACGCTCAAGCAGGGGATCGAAACCCTGCTGAAGCATTATGTTCCAGAGGTGACAGAGGTTCGGGCAACCTGAACAGGTCGACGCCGGCGTCGGGGGAAGCGATGGCAGTTGTGCTGTCCCACGAAAGTCTCTGTTCGCTGTTCGGTCACGTGCCTGACCGCAGCGGCATCGCCGATGGTCCTCCCCGATTTCTCGGTTTCGGCGACAGTCCAACGATCTTCGAACGCCTGCGGCCGCAGCCGGTCGAGGCGTTCGACGAGATCTTCTGAGGGCATGCCCCGAACGCTGGTCATCGATACGGCTACAGCTGCCTGCTCGGTCGCGTTGATCGAGGACGACGCGATCGTCGCGCAAATTCACGAACTGGTCGGCCGCGGTCACGCCGAGCGTCTCATGCCGATGATCGCAGAACTCCCCGACGGCGGACGCGCAGAGGCGATCCTGGTCGATTGCGGGCCGGGAAGCTTCACGGGCGTGCGCGTCGGTCTCGCTGCGGCGCGCGCGCTGGGGCTGGGCTGGTCCGTGCCGGTGCGCGGCTATTCCTCGACGGCGGTCATCGCCGCCGCTGCCTCTTCCGGCGACGCGACATTAGCGGTCGCCCTGATCGGCGGCCATGGTGAACTGTTCGTGCAGCGCTTTGCGACCTCGGCGTTGGAACCGCTGTCGGAACTCGCATCCTTGCCGCCCGCCGCGGCCGCCGCCGCGATTCCCGATCGCGATGTCTTCGGGCCCGGAGCCTCCGAACTCGTCGGCGCGCGCGGAAGCGGAAACGCGCGGGACGCCCATCCGCGTGCGGCCGATGCCGTCTTGCTCCCCGCATCGCTGCGCGAACTGGCGCCGAATCCGATCTACGGCCGCGGGGCCGACGCCAGGCTGCCTTCGACATGATAGATATCGTGGAAAGCGGGATCGAAGCGATCAATCAGGTGATGCCGCTGATGAAGGTGGCGTTCGACCCGGGCCATGGCGAAGCCTGGACCGAGTTACAGACCCTGTCGATGATGGCTCTTCCCGGCGTGTGGCTTTCTATCGCCAGGATCGACGAGCAGCCGGCCGGCTTCGCGCTCAACAGGATCGTCGCCGACGAGGCAGAACTGCTGCTGCTTGCCGTCGCTCCCCCATATCGGCAGCGCGGAGTTGGCATGGCGCTGGTCCGACGCTCGTTCGAGATCGCCCGCGCGCGTGACGGCTTTCGAATCCACCTTGAAGTACGCCACAATAATCCGGCGCTTAAACTGTATAAAAGAGCTGGGTTCGACATCGTAGGCCGTCGGCCTGCTTATTATCGAGGAATTGACGGGCAGTCGCACGACGCGCTGACCTTGTCCTGTTCTCTTATAGGCTCGTGAAGCTATTCACTCAAAAATATCATTGCAAATCGCGTGCGATGGGGGCACAGGCAAATTGAGGATGCCGTCGAATTTCGTAAACATAAAGCTAGTTTAATTTTCCATTATATAAGGGCCCAAAAATGCCAGATGATAATGACCTTTCAGAGACCTTGATCGCGCTCACTGCCGATATCGTCTCCGCCCATGTCAGCAACAACAGCGTCGCGGTCTCGGATCTGCCTTTGCTGATCCAGAACGTCCATAATGCTCTGTCTTCGCTGGGCGACGACCTCGTCGAGCCTGAAGTGAGGCAGGAGCCGGCCGTGTCGATCCGCGCCTCGATCAAGCCGGATTACATTGTCTGTCTCGAGGACGGTAAGAAGCTGAAGATGCTCAAGCGCCACCTCATGACCCACTATCAACTGACTCCCGAGCAATATCGCGCCAAATGGAACCTCCCTGCGGACTATCCGATGGTCGCACCCAATTATGCCGAGCAGCGCCGCTCGCTCGCCAAGAAGATCGGTCTCGGGACGAAGCGTCGTTCGCGCTGAGCGCCGACAGCGGAGGACGTTCAGGAGAGGGGCGGGCCATTCCGCCCCTTCTTCTTATCGCCAATGTCTTGCGCGGGCCTTGTCTCTTGTGTCGCATAGCGGATAACAAGGGCCCGTGACGCGAAAAATCGACATCGAGCAGCTCTGCGCCGAAAAAGGCCTCCGGATTACCGAGCAGCGGCGGGTGATCGCGCGAATCCTTTCCGATTCGGAGGATCATCCGGATGTCGAGCTGCTCCACCGCCGAGCGGCCGAGGTCGATCCCGGCATCTCGATCGCGACGGTCTACCGGACGGTCCGCCTGTTTGAGGATGCGGGCATTCTGGAGCGGCATGATTTCGGCGACGGTCGTGCGCGGTACGAGGCCGCCGCGGAGACACATCACGATCACCTGATCAACGTAGAGACGGGCGAAGTCCTCGAGTTCGTGGATCGCGAACTCGAAGAGCTACAGCGCAAGATCGCCGACAAGCTCGGCTTCCGCCTCGTCGATCACCGGCTCGAACTCTACGGCGTATCGAACAACCGGCCGAAATAGGCCGCAGCTTGGTCCGGCATCGATTCCTCCTTCGCAGCACGCTGGGGCTGGCGATCATCGCGATATGCCTGGTCGGCTATGCGATTAGCGGACCATTCAGGCGGCACATCGGCTGGCGGCGCTTCTTCCTGCAATGGTTCGGCGAGGCGATCGGGCTCGACGTCCGGGTGGAGGGCCAACCCGTGCGGCGGGGCGTTTTATATGTCGCCAACCATGTGAGCTGGCTCGATATATTGGCCCTCGGCGGCGCGACGCATACCGCCTTCGTCTCGAAAGACGATGTCGGCGCCTGGCCCCTTGTTGGAATGCTTGCCCGGATCGGCGGCACCATCTTCATCGATCGGCAAAGCCGGCGGGCTGCCCGCGGGCAGGCGGATCAGCTGGCCGCCGCGCTGGTCTCGCTTGAGCCGATCGCCCTGTTTCCCGAGGGGACGACCGGAGACGGCGTCAGCCTCCTCCCCTTCCGCCCCGCGCTGTTCGCTTCCGTCGCGCCGCCTCCGCCTGGCATCGTCGTTCAGCCGGTGACGATCGACTATGGTGATGCCGCCGTGGAGATCTGCTGGACCGGCGACGAGGATCTGGGTCCCAACGCGCGCAAGGTTCTGAGCCGCCGCGGCGCCCTCGCCTGCACGCTTCGCTTCCTCCCGCCACTGCCCCCGATCGAAGACCGCAAGCTCCTCGCCGCGGCGGCGCACCGCGAAATCGCCGCGACCCTGGCACGCTGACGCGCCATCGTTCGCCGCTGTGCAGTCGCCGCCCCGCGGCGTCGAGCGAATGGGGCCGGCCCTTTCTCTTCCAGCCGGCATCCGCTATGGGCGCCGACATGTCGCGTCCCGTCCCCAAGAGCTTTCACGTCAAGTCGTTCGGCTGCCAGATGAACGTCTACGACGGCGCCCGCATGGCCGAATTGCTGGAGGCCGACGGCATGCGCGCGGCGACGAGCGCCGAGGATGCAGACCTCGTCGTGCTCAACACCTGCCATATCCGCGAGAAAGCCGCGGAGAAGGTCTATTCGGACATCGGCCGTATCGTTAAGCGCGCCGCCAGGGCGGAGCGCGAACATCGGCCGATCATCGCGGTCGCCGGCTGCGTCGCGCAGGCCGAGGGTGAGGAAATTCCTCGTCGCGCGCCTGCGGTCGACATTGTCGTCGGCCCGCAAGCCTATCATAACCTGCCCGGCCTCGTTGCCGAGGCGGTCGCCGGCCGCCGCTCATTCGACACCGACATGCCGGCGATCTCCAAATTCGACGCGCTGCCGAAGCGCCACCGCCAAGGACCGACTGCTTTCCTCACGGTTCAGGAGGGTTGCGACAAATTCTGCACCTATTGCGTCGTACCCTACACACGCGGTGCCGAGATCTCGCGGCCGTGGCGCGCCATAGTCGACGAAGCCAGGGCGCTGGTCGATGCGGGCGCGCGCGAGATTACCCTGCTCGGGCAGAATGTGAATGCCTGGCAGGGCGAGGACGAGCGCGGCCGGCGCCAGGGCCTCGCCGGCCTTATCCTCGCGCTGGACGGGCTCTCGGGCCTGGCGCGCATCCGCTACACGACCAGCCATCCCAACGACATGGACGATGCGCTGATCGCCGCGCATGGCGAGGTGCCCAAGCTCATGCCGTTCCTCCATCTGCCGGTACAGGCCGGATCGGACCGCATCCTCAAGGCGATGAACCGCAGCCACGACGTCGCCGGCTATATGCGCTTGATCGAGCGTGTGCGGGCGGTGCGGCCGGACATCGCCATCTCGGGCGATTTCATCGTGGGCTTCCCCGGCGAAACCGACGTCGACTTCGCGGAGACACTGGCGCTCGTCCGCGCCGTGAAGCACGCCCAGGCGTTCAGCTTCAAATATAGCCCGCGCCCCGGAACTCCGGCCGCGGCGATGCCCGACCATATCGCACCCGAGGTGATGGACGACAGGCTCCAGCAGCTTCAGGCACTGCTCAACGAGCAGCAGCACGGCTTCAACCTCGCCTCGATCGGGCGGCGCTGCGACGTCCTGATCGAACGCGACGGCAAGCGGCCCGGCCAGCGCATCGGCAAGTCGCCGTGGCTCCAGTCGGTGATCATCGAACAAGGCCCGCCTGTCGGTGAACTGGTGGCGGTCGATATCGCGGCCGCCGGCCCCAACAGCCTCACCGGCATCATTGTCGAACGGGCCGCAGCCTGAGCATCGCGTTCGGCCGGCTTTACCTCCCAGTCGGCAGGTCAGCGTCAAACTGCGCGGGGCATTGCCGAAGTTCCTTCCGCGGTCACTGGATTGCCACACGGGCAGTGGATAAGTGGCGCAAGGACGCCTTTTTGCGCTTCGCACGCGTCCAAATCGGCGTAGGATCGTTGTACCGGAGGATGTGCCTTCGAGGCCGAATGAAAGGAAGCTGCCGCACCTTATGTCGCGCAAGCCAGTCCCCGCGCAGGCCGGAGATCGCGCCCGGTTGGAAATCCTCTTCGACAAGCCCCAGCTCCTCGGCCGACTGTTCGGCGAGTTCGATAAAAATCTGGTGGCGATCGAAAACCGGCTCGGGGTCTATATCGCGGCGCGCGGCAACAAGCTGCAGATCGAGGGTGAGGCTGAGGCGGCCGGGCGGGCGCGGGAGGTGCTGACGGGCCTCTACAACCGCATCGTCCAGGGCCTCGATATCGACACCGGAGCAGTGGAGGCGGTGATCGCCATGTCGGCAGAGCCTACGCTGGACGGAATCATCCGCAATGACGTGTCCGATCCGCCCAAGGTGATGATCCGCACGCGCAAGAAGACAATCGTCCCCCGATCGAGCACGCAGATCCGCTACATGGAAGCGCTCAACCGTTCGGACATCATCTTCGCGCTGGGCCCGGCAGGCACCGGCAAGACCTATCTCGCGGTGGCCCAGGCCGTTCAGCAGCTGATCCAGGGCACTGTCGACCGGCTGATCCTGTCCCGTCCGGCAGTCGAAGCGGGCGAGCGGCTCGGCTTCCTTCCAGGCGATATGAAGGAGAAGGTGGACCCCTATCTCCGCCCCCTTTACGATGCCCTTTACGACATGCTGCCGACCGAGCAGGTCGAGCGTCGCATCGCCAGCGGGGAAATCGAGATCGCGCCGATCGCGTTCATGCGTGGCCGCACGCTCAGCGATGCCTTCGTGATCCTCGACGAGGCGCAAAACACCACGCCCGCGCAGATGAAGATGTTCCTCACCCGCTTCGGCCAGAACAGCCGAATGGTCGTCTGCGGCGACCCGCGCCAGGTCGACCTGCCCGATATTGGGAAATCGGGCCTGCCCGACGCGGTGGGGCGGCTGGAAGGCATCGAAGGCATCGCGACGATCCGTTTCGGCGCGGCCGACGTGGTGCGTCACCCGATCGTCGGCCGCATCGTGGAGGCGTATGAAGGCCCCGACGATGCTTGAGGTCGCCGTCCAGACCGAGCCCGGCTGGAACGACGGAACCGATTGGGAAAGCCTGGCGCTCAAGGCGGTAACGGCGGCGCTCGAAACCACGCCATATGCCGAGATGTTGACCGCGCCCTACCTCGCCGAGATATCGATCCGGCTGACCGACGACGCAGAGGTGCAGGCGCTCAATCTGCAGTATCGACACAAGGACAGGCCGACCAACGTACTCAGCTTCCCGATGGTGCAGCACGACCTGCTCGAGGCGCTGAACAATGGCGACGATGGCGAGACGTTGATCGGCGACATCATCCTCGCGCGGGGCGTCTGCGAGCGAGAGGCGGCCGAGAAGAACGCCACGACCGCAGAACATGCGACTCACCTCATGGTGCATGGCGCTCTCCACCTGCTCGGTTACGATCATATGTGGGACGACGAGGCCGAGGCGATGGAGGATCTGGAACGGGCAGCGCTCGCGCAGCTCGGCATCGCCGATCCCTATGTGGTGACGGAGAGCTGATTCGAACGGCAACAGAAAGCAGATTGCTCCCGAGCGTCGATTTCGGTTAGCGATCGGTGAACGCTGGGGCATAAAAGAAAGACGATGCCAGACGACAGTAGCAGCGCCGCAGAAGGCGGCGGACGATGGTGGCGCGGACTGCGTTCGCTGTTCCTGCCCGAGCAGGAGCCCAGTCTGCGCGATCAGATCGAAGAAGCGATCGAGGAACATGAGGGCGATGCCGCCGGCGACGACCTCTCTCCCGCCGAGCGCGAGATGCTCCGCAACATCCTGCACTTCGGAGAGCGCACCGTTGGGGACATCGGTGTTCCGCGGGGTGACATAATAGCGGTGCCGGAGACGATCGGTTTTGACGACCTGATCGCCGCCTTTGCCGAGGCGGAGCATAGCCGCCTGCCGGTCTACCGCAACGACCTCGACGACATGGTCGGCATGGTTCACGTCAAGGACGTATTCCGCATCATCGCCACCGGCGCGGCCCGTCCCGCGACGATCGAGGCGTTGGTCCGCCAGCCGCGCTATGTTCCGTCGTCGATGCGAGTCATCGATCTTCTCGCCGAGATGCGCGAGACGCGCACCCATCTCGCGATCGTCCTCAACGAATATAGCGGCACCGACGGGCTGGTGACGATCGAGGATCTCGTCGAGGAGATCGTCGGCGAGATCGAGGACGAGCATGACGAGGAGGAGGAGGAGGATATCGTCGCGCTCGATGATTCCATCTGGTCGGCCAATGGCCGTGCCGAGCTCGAGGATGTCGCGCGGCTGATCGATCCGCGCCTCGCGGAGATCGATGACGATGTCGAGACCGTCGGCGGCCTCGCATCCGCGCTCGCCGGTCATGTGCCGCAGATCGGGCAGATCGTCGAACATCCGAGCGGGTGGCGGCTGGAGATCGCCGATGCCGATGAGCGCCGGGTCAAGAAGCTGCTACTCCATCCGCCCGCCGCCGCGGAGCGGGATCGGGAGTGATTCGTTCTGCGGCGATGGCCGCCCCGGCGCAGACGCGGAGAGGTGGGAAATGACAAGAGGCCGAAAAATCCGCATCGCGGTGATCGTGATCCTGGTCGCGCTGATCGCCACATTCTATGTGCTCGCCACTGGCGAGGAGGCAACGCTCGACGTCGCCGCGGTTAGCGGCGCCAGACCGACGATCGTGGCACCAAAGGAAACGCTGATCCCGACCGTCAACGTCGCCAGGGCCGTGGGCTGGAAGGCGGGGGAAAGGCCGATGGCGAGCGCCGGTCTGGCGGTCGCGCCCTTTGCAAGCGGCCTTGAGCATCCGCGCTGGATCCATGTCCTTCCGAATGGCGATGTGTTGATCAGCGAGAGCAATTCGCCGCCGCGCGACGGCGACAATGGCGGCGGGGGGATCACCGGCTTCGTCACGAAGAAAATCATGGGCCGTGCGGGCGCGGGCGCACCCTCCCCTAACCGGATCATCCTGCTGCGCGATGCCAATGGCGACGGTAAGGCCGAACTCAAGACGGTGCTGATCGCCGGACTCAATTCGCCGAGCGGCATGGCCTGGCGCGACGGCCAGCTCTACATCGCCAATACCGATGCGCTCGTCCGCGTACCCCTCTCGCCCGGCCAGACGAGGATCGACGCGAAGCCCGAGACCATCGCGCGGTTGCCGGGCGGCTTCAACCATTGGGCGCGGAACATCATCATCGCACCCGATGGCAAATCGATCTTCGTGACGGTCGGCTCGGCATCGAATATCGGCGAGAGGGGCATGGAGATCGAGGCGAAGCGCGCGGCCGTGCTGCAGATCGATCTCGCCACCCGATCTGATCGCATCTTCGCCTATGGCCTGCGCAATCCCAACGGGCTCGCCTTCGAACCGACGAGCGGCGCGCTGTGGACGACCGTCAACGAACGCGACATGCTCGGCTCGGACCTCGTCCCCGACTATTTGACCGAGGTGCAACTCGGCGGCTTCTACGGCTGGCCCTGGTATTATTGGGGCGGCTATATCGACAGGCGGGCGCCCGAGCCCGAGCAGGATCTGCAATCCTATGTGATCCGGCCTGATTATGCGCTGGGGCCGCATGTCGCCGCGCTCGGCCTTGTCTTCGCCGATGGCGCGGCGCTGGGGCCGCGCTTCGCGAGCGGCGCCTTTGTTGCCGACCATGGCTCATGGAACCGCCGTCCGCTCTCGGGCTACAAGGTCGTGTTCGTGCCGTTCGTGAATGGCCGGCCGATCGGCAAGCCGATCGACGTGCTGACCGGCTTCCTCTCTGCGGACGAGAAGGCGCGGGGTCGCCCCGTCGCGGTCGCGATCGATCGGGAGGGCGGGCTGCTGGTTACCGACGATGTCGGCGGAAAAGTGTGGCGCGTGACGGCACTCCAGTAATCATCGCAGGCGCTGGCGCCTGACGGAGACCGCCCGTGGCTTTGATCAAATAAACTGACTGAGCTTCGAGGGCGCGGGAAACCCGTTGTCCGATGGTTCACGCGGCTGAGCGGGCGGTGGATCGAAGCGGTGCCAGCCGCCCGCCGAGAGTCGCTCGAGCGGCTGGAAGCGCGTCTTATATTGCATGCGGGCCGAGCCCTCGACCCAATATCCCAGATAGACATAGGGCAGCCCCGCCTCAGCCGCGCGGCGGATATGGTCGAGGATGATGAAGGTACCAAGGCCGGGACGCTCCGCATCGTCCGGCTCGAAAAAGCTGTATACCATCGATAGCCCGTCCGACTGAGCATCAGTCAAGCAGGCGCCGACGAGCTTGCCGGGGCGACCATTGGTTCCGAGCTCCCGATATTCGACGATATGGGTCTTGACCGGTGTCTGCTCCACCATGTCGGCAAAATCGAGCTCATCCATCTGCGCCATGCCACCGCCCGGATGCCGAGCCCTGAGATAGCGCCGGAGCAGCATGAACTGCTCCTCCGTCGTCCAAGGCTCGCAGGCATTGATCTCGAGATCGGCGTGCCGGCGGATCAGCTTGCGCTGGCTGGCATTGGGCTTGAACTCGGCCGCGACCACCCGCACCGAAACGCAGGCCTGGCAATCGACGCATGTCGGTCGATAGGCGACGCCCTGGCTGCGGCGGAAGCCGATCCGACCGAGCGCATCGTTGAGCTCCGCCGCGTTCGGCCCCGACAACTCGGTGAAGACCTTCCGTTCGGTGCGCCCCGCCAGATAGGGGCACGGTCCCGGGGTCGTCACGAAGAAGCGCGGAAAACGGAACTGCGCGGTCATTCCAGTAAATCACCCCGTTCGATCAGGTCCTAGCCGAGATTGGTGACTATGCCTGCGCATCAAGGGGATGAAAAGAGCATTAACCCTCATTTTTCGTCTGCAGCTTGCTTGTCCGCTCAGGCCCGAAGCGCGGGGTGAACCATGCGGAACAGGAAGCACCCTGTCGAAGCCGATCAGGCCGCTTCGATAGGCGTGACGTCGTAACCTTCCTGCCGGAGCGCGACGAGAAGCCGTTCGAGATGCGCGGCATCGCGGGTCTCGCATTCGATGTCCGCGATCAGGCCCTTGGCGGGCAAGGTCGTGAACACTCGCTGGTGATAGACCTCGACGATATTGACCTGCTGTTCGTGAAAAACCCGGGCAACATGAAATAACGCGCCGGGACGGTCCTGCAGGCGGATACGCAGGCGGGCGAGGCGCCCCGAGCGGGCGAGGTCACGCAGCAGCACGTTAGCGAGCAACCGCGTGTCGATATTGCCGCCGCTCAGGATCACGCCGACATTCCGCCCGCGGAATCGCTCAGGATGGGCGAGCATCGCGGCAAGTCCGGCGGCGCCGCCGCCCTCGACGACGGTCTTTTCGATCTGGAGCAGCATCGAAAGCGCGGTTTCGAGATCCCGCTCCGACACCAGCACGATATCGTCGACGAGCCGTCGCACGATCTCGGTGGTGATCCGTCCCGGTTGCTTGACGGCGATGCCCTCGGCGAGGGTATCGCCTTCGCAAGGAAGATCCAGCCCCTTCAACTCGGCATACATCGACGGGTAGAGCTCAGCCTGCACGCCGATGAGTTGCATGGGCCGGCGCGCGGCACGGGCGACGACGCCCGCACCAGAGATCAGCCCCCCCCCGCCGATCGGTACGATCAGCGTATCGATGTCCGGAGCGTCTTCGAGCATCTCCAGAGCGACCGTTCCCTGCCCGGCGATGACGTCGACGTCATCGAACGGATGGACGAAGGTCAGCCCCTCCTCGCTCTCGAGCTTGCGCGCCGCCTCATAGGCGTCGTCGTAGCGCTCGCCGGCGAGGATCACGCGCGCGCCATGGCCTTCGGTCTGCTGGACCTTCACCGTCGGCGTGAGCTTCGGCATGACGATCGTCACCGGAATACCCAGCCGGGCGCCATGATAGGCGAGACCCTGGGCATGATTGCCTGCGGACGCCGCGATCACGCCGCGGGCGCGCTGCTCATCGCTCAACTGCGCCAGCTTGTTGAGTGCGCCACGTTCCTTATAGGCGGCGGTGAACTGAAGATTCTCGAATTTGAGCCAGACATTGGCGCCGGTGATCTCGCTGAGCGTGCGGCTCTTCAAGGTCGGAGTTCGCACGATCGATGGAGCGATCCGCCGATGCGCGGCGCGGACATCGTCGATCGTGACGGGGACGCCGGAGGCGTCATTCTCTTTCTGCACGCTTGCCATAGTCCGCGCGCCATAGCGGATAGCATCGCGCGAGGCTAGCGTTGCGCCTCTCGCGATCTCATATACCGGGACAAGTGGAACCCAGCGACAGTGTCAGTTCTCACCCGGAACGACCAAGCTCTGGTGTCCCCCGACAATCCGCCTTATGCGATGGCCGCATGGCAAGGATCACCTTTATCGGGCTGGGCGCCATGGGCACCCCGATCGCACGGCATCTCGCCTCCGCCGGTCACGAGGTCACGGTCTACAACCGCACACGCGCGAAAGCCGAAAGCTGGGTCGCCGCGCATGGCGGCCGCTGGGCGCCGACGCCCGCAGCCGCCGCCGAAGATGCCGATGCGGTCTTCTCCTGCGTTGGCGCTGACGGCGATCTGGAGGCGGTGACACTTCGCAGCGACGGGTGCTTCCGCGCCATGAAGAAGGGCGCACTGTACGTTGACCACACCACCGCCTCCGCCAAGATCGCCCGCCAACTCGCCGTCGAGGGACGTGATCGTGGCCTGCTTGTGGTCGACGCGCCGGTTTCGGGCGGCCAGTCCGGCGCGGAGGCAGGCACGCTGTCGATCATGTGTGGCGGATCGGACAAGGCGATGGCGGCCGCGATACCGCTGATGCAGGCTTATTCGTCGCGGATCGTCCATGTCGGCGTCGCGGGCGCAGGCCAAACCGCCAAGATGTGCAACCAGATCGCTATCGCGGGGGCGATGCAAAGCGCCGCCGAAGCGCTGCGTTTCGCCCAGAATGCCGACCTGGATCTGGATAAGGTTTTCGAGGCGGTGTCGGGTGGCGCGGCGGCAAGCTGGTATCTGCTCAACCGCTGGAAGACGATGTCAGCGGACAGCTATGATTTCGGCTTCGCGGTCGACTGGATGCGGAAGGATCTCGGCATAGCGATCGAGGAGGCCCGCTCCAACGGCTCCGCCCTGCCGTTCGCAGCCCTCGCCGATCAATTCTATGCTGACGCCCAGGCGCTCGGCTGTGGGCGGGAAGACATCTCTTCGGTGGTGAAGCGGCTGCCGAAGGCATGAGGCGCGTCCTCGCGCCACGTACGCCAGCGCGGAAAGGCTTGGCACTTGTCCTCGTATGCCTTGCATGGCCAGCCTACGCCGATGGGCTGATCGATAATGCCAATGGCTACACGATCGACGACAACGGCGAACTCGCCCGGTTCTCGGGCTTGCTGATCGGCGCCGATGGCAAGGTCGCAAAACTGCTCAGGCGTGGCGACAAGCCTCCCGAAAGGCTCGATTTCCGCCTCGACGCCGGTGGGCGCGCCCTCATTCCCGGCCTGATCGACAGCCATGGTCATGTCATGGCGCTCGGCGAGCGTGCGCTTTCGCTCGACCTTTCGGCAACCCGGAGCCTGGCGGAAGCGCAAGAGGCGCTGCGCCGCTACGCCGCCGCTCGGCCGACACCGCCCTGGATCCGGGGCGGTGGCTGGAACCACGAGCGCTGGGGCTTGGGCCGCTTTCCGACCGCCGCGGATATCGACGCTGTCACACCCGGCCGCCCGGTCGTCCTTGGGCGGATCGACGGCCATGCGCTGCTCGCCAATTCGGCAGCGATGGCGGCGGCCGGAATCGGCGCGGCCAGCAGGGATCCGCCCGGCGGGCGCATCGAGCGGGACGCAAAGGGCAAGCCGACCGGCGTCTTCGTCGGCGCCGCGCAGAAGCTGATCCTCGACGCGGCGCCGGCGCTGCTGCCGCGCGAGCGCGATGCGGCGCTGGCCAAGGCCCAGGACATCTTGCTCAGCCAGGGGATCACCTCGACCGCCGACATGGGCTCGAGCAGCGACGACTGGCAGGTGATGCGCCGCGCCGGCGATGCCGGCCGGCTGCGCATCCGGGTGATCGCTTATGCGGACGGCATCATGCCGCTGCTCGCCATCGCCGGCACGGCACCGACACCGTGGCTCTATGACGGCAGGCTGCGAATGATCGGGGTCAAGCTGTGTGTCGATGGCGCATTGGGATCGCGCGGCGCCCGGCTCAAGGCGCCCTATTCCGACGCGCCGAAGGAGCGCGGGCTCGAACTGCTCGACGATACCCGCCTCAAAAATCTGATGAGCCGCGCTGCGATGGACGGATTTCAGGTGGCGGTAAACGCTGTTGGCGATGCCGCCAATGCCGAGGCGCTTTCGGCGATCGAGGAATTGGCGCTGACATATAAGGGCGACCGGCGCTGGCGGATCGAGCATGCTCAGATGGTCGATCCCGCCGATCTGCCGCGCTTCGGCCGGAATGGCATCGTCGCGTCGATGCAACCTGCACAGCAGCCGACCGACCAGCTGATGGCGGAGGCGCGACTCGGGCCTGCCCGGCTTGGCGGGGTCTATGCATGGAAGGCGATGCTGGACAATAAGGTGCCGCTTGCGCTCGGCTCCGGCTATCCCGTCGAGAGCGCCAATCCCTTCGCGGGCATGGCGGCGGCGATCAGCCGCGAGGATGCGACCGGCCAGCCCGTGGGCGGCTGGCAACCCCAGGAGCGGATCGGCATCGAGGCGGCCTTTCGCGGCTTCACCGCATCCGCTGCCTTCGCCGGCTTCGCCGATGATCGGATCGGACGGCTGACGCCGGGCCACATGGCCGATTTCCTGATCCTCGATCGCGACATCTTTACCGCCACCCCGGCGAATCTGCGCGCGGCCAAACTCGTAGAAGCCTGGATCGGCGGCAAGAGGGTCTGGGTAGCGAAATTATCATGACGTTGCAGCGACAGGCGCTCAGCAACGCCCGTCCGGCGCAACCGCGCATGTTGCGCCGGCGTCAGGCTGCTACTGCAGACGGAACCGAAGCTCAGCCGCCGAACTGGTTGGCGAAACGCCTCACATAGGCCTTGAGCCGGGCGAACAAGGCGCCAGCGGCCCCGGCAGGGCCAGCCTTGCCATCGCCATGCAGCTCGATCTTCGGCCCAATTTCGTTGTGATCGATGCGGATGGCCGCCCCGGTCCAGTCGAGCAACAGCGCGGTCGGCCAGGTGATGCCGGGCGCGCGATGCGCTCGATTGCCCGAAACGATCAGCCCGTCCGACACGTTGCGTTGCCCTTCCGCACCGACCGCGATAAACGCGCCGTGATTTTCCTTGTCCCTGCCCTGCACCATGATGTTGCGCAGGATAACCCCTGCCGCCCCTTCAGGGAGATCGATCATATAGTTGGTCGTATGGCCATGCGTATCGTCGAAGCTGCTATCACTGATGTCGATCCGAGCGGCGCGGCTCTTCACATAATGACCGCCCATTCCCTTCTCGAACCGGCTGCGATGGATCGTGACCGACTGGATCTGTCCGAAATAGAGCGAGTGCGCGCAATCGAGGCCACGATCACAGCGCCCCAGACGCGAAAAGGTCGAGTGTTCGATGACGACCTCCCCTCCGGGCACGGCGCCCGCAAGGATGCCCTGCTCGGAATCGCGGAAGATGCTGTTCGCGACGACCAGCCGGCCCTTTTCGAGGCGAATGCCGGAGCCATTGGCTTCGGGCACCCTGAAGTTCTGGAAGACGAGGCCATCGATCGTCGCACCGCCGCCCCGTAATACCAACCCGGCCTTGCCCTCGCAGATACCACCGTCGAAGATCGCGGTGCGAGGCTGTGCAGCCACGTAGCGGACCCAGCCCTCTTTCTGAATTGCGCAGTCCCGGTATACGCCGGGCGCGATGCGGATCGTCTGCGTGGCCGGACCGACGGCCGCGACGGCATCGGCGAGACGCTCGAAGCTTCGGCCGGTCTCGTCGATCGTGAAGGGGGCTGCGCCGAGGGACGTCGACAACCCGACGAGCGTCACCGCAACAATTATCTTCTTCATCGCCACCCCAGCGCCGCCCGGAGTCGATATCTATCACAACCCGCGATGATGCGTGAGACGAGAGACACGACGCCTGTCAAGCCGACGCAATCCGATCGGCGCTGGACTCGATCCGCTTCAGATTAAATCGGATCGAGTCTCATTTTCTTTTGTTTCCCGCGATTTCCGAGCCGGCAGATGTCTCCATCTGCCTCGAAATCCCTCTAGTCCAGATTCGGGCGCAGCCAGCGCTCGGCTGTCTCGAGATCCACCGCGCGCCGGGCGGCATAATCTTCGAGCTGGTCGCGTCCGATCCGCGCGACGCCGAAATAGCTCGCTTCGGGGTGGCCGAAATAGAAGCCGGAGACCGCGGCGGTCGGCAGCATCGCGAAACTCTCGGTCAGGGTGATGCCGGCGGTTTCGCTCGCCTTGAGCATGTCGAACAGGATCGGCTTGTGACTATGGTCCGGGCAGGCCGGATAACCAGGAGCCGGACGGATGCCGCGATATTGCTCCCTGATCAGCGCCTCGTTGGTCAACTGCTCGCCCGCGGCATAGCCCCATAGCTCGGTCCTGACGTGGAGATGCAGCCGCTCGGCGAACGCCTCCGCGAGACGATCGGCGAGCGCCTTCAGCAATATTTCGCGATAATCGTCATGGTCGGCCTTGAACCGCGCAATGTGGGGATCGATGCCATGGATGCCGACCGCAAAGCCGCCCAACCAGTCGCCGGCCGGCGCCACGAAATCGGCCAGACACATATTGGCCCGGCCCTCGCGCTTCTTGATCTGCTGACGCAGGAAAGGCAGCCGTACCTCGCCGGCCGCGGTCTCGACGACGACATCGTCGCCTTGGGACACGGCCGGCCAGAGCGCCGCTACCCCTTTGGCGGTCAACCATCTCTCGGCGATGATCTGGTCCAGCATCTTCTGCGCGTCGGCGAACAGGCTACGTGCGCTCTCGCCCACAATCGCATCGTCCAAGATCGCCGGGTAATTGCCCGCCAATTCCCAGGCGCGGAAGAAGGGCGTCCAGTCGATATAGCCGCGCAGATCCTCGAGCGGCCAGTCGGCAAAACCATGTACGCCGGGCTGCTTCGGCGCTTCGGGCTTCAGCGCGAAATCGGCAACGAAGGCGTTGGCGCGCGCCTCCTCCAGCGTCGCCAGCTCGTTCTGGCCCCTGCCCTCGCGGGCGACGCGCACCGCCTCATAGTCGGCCGCGGTCCTGGCGACGAAGTCGTCGCGCTGCGTATCCGACAGCAGGCTCGATGCGACACCGACCGCGCGGCTGGCATCGAGCACGTGGATCACGGGGCCGGTATAGGCCGGATCGATCCTGAGGGCGGTATGCACCTTCGACGTCGTCGCGCCGCCGATCAGCAGCGGAATCGTCATGCTGGTGCGCTGCATTTCGGCCGCCACCGTGACCATCTCGTCGAGCGAAGGGGTGATCAGGCCCGAGAGACCTATGATGTCGGCGTCATTCTCGTTCGCGGCCTTGAGGATATCCGTCCACGGCACCATCACGCCGAGATCGATCACCTCATAGCCGTTGCACTGGAGCACGACGCCGACGATGTTCTTGCCGATGTCGTGAACGTCACCCTTGACGGTTGCCATGACGATGCGCCCCTTCGATCGCTGGCCGGCGACCTTTTCGGCCTCGATATAGGGCAGCAGATAGGCGACCGCCTTCTTCATCACCCGCGCCGACTTGACCACTTGCGGCAGGAACATCTTGCCGGATCCGAACAGGTCACCGACAACATTCATGCCGTCCATTAGCGGCCCTTCGATCACTTCGATCGGCCGAGCGAAATGCTGGCGTGCTTCCTCGGTATCGCCAACGACATAGGCGTCTATACCTTTGACCAGCGCATGTTCGAGCCGCTTGGCGACATCCCAGCCACGCCATTCCTCGGCCGCCTTCTCGGCGGCGGCGTCGGTGCCCTTGAAGCGCTCGGCCAACGCGATCAGCCGATCGGTCGCGTCTTCGCGCTTGTCCCAGATCACATCCTCGCATGCCTCGCGCAGCTCGGGATCGATCGCGTCATAAACGTCGAGTTGCCCGGCATTGACGATGCCCATGTCCATCCCCGCCTTGATCGCGTGGTAGAGGAAGACGCTGTGCATGGCGCGGCGGACCGGTTCGTTGCCACGGAAGGAGAAGCTGAGGTTCGAGACACCGCCCGAGATATGGCAATGCGGACAGCGCTTCTTGATCTCGGCGGTCGCCTCAATGAAATCGATCGCATAACGGCGATGTTCGTCGATGCCGGTAGCGACCGCGAAGATATTCGGATCGAAGATGATGTCCTCGGGGGCGAAACCGTCGGCGACGAGGAGCTTGTAGGCGCGTTCGCAAATCTCGATCTTGCGCTCTTTGGTGTCGGCCTGCCCCACCTCGTCAAACGCCATGACGACGACGGCGGCGCCATAAGCCCGGCATTTGCGAGCATGGGCAAGAAAGGCCTCCTCGCCCTCCTTCATGCTGATCGAATTGACGATCGGCTTGCCCGACACGCATTTGAGGCCCGCCTCGATCACCGACCATTTCGAACTGTCGATCATCACCGGCACGCGCGCGATGTCGGGCTCGGCGGCGATCAGCTTGAGGAAGGTGGTCATCGCCAGTTCGGAATCGAGCAGACCCTCGTCCATGTTCACATCGACGATCTGGGCACCATTCTCGACCTGCTGCCGGGCAACCTCGACCGCCTTCACATAGTCGCCCGCCATGATCAGCTTCTTGAATGCGGCCGATCCGGTGACGTTGGTGCGCTCACCGATATTGACGAACTGGGCGGTGGGAGCGGTGGTCATCGTGTTCTCGTTCTTCTGTTTCATCTGTCGTGCCGAAACGTCTCGGCTTTCGCTCGTCCGCTTGCGCGCTCGCCACGCGGGCCATCCGCATCGGCGTTGATGCGGTCGATCTCGGGTCAGGCGGCCATCGTCATCGGATCGAGGCCGGCCAGCCTGGTGCGATGGTCATGCGCATGCGGCTCGCGCGGCGCCTTGCCCGCCACCGCCGCCGCCATGGCAGCGATATGGGCCGGCGTCGAGCCGCAGCAGCCACCGACGACATTGACCAGCTTCTGGTCGGCCCACTCGCCGATGAAGCCGCCGGTCGTATGCGGCTGCTCGTCATATTGGCCAAGATCATTGGGCAAGCCGGCATTCGGGTAGATCATCACCAGCGCGTCGGCGAGACCCGACAGGACCTGAACATGCGGGCGCAACAGGTCCGCCCCGAATGCGCAGTTGAGGCCGATCGTCAGGGGATGGGCGTGACGAACGGCATGCCAGAAGGCCTCGACCGAGTGACCGGAGAGGTTGCGTCCCGACATGTCGGTGATCGTCATCGACAGCATCATCGGTATCTCTGCGCCCCGCTTCGCTTGTTCGTCGAGCACGGCCATGATCGCCGCCTTGGCGTTGAGCGTGTCGAACACCGTCTCGATCAGGATGAAATCGCAGCCGCCATCGAGCAGTGCGGCGGCCTGATCCTGATAAACGTCACGCATCGTGTCGAAATCGGTAGCGCGATAGCCCGGATCATTCACGTCCGGCGACAGCGACAATGTCTTGTTGGTCGGCCCGATCGCCCCCGCGACGAAGCGCGGTCGCCCGTCTTTCGCGGCATATTCGTCCGCCGCCTTGCGCGCGATCGAGGCGGCCGCCAGGTTCATGTCCCGGACGAGGTGGACCGCATCATAATCGCCCTGGCTGATAAGATTGGCGTTGAAGCTATTGGTCGACACGATGTCCGATCCCGCATCGAGATAGGCACGTGTGATTTCGTCGATCACATCTGGCCGCGTCAGCGCCAGCAGATCGTTATTGCCCTTCTGATCGGACGCGAGATCATATCGGCCGCGATAATCCGCCTCCTGGAGCCTGTAGCCCTGGATCATCGTGCCGAACGCACCGTCGGTGAGCAGGATGCGCCGCTTTGCTTCATCGCGGAAGATGGCGGCGGCTTCGGACTTGTGCATGGTCGGATATCCCCGGTCGGGCTCAGGCCACCGCGTCCGCCACCTTCGCTTCGGCGCGCAAGCCGAGCAGGTGACAGATCGCGAAGGCCAGTTCGGCCCGGTTGAGCGTGTAGAAATGGAATTGGCGAACACCACCGGCGTAGAGGCGTCTGCACATCTCGGCCGCGATCGTGGCCGCGACGAGCTGGCGCGCCGCCGGATGATCGTCGAGACCCTCGAACAGCCGTCCCATCCAGGGCGGAACTTCGGTGTTGCACATCCCCGCCATGCGCTTGGTCGCCGCGAAGTTCGAGACGGGCATGATGCCGGGTACAATCTCCGCGTCGATGCCGGCCGCGCGGGCCTTGTCACAGAAACGGAAATAATGCTCGGGCGAGAAGAAGAACTGCGTTATCGCCCGTTGGGCGCCGGCATCGAACTTTGCCTTGAGATTGGCCAGGTCGGCCGCAGCGCTCACGGCCTCGGGATGACATTCGGGATAAGCCGCGACCGAGATTTCGAAAGGGTGGATCGCCTTCAGCCCGGCAACGAGATCGGCCGCGTTGCGATAGCCGTCGGGATGGGCGGTGAAGCTTGCCCCTGCCGTCGGCGGATCGCCGCGCAGCGCGACGATGTGCCTGACACCGGCTTCCCAATAGGCATCGGCGATCTCGGCGATCTCGGTCTTGCTTGCTTCGACGCAGGTCAGATGCGCCGCGGCCGGAATGGCCGTCTCGCGCACGATGCGTTCAACCGTCTGGTGCGTGCGCTCGCGGGTGGAGCCGCCGGCGCCATAGGTCACCGAAACGAAACGCGGCTTGAGCGGCGCGAGCGTCTGGACGGCGTTCCACAGCGTCTCTTCCATCTTCTCGGTCTTTGGAGGGAAGAATTCGAACGAGACGGCGGCGTCGCCGGCAAGGTCCGCAAACAGCGGAGCATCAAGCGCCCGGCGGGCTTCCTCAAGCGCGATCAGCGGGACGGAATTCATGACGCAGCCTTCAACTGGAGGGGCCGGGCGCGCGCACCCAGCCATAATTTCACGGTCAGCACATCCCCGATCAGCTCCTCGACCCGATCGAGCCGCAGACCGGACGCATGGAACCAGCCCCCGATCTGATCGTCGCCGAAGCCGAGACGGACATGGGCATCACGGGTGCGCAGCTCCTCAAGTTCGTGGCTGGCGAAATCGACGATCAGCAACCGGCCGCCCGGCGCGAGCAGCCGCGCGCTTTCCTCGATCGCCGCCGCAGGCTGTTGTGCGAAATGCAGCACTTGATGCAGGATGACCAGGTCGGCCGCGCCGTCCGCTATCGGCAGCGCATACATGTCGCCCTGGCGCAGCTCGGCTCCCAGCCCGGCCTCGGACAGCTTCGCGCGGGCGATGCGAAGCATCTCAGGACTGCGATCGATACCCAGAGCGGACGCGGCACGATCGCCGATCAGTTCGATCATCCGCCCGGTGCCGGTGCCGATATCGACCATCCGACCGATCATGCCGTCTGCAAGCAGCGCCAGGATACGCTGCTCTACCGCGCTTTCCGGCACATGGAGCGAGCGGATCGCATCCCAATGCTCGGCATGGTCCGCAAAGTAGCGCGCCGCTGCGGCCGTACGATCGGCCCGAACCGCCGCAAGCCGAGCGCGATCGGCGACCGCCCAGACATTGTCGCCCTCACCCGCCCAATTATCGATGGCGGCAAAAAGCGGGCTGACGCAACTCTCGGAACCAAGGCCCAGGAAAACCCAGCTTCCTTCCTTGCGGCGCTCGGCGAGGCCCGCGTCGGCGAGGATCTTCACGTGACGCGAGACGCGAGGCTGGCTTTGCCCGAGAACCTGGGCGAGCTCGCCGATCGAAAGCTCCATCGCACGGAGAAGGTGGAAAATCCGCAGCCGGGTCGGATCGGCGAGAGCGCGGAAGATGGTGAGCGAGTCACACGACATCATCAAGACATAAAGAAATCTTTATATGTGGTCAAGAAGCTTGCCGCGACCGCCGCGCCGCGCCATGCGTTCGGACGGAACTTCGGCATTTATCAAGAGTATCTCAGAAAGCGGCACCGCCGCGCGAAAGGGGGCTTCTTCATGCGCGCTTCTGCCAAGACAGTCGGCGCCCTCATGCTCGGCCTCGCGCTTTCCGCCTGCACGGCGACGCGCGTCGGCGAACATCGCCTTGCGGAGAACGACCCGCTCGAAGGGTTAAACCGTGGCATATGGTCGATCAACCGCGGCGCGGACAAGGTGATCGTCAAGCCCGTCACACGGGTCTATCGGGCGGTCACGCCAAAGCCCGCCCGAGACGGCGTGCGCAACTTCTTTGCCAATGTCGGCGAACCTTTCTTCCTTATCAACAACCTGCTGCAAGGCAAGTTCGACCGCGCCAGCCGCAATATCGCTCGCTTCGCGATGAACACGACGATCGGCATCGGCGGCCTGTTCGATCAGGCCAGCCGCGCCGGCGTCCAGCCGGCAGTCGAGGACCTGGGGCAGACGCTGGCGGCCTGGGGAGCCAATGGCGGACCCTATGTCGTCCTTCCGCTGTTCGGCCCTTCCACCTTGCGGGACACTGTCGGTATCGGTGCGGCGCAGTTCGCCGACCCCTATCGCGTCTGCCTGCGTGAATGCGGTCTGCCGAAAGGCGTGCCGACTGCGCTCGGCGTCACCCAGGTGATCAGCGTGCGCGACGGCCTGATCGAAATCGGGGCCGACAACTTCCTGGAATCGAGCCTCGATCCCTATGCTGCGGCGCGCTCCGCTTATCTCCAGCGTCGCCGGGCCGAGATTCTCAACGAGGAGAGTGATGAAGCGGCCGCCGAAGCGGCAGCGGCTGCCGATGCGGCCGCCAATCCGATCGAAGCCGATCCCGCTCTCACCGGCGAGCCGTTACCCGCCGCCCCTGCCGCGGAGGCGCCCGCCGAAGGGCCGCCGTCACCGCCATCGCCCACCCCTGAAACGACGCCGAAACGGCCTGATTAACTACCGGAACAAGAGACATTGCATCGCAGTGCGCATGACGGTAATAAGACCTCGCCTGTTTCGGGGGGAAACATGCCTGAACGTTAAATGGAATCGTTCGAGCCACTCTCTTTTCAATTCACTTCCGGAGAATTCGATCATGAAGAAGATCGTTGCCCTTTCGCTTATCGCTGCCGCTTCGCTCTCGCTTGCTTCGTGCAAGAAGGAAGCCGCCCCGGTCGAGAACAACACCGTTGTCGTCGACAACAGCGCCGATGCGATGGCGGACACCAACGCTGCGGTGGTGGCGGACACGAATGCGGCTGCTCCGGCCGACAACGCCTCCAACGCGATGTGATCTGCTGGTAGCCGCTGCAAGGCGGCTGCCGCAAAAGAAAGGGTCGCGCCGCAGGGCGCGGCCCTTTCTTTTTGGCTGGTGCCAGAAGCCACTACATCGTCAGGAGCTGGTGCGGGCGGGGGGAATCGAACCCCCACAGGTCTTTCGACCTTACGGATTTTCGTACCACTTCGGCTTTCGCCGCCGGCCGGCAAGCCGCCGCCCGTTCGTGGTCTGGACTATACCTTTGCCCTATCCGCACAAGGCTGGACTTAGGCACTGCCCGTCTAGTCTCTACACCTTCCAGACGCTCGAAAGGCGCGCCTGGCTTGGCTCGGGATTACCAGGAACGAGGCTTCCCCGAATTTGAGCAGTTCTGCACCGTCGGTTTCCCGGCGGGCACTCGATCACGGATTCAAGTCCGTTGCGTCTACCAGTTTCGCCACGCCCGCAGCGCAGCGCGGCCTGCATAGCCAGCCCGAAGCGGCGCGCCAAGTCGAATCGGCGGCTGGGGCGGTCATTTCGCTCAGACGTTGAGCCTGAGTCGCATTTCCTTTCCGGGCTTGAAGTAGGGGACTCGCTTCGCTGAAACCGGCACAGTATCACCGGTTCTCGGATTACGACCGATCCTGGCTGAGCGACTACGGGTCGAAAAAGCGCCGAATCCTCGAAGTTCAATCCGGCCGCCTTCGGCCAGACGTCGAGTAATCGCTTCGAACAGCGTCGCCACGATCTTTTCCACTTCTTTAGCGGAAAGATCTGGATTGTCTTGAGCGAGCAGTTGCACCAACTCAGATCTGATCACCGAGCTACCCCCCTCGTACCCCTTGGCCTCCCGCCCTATTCCTTGCAGCGCAAGTCCAACCACGCGGCTGCCCCCAATCGGCCAGACCAAGTGCCTATCTAGCGGCAACCATCCACATAAATCAATCGGATCGGACGAGGAGTTAGATATTAAAGCCGATCGCAATTGATTCTTGCGGCAGATGGAGGCGCTCAATAGAGGGTCAAGCTGTGCAGAGACATAGGGACGAAACCGGGGTGCCAATGATGCAGCGGGCCGCTTTGTCCCTTCTCTTGCTGGCTGCCGCCTCTCCGGCTTCCGCCGCTCCCGTGCCGCGACCCGCTGCCTTTGGAATCTGCGCGACCTGCCACAAGGCCGCCAAGGGCGCCCCCAACGGCATCGGCCCCAATTTATGGGGGATTGGAAACACCAAGGCGGGTGTCGTTCCCGGCTTCGCTTTCTCGCCGGCGATGAAGTCTTCAGCCGTCAGGTGGACCCGTGCGAATCTGGTTGCATTCGCGATGGAGCCCCGCAAGGTCGTGCCGGGCACACGGATGGCCTTTGCCGGCCTCAGGGACCGGCAAATGGCCGAGCGGATCGCCGACTATATCCTGTCACTGAAATAGGCGGAAACTTCGGCCGGGACCGTTCCGAAAAGGAACAACGACTCGATCGATCCCCGAAGATTCCCATAGGCGAAACAGGCCCCGCCAGCCGTTACACTCGTCGCTGGAGTCGCAGGTGGCGTATGATCGAGATTTTCGAACCAGGTTCGACTGACTATCATGTCTGTCAGGAGCGGCACGAGGTGTCGGCGGCGAAGGCGGCCACGTTGCTGAAGGCACGATCGCCCCATTTGGGATCGACGGCGAGCCAGTCTGGAACGATGCGCGAGCCGGAAAGGGCCGGGCAGCCGGTCGATCGCTCGATCGGTGAAATGCCGTCCGCAGCGCGGAGCCCCGACTGAGGGAGCCGATCGTTTGCTTGACGGCCGAGGGCGGCGCCATGGTAAGGCCCGCGGGTGACCGCCGCGCTCCAATTCACACCTGACACTCACAGCCTGGAAGGCAATCAGATCATGGGGCGGCGTGCAGCCGGCGCTGCCTTCCTTCGCGCTGTGGTGGAGGGGCGGCAGGGCACACCGGTCGTGGGCTACGTCTCCCGTCCCGATCATGGCGAACTGTTCACGCGGCAGGTGCGCGCGATCGATCCGGGGGCCGAAGGAAG
>Ga0207668_10000018_pt1 | contig 158577 bp, 146 predicted proteins | sample KBSS43metaG_FD_184323 | JGI IMG/M metagenome (GOLD analysis project Ga0207668, IMG submission 184323) | Switchgrass rhizosphere microbial communities from Kellogg Biological Station, Michigan, USA - KBS S4-3 metaG (SPAdes) (version 2) | ecosystem: Host-associated > Plants > Roots >...
ATCGGCGAGGATGTCGGTGACGAGCACCTGTCCGCCCTCAGCCACGATCGCGCGCGCGATGCTTTCGCCGAGCCCGCGCGCCCCGCCCGTCACGATCGCCGTCCTCCCCTCGAGCCGCATTATTCTTGCTCCTCTGTATGTTCAGCCAGCCTCGGTGCTTCGCTGACTGCGCTGGTCGGTGCTGTGCCGGTCGTCTGTCACGGCCCGGCGCGGGTGCGCATCATGCCTTGAGCATGATTTTCCCAGGAATTCGCCTCATTTCGCCAAGTGTGGCTATTATTGCAGACCCGCTCGGCGAACCGCTCGAAGCGGACCCGATACGGACCCAGACAGCTTTCACGTAATTATCCGGCATGCACAAGGAGAGCATCGCCGTCGACATCAAGTCTCCCGAAGGCCAGGAGGTCGTGCGCAAACGGGCCGCCCAGGGCCGACGTGGATGAAGCCGGAAATGTCTGCTGCGCCCGCAAGCGTGTCCTTAGCGAGCTCTCCAGAACCTGATCCGATTCATGCGTGCAGCGGCTCCGCTGAACAGCGCCGCCAGACTGCGAAGAAAGCGTGATCAGCATGCGCGAACCCGGCCGATCAGACCAGCCGAGCTTGACCGCGATGTCCGATTAGAGAAGCGGACATTCGGTCAGGCTCGAACCTCATCTTGCGCACGCATGTTCCGGCGGAGCCAACCGAGCCTCGCCGCCCTCGTGTCGTGGGAAATCGCAGCATGCGGGGCGAGCCCCTCATAGCCATGGAAGCCGCCCGCGAAGACATGCAGCTCCGCGTCGCCGCCGGCGCGCCAGATCGCGCTGGCATAGGCGACGGCCTCATCACGGAATGTCTCGGCGGACCCCACGTCGATGAAAGTCGGCGGCAGGTTCGACAGATCGACAGCCCGAGCAGGCGCCCCATATGGTGAGACATCGGGTCCGCCGCGAGCATCACCCAGCAGCGCTGTCCAGCCTAACATGTTTGCGCCGCGATCCCAGACGCCGCGACCATCTTCCTGGATTGAGGAGGGCGTGTTGTTCCGGTCATCCAGCATCGGGCACATCAACATCTGCGCAGCGAGAGCGGGACCGCCGCGGTCCCGCGCCAGCAGCGCCGTCGCCGCCGCAAGACCGGCACCGGCGCTTGGCCCCATGATCACGATGCGCCTGGGGTCGATGTTGAGTTCTTCGGCCCGTTGGGTGGTCCAGACCAACCCGGCATAGCAGTCTTCGACCGGACCCGGATGCCTGGTTTCCGGCGCGAGCCGGTACTGGACGGACACGATCGCGGCGCCGAATTCCTCCGCCCAATCGAGGTATGGATCGGGGATCAGTCGATGGTCGCCGATGATCATGCCGCCGCCGTGGACGTAATAGAAGGCGGGCGTGGAGCCCATTGCAGCGACGGGTCGAACAACTAGCAGCGCAATGTCGGGAGCGCCGGCGGGGCCAGGCACGGTCCTCTCGACAACCTCAAACACCCCGCCACGGCTTAAGGCTTCCGCCGACTGAGTGGTGGCGCGCGCCGAACCACTCTCGCGGGCCGCGGGGATGCTCTCAAGACCGTGGAACTTTGGCACCAGAGACAGAATGGACGGCAGGGCGGCCGCCAATTCGGGATCGTGCGGCACTGCGGGGCCAACACCCGCTGGATCGATATTCGTCATTCTATCCCACCGCGGAGAAGTTGCAGAATTCAACCTCATCGCGACGTTATCAAAGGACGAGCTTGCTACAAGCGGACACTCGCAAAGTTCAGAAGCGTTGCCTTGCGATCACGCGCTGTCTCACGCCGACCTCGTCACCTGCTTCTAACCAAAAAAATAACGCCGATCCGTGAAAGCGGACCGGCGCAGTAAAGGTGAAGGACGTAAGCGATTGACACTTTGCGGCCGTTTGTAAATTAAAAACCTGACACGCAGTCGACTTTCGTCGCTCATTGGGTGGTGCAAACCCTGGCTTGCCACACGAGGCGGTGCTGCAACTGCGCGGTCAGGCCGGCGAACGTCAGGTCAAGGGCGCGAAGGTCGGCGATGGCGGCGGCAGCCTGGGCGGCTCCATCCTGCTGGGCGCCGCGGATTAGGAAGGTGGGGTGCAAACGTCAGGCAAGGCGCCCTGAGCACGGCTATTGCGTTTGCAGGTGCTACGCCGCCAAGACCTCATTGAGCCCTCACGGGCCTTCCTGCGGAGGAAACCGATATGAAGCGACCATCGCCGGTTCAACAGTCGAGTGAGCGTGCTTTGAGTGAAATGCAATTGACAAATCAGGTTCCGTTGTCAAGCTCCGCGCTGTCGGTGATGAGGCAGCCTTGAGTCGTTATGCTGCTTTGGCGCCGAAGAAGGCCAAGTGGGGATGGTGATCAGCGGGGGGCAACACCGTTTTTGATCTAGAATCGCTTCAGGTCCTACACGGCCTCGCACCCGCCTCGCTGCCCGAGCGGGCGCGTACGCCCGCCGTCCTCAAAGATTGCGAGGGAGCCGGGATCCTTCGCCAGATTGCACACCGCCTTGGCTGCCTAATGTTCGTTAGTGTGAGCGAGCTTTTACCCCGGAGGGGCTAACTTCGGTGCTATTGCGCCTGAGGTGACCGCCTACCGGGCAATGATGCAAACAAACGTTACGGGAGGGAATACTATGAACATTCCAAAGGGCCTGTCCCTATTGTTCGCAGGCGGTTCAGTTCTGGTGTTATCGGCTTTGCTGCCGTCGTCAGTTTCGGCGCAGACGGCCACGAGGGACGCGGCAGCGCCCCAGACCACGTCGCAAGCGTCGACCCTTGGCGAAATCGTGGTGACGGCCAGACGCCGCGCGGAAGACATCAGCAAGGTGCCGGTCTCGATCACCGCTTTCTCCAGCGAGGCCATCGAGCAGAAGAACATCACCAACGTCGCCAGCCTGACCAAGCTGACGCCAGGCCTCAACATCACCGGGGGCGGGTCGCGCACGAACGTGTTCGTGACGATTCGCGGCCAGTCGCGCGGCGTGACCGGCAACGTGTCGCCCGGCGTGCTCACCTACTTCAACGAAGTGCCGCTGCCGACCTACGGCTCGCTGATCCAGACCTACGACATGGACAACATCCAGGTCCTCAAGGGGCCGCAGGGCACGCTCTTTGGCCGGAACTCGATCGGCGGCGCGGTGCTGACCTATTCGAAGGCGCCGACCTACGACTTCAGCGGCTACGTCAAGGGCGAGATCGGCCAGTTCAGAAACCGGACGATCGAAGGCGCGATCAACATTCCGATCATCCAAGACGCCGTGGCGCTGCGTCTGGCAGGGCAGCAAAGCTATTCCGGCGGCTACACCAAGTCCTACATCTACACGCCATATACGATGTCCGGCCTCACGGCCGGCCTGCCTACGCTTGTCCCCTCCAGGCACAATCATGACGAATATCGGACGACCTCCTTCCGCGGCTCGTTGCGGATCGAGCCGGTCGACTGGATCAAGAACGTCACGGTGGTCGACTATACCAAGACGCGCGGTCTCAACGCCTCAGGCTTTGACACCTTCTATCCGGCCGGCTCGGACGGCGGCAGCCCCGCACTATGGCTGTTGCCGCCTGCTACGATCACCTTCCTCGGAGCGTCTGGCGCGCTCGGACCGACCAGTCCGCTTCCGATCGGCCAGTCGCTCGCGGCCAATCTGATCAGGCTGGGGCAATGCGGCACGAGCTTCACCTGCGACTACAGGCTGTTCCAGCAGCTCGCGGACCAGGATGGCCGCCGCGTGGCGTATGGCAATACCGATCCTTGGGCCGTCGTCACCAAGATCTGGGGCGTGTCGAACACGACCACAATCAACATCAACGATGCCGCCACTCTGAAGAATATCGTCGGCTACCGTACCAACGATAGCTTCACCAACTTAGATAACGATGGCTCGCCGATGGACATTGTCGAGTCTGGGAACCATATCCGCCTGAAGTCGGTGACTGAAGAGCTTCAGCTCTCCGGTTCTCTGCTCGACGACAAGCTGAAATATACCGTCGGCGGCTTCTACTACAAGCAGAAGCCCGATGGGCTCGGCGGATCTGCCGCGCTGGAGGTCAACTTCTTCTTCGGCCTGGCGCACTTCATCTCCACTTCCTACTTCACCGATGAGAGCAAGGCCTTGTACGGCCAGGTCGACTATGCGCTCGATGGGCTGCTCGATGGCCTGTCGGTCACGGCGGGGTACCGGCAGACCTGGGACACCAGCGGCGGCTGCGTGATGTCGCAGAACTACTCGCCGTTCGCGGTCGCTCTGGTTATGGAAACGCCTTCGGACCCGATCCCCAGCGAAGCGACCTGTCGGGCGGGAACGTTGAGGGCGGGCGTCAACAACACCGCCATTTCGGTTAGCTCCGCCGTGTTGCCGCCCGTCGATTTCAAGAAGGGCACCTACAACCTGGGCGTGAACTGGCAGGTCCGGCCTCAGACCCTCGTCTACGCGGCCACACGTCGAGGCTATCGCGCAGGCAGCTACAATTCACCCCTCTATGACGCCTTTGTCGGCAATGTGCAGACCTTCGCGCCGGAAACCCTGACAGATGTCGAGGTGGGCGCGAAGCACCGCTGGGGCGGGGCGATGCCCGGCGCCTTCGACCTCGCGGTCTTCCGCGGCAAGGACAAAGGCACCCAGCTGCCGATCCCCACCTCCTCGCTGACGCCGGGACCGACCCTCGCCTGCATTCCGGAAGCGGCGAACTTCCCGGGTTCGACGGCGCCACCTTGCACTGTCGGGGGCGTCGCGGGCCGGCAAGTTCCGATCCCCAACCCCACGACCTACACCAACGCCGGCAAGGCGACGATCTCGGGCTTCGAGGCCCAAACCTCCATCAACCCGATCGAGGGGCTGACGCTTGGCGCCGGCGCCTCCTACGTCCATGTCAAGACCGACAGCATCAGCCTCGATCCGAACTTTTTGACGGTGTTGATCGCGAATAGACGCACAAACCTCATCCCCACCAAGATCGTGCTGCGGCAGCAGCCGAAATGGACGTTCACCGCCAACGCCTTCTACCAGTATCCCGATGAGGTGTGGGGCGGGAAGCTGTCGTTCAACGTCGACTTGCGTTACCGCGACGAGTTCCACGAAGGCGAGGACACCATCGGCAGCGCCACGACGGTGGACGCACGCCTCGCGCTTGACGATATCGGCGGAAGCGGGGTCGACACTGCCCTGACGGTGAGCAACCTGTTCGACGCGAAGTATGACTACGGCTCCGTCGGCTCCGCGCATTCCTCGGGTTATCGCACGAGCCTGTTCGGCGCTCCTCGCACCTTCGCCGTGTCGGTGCGCTATGCCTGGGGCGGATAACGCTTGAATATATTGTCGTAGCCGCGGGGAGCTTCTCCCAGACGGTTATCCTCGACCCGGGCGCAACTCGTTTGGCCCGGGTCTTTTCATGCCTAGGCTATCCGGCGAGACTTTTCGAATGAACGAGACCCGTCGTCGCTGGCGCGAGCGCTCGTCCGTGGATGCGTTGCCGAGCCCTGCTTGTGGCGTTTTAGAAATCAGTTCCGCCGGGCAACGCGGCTGACTTGGGGTCGCCCTTAGCCGCGTCGGGACCGATGGTCGCCAGTCGGGCAGCGTTGCGCGCCAGCAACTCGGCGGCGCCATATCCCTGCCGGTCAAGCCCCCGACGATGCCACGCGTTTCTTGTACTGCCCCATTTCGGCTCGATTTGCGAGACGGAAGCGCCCGCTAATTCCGTGCGGGCGCTACGCCGTCGCCAGCCCTTATCCTATTCTCCAGCTCCGCTGGAGGGCGCAGCATTCTTGGCCTTGCGGCCCCTCGCGCCTGCTGCGCGGCCCTTGGTTTGTCGTTTCGGCGCAGGCGCCGCCGCCGCGGCTGCGGCTGCGGCCGGCGGCGTTGAAGTCCGCTTATTGGCTCGGCTGCCAAGGCCGAGCGACTTCGCCATGTTCGAGCGGGCCTCGCTGTAAGACGGGGCGACCATTGGGTAATCTTTGGGCAGACTCCACTTTTCCCGATATTGATCCGGCGTGAGCCCGCGGACCGAAAGGTGACGGCGCATCGTCTTGTAGGGCTTGTTGTCCTCGAAGCTGATGATGGCGTCCGGCGTGATGGATTTGCGGATCTGTGCTGGCGTCAGTTTGGGCGTTTCTGTTGCTTCAGGTGCTGGCTCCGCCGCGGGCGCCCCGACCGACGTGAGACTCGTCGCGATCTGGGCGATCACGGTCGAAATATCCGGCGGGTTTACATGGCTATTTCCGAAGTAGGCAGCGGCGACCTGCCCAACGATTTTTTGCAGTTCTAGGGTGTCTGACACCTTGCACTCCTTGGCGCTTCGTCAAATTGCTCAATATCGCTCCGCGTTGAGTGTCAACTCCCTTGTTGAAAAAAGTGTGGCGGAGATGCCGCAAATGACTTGATGGAGTTCGTTGGATGAGAAAAGGCGTGATCGTAGAAGCGGACAGAACGATCGAAGTGCGAGACGCCGAACGTCACGTGGTCAATCATCTGATCCCCCTTTCCTGAGCCGCTCCGTGCGTAGAGCGGCTGCGCAATAGAGCGAAGCACATCAGACTCACCGCGTCAGCGTCGGAGGTCGTTTGAACTCTTTCAGCGCACGCGTCTCATGCGATTGGCCGATCTCCAGCATCGCCTTCAATTCCTCGATCGTCGTGGTCGACGCGCGGGAGCGCGTACGCCCCCGCTTGAAAAGCACATAGATGTCAACCTCGGCTATCGGCTCGTCCAAAATGTGCAGCGGCTGGAGCAGACCTGCCCGAATGTCGTCACCGAGGTAGGACGGCGAGGATCTCCAAAGACAGTTCGTTCGCAGAACCACATCGCGAGCCAAATGGAAATTGTCGCAGACGAACAATCCGGCGTCTCGGACGATGTGGGATCCCGCCAATTCGATGGACTCCAATTGTGGATATGCTTCTAGGTCCGCCGCGCAGACATTGGGCGCCGCGGTAAGCGGATGACTGCTGCGAGCCACGATGGCCATCGGGATGCTTCCCAATGATTCCACCTCGATACCCGGCACGCGGCCAAGGTTCCAGTTGCTGCCGATGATGAACTCAATCCGGTCACCGAGCAGATCGGGAATCAACTCGTGCGTAATTCGAATACGAGTCGAGATGTGCAGACCGGGGTAGACATCCCACAGCAGGGGGACCAGTCGCGGCAGGAACATGCTCGCGGCAAGAGGCCCGATCCCCAAGGCCATGCGCCTAGTCTGTCCGCCCGGACCGCCTCGCAAGCCACGTTCCAGGCGCTCGGCGGCGGAAAGGATGCTGCGGCCTTCGTCGATCACCAGCAACCCCATCGCCGTTGGCCTTACCCCGCCAGAGCTGCGATCGAACAACTGGGCGCCGTGGTGTTGCTCAAACTTCGCGATACTCCGGCTAAGCGCGGGTTGGGAAATTCCCACCTCCTCGGCGGCGCGTGAGAAGCTCCGGTGGCGGGCGACGGCGAGGATATGCCGCAGCTGGGTCAGGTTCATGTGATAATCAAACTGCATACGGGCATAGAGAGTATGCATTAGACATCATGGAGCCGCCGCACGTAAGTCTGCGTGCAAGAAGACCGTGCACGCGCGATGCGAATCGTCCGCGGACGCTGGACCGGCCTGTTCACGCGTGATCGACCGTCCTGCGTGCGCATCGTGCATTTCGGGAGAACTCATGAAGCTTCTGCACACGATCTCTCACGCCGTGGCCATCGCCGGATTCTTGATGCCGGCGATCGCTTTGGCCGCTCCGGCCGCGGCGGCCGTGGAAGCGGCGCCTGCACCCGCACCGCCTCCGCAGGCCGATGGTCGGCCGAATGTCCTGCTATGGCTGCTCGACGATGTCGGCTTCGCCCAGCTGGCGAGCTACGGCGGGATCGTCGATACGCCGAACATCGATCGCGTCGTGGCGAGGGGGCTGCGCTACGACAATTATCACACCGCCCCGGTCTGTTCCGCCTCGCGGGCCGCCATCCTGACGGGGCGCATGCCGCACAGCGTCAACATGGGCGGCCACGCAGCTCTGCCGATGACCACGCCGGGCTATACCGGTAGGGTCCCCGCCGCAGCCGGGACAATAGCCGAGAATCTTCGGCAGGCCGGATACGCCACCTTCGCGATCGGCAAGTGGGACCACCTCCCTCCGGCCGACATGGCTTCGGGAGCGCCGCTGACCTATTGGCCGACGGGGCAAGGCTTCGAGCGCTACTACGGGTTCATGGCGGCGGATACCGACCAGTGGCATCCGAACCTGATCCGGGACAACACGCCGATCCCGACTCCGTCGGCGCCGGGCTACCTGCTCAACGTCGACCTCGCCGATCAGGCGATCAAGATGATCGACTCGCGCGACGCCGGGCCGGTTCGCCCCTTCTTCATGTATTACGCGACCGGCACCGCCCATGCGCCGCATCATGCGCCGAAGGAGTGGATCGAGCGCTATCGCGGCAAATTCGACATGGGTTGGGACAAGCTGCGCGAGACCGTTCTGCAGCGGGAGATCGCCCGCGGCATTGTCCCCAAAGGGACCAAGCTTGCTGACCGCCCGCCGGGGATGCCGGCCTGGGCCGACCTGACGGCGGACCAAAGGAAGATGTACGCGCGCCAGATGGAGGTCTTTGCGGCGGCGCTCTCGTTTGCGGATGCGCAGTTCGGACGCATCCTCGATGAACTCGAGAAGCGCGGCGAGCTCGCCAATACGGTGGTGATCGTCACCTCCGATAACGGCGCGAGCGCTGAGGGCGGCCCTGAAGGAATGCTTTCAGAAAGTTTTCTTTCAGCCGAGAAGCAGCCGACGCTCGCAGACAACCTGCGTTTTTACGATGACTGGGGCGGGCCTTCGACTTACCCGACCTACAACTTCGGCTGGGCCGTGGCCGGCGACACGCCGTTCCGCTACTATAAGCAGACCACCTATGAAGGCGGGCAGCGGGTTCCCCTGATCGTATCCTGGCCCAGGGGTTTCGCCGCTCACGGCGAACTGCGCCGCCAGTACACCCATGTTTCCGATATCGCGCCCACGATCCTTGACATGGTCGGCGTGGCTCCAGCGGCTATCGTCAACAACGTCCCGCAAAGCGCCATGGAAGGCGTCAGCTTCCGCCAAAGCTTCACCGCAGTCGGTGATCCGCGCCAAGCGCGCGGTCAATATAGCGAGATGTTCGGCAACCGCGCGTTTTCCTGGCAAGGCTGGTCGATCGTCACCAATCACCGCGCAATTCCGTGGCGCTACACCGCGCCACCAACCTTCGACGAACCCTGGGAGCTGTACGACCTCGTCAACGATCCGGGCCAGACCACCGACCTTGCCGCCAAATACCCCAACAAAGTGGCGGAGATGGCGAAGATGTTCCAGGAGCAGGGGACCCGCTATCACGTCCTGCCGCAACATAACTTCAGCGACGGGTTTTTCGAACTGGTTCGACTCTCTAAGGCGGTGTTCAAGGCGCGCGGCGGGCAATGGCGCTATACGGGGCCTGTCAGCATGATCCCGCCGGTCAGCGCGCCGCCCGTCCTGGAGCGCAGCTTCACCATGACGGCAAATCTCAGCCTGCCTGGCGCGGACGTGACGGGTCCCGTGTTCGCGGTGGGCAGTTCGATGGGGGGGATGGGGCTGTACCTCGATCGCGGTCGGCCGTTGTTCCTCGCCAATTCAGCGATGGGCGAGTCACGGAGGATCGAAGGCGCCCAATCGCTGCCGGCAGGGGCGTCGGATCTTACGCTAAGCGTGGTGCGGGGCGCTACTCGCGCGGATGGGGGCGCCGATCTTGCGGTGACGATCAGCGCTGCCGGCAAGATCCTCGCACAGCAAACCACAAACCTGGAAATACCCACGCACCTTGACCTGGCCGAGACCTTCGCAATCGGCCGCGACGATGCGGCGCCGATTCTCCCGGATTATCCGGCGGGGCGACCATTCGGCGGCGAGATCGGCGAGGTGATGTTCGACTTCAACAAGTGACCTGGGCAGGCACGCGGTTGAGCTTGGCCTCGGATGCTCGGTGCGTGCGGATCAACGTCTGCTGTGGGGCGCAGCTCGGCCTTCGCCAGCTCCCAACCGTATGTCAGGAGGGCGCAGTTTCGAGAAGCTCTACGAAGAACTTGAGAGTCGCCTCCGCGAAGGCCCACATGTTGGCGACCCGATCCTCCGAACCCGTACGCAACGTGCGCACGGCGGTTACGGCGCCGATCACCGCCATGCAGGTGTGACCGGGCGGATCGCCATAGCTGTTGCCCGTAGGGCCCGCGGCGCCGGTCTCGGACAGACCCCAACTGACTTGGCCGTGCCGTGCGCGAATCTCGGTTGCGAGAAGAAGCGCGTAAGGCTCGGAGCTGGAGCGGATTCCATCGGCCTGCATCTGCTCGATCGAGATGCCGGCGATCCCACGGATCGACCGGGCGGAATAGGTGATTGCGCCGCCGGCGAAATAGGCTGAGGCGCCCGGGACGGACAACAGGCTGGCCGATATCAATCCGCCGGCAGAGGTTTCGCCAACGGCGACGGTTTCGCGTCGCTCCTTGAGCAATGCGCCAGCTCGAGCGCCCAGGGCGAATATGTCGTGCATCTGCGTCTTTACCGAATGGATGGAACGGCGCCCCTGCACCAAACGATCCCTGCCCGCATAATGGGTCGTCCCTGGGCGCCGCACAAATATAGAGCCCGAACTCGGAGTCGCCTGGAATAGAACCTGCCTCCGTGTTCGCCCGATCCGCGCGCCTAACTCCCTAGGTAGCCGTCAGCCGAGTCGTTGTGCGAGGAAGCTGGCGCCTAGTTGGAGGCCCACCTCGTCGACGCTGTGCCCAAGGTTCGGCGAGACATGCGCCGCCACCTTGAAGCCCAGATCCTCGAGCCGGGTCTTCGCCTGATTCATTGCTGTCACCGGCAGAACCTCGTCTGCGTCGCCGTGCACGAGCAGGACCGGCGGCTTCGTGGCCAACTCTTTCGCCAGGGCATCCGGATCGGCGAGCATCCCTGAATACCCGATGATCCCAGCGATTGCTTTCGCCCGACGCGGGCCGACGTGCAGCGCCATCATGGTCCCCTGGCTGAATCCAACGAGCGCTAGCCGGTCCTCGCTCAGACCATTCGCTGCGAGGTGAGTATCGATGTAGGCGTTTAAGTCAGGCGCGGAGACGCGCACCCCGGCGGCGCGCGCCTCTTGCGACAGGCTGGTGAGTGGCCACCACTGGCGGCCGCCCGGCACGCCTGGGCAGGCCTGCGGAGCATTGGGCGCCAGAAAGAGCGTGTCCGGTAGGGCCGCCCGCCAATAGGGAACTAGGCCGATCAAGTCGGCGCCGTTGGAGCCGTAGCCATGGAGCAGGATCACCAGCGAGCGCGGCGCAGCGCCCGTGGCCGGTGCAGAAGTGGAGCCCTCGAGAAGGGATGAAGCGGTCATGTGGCTGTCCTGTTGGGGGCGGCGGCCGATCCAACTGATCACAAGTGGCGCGTGTATCGGAACGGCGCCCCACGCTTGCGGGGGTAGCGCGCTCCCATGTGAATCCGAAGGTCTTTGATGCGGCTACAACGGAAGTGGCGCTGCTCCGGAGTTGCCTAGCCGCGCCAACGATCTGCCTGACCTGATCGGCTCGGTCCATCAGGCCATCTCCACGGCGGGTGAGGATCGGACGCCGGCGCGATCTCGTTGCGCTCCACGAAGATCGCGATGATCCTAGCGGTGAGTTGCAACGCGTTGGTGGTGGGCATCGGACCTCCTGAGCCTCAGACTGCCTGAACGCGCGAGCCCGACTGCTGAGCCAGCGAGGCTCCGTCGATCTAGCCTAGACATCCAATGAGGCGCGCGCGACAACCCAGCTTCGCTCTGCCCGACGGGTCGCTCCGCCGGCGTACCTCGCCCTGACATATGTACGGTTCGCCCGGCTCCAGCTGCAGACCGTTCGTTCCCTGAAGCTCAATCGTGGATTCTGCGTGTCTCAGAACGTCGCTCTTCGGAATATCGTAGCCGATATGGCAGCCGCCTATTTTAGGAATAATCATGTAGCGTCGAGTGAAATATCGACCGTCATAACTCAGATCGCGCTCGGTCTGTCGGCGGTCGGGGCTCGCTCCGTTGCACTTTCGCCCGAGCCAAGGCGGACGAAGCTCAGCCCAGTGCAAATCCGAAAGTCCATCACGCGAGATGCGCTGATCAGCTTCGAAGACAACAAGCCCTATAAGTCGCTTCGGCGACACCTGGGATCAAGGGGACTGTCCCCTGAGGAATATCGCACGAAGTGGGGCCTCCCTGAGGACTACCCCATGGTGGCGCCAGCCTATCGCGAGACGCGCGCGAACTTGGCCAAAGCCCGCGGGTTTGGCGCTCGACCAGCTTTGAACGCGGAGCTGGGAGCCTCGACTGCGAGCGCACCGCCGCCGGAGTCCGCCCCGAGCAGCTACCCGGCGGCTCCAGCAGTGGACGCAGCTGCGACGGTGCTTCTCTCCGCGACCTCGCGTCCGAATCCGGCGACCAAGCCAGAGCTTCGCAGTCTGACCCTTCGACGTGAGAGCGCGTCCACGCCTACTGCATTCCGTCCAAGGGACGCTGTCGGCGACCCCGCGATCAGCGCCCGGCACAAACATTGGCTTGCCATGCTGAGCGACGCGGATTGGGCGCGCGTCCGGGCCATTTCGCGCCAAGTCAATCATGCGCAGGTCTGCGCGCCCGTGACGGGCCTGAGCGCGCCTTTGCGTATTCGCGTCTGCCTGGTCGGCCACGAAGCTCGATTTCCCGGAGAACACGTAGGTACGCTGCGCAGCGGCCAGGTCGCCGTACTGATCTTCGAACATCGCGAGCTCTGAGCGCGTCGGGGGGACGCGGACTTCCTTAGACCGTACGATCAAAAGGTCGCCTCATGGCGCGTCGGGCGTCTCGCACCGCCTTCGCGGCTCAGGGGAGGATGGTGGAAGCCATTTCCGGGTGCGTTCCGTGTGCACCGAGTTGTCGAAAGGCTGCGAAAAAGGTCGTACAGCGTCGTAAAATCGAGTGCACACGTCGCGACCAAACCGTTTGAAGTTACGAGAAAAGTGCAGAAATTTCAAGCACATAGGCTAGCCGTGGCCCCTATGATGGACTGGACGGATCGGCATTGCCGGATGCTGCACCGTCAGCTGTCGGGGCGTGCGTTGCTCTATACGGAGATGCTGACGACCGGGGCGGTGCTGCATGGGGACCGCGAGCGGCTGTTGGCTTACGATCCGGCCGAGCATCCGGTGGCGCTGCAATTGGGCGGTTCCGAGCCTGGCGACCTGGCCGCGGCGGCGCGGATCGGCGCGGACCTTGGCTACGACGAGATCAACCTCAACGTCGGCTGCCCCTCGGACCGGGTGCAATCCGGCCGTTTCGGCGCCTGCCTGATGCGCGAGCCGGAGCTGGTGGCCGAGTGCATGGCGGCCATCGGCGCGGCGGTGGCGGTTCCGGCGACCGTCAAGTGCCGGCTGGGTGTCGACGACCAGGAGCCCGACGAGAGCCTGTTCCGGCTGGTCGACCTCTGCGCCCAGGCCGGCGCGCGGCGCTTCATCGTGCACGCCCGCAAGGCCTGGCTGAAGGGGCTCTCGCCCAAGGAGAACCGCGACGTCCCGCCGCTTGACTATCCCCTGGTCTGGCGGCTGAAGCGCGAGCGGCCGGAGCTCGTCATCGACATCAACGGCGGGGTCGCCAGCCTGGAGGAGGCGGAGGCGCATCTGCAGCACGTCGATGGGGTGATGCTGGGCCGCGCGGCCTATCACACGCCCGGACTCCTGGGGGAGGTTGATGCGCGCTTCTTCGGCGCGGGCGAGACCATCGGGCCGGAGGAGGCCGTCGAGCGCTACCGGCCCTACATCGCCCGAGAGCTCGCGCGGGGCGTCCATCTGGCGGCGATGACGCGGCACATGCTGGGGCTTTTCCACGGACGGCCGGGCGCGCGCGCCTGGCGGCGGGTTCTCACCGTGGAGGGTGTCAAGCCGGGCGCGGGGCTCGAGGTGATCGACCGCGCCTTGGCGGCGATGGCGGCCTCAGGGCCGAAGGATCATCGAGCGGCGGGTGGCCTGGAAGCTGGAGAGGCGGCCTAGGTAGCTCATGCCGAGCAGCGAGGCGTCCAAGCCCTTCTCGATCACCAGGGCGTCAACGTCTTCGAGCCTGGCGCCCGCCACCTCGACGCTGTCCAGCCGCACCGCGGCCGCGCGGGTCCGGCCGCCGGCCGTCATCACGCCCGAGACATAGTTCAGCCTATCGAGATCGAAGCCGAGCCGCTCGGCGTCGGCGGGGGTCAGCGCCACCACCGTCGCGCCGGTGTCGACCAGGAAGCGGACGGGCGCGCCGTTGACCTCGCCCTCTGCCCAGAAGTGACCGTCCTTCGCCTTGAGGATCCCGCCGCCGTCCGGCTGGGCGGGCCTGTCGGCCGCCGTGCTGGCGAAAGCTGGCGCGACGGTGGCGGCGCGCGGCTCCGGCCGCCCGACCAGCCGCACGACAGCCTCCGCGGATCCATAGGCCGAGCCGATGGCGATCAGGACGAGCAGGGCAATCCGGGGAAGTGCGGGCGCCAGCGTCTTCTTCCTTGCAGCGGCCCTTCTGGGCGCGGAACGCCCGCGAAGCCTAGGGCGCCGGTCGTTTGCAAGCCGTGAACGGGGGCGCCGTCCGCCTCAGCCGAGCTTCTCGGGGCTGATGAGAGCCCGCCGGGCGGGGAGCTCGCCCAACACCGCCTCGCGCTCGGCTGGCGACAGCCGCGACCAGGCCGCGATCTCGGGAAGCGTGCGGTGGCAGCCCAGGCAGAGGCCGCTTTCCGCGTCCACCGTGCAGACCTGCACGCAGGGCGTCTTGATCGGGCGCGGCGGGGCGGCAGGGCGCATCCCGCGCTCCATGCCCTCCGGCAGGCGGGATGACAAGGTCGCGATCGAAATCTTGTACTCGGTGTAATGTGTCGAAGAATTAATCCGTCGAATACCAGCATTACCGGTGTTTCATTTGTCAGGAGGCAAGTGTCGGCGCAAATCTCCACGCCAACACGGGACTGGAGAGAGACATGAAGTACGCCGCCCTTGCATTCACATCCTTGTCGCTGGCCGCAGGCGCTGCGGCCGCCGCCCCGGTCCAGGCGACCGACATGGACTACCTGCGCGCCAGCCGCTGCCGCGGCCTGGCGGCCGGCCTCGGCGCCGACGCTTCGGGCATCGAAGCCTATCTGAAGTCCGCCTCCCAGGGCCGTTCGCTGTCCGTCCAGGACCGCGGCGCCCAGGAATTCGCCAAGGCCAAGCGTCAGGCCGGCGGCGAAGCCAAGCCGCGTCTGCAGGCCGAGCTCTCAGGCGCCTGCACCGCCTACGCCGCGCCCGCCTGAGCGGCCGGCTGAGTTTACGTCCCTCCTGAGCGAACCCCCGCAAACTTCGGCGCGCCGGATCCCCCCTCCGGCGCGCCTTTTTCTTGCCTGCGGGGGCGCTGGAACCCAACCTTCGCCGCTGGCTTTAATTTTCATCAGGGGCGTAGGGCGGAAGCTAGATGACCATCTTCAGCCCGGGGAGCACCTGCTGGCGGACGGCGCGCGCCGGGCGCACGGCCTTTCTGATCGACAACGAGGCCTATTTCACCGCGGTCTTCGACGCCTTCCAGAAGGCGCGCCGCTCCATCCTCCTGCTCGGCTGGGGCTTCGATCCGCGCACCCGCCTTTTTCCCGACGGCTATGACGGGCCGGACGATCCCGACGAAGTCGGCCGCATCCTGGTGGAGCTGGCGCGCGCCCGGCCCGAGTTGGACGTGCGGCTGCTAATCTGGAAGTCGGCCCTGCCGATCAGCGCCAGCCAGGAGTTCTTTCCGCACAAGGCGCGGAAGTTCTTCCGCGGCACTCCGGTCCATTTCCGTCTGGACGACGCGGTGCCGTTCGGCGCCTGCCATCACCAGAAGGTGCTGGTGGTCGACGACCGGTTGGCCTTCTGCGGCGGCGGCGACATCTCCGTCGATCGCTGGGACAGCCCGGCGCACAAGGACTTCGACCAGCGCCGCATCATGCCCAAGCAGGAATGCCACGACCCGCGGCACGAGGTGATGATGATGGTCGACGGCGAAGCGGCCCGCGCGCTGGCCGAGCTTGCGCGGGAACGCTGGCTTAGGGCCACCGGCGAGCGGCTCGCCCCGCCGCCGGACGCCGGCGGCGATCCGTGGCCGGATCATGTCCCGGCCCAGCTGCTCGACGCCGAGATCGCCATCGCCCGCACCGAGCCGGAGTGGAAGGGCCGGCCGATGGTGGACGAGATCCGCCAGCTGACGCTGGCCTCAATCGCCGAGGCGAAGGAGGCGATCTATCTGGAGAACCAGTACTTCACCTCGCCGGTGATCACCGAGGCGCTGGCCGCGCGGCTCGCCGAGCCGGAGGGGCCGCAGGTGGTGCTGGTGACGACCGGCCATGCGCCAAGCTGGTTCGACCGCCTGACCATGGACCGCGCTCGCGGGGCGATGATCTGGCGGCTGCGGGCCGCCGACGTCTTCGGCCGCTTCCGGGCGCTGTGGCCGGCCACGTCCCTGGGTGAAACGATCATCGTCCATTCCAAGGTGACGGTGGTCGACGACCGGATCGTGCGCGTCGGCTCGGCCAACCTCAACAACCGCTCAGGCGGCTTCGACACCGAGTGCGAGCTGGGCGTCGAGCTGGACGATGCAGAATGTCGGCTGCAGGTCGCCGCCTTCCGCGACCGGCTGCTGGGCCACTTCATGGGCTGCACCGGCGACGCCGTGGCCAAGGCGCGCGCCGAGTTCGGCGGCCTGGTAGGCGCGATCGACGCGCTCAACCGCGACCGTCGCCTGATGCCCATCGAGCCGCCGCCCACCACCGCAGTCGGCGAGTTCGTCACCCGCCACCACCTTGGCGACCCGCAGGACACTCGCGACGCCTGGCGCCCGGGGCGCCGACGCGAGCGGCTCTATCAAGAGGCCCACACCCTGACCCAGGCCCTGACCGCCGACGCCCGCAGCATGGTCAGGCCAAGATCTCGAAGTCCATCACCAAGGGCAGGTGGTCCGACGCGACGCGGGTGAGGGGGTCGTAGGGCGCAAAGACGTCGCGCACGACGATCTCGCGGCTGACGAAGACGTGGTCGATGCGCAGCACCGGGAGCTGCGAGGGGAAGGTGGCGGTGGGCGAGCGCCGGTGCGCGAGGTTGCGCGCCGCTTCGAGCCTGGCGGTCAGGGTGCGATAGACCACCGAGGTTCCGGTGGCGTTGAAGTCCCCCAGCAGGATCTTCGGCCCCTGGCAGCGGGGGTGCGCCAGCCAGGACGGACCGGCCAGGAAGGAGGCTTGCATCTGCTGCTCGCGGGGCACCAGGCCCAGATGGGTGTTGATCACCTGCACCGTGCGCCCCTCGATATCCACCTCCAGCCAGAGCGCGCCGCGCGGCTCCAGCTGGGCGATCCGGGGGTGGCCGGGCAGCGGGCCGGTCTGGATCAGCCGCTCCGGATAGGCGGTCAGGATCGCGTCGCCGTAGAGCTCGGCCTCCACCGTCATCGCCGGGTGGAAGTGGCAGACCATCTCCAGGCGCTGGGCGATTTCGCTGGCCTGGTCGACGTGGTTGGTGCGGGCGCGGCCGACGTCCAGTTCCTGAAGCGCGACGATGTCGGGCTCGAGGCGGGCCAGAACGTCGGCGACGCGCGCCACGTCCAGCTGGCGGTCGTTGCCGACGCAGCGATGCACATTGTAGGTGACGATGCGAGGCATGGGGCGGCGAGAGCTGTGCCGGGATCGGAGGTTTAAGGCAAGCTGGGCCGGCTGGGTTCCCCGTCGCCAGCGGTGCGGCGAGACTCTATGACAGGCTGATGGAGCTGATCCCCACGCCTTCGCCGAACTTCGATGCGCGCACCGCGCCGCCGGACATGATCGTCCTGCACTACACGGGCATGCAGACCGGCCAGGCCGCGCTCGACCGTCTGCGCGATCCTGAGGCGAAGGTTTCCGCGCATTACCTGATCGAGGAAGACGGCCGCGTGTTCAGCCTGGTCGCCGAGGAGCGGCGCGCCTGGCACGCCGGCGTCTCGTTCTGGAAGGGGCGGCGGAACCTCAACGGCGCGTCCATCGGCATCGAGATCGTCAATCCCGGCCACGAATTCGGCTACCGCCCGTTTCCCGATGCGCAGGTCGAAGCGGTCATCGAGCTGATCGGCGACATCCGCACGCGCTGGACGATCGAGGACAACCAGATCGTCGGCCACTCCGATGTGGCGCCGGACCGCAAGGAGGATCCGGGCGAGCTGTTCCCCTGGAAGCGACTGGCGGAGGCGGGGCACGGCTACTGGGTCGAGGTTCCCCCCGCCCCGGGCGCCGCGCTCGCCGAAGGGGAGAGCGGGTCGGGCGTCTTCGCGCTGCAGGCGGGGCTGACGCGACTGGGCTACGACTGCGCGCCGTCCGGCGAGTACGAGCCGCGCACCGCCGCCGTGGTCCGCGCCTTCCAGAGACGTTGGCGGCCGGAACGGGTGGACGGGATCGCCGACGGCGAGACCCGGGCGCGGCTGATCGCGCTGCTGCGGCTGGGCGCGTAATGCCGCCGACCGCCGCGGAAATGGTGGCGGCGCTTCGGCTCCAGCCGCATCCGGAAGGCGGCTGGTACCGGGAGACCTGGCGGGCCGTCGCGGCTCTGGCCGATGGGCGCGCCGCGGCCACCGCGATCCTGTTTCTGCTGGAGGCAGGGCAGCGGTCTCACTGGCATCGGGTGGACGCCGACGAGCTGTGGATCTTCCAGGCGGGCGCGCCGCTGCCGCTGTCTGTCGCGGGCGCCGGCCCGCCTGCGTGCACGGTGGTCCTCGGGCCCGACCCGAGGCTTGGCCAGTCGCCACAGCATCTCGTGCCGGCCCAGGCGTGGCAGTCGGCGCAGGGCGCGGACGCGGGCTGGACCCTGGTCGCCTGCATCGTCGCGCCAGGTTTCGAGTTTGCGGGCTTCGAGCTGGCGCCGCCGGGCTGGAAGCCTTGACCCTCCGCCCACGAACGCTCACCTTCCGCGCGGATCAGACGGCCGGGCGGTCGCGGGCGCGCAAGCGTTCGAGGAAAGTCCGGGCTCCACGACGACATGGCGGCGGGTAACGCCCGCCGGGGGCGACCCCAGGGATAGCGCCACAGAAAGCAAACCGCCGGCGTTTTCGCCGGCAAGGGTGAAAGGGTGCGGTAAGAGCGCACCGCGTGCCTGGTGACAGGGACGGCATGGCAAGCCCCGCCAGGAGCAAGACCGAATAGGGGTTCCGCGCCCGTCCTGCGCGGGTAGGGCCGTCGCCGGCCCGAGGGACCCGGGTAGGTCGCGAGAACCGGTCGGCAACGGCCGGTCCAGAGGAATGACCGCCGCGTCGGGCGCTTCACGGCGCCGGGCGGCACAGAACCCGGCTTACAGGCCGTCTGGTCCGCATTTCCTTTCCCGCGCCTTTCCTTTCCCGCTCGCGGGAATGCGGGACCCCCGGCCAAAGAGCCGGTGGTGGAAAGGTCAGGTCGCCGGGCGCCGAGCTATCCGCCCCGCTGCTCGGCGCCTATCCCGCAAATCCCTGCAGCGGCTCGCCCCCTCCACCACGTCACGGGAGAGGAAATGGGACGCGTTGACACCCATCGTGCATCTCAGCCCTCAGCGCGCTCGATCCCGGCCAGCGCACAGTTTTGTGCCGTCGAGCCCGCCTGGAGTCATTGTATCCCATTCAGTCCCATGTTAACCCAATCTCCATCGTCAGCTGCGTCGGGCCAGGGGCGGGCCAGCGGCGGCGAAGATGGAGCAGGGGCCAGGGCGGGATGTTTCTCTCGACCTTCGAGAAACAGCTGGACGCAAAGCGGCGCATCGTCGTGCCGCAGGAATTCCGCGCGCTCGTCTCCGGCCCGTTCGACGGGGTCTTCTGCTTCCCCTCCATCGAGGCCGACTGCATCGAGGGCGGCGGCAAGGCGCTGTTCGACCGCTACATGGGCGTGATCGAGGAATTGGAGTTCGGCGATCCCCTGCGCAGCGCGCTGGAGACCTCGGTGCTCGGCGGCATGGCCAAGCTCTCCTTCGACACGGCGGGTCGGATCACCCTGCCGGAGAGCCTCTGCGAGACGTTCGGCCTGACTGACTGGGTGGTCGTGATCGGCCTGGGCGACCGCTTCCAGATCTGGTCGCGCGACGCCTTTCAGGCCCATCGCGCCGCCCAGCGCGAGATCGCCCGCGAGGGCCTTGCTCAGCTGCGCGCGCAGCAGCGCGCCGCTCGCATAGGAGGCGCGACATGAGCGAACTTCCCTTCAAGGCGCCGCTTCGCCTGGAGCGCTGCTACGGCGAGCTGCGCTGCCGGCGCTACCTCTTCGATCGCGCCTTCGACCAGGCGGAGCCGGTCCGCGGGGAAGACGCGCAAGGATCCCCGCCGCGCCTGCCTGGCGAGCGTCCGGCCCCGCCGCGATGAGCGAGGCTCCGCATAAGTCCGTCCTGCTCGACGAGGTCATGGACGCTTTGAAGCCCGCGCCCGGCGAGACCGTCGTCGACGGAACCTTCGGCGCGGGCGGCTACACCCGCGCCGTACTCGCGACCGGCGCGAAGGTGATCGCCTTCGACCGGGACCCGACCGCCGCCCGCTTCGCCCAAGACCTTCCGGCCGACCGCTTCAGCCTGGTGGCTGCGCCATTCTCGGTAATGGACGAGGTGGTGGGGGAGGGGGCCGTTGACGGCGTGGCGCTCGATCTCGGCGTCTCGTCCATGCAGCTCGACGAGGCCGAGCGGGGCTTCTCCTTCCTGCGCGACGGCCCGCTCGACATGCGGATGGGCGACGCCGGGCCGACGGCTGCAGATCTCGTCAACACCGCCGAGCCCGGCGAACTCGCCCGCGTCCTCTTCGTCTATGGCGAGGAAAAGCAGTCGCGCCGGATCGCCGCCGCCATCGCCCGCCGCCGGGCCGAGGCGCCGTTCACGCGAACCGTCGAGCTCGCCGACTTCATCGAGAAGGTCCTGGGCGGCCGGCGCGGGGCGAAGGCGCATCCGGCGACGCGCTCGTTCCAGGCGCTGCGCATCGCCGTCAACGAGGAACTGTCCGAACTGGAGGCCGGGCTCGCGGCGGCGGAGAAGGCGCTGCGCGAGGGCGGGCGGCTGTGCGTCGTCACGTTCCATTCGCTCGAGGACAGAATCGTGAAGACCTTCCTGGCGGTGCGGGCGGGTAGAACGCCGGCGGGCTCGCGCCACGCGCCGCCGCTTGCGGCCGGCGCGCCGCCGAGCTTCCAGCTGCTGTTCAACGGCGCGCAGGCGCCGACGGAGGCGGAGGTCGAAGCCAATCCGCGCGCGCGTTCGGCGAAGCTTCGGGCCGCGGTGCGCACCGCCGCGCCGGTCTGGAAGGAGGCGGTATGAACCTGCTCGATCGGAGGGTGCGCGGCTTCCGCCTGGTCGACCTCGTGCTGGCGTCGCTTTTGGTGGCGCTGGTGCTGGGGACCTATCTGGCCAAGACCATGGCCGGCCGCGAGCGGGCCGAAATCGCGCGCACCGAGCGGCAGATCGGCGAGGAGCGCGCCCGCATCCGGCTGCTGCAGGCCGAGGTCGCGCACCTCGAAGACCCGGCGCGGCTCGAGCGGCTCTCCGTCGCGTACCTCGGCCTGGGGCCGGTCTCCATCAAGCGCGACCTAGAACCGCGCGACCTGACCGACATCGCGCGCACCGCGGCCAACACCGGCAAGCTGCCGGGCGAGGGCATGCCCGTGAAGCCGCACGAGGCGCTCTCCTTCGATCCCACCGGTCGCGCGCCGGAGCCCGCGCCAGAGGCTCCCGCCCAATGAGTCTCGGCCTGCAATCCTTCGGCCCTGACACGGTTTCCCGCTGGCTCTCGCGCGTCATGTGGCGGCTGGAGCACGCCTTCGAGCGCGCGCGCGCGTCCGACAAGCCCGAGGACGACACGCGCATCCGCATCTTCTTCGTTGGCGCGCTGTTCGCCGCCGGCTTTGCGGCGCTGGCGATCGGGGCGACCAACGCGGCGCTGTTCACCGACGCGGGCAAGGGAGACGGCTACGCGCCGCCGATCACCTCGGCCCGCGGCGACCTTGTCGACCGCAACGGCGAACTGCTGGCGGCCGACCTGCTGCACTATGGCCTCTACATCGACCCGCGCGAGATCTGGGACGCCTCGGAGACCCGCCGGGCGCTTCGCTCGGCGCTGCCGGAGCTGGAGTCGGCGCGGCTGGAGCGGGCGCTGCGCGCCGGGCGGCGCACCTTCGTCCTGGGCGGCCTCACGCCGGAGGTTAAGTCCAAGGTCTACGAGCTCGGACTTCCAGGCGTGAGCTTCGAGCCCGAGGAGCGGCGGGTCTATCCGCTGGGCTACACCGGGGCCCACATGATCGGCTTCGTCGACGGCGGCGGCGAGGGCCTGGCCGGCGCTGAGGCGGCGTTCAACAGCGACATTCACAAGCTGGCCTCCGGTGGCCAGGCCATGCCGCTTTCCATGGACCTGCGCATCCAGGCCGCGGCGGAGGACGAGCTCTACAAGGGCGTGGCCAAGTTCCGGCCGAAGGGCGCGGTCGCCCTGGTCGTCAACGTGCACACCGGCGAGATCTTGGCGCTGGCCAACTATCCCACCTTCGACCCCAATGCGGCGGGCGCGGCGCCGCTGGACGCGCGCCTCAATCGCGCCGCTGCGGCCATCTACGAGATGGGCTCCACCTTCAAGGGATTCACCGTCGCCGCCGGCCTGGACAGCGGCGTGGCCACGCCGATGAGCACCTTCGACGCGCGTCAGCCGTTCCAGCTGGGATACCGCACGATCCACGACTACCACGCGACGCATAAGGTGCTGACCTTGGTCGAGGTCTTCCAGCATTCCTCCAACATCGGCACGGCGCGTCTGGCCCAGGCGGTCGGGGTCCGGCGGCTGGAGAAGTACTTCAAGGCGTTCGGCCTGACCGAACCGGCCAAGGTCGAGCTGCTGGAGACCGCCCGGCCGCTGGCGCCGCGCGTCTGGGACGACGACGCCATGGCCTCCACCTCGTTCGGCCACGGCATGAACGTGACGCCGCTGGCGGTGGCGCGGGCCTACTGCGGCCTCTTGAACGGCGGCCAGCTCCTGCCGCTGACCATCCACAAGGCGCCGCCCGGAGCCAGGGCGAAGGGGCCGCAGATCGTGTCGCCGCGGACGTCGGAGACGCTGCTGCAGATCATGCGCTCCAACGTCACCGGCGGCTCCGGCAAATCGGCGAACATCCCGGGCCTGAACGTCGGCGGCAAGACCGGGACCGGCGACAAGTACGACCCCGTGGCGCGGCGTTATTCGACCACCAAACAGGTTTCCTCCTTCGCGGCGGTGTTCCCGACCGACGGGCCGGTCGAGGCGCCGCGCTATTTCGTGTTGGTGCTGATGGACGAGCCAAAGCCGGACGCGACCGGCGCCGACCCGACCGGCGGCATCGTCGCGGCCCCGGTCGCCGGCCGCATCATCGAACGCATCGCCCCGTTTGTTGGTGTCGAGCGGCGGATGGACACCGCACCCTTCACCGACGTCGCCCCCCACCCCGACGACGCGAGGGAAGAGCATTGAGCCCGCGCCTGTCCGAGCTCGTGAAGCGCGAGGTCGCGCCGGACCCGGAGATCACCGGGGTCACCGCCGACAGCCGCAAGGTGCGTCCGGGCTTCCTGTTCGCCGCCCTGCCGGGCTCCAAGGTCGACGGCGCCGAGTTCGCGATCAAGGCGGCGGACGCGGGCGCCGCGGCTGTGATCGCCGCCCGCGACCTGGGCCTTTCGGCGCCGACCGTCGTGGTCGCCGACGCGCGCCGCGCCTACGCGCTGGCCGCCGCGAATTTCCACGGCGCCCAGCCGCCCGTGGTGGTCGCCGTCACCGGCACCAACGGCAAGACCTCGGTCGCTAACTTCTGCCGACAGATCTTCGCCCACGCCGGGCGCCGGGCCGGAAGCATGGGCACGCTCGGCGTGCGCCTCACCGGCCCGGGCGGCTTAGACGAGCAGGTGACGCCGCCGGGCCTGACCACGCCGGATGCGGCCGACGTCGCCGAGCTGATGGCGCAGGCCGGCCAGCGCGGCGTCACCCACTTCGCCATGGAGGCGTCTTCCCATGGCATCGACCAGCGCCGGTTAGACGGCGTGCGCCTGACGGCGGCGGGCTTCCTGAACTTGACCCAGGACCACCTCGACTACCACGGGACCATGGGGGTCTACCGGGCTGCGAAGCTGCGGCTGTTCGAGACCCTGCTGCCGCGCGGCGGGACGGCGGTGCTGAACGCCGACTCCGACGCCTACGACGCCTTCGCCGCCACGGCCGTGGAGAACGGCCAGACGGTGTTCAGCGTCGGCCAGGCGGGGCAGGGGATCCGGCTGACGGAGCGTAGCCTCACGCCCGCCGGACAACGGTTGAAGCTGGAGGCCGAAGGGCGGGCCTGCGACCTCGTCCTGCCGCTCGCCGGCGGGTTCCAGGCCTCGAACGCCCTGGTGGCCGCGGGCCTCTGCCTGGCGGCCGGCTTGAGCCTGGACGAGGTGCTGGCCGGCCTGGTCGTGCTGGAGGGCGCGCCGGGCCGCTTGCAGCGGGTCGGCGCAGGCCCGCGCGGCGGCGAGGCCTACGTCGACTACGCCCACACTCCTGACGGGCTGGAAACCGTGCTCGAGGCCCTGCGGCCGCACGCCCGCGGACGGCTGGTTGTCGTCTTCGGCGCGGGCGGCGACCGCGACCGCGGCAAGCGGCCCCTGATGGGCGCCATCGCCGCCAAGCTGGCCGACGTCGCCATCGTGACCGACGACAATCCCCGCTCGGAGGACCCCGCGGAGATCCGCGCCGAGGTGCTGACCGGGGCGAAGGGCGCGCAGGAGATCGGCGACCGCCGCGAAGCCATCCGCGCCGCCGCGGCGCTGCTGCAGGACGGCGACGTGCTGGTGGTGGCTGGCAAGGGCCACGAACAGGGCCAGATCGTCAGCGGCGTCACCCACCCGTTCGACGACGTCGCCGAAACCGCCCAGGCGCTGGAGCTCGCCGGTGACTGAGCCGCTCTGGACCTCGGCCGAGATCGTCGGCGCCACCGGCGGCCACGCCGCTGGCGGCGAGTTCCGCGCGACCGGCGTTTCGATCGACACCCGCACCCTGGAGCCCGGCGACCTCTTCGTGGCGCTGGCGGGCGTGCGAGACGGTCACGAGTTCGTCGCCCAGGCGATGGGGAAGGGGGCGGCCGGAGTGCTCGCCCCGCGGGATGTCGACGCGCCTGCGGTGATCGTCCCGGACACTTTGAAGGCGCTGGAGCAGCTCGGTCAGGCCGCGCGCGACCGGGCGCCCCAGGCGCGGCGCGGCGCGGTCACCGGCTCGGTCGGCAAGACCAGCGTCACCCAGGCGGTGATGGCCGGGCTGACGCTCGCGGGCCGGGCCCACTCGTCGGTGAAGTCGTACAACAACCACATAGGCGTCCCACTGACCCTGGCGCGGATGCCGCGCGGAACCGAGCGCGCGGTGTTCGAGGTGGGCATGAACCACGCCGACGAGATCCGGCCGCTCAGCCGCATGGTCCGTCCGCACGCCGCCCTGGTGACGACGGTCGGCCCGGTGCACACCGAAAACTTCCCCGACGGCGAGGGCGGCGTCGCGCGCGCCAAGGCCGAGATCTTCGAAGGGCTCGAGCCGGGCGGCGTCGCCGTGCTGAACGCCGACAACCGCTGGTTCGACCTCCTGAAGGCCCAAGCGTTGAGCGCGGGCGCCGTGGTGCGCGCCTTCGGAACCGGCGAGGGCTGCGACGCGCGGCTGATCGATTTCCAGGTCGGTGCCGGCTGCGCGATGGTTCAGGCTAGACTCGACGGGCGCGGCCTGGACTTCCCGATCCTGCAGACGGGCCAGCACTGGGGCCTCAATTCGATGGCCGTGCTGCTGATGCTGGAGGCGCTGGGCGTCGATCTGAGCGACGGCCTCTCGGCGCTGGGATCGTTCGAGCCGCTCGCCGGCCGTGGCGCGGAGAAGATGGTCCGCAAGGACGGCGGGCCCTTCACCCTGATCGACGAGAGCTACAACGCCAACCCCATCTCGATGGCCTCGGCGATCGCCACGCTGGGCGCGCGTAAGACGGCGGGGCGGCGCATTGTCGCGCTGACCGACATGCTGGAGCTCGGGGCGGACGCCGCGCAGTTCCACGCCGCTCTCGCCGAACCGCTGGAGGCAGCTGGCGTGGACCTCGTGTTCAGCGCCGGGCCGCTGATGAAATCCCTCTGGGACGCCCTTCCGCCGACTCGGAGAGGCGGGTACGCCGAGACAGCGGCGGAACTCGCGCCGCTGGTCGTCCAGGCCGTAGAGCCCGGCGACGTGGTGATGGTGAAGGGGTCGAACGGATCCAAGGCGGCCGCCGTCGCTCAGGCGCTGGCGAGCCTGGATTCCGTCGGGGAGAAGGGCTGATGTTCTTCTGGCTGTATGAACAGCTGGCCGCCGGCGGTCACGTGCCGGTGCTGAATGTGCTGAAGTACATCACCACCCGCGCCGGCCTGGCCCTGTTCACCGCCCAGCTGGTTGTCGTGCTGATGGGCTCGCGGTTCATCCGCTGGATGCGCGCCAAACAGGGCAAGGGCCAGCCGATCCGCAAAGAAGGCATCGAGCGCCACGTCATCGAGAAGGCCGGCACCCCCACCATGGGCGGGGTGATGATCCTGGCCGGGCTGATCGTCGGCGCCCTGCTGTGGGCCGACCTGCGCAATGTCTACATCTGGGCGGTGCTGCTCGTGACCACCGGCTATGGCGTGCTGGGTTTCCTGGACGACTACGCCAAGGTGACCAAGCAGACCACGGCCGGGCTGTCGGGCTTCGCGCGCCTGGCCATCGAGGCCGGGCTCGCCGTCGCCGCCATCCTGCTGATCCTCGCCTTCTCCGAGAAGCCGCCGGAGGGCGGACAGCTGCTGACATCGGTGGTGTTGCCGCTGATCAAGCAGGCGGTGTTCGACCTGGGCTGGTTCTACCTGGCGTTCGGCGCCTTCATCATCGTCGGCGCCGCCAACGCGGTGAACTTCACCGACGGCCTCGACGGCCTGGCCACGGTGCCGGTGATCATCGCCGCCGCCGCCTTCGGCTTCATCGCCTATCTGGTGGGCAACTTCGTCTTCGCCCGCTACCTGCAGCTCCAGTTCGTCCCCGGCGTCGGCGAGATCGCCATCTTCTGCAGCGCCATGATCGGCGCGGGGATGGGCTTCCTCTGGTACAACGCCCCGCCGGCGCGGATCTTCATGGGCGACACCGGATCGCTGGCGCTCGGCGGCGCGCTTGGCGCCATCGCGGTGGCCACCCGCCACGAGATCGTGCTGGGCGTCATTGGCGGGCTGTTCGTCGCCGAGACCCTCTCGGTCATCATCCAGGTCGCCTGGTTCAAGCGCACCGGCCGGCGGGTCTTCCTGATGGCGCCGATCCACCATCACTTCGAAAAGCTCGGCTGGTCGGAATCGACCGTCGTCATCCGCTTCTGGATCGTCTCGCTGATGCTGGCGATCCTGGGCCTCGCCACCCTCAAGCTTCGGTAAGGGAGGGACGCGCAAGCCATGATCCCGGTCCGCGGCTTCGAAGGCAGGACGGTCGCCGTGTTCGGCCTGGCCCGCACAGGGCTGGCGGCTGCGCGCGCGCTCGTGGCCGGCGGCGCCGAGGTCGTGCTGTGGGACGAAAAGCCGGCCGCGCGCGCGGCCGCCGCCCAGGCGGGCTTCCCCGTCGAGGACCTCGCCCAGGCCGACTGGTCGCGGTTCGCCGCCCTGATGCTGTCGCCCGGCGTGCCGCTGACGCACCCGGCGCCTCACTGGACGGTGGAGAAGGCGCGCGATGCGGGCGTCGAGATCCTCGGCGACATCGAGCTCTTCGCCCGCACGGTCAACGCCGCGCCCGAGCACAAGCGGCCGAAGATCATCGCGGTCACCGGCACCAACGGCAAGTCGACCACCACGGCCCTGATCGGCCACATCTGCGCCCAGGCGGGCCGCGACGTGCGCATCGGCGGCAACATCGGCGTCGGCGTGCTGGGCTTGGACGACATGCACGGCGGCGCCGTGTACGTGCTCGAACTTTCGTCCTACCAGCTCGACCTGACCTCGAGCCTGCACTCGGACGTCGCCATCATCCTCAACATCTCGCCCGACCACCTCGACCGGCACGGCGGGATGGAAGGCTATGTCGCCGCCAAGCGCCGCATCCTGCTCAACCAGGGCAAGGGCGACACCGCGGTGATCGGCGTCGACGATCCGTGGGGCGCGCGGATCTGCACCGAGATCACTGCCGCCAACCGCCGCACCATCGTGCCGGTCTCGGCCTCCAAGGCGATGGGCCGCGGCGTCTATGCGCTCGACGGCCTGCTCTACGACGCCACCGGCGAGCGGGCGGTGGAGGCGGCGGACCTGAAGCGCGCCCGCTCGCTGCCCGGCCGCCACAACTGGCAGAACGCCGCCGCCGCCTACGCTGCGGCCAAGGGCGTCGGGGTCGCCGCCGACGAGGCGGCCGAGCACCTGATGACCTTTCCGGGCCTCGCCCACCGCATGGAGACGGTGGGGACGATCGGCAGGGTGCGCTTCGTCAACGACTCAAAGGCGACCAACACCGACGCCGCGCGCCAAGCGATGTCGAGCTATCCCAGGTTCTACTGGATCGCCGGCGGCCAGCCGAAGACCGGTGGCATCGATGCGCTGGGAGACCTCTTCGGCAAGATCACCAAGGCCTATCTGATCGGCGAGGCGGCGCCGGTCTTCGCCGAGACGCTGAAGGGCAAGGCGCCGGTCGAGCTCTCGGGGACGATAGACGTCGCCGTCGCCCAGGCCTTCGCCGACGCACGGGCCTCTGGCGAGGACGCGATCGTGCTTCTCTCGCCGGCCTGCGCCTCGTTCGACCAGTTCGCCGACTTCGAGGCCCGCGGGGAGGCCTTCCGCGCCGCCGTCCAGCATCTCGCCGGCGAGGGCGCGGCGAAGGGGGCGGCATGATGCTTCCAGAAATGCTGAACGCCCCCTCAGTCAGCTTCGCTGACAGCTCCCCCGCTTCGCGGTGGAGCATCTTGCGGCCCAGATCCTCCACCGCGAAGCGGGGGAGGTGGATCGGCGCGCAACGCGCCGAGACGGAGGGGGCGTTCGTCCCATGACCCCTTCGACACAGGCTCACGCCTTCGCCCGCTCCGACCGCTCGGCGCTCGGGGTGTGGTGGTGGACGGTCGATCGGTGGATGCTGGGGGTGACGGCGCTCTTGATCGCCATCGGGGTGGGCCTGTCGTTCGCCTCCAGTCCGGCGGCGGCGATGCGGATGAACATCGGCGACCCGTTCCATTTCGCCGTGCGCCATTGCGTCTTCGGCGCGGGCGCCGCCGTGATCGTGCTCGCTGTCTCGATGCTGGAGGTGCGCACCCTGCGGCGCGCGGCCTTCTTCATCTGGCTGGCGGCGATCCTGATCATGATCGCGCTGCCGCTGTTCGGGCATAACGCCAAGGGCGCGACCCGCTGGCTGGAGGTCGGCGGCTTCACCTTGCAGCCGTCCGAGTTCATGAAGCCGGCGCTGGTGGTGCTGGTCGCCTGGATGTTCGCCGAAGGCCAGAAGGGACAGGGGGTGCCCGGCGTCTCCATCGCCTTCGGCCTTTATGCGGTCTCCATCGCGCTGTTGCTGATCCAGCCGGACGTCGGCCAGTCAGTGCTGATCACCGTGGCCTTCGGCGCCGCCTTCTGGATGGCGGGCGTGCCGATCTCCTGGGTGATGCTGCTGGGCGCGGCCGCCGTCGCGGGCCTCTCGTCCACCTACTTCCTGTTCCCGCACGTCGCCGCGCGAGTGCACAAGTTCCTCTCGCCCGACGGCGCCGACACCCATCAGGTCGACCGCGCCGCCGAGGCGATCCGTGCGGGCGGTCTCCTGGGCCGCGGCCCGGGCGAAGGGGTGATGAAGCGCCACGTGCCCGACCTGCACACCGACTTCATCTATTCGGTGGGGGCGGAGGAGTACGGCCTCTTGTTCTCCCTGCTGCTGATCACCCTCTTCGCGCTCCTGGTCACCCGCGGCCTCTATCGCGCCATGAAGCTGAACGACCCCTTCGAACAGGTCGCCGCCGCCGGTCTCTTCGTGCTGGTCGGACAGCAGGCCATCATCAACGTCGCGGTGAACCTGAACATGATCCCCACCAAGGGCATGACCCTGCCCTTCATCTCCTACGGCGGCTCCTCGATGCTGGCGATGGGCCTGACGTTGGGGATGGCGCTGGCGCTCACGCGGCGGCGGCCCGGCGCCTATACGCCCGGCGAGGGGCTCGCCAAAGCGGGCGCTTTCGCCTAAAGCCGCCCGCCCATGCGCAAGGTCGCCGTCGTCGCCGCCGGAGGAACCGGCGGCCATCTGTTTCCCGCCCAGGCCCTGGCCGAGGCCCTGATCGGCCGCGGCTGGACGATCGTGCTCGCCTCCGACGAGCGGGTCGCGGGCCTGGCCCAGGATTTCCCGGCCGAGCGCCGCATCGGCCTCTCGGCGGCGACCTATAAGCCGGGTGATCCCCTCGGCATGGCCCGCGCCGGCCTCGCTGTCCTGCACGGCGCCATCCAGGCGCGCGCCGCCTACCGCCAGTTCGGCCCGCGCGTGGTGGTGGGCTTTGGCGGCTATCCCTCGGCGCCGGCGCTGGTCGGCGCCATCCTCGACGGCCGCCCGACCGTGATCCACGAGCAGAACGCGGTGATGGGGCGCGCCAACCGCATGCTCGCGCCGCATGTGAAGACCGTCGCCTGCGCCTTCCCGACGCTGCAGAAGGCCCCGCCAAAGGTCGCCGCCCGCGCCGTCGTCGTCGGCAATCCGGTGCGGCCGCCGATCCAGGCGCTGGCGGCCGAGCCCTATGTCTCGCCCGAGCCCGACGGCCCGATCCGCCTGCTGGTGACCGGCGGCAGCCAGGGCGCGCGGCTGCTCTCGGAGATGGTGCCCGAAGCGGTGAAGCAGTTGCCAGAGGCGCTTCGCCGCCGGCTGGTGGTCGCCCAGCAGACCCGGCCGGAGTCGATGGACGTGGCGCGCCGCGCCTACCACGAGGCCAACGTCGAGGCCGAGACCGCGCCCTTCTTCCGCGACATGGCGTCCAGGCTGAAGGCGGCGCATCTGGTGATCGGCCGTTCGGGCGCGGGCACGGTCTGCGAGTTCGCCATCGCCGGGCGGCCCTCGATCCTGGTGCCGCTGGCGATCGCCATCGACGACGACCAGGGCCAGAACGCCAAGCTGCTGGCCGACGCCGGCGGCGCCGAGATCGCCCGCGAGCACCAGCTCAGCGTCGACACCTTGGCGAGCGCGCTGGAGAAGCTGCTTGGCAATCCCGCCCGCCTCGCCCGCATGGCCGCCGCCGCCCGCTCCGTCGCCATCCCCGACGCCGCCGAACGCCTGGCCGACGTCGTCGAGCAGACGGCTGGCTGAGCAAGCGCAGGGAGAGCATCTCGCCGCAGCGGGCGCCGGTTCCACGACGCGGCCGCAGATGCTAGCACCGGACCCATGAACCGACGCCCCGTGCCCTTCGACATCGGCCCCGTCCACTTCATCGGCATCGGCGGGATCGGCATGAGCGGCATCGCCGAGATCATGCTGCGGATCGGCTACCAGGTGCAGGGCTCCGACGCCAAGGCCAGCGCCAACACCGAGCGGCTCGAGAAGCTGGGGGCCCAGGTTTTCATCGGCCATGAGGCGGCCCATGTGGAGGGCGCCTACGCCGTCGTCTATTCCACGGCCGTCAAGCCAGACAATCCGGAGATGGCCGCCGCGCGCGAGCGGCGCCTGCCCCTGGTGCGCCGCGCCGAGATGCTCGCGGAACTGATGCGGCTGCAGTTCTCCGTGGCCGTCGGCGGCACCCACGGCAAGACCACCACCACCTCGATGATCGCCTGCCTGCTGGACGCCGGCGACCTCGACCCGACGGTGGTCAACGGCGGCATCATCAACGCCTACGGCACCAACGCCAAGGTGGGCTCGGGCGACTGGATCGTCGTCGAGGCCGACGAGAGCGACGGCACCTTCCTGAAGCTGCGTTCGACCGTGGCGGTGGTCACCAACATCGATCCCGAGCACCTCGACCACTACGGGGACTTCGAGGCGGTGAAGCGGGCGTTCCGCGACTTCGTCGAGAACATCCCCTTCTACGGCTTCGCGGCGGTCTGCACCGATCACCCGGAGGTCCAGGCCATGGCTTCGCGGGTGGAGAACCGCCGGCTGATCGCCTATGGCGTCAATCCCCAGGCCGAGGTTCGCGCCGAAAAGATCGAGATGGGGCCGGACGGCGCCCGCTTCGACGTGGTCGTCGCGCCCCTGGAGGGCGAGGCCGTTCGGTACGACGGTCTGCACCTGCCGATGGCCGGCCACCACAACGTCATGAATGCGCTGGCGGCCATCGCCGTCGCGCGCGAGCTGGGCGTGCCGGAGGCGAAGCTTCGCAAGGGCCTCACAGGCTTTGGCGGGGTCAAGCGGCGCTTCACCACCACCGGGGTGGCGAACGGCGTGCGGGTGATCGACGACTACGGCCACCACCCCGTGGAAATCGCCTCGGTGCTTAAGGCCGCCCGGGCGGTCACCGAGGGCAAGGTCGTGGCCGTGGTTCAGCCGCACCGCTACTCCCGCCTGCGCGATCTGTTCGACGAGTTCTGCCACTGCTTCAATGACGCCGACACCGTGATCGTGGCCGACGTCTACGCCGCGGGCGAGGCGCCGATCGAGGGCTTCGACCGGCAGGCCCTCGTTGAGGGTCTGCGCCGCTACGGCCATCGCCGCGTGATCTCGCTCGACGCCCCTGGCGAGCTGGCCGGCGTCGTCAGCCAGGAGGCCAAGTCCGGCGACGTGGTCGTCCTGCTGGGCGCGGGCGACATCACCAACTGGAGCTATGCGCTGCCGGGCGAGCTGGAATCCCTGGCCCAGGCGGCGCAATGAGCTGGCGCGAGGCCCTGCCGGCCGTGCGTGGCCGGCTGCTGCGCGACGAGCCGCTCGGGCCTTTCACCTGGTTCCGCGTTGGCGGGCCGGCCGACGTCGTCTTCCTGCCCCAGGACGAGGCGGACCTCGCGCAATTCCTGACGGCGCTCGACCCGGCTGTGCCGGTCACGACCCTCGGCGTCGGCTCCAACACCCTGGTCCGCGACGGCGGCGTGGAGGGCGTGGTGGTGCGGTTGGGCAAGGCCTTCGCCACCGTCGAGCCGCGCGGCGGGACCCGCATCTATGCCGGCGCAGCCGCACTCGACGCCACCTTGGCGCGCGAGGCCGCGCGGGCGGGGATCGCCGGCCTGGAATTCTACCGCGGCGTGCCGGGCTCGGTCGGCGGCGCGCTGACAATGAACGCCGGCTGCTACGGGACCGAGACCAAGGACGTGCTGGTGGAGGCCTATGCCCTGACCCGCGCGGGCGAGGCGATTACACTTTCCAACGCCGAGCTGGGCTACAGCTATCGCAAGTCGGCCAGAGCCGCCGCCGAGCCGCTGATCTTCACCGGCGGCCTCTTCGAAGGAACCGCCGACGACCCGGCCGCGATCGAGGCCCGCATGGCGCAGATCACCGAGCGCCGCGAGGCCAGCCAGCCGATCCGCGAGAAGACCGGCGGTTCGACCTTCAAGAACCCGCCGGGCGACTCCTCCTGGCGGCTGGTGGATGCGGCCGGCTGGCGCGCCAAGCCGTTCGGCGGGGCCCAGTTCTCCGAACAGCACGCCAACTTCCTGATCAACACCGGCGAGGCCACCGCCGCCGACCTGGAGGGCCTGGGCGAGGCGGTCCGCGCGGACGTGAAGGCCAAGTTCGGTGTCGAGCTGGAGTGGGAGATCAAGCGCATCGGGCGGGCCTGACCTCCGGCCGCTGGGACGGACGCGAGCGCAAGCTGCGCATTGCGCGAGGTCAAGGCGGCGCCGGCGTTTTGACCTATGGGATATCGGGATTCTCGCTCATCCTTCCCGCAACCTGGTCTGACCGCCATGCCCGACGGCTCCGCGTCCGCGCACCTCTACCGTCCGAAGATCGTCACCGTCCTGACGGAGGGCTACGGCGCGCCTGCGCTCAGGCGTGACGCGCTGGCGGGGCTCACCGTCGCCATCGTCGCGCTGCCGCTCTCCATGGCCATCGCCGTGGCCTCCGGCGTTTCGCCGGATCGCGGCCTCTACACCGCCATCGTCGGCGGCTTCGTCGTCTCGGCGCTGGGCGGCAGCCGCTTCCAGATCGGCGGACCGGCCGGCGCCTTCATCGTGTTGGTCTCGGCCACGGTCGCCCACGTGGGCGTCGAGGGCCTGATCCTGACGGTCATGTTGTCCGGCCTGATGCTGGCGCTGGTCGGCGCGCTGCGGCTGGGCTCGCTGATCCGCCACATCCCCCACGCCGTGACCGTCGGCTTCACCTGCGCCATCGCCGTGACCATCCTGGCGAGCCAGCTCAAGGACCTGGGCGGGCTGACGCTCGCCGGCGCCGAGCCGGGGCCGCTGCTGCCGAAGCTCGCGGCGCTCGGGCGGGCCTTTTCGACCCTCAATCCGTCCGCTTTGGCCATTGGCGCAGGGGTGGCCGCCGCGATCTTCGCCTTACGCGCCTGGAGGCCCGCCGCGCCCGGCATGCTGATCGCCGTCGCCGGCGCGTCGATTGTCGCGGCGCTGGGCCATCTGGACGTCGTCACCATCGGCGGCCGCTTCGGCGGGATCCCGCACAGCCTGCCCGCTCCCCGGCTTCCGGACTTCAGTTTCGACCTGCTGCGGCAGGTCTTTCCCGCCGCGCTCTCCTTCACCCTGCTGGGCGGAGTCGAGAGCCTGCTCTCGGCCAAGGTCGCCGACAGCATGACCGGCCGCGTCCATCGCTCGAACATGGAGCTGGTGGCCCAGGGCCTTGCGAACGTGGCCTCGGCCCTGTTCGGGGGCTTGAGCGTCACCGGGACGATCGCCCGGACCGCCACCAACATCCGCGCCGGCGCGGCCAGCCCCGTCTCCGGCATGCTGCATTCTGCCTTCCTGCTGCTGTTCATGATCGTCGCCGCCCCGCTGGCGAGCTTCGTGCCGCTCTCGGCGCTGGCCGGCGTGCTGGTGGTGGTGTCCTGGAACATGGCCGAAAAAGCGGAATTCGCGCGGCTGCTGCGCAATTGGCGCACCGCCGCCGTGCTGATGGCGACCTTCGGGCTCACGGTGCTGCACGACCTCACGGCCGGCATCGTCGCCGGCTGCGCGCTCGCCGCTGTCTTCGCCCTTTTGCATCGCCCTGTGCCCGAGGAAGGCGGCTGACCGCGGCTTGACTGTCCAGGCGCCCGGCGCCACGCCACCCTTCATGAGACGTCTCGCCCCGTTCTTGCTCGCCGCCGTGATGACGTCCACCGCCGCCGCCCAAGACCTCGCCGCCGACGCCGCGGCCGTGCGCGACAGGGCGATGGCCGACCGCACCGCCTGGGATATCGCCGAGAGCCTGACCAGCGAGGTGGGCGCGCGGCCGGTGGGGACGAGCGCGATGACGCGCGCCCGCGACTGGGCGAGCGCCAAGCTGACGGCGCTGGGTTTCGAGAACGTCCGCGTCGAGCCTTTCACCACCAAGGCCTGGATCCGCGGCGACGAGCGCGCCGAGATCGTCGGCCCCTGGCCACAGAGGCTGGCCATCCTCGGCCTGGGCGGATCCGCGCCCACGCCCAAGGGCGGGCTTTCCGCCGAGATCGTCGTCTTCCGCACCTATCAGGCCATGCTCGACCAGCCTCCCGGCGCCTTGAAGGGCAAGATCGCCGTGGTCACTCAGGCCATGCCGCGCACCCAGGACGCCTCCGGCTATGGCGCGACCAATGCGCAGCGCTTCCAGGGGCCGACCGAAGCCGCTCGCCGCGGGGCGGCCGGCTACCTCGTCCGTTCGCTCTCGACCGACGACACGCGGCTGCCGCACACGGGCATGGGCGGCTGGCCGGGCATACCGGCGGCGGCGCTCTCCACCCCCGACGCCGAGTTGCTGGAGCGGCTTGCCGCTCGCGGCCAACCGGTCATCGTGCGGCTCGAGATGAACTCGCGCGTGATCCCGCAGGCGCCGGCCTGGAACGTCTCCGGCGAGATCCGCGGGTCGGAGCGGCCGGACGAGGTGATCGTGGTGGGTGGCCATCTGGATTCCTGGGATCCGGGGACCGGGGCGATCGACGATGCGGCGGGGATCGCCATCACCACCGCGGCGGCGAAGCTCGCCGGGGCGGATCGGCCGAAGCGGACCATCCGCGTCGTCATGTGGGGCTCGGAGGAGCAGGGCGGCGCCAGCGAAGCCTACGCCAAGGCCCACGCCGAGGAGATCGGCCGCATGGTGGTGGTGGGCGAGAGCGACTTGGGCTCGGGCCGGATCTGGCGCGCCAGCTTGCCGGCTGGCGGCCTCGACCATCCGGCGATGCGAGCCTTCGCCGCCGCGGTGACGCCGCTGGGCGTGATGATCGCGCGCACGCCGCCGCAGCACCCCGGCTCGGACCTGCAGGCGACGGCCGCCGCCGGCGCGCCCTTCATCCAGTTCGGCCAGGACGCCAGCCGCTACTTCGACCTGCACCATTCCGCAGATGACACGCTGGACAAGATCGACCCCGAGGATCTCGCCCAATGCGCCGCCGTCTGGGCGAGCTTCCTGCGCGTCGTGGCGAACAGCGAGGTGGATTTCCGGGCGTTGGGGAAGGCGGGCGCGCCCTAAACGCCCCCTCAGTCGGCTTCGCCGACAGCTCTCCCGGAAGCGGTGGAGCATCTTGGGCGTTCGATCCTCCACCGCGCAGCGGGGGAGGCGGATCCCGCCACAGGCGGGAGACGGAGGGGGCGTTCCGCGTCAGTGACCTTCAGCGCCCTTGACCGCCGCCCACGCCTGAGCGACGCCGGGGTAAATCTACCCTACTGAGAGTCGCCCATGGCCGCACCCCTCGCCGGACATCACGTCGCCGTCCTCCTGGGCGGGATCTCCTCGGAGCGGGAGGTGAGCCTGGTCTCCGGCGCGGCCTGCGCCGACGCCCTGGAGCGGCTGGGGGCCAGGGTCAGCCGCGTGGACGCCGGCCGCGACCTCGCCGCGGTGCTGACGAAGCTCAAGCCGGACGTCTGCTTCAACGCCCTGCATGGGGCCTGGGGCGAGGACGGCTGCGTCCAGGGCGTGCTGGAGACCTTGGGCGTGCCCTACACCCACTGCGGCGTGCTGGCCTCGGCGCTGGCGATGGACAAGGCCAAGGCCAAGGCGGTGCTCGCGGCGGCAGGCGTCGTCGTGCCGGGCGGCGGCCTCTACAACCGCTTCGAGGTGGCCCGCGCCCACGTGCTTCCGCCGCCCTATGTGGTCAAGCCGAACGCCGAGGGCTCGTCGGTCGGCGTCTTCCTGGTGTTCGAAGGCGCCAACAGCCCGCCGCAGGAGGTGGTCGCGCCCACCTGGACGTTCGGCGAGGAGGTGATGGTCGAGCCCTACATCCCCGGCCGCGAGCTCGCCGCCGGCGTGATGGACGGCAAGGGCATGACGGTCACCGAAATCATTCCGCGCACGGGATTTTATGATTACGAGGCCAAGTACGGAGAGGGCGGCTCGGTGCACGTCTGCCCGGCCGATATTCCCGCACATGTCATTGAAAGATCTTTGAAACTGGCGGAGATGGCGCACGCCGCCCTGGGTTGCCGCGGCGTTACCAGGTCCGACCTCCGTTATGACGACATTAACGACGTGCTCGTACTTCTGGAGGTCAACACCCAGCCCGGCATGACCCCCACTTCGCTCATCCCCGAGCAGGCGGCGAAGCAGGGCGTGGGATTCGACGATTTGGTGCTGTGGATTACGGAGGACGCTTATGCCCGCGGCGGTGCGGGGGGAAGCGCGCGTTCAGGCGAACCCCCGGGCGAAAGCAGCGGCCAGTCCCCGAGGTAAGCGTTCGGCTTCACCGAGGCCGGCGGCGCCTCGCGGACCCGGCGGCGCGCCAGGCTTCAATCTCTCGCCCAAGGCCATCTTGGCCGCGGCGGCGGGCGTGCTCGTGCTCGCGCTGGGTGCGACGCTCGCCACCGGACATCGCGGCGAGCGCCTGGTGCAGGGCGCGCAGCACGCCCTTGACGCGCGGCTGGCCCACGCCGGCTTCCGGCTGAAGACGATCCACGTCCTGGGCGCCTCGCCCATGGCGACCGCGGACATCGTCAAGGCCGCAGGGGTCTACGCCGACCAGCCGCTGGTGGGGCTCGACCTGGAAGCCGTGCGGCGCAGCGTTGAGGGCGTGGGCTGGGTCAGCGAGGTGCGCGTCGTGCGCCTGCTGCCCGACACCATCGTGCTCTCGGTGAAGGAACGGCGGCGCCTGGCCGTCTGGCAGCGCGCCGGCAGGACCGTCGTCATCGACGACGCCGGCCAGGCCATCGCCGAGGCTGATCCGGGCCGCTTCCCGAACCTGCCGCTGGTCGTGGGCGAGGGCGCGGCGGCCGCGGCGCCCGGCATTCTGCCGCTGATCGCCCAGCGGCCGAAGCTGATGCAGCGAACCGACGCCCTGGTGCGTGTCGACAACCGGCGCTGGGATGTGCGGCTGAAGGACGGTTCCCTCATCCAGCTTCCGTCGACCGGCGAGGAACAGGCGCTGATGCAGCTCGAGCAGCTCGACGGCCGCTCGCACATCCTCGACCTCGGCTTCGACCGCATCGACCTCCGCAATCCCGAGCTCGTGGCCGTCAGGCCACGTCCAGCAGACTTCGCCATCCGCCCCGAAGCGGCCGGCGCCTGAGGCAAGAAAGCCCGCAGAAGACCATGCTCAAGACGGCTCCCCGCACCGAAGAGAAGAAGGATGGACTGAAGGCTGCGCTGGTCCGAACGCCGGTCGTGGCCGCCGTCGACCTGGGCGCCTCCAAGGTCACCTGCTTCATCATGAAGCCGGAGGGCGTACGGCGCGGCGACCGCACGCTCACCACGGCGGGCGTGGGCTATGTCCAGTCGCGCGGGGTCCGCGGAGGGGCGATCGTCAACCTCGACGAGGCGTCCGAAGCGATCGCCCAGGCGGTGGAGCGGGCCGAGCACAACGCCGGCGTCAACGTCCAGGGCGTGACCGTGGCGACCGCGGGCGGTCAGCTCAGCTCGGCGCGGGTGGCCGGGCGAGTCTCGTTGGGCGCGCGGCCGATCGGGGACAGCGACCTGGTGCGCTGCATCCAGCACGCGCTCGCCCAGATCAAGCTGCCGGGTCGCCGGGCCGCCCACATCCTGCCGATCGCCTGGTCCGTGGACGGGCAGGGCGGCGTGCGCGATCCGCGCGCCATGTTCGGCCGCACGCTCGGCGTGGAGCTGCTCGTGGTCTCGCTCGCCGAGACCGTCTACCAGACGCTGGGCGCCTGCATCGAGCGCGCGCACCTGCAGTTCGAAGGCGTCGTCGCCGCCCCCTTCGTCGCCGCGCTGGCGGCGCTCGAGGAAGACGAGATGGACCTGGGCGCCATCTGCATCGACATGGGCGGCGGCTCGACCTCGGCGGCGGTGTTCAACGCCGGCTCGCTGGTGCACGTCGAGACCGTGCCGGTCGGCGGCCAGCATGTGACCCAAGACATCGCCCGCGGGCTCTCCACCTCCATCGTCGGCGCCGAGCGGATCAAGACCCTGCACGGATCGGCCATCGCCTCGGCCAACGAGGACCGCGAGATCATCGAGGCCCCGCCGCGCGGCGACGACCCAGGCGCCGGCCCGGTCCAGGCGCCGCGCAGCCTGCTCAAGGGCATCATCGCGCCGCGGGTCGAGGAGACGCTGGAGCTGCTGCGCGACCGCCTCAAGGCCTCCGGCGCGCCGCTGGAGCCGGGCGCCGGCCTGGTGCTGACCGGCGGCGCGAGTCAACTGGCCGGTGTGCGCGAAGTGGCGGTGCGGGTGTTCGACCGCCCGGTGCGCCTGGGCCGCCCGCGCCGGGTGCCGCATCTCGCCGACGCCGCTTCCGGCCCGGCCTTTACCGCCGCCGCCGGCGTCCTGCACCGCGCCGCCTTCGGGCCGCGCGAGGCGGTTTCGTCGAAGGCGCTGGCCTCGGCCAAGCTCCGCCGCGAGCCGCTCGATCCCCACGCCAACCCGGTCGCCAAGGCCGCCGCCTGGCTGCGCGAGAACCTTTAGGCCTCGGCGCGGCTAGCCCCTGGGCGTCGTCGGCGCGACAGGCGCCGGCGGGGCCCGCGGCGCGACAGGCGCCGGCCGCGGCGCCGGGGCTTCCGGCATGACCACGGCCGGGCCGCCCGGGGCGCAGGGCTCCCAGATCCAGGCGTATCCCGGCTCGTCCCAGATCCAGCGGCCGCAGGCGTAGGGCGGGGGCGGCGGTTCTTCGTAATAGACCGGAGCCGGATAGTAGGCCGGGTAAGGGCGAGCCCAGAGAGCGCCTAGACCGAGGCCCAAGCCGAGGCCGAGGTAGGGCCAGGCGCCGCCATAGTAGTGGCCCCCATAATATCCGCCGCGATAGCCGCTCCCGCGGTAGCCGCCGCCCCAGTGTCCGCCGTAGCCGCTCCAATGGCCGCCGCCGCGATAGCCGCCCCCGCCGTGACCATGCCCGCCATAACGAGCGGCCGCGGCCTCGGTCGGCGTCAAAAGCAGGACGATCAAGGCGGTCAGGGCGATGAGGCTGGTCTTCATCGTCGCCTCCCTGGCGACGCGCCCCCTTTGACGTCGTCCAGCCATTGAGAGGACGGATCCGCAGCGGCTGCAATCAGCTCGAATCCGGAGTTCCAAGCCGGTCTGAGACGCAGCGCCGCAGCCTCCGCGCCGTCCGGCGGAAGACCCGCGAGTCGTTGTGGAGGAAGCTAATTTTTGCCGGCCTTCGCCGTCGACCGCCGTCCGACTCACGCTATGCGCTTAACCACGGATTAAGGATGTCAGTCGCCTAGTAAACCCATCCTTAAGCATGAGCGTCTGGGGTCGGGCCGGGCGTTCTGGGGTTTGGGCATTGTCGGAAGGACGCAGGGGTCCATGGCCATTTCACTTTCAGCGCCGCGCGCGACCGAGTTGAAGCCGCGCATCGTCGTTTTTGGCGTCGGCGGCGCCGGCGGCAACGCCGTCAACAACATGATCGAGGCGGGCCTGGAAGGCGTCGAGTTCGTCGTCGCCAACACCGACGCCCAGCAGTTGCAGTTCGCCAAGACCGAGCGGCGCATCCAGTTGGGCGTGCAGGTGACGCAAGGCCTCGGCGCCGGCGCGCACCCTGAAGTGGGCATGAGCGCCGCCGAGGAATCGATTCCCGAGATCGGCGAGCACCTCGACGGGGCGCACATGGTGTTCATCACCGCCGGCATGGGCGGCGGCACCGGCACCGGCGCGGCGCCGATCATCGCCAAGTGTGCGCGCGAGCGCGGCATCCTGACGGTCGGCGTGGTGACCAAGCCCTTCCATTTCGAGGGTCGCCATCGGATGCGCTTGGCCGACGCCGGGATCAACGAGCTGCAGCGCTACGTCGACACCCTGATCATCATCCCGAATCAGAACCTGTTCCGCGTCGCCAACGAGCGGACGACCTTCGCTGAGGCTTTCGGCATGGCCGACCAGGTCCTGCATTCCGGCGTGCGCTCGATCACCGACCTCATGGTGCTGCCCGGCCTGATCAACCTCGACTTCGCCGACGTCCGCACGGTCATGACCGAGATGGGCAAGGCGATGATGGGCACCGGGGAGGCGACCGGCGACGACCGCGCCCTGATGGCCGCCCAGAACGCCATCCAGAACCCCCTGCTCGACGAGGTTTCGCTGAAGGGCGCCAAGGCGGTGCTGGTGAACGTCACCGGCGGCCTGGACATGACCCTGCTGGAAGTCGACGAGGCGGCCAACGCGATCGCCGAACAGGTCGACGCGGAAGCCAACATCATCTTCGGCGCGGCCTTCGACCCGAGCCTGGAAGGCATGGTCCGGGTTTCGGTGGTGGCCACGGGCATGGACGGCGCTTCGATCGCGGCCATCGAGCCGCAGATCGAACGGCGGCCGAACACCACGGCCCAGCCGCTGCGCGCCGAGACCACGAGGGCGGCGCTCGAAGCCGCTCCGGCTCCGCAGCCCGCGCCGGTCGCAGCCTACGAGACGCCGGCTCCCGTGGCGACGCCCGAGCCGGCGGCGGCGCATATCGAGCAGGAGCAGCCCGACCTCTATGCGGCGCCTCTCATTGCGGCGGCTCCGCCGGCGACGACGGTGGGCCGCATCGTCGATCCGGCGGTCGCGGAGCCGGATGAGGAGGACGAGCCTCTGTTCGCGGATCCGGCCTACGAGACGCGCCGGCCGCGCGGCGGCTTCCTGAGCCTGTTCGGCGGACGCCCGCGCTACGAGGCCCCTCCCGCCGCTCACACGCCCGCGCCGCGCGCGCCCGTGAGCCGTGGAGGCGTCCTGCCTGCGGAAGCGCCGTTCCCGGAACCGCAAGCGGAGGCCGGAGAGGACCTGGAGATCCCTTCGTTCCTGCGCCGCCTGGCGAACTAGGCCGACCGCTAAGGGTCGGCGCTGCAATAAAGGTTGCGATAGCAACAAAGGCGAATGCCGGACGCCGGGCGTTCGCCTTATCTTTTGCGGGCCAAGGGAGGGACGGCCCGATGAACACCCGCCATATCGCGGTGAGCGCCATCGACGGCGGATGGTCGCTGCATTGCGTTCCAGGGCCCGAACCGATCCTCTTCCTGTCGGGCGCCCGCGCCGAGGCCCAGGCTCGCGCCTTGGCCTGCCGATTGAGCGAAGCGGGCGAGGAGATCCGCCTCACCGTAGAGGACCGGTCTCGCGCCCTGGTGGGCAGCTTGCTCTATAGCCCCGGCGCGACGGCCTGATCTTCCGCACCCTCCGCCCGGCGGGTGGTGAACGGCGCCTTAACTGTCCCGAAGCGAAACATAGCGAAACAGCAAGTGTTTTGCTGCGGCGCGGCAAACGTCCTATCGAGCAGATGGGACGCTCTGCAGGCCAGACGGCCGGCGGTTAAGTCATATTGGAAGGTGGCAGGTGGCCGCAGACGGTTTTCAGTACGTCGCGTTTCAGCACACCTTGCGCTCGCCGGCGTTGTTCGCCGGCGTCGGCGTGCACACGGGCGCCTATACTCGGGTGGTGGTGAGGCCGGCGCCCGCCGACCACGGAATCGCGTTCATCCGCACGGACGTCGCCGACCGCGACAATCGCATCGCCGCCTCGGGCGAGGCGGTTTGCAAGACTCAGCTCGGCACGGTGATCGGCAACGCCGATGGCGTCACCGTTTCGACGATCGAACACCTGATGGCCGCCCTGGTCATGCTGGGCGTCGACAACGCCTTGGTCGAACTGGACGGGCCGGAGATGCCGATCATGGATGGCTCCGCCGAGCCGTTCGTCCGGCTGCTCGATCGCGCGGGCCTGCGCCCGCAGGCGGCGGCGCGCCGGTTCATCGATATCCTCCGGCCGGTGGAGGTGACCGATGGCGACAAGCGCGCTGCGCTCAAGCCGGCCTCGGGCTTCGAAGTGGCCTTCGAGATCCGTTTTCCGACGTCGGTGATCGGGCGCCAGTCCGTCGACCTGGCGATGGACGAGCACACCTTCCGCCACGAGATCGCCGACTGCCGCACCTTCGGCTTCCTGCACGAGGTCGAAGCGCTGCGGGCGATGGGACTGGCGCGCGGCGGCAGCTTGGAGAACGCGGTCGTCATCGAAGGCGACCGGGTGTTGAACCCCGAGGGGCTGCGCCGGTCCGACGAGTTCGTCCGGCACAAGGCGCTGGACGCCATTGGCGACCTCTATGTCCTGGGCGCGCCGCTGATCGGCCGCTACGAGGGCGTGCTCGCCGGGCACGGGCTGAACAATCAGCTGGTGCGCGCGCTGCTCGCCCAGCCGCAGGCCTGGCGGATCCGCACCTTCGCCGAGGAGATCGCCGAGGCGGTCTGATCCTGGCCTGTCGGCTTGATCAGTCGACCTCCTTGAAGCCGTAGTCCGGCACGCCCTGTTCATTGCCGTAGTATTTGAACGGCAGGAACTTGCCGGACATGGTGATCCTCACGCGATCCCCCTTGGGATTGGGTTCGCGCTCGAAGTCGAACTCGAAGTCGATCGCCGACATGATCCCGTCCCCGAACTCCTCCTCGATCAGCGCCTTCCAGGCGGGCCCGTTGATCATCACCAGCTCGTAGAAGCGGTAGATGAGCGGATCGGTCGGCGGCATCGGGGTTCCCTGGCCGCGGTGCGGAACTTCGTTGAGCATGGCCGCCTCGGTCTCGCTCAGGCCGAACAGATCCGCGGCGCGCGCCGCCAGCGGCTTCACCAGCTTCATCTGGCCTAGCAGCGCGCCCACCACCAGCACCGGCGACATGCCGCCGATCCGCTCGCAGATGTAGCCCCAGGTCCAGCCTCGCTCGCGCTTGATGTCGAGGATCTTCTCGGTGAGGTCGGCGCGCTTCATCTGGGGTCCCCTGAGTGGTGTGGTCTCCGTCACAAGCAGGGTTGCGCCGAACTGGAAAAGCGCGGGGAGGGCGGCGCCTGGCCGGGCCGCGATCGGCGCCCCTCGCTCAGGCGCCGGACGTCAGCCGCGCCCAGGCTTGCGGCGCCCGGCCTATGGTCAGGCGCGGGCGCACCGCCCTGATCATCTCGATGCGACGGCGTCCTCGGGCATCTCGATGTCGATCGCCAGGGTCGAGACGTGGGCGCCGCGCTCGAGCTTGACGACCACCTTGTCGCGATCGATCGGCACATGCCTGGCGATCACCGCCAGGATCTCCTGTTGCAGCACCGCGGCGAGATCGGCGCCGTCGGCCGCGGCGCGCTCGTGCGCCAACAGGATCTGCAGCCGCTCGCGCGCCGCCGAGCCTGAGCGGCTGCGGTTGAAGAGTCCGAACAGGTTCATGCGGCGGTCCTGCGGCCGAACAGGCGGCTGAGCAGGCCGCGCTTGGGCAGCACCTCCGACATCGGCGGACTTTCGCCCATCAGCCGGCGGGCGGCGGCGTCATAGGCCCGCGCCACCGCCGACTGCGGATTGTGCAGCGTCACCGGGCAGCCCACGTTCGACGCCGACAGGACATCGCGGCTTTCGGCCACGACCGCCAGCAGCGGGATGGCCAGGATCTCCAGCACATCCTCCACCTTCATCATCTCGCCCCGGTCCGCACGGGCGACGTCGTAGCGGGTGAGCAGCAGATGCTTCTCCATGACCTCGCCTTCCTCGGCGCGGCGGGTCTTGGAATCCAACATGCCGATGATGCGGTCGGAGTCGCGCACGGAGGAGACCTCCGGATTGGTCACGACCACGGCCAGGTCGGCGTGCCTCATCGCCAGGGTCGCACCCCGCTCGATGCCCGCCGGGCTGTCGCAGACCACCCAGTCGAACCGCTCGCGAAGCTCGCCGATCACCTGCTCGACTCCTTCCGGCGTGAGCGCGTCCTTGTCGCGCGTCTGCGAGGCCGGCAGCAGGTGCAGGGTCTCGAGACGCTTGTCGCGGATCAGCGCCTGCGGCAGGCGGGCGTCGCCCTGCACGACGTTGACCAGGTCGAAGACCACGCGCCGCTCGGCGCCCAGCACCAGGTCGAGGTTGCGCAGGCCCACGTCGAAGTCGACCAGCACCACGTTCTGGCCTGTCTGGGCCAGCGCCGCGCCGAGGGCGGCGGCGGAGGTGGTCTTGCCGACGCCTCCCTTGCCGGACGTGACGACCATCACCTTGGACATGAGCTCATCTCTCCTGAACGCTTACGTGCGGTCGAGGCGCGACAGGCGCAGCGTCCCGCGATCCAGCCAGACTTGAACGGGGCGGCCCTGCAGGCCGGGACCCCAGTGCTCGGCGGTGCGGTAGTGACGCCCGACGCCGACCATTTCCGCCTCCAGCCGCGTGCAGAAGATCCGCGCCTCCGCCTGCGCCTGCAGACCGGCGATCGCGCGGCCGCGCAGCGCGCCGTAGACGTGGATCGATCCGCCCGCGACCACCTCGGCGCCGGAGGCGATCGCGCCTACGACGGTCACGTCGCCTGTTTCGAACACGAGCGTCTGACCCGAGCGCACCGGCCCCTCCACCAGCCGCGCGAGGGACTGGGGGCGAGGGGGAGGCGCGGGAGCCGCGGCCGGCGCGAGGTTGCGCCCCGGAAGCGGCTCGGCCATCCGCTCCCAGACCGTGCCGGCGACCAGGGCGGGGGTGGTGCGCTCGACGCCGACGATCCGCAGCCCGCGCGCCTCCAGCCCCTCGAGCAAGATCAGCGTCAGTTCCCGCCCCTCGTCGCCCGCGCGCGAGAGATCGACGATGACCGGGCGCGCCTCGAGGGCGCCGGCGGAGGCGAGATGGGCGTCCAACTCGGCGATCCAGGCGGCCAGAGGCGGCTCGGGCGTGAGCACCAGCGCCATAAGGCTGCGCCCGCGCACCTGAATCCCACGCGGCGAGGTCAGCGCCTGCAGCCTCATCTCTTCTCCTCGTGTGGGCGGGCCCGTCTGCATGGCAGACCGCCCGAACGGGGCGGCGCTTCTCGCCGCGATTCGCCATTCGCCAGCCCCTTCTGTGTCCGGATCAAGCGGGGCCAATTCAGGGCGCGAGTGTGTCCGTCCACAGGGGCCTGGCCTCACCGGCTCGCTTGCACCGGGGACAAAGGCCGCGCCATTGCGTTCCGTTTGCGCCGTGGCGGGCGTGGTGTAGAAGCACTGGCGTGCGGCGCGGGGGCGCGCGTTGAATCTCTTTGAGGTGAAGGTGTCCTTGCTTCGGAATTCCTGGTCCCGCCCGACCCTCGTCGCAATCGTCTGCGTGGTGGCCGCGACCGGATGCGCCGGGAACGGCAAGAAGAAGTCGCGGCTCGCCTATGAGGAGCGGCCGGTGGAGCTGCTCTATTCGGCCGGCGCCGATCGTCTGGACCGGCGCCGCTGGAGCCAGGCCGTCGACTACTTCCAGGAAGTCGAACGCCAGCACCCTTATTCGGAATGGGCGCGCCGCTCGATCCTGATGCAGGCCTTCGCCCACTACGAGAGCAACAACTACGAGGAGGCGGTCGCCGATGCGAACCGCTTCATCCAGCTCTATCCCGGCAACCCTTCGGCCCCGTATGCCTATTATCTGAAGGCTGTCTGCTATTTCGAGCAGATCACCGATGTCGGCCGCGACCAGGGGGCGACCGGCCAGGCGCTGAATGCGCTGGAAGAGGTCGTCCAGCGCTTCCCCAACACCGAATACGCCACCGACTCGCGGCTGAAGGTGGACATGGTCAAGGACCAGCTGGCGGGCAAGGAGATGACCGTCGGCCGCTACTACCTGCGCCAGGGCGACACGCTCGCCGCCATCGGCCGCTTCCGCAGCGTCGTCGACCGGTACCAGACCACCAGCCACACGCCCGAGGCGCTCTATCGCCTGGTGGAGTCCTATCTGACGCTGGGCCTTGTCGAGGAGGCCAAGCGGAACGGCGCGGTGCTGGGCTACAACTTCCCCGGCGATCCTTGGTATTCGGCGGCCTACAAGCTGCTGACGGCCAAGGGCTTCCGACCGGCGGTGGTTCCGAGCGCGAAAGGCAAGCGCGGCGGGCTGCACATCCCCTTCACCCGCGGTAAGTCGAAGACCATTGCGCCACCGAAGGAAAGCCTGCCGACCGCCGGGAGCCCATCTGCGCCGCCGGCGAGCTAGAGCGCGTTGCGCAAGAGTGGATCCGGATTTGCGGTCACAACGCGCTCAAACTTTTGAATCTAGAGCACGATGGGATCAGGTGATTCCGCCTGATCCCATCGTGCTCGAGTGGGCCTGCGCCGCCATGGCGCTTCCGAATCCGCCTGTTTCCGGGTGATCCTCGCCCCGATGCTGATCGGTCTCTGGATCCGCGACGTCGTTCTGATCGAAGCCCTCGACCTGTCCATCGGTCCGGGGCTGACCGCGCTCACCGGTGAGACCGGGGCCGGCAAGTCGATCATCCTGGATGCGCTGGGCCTGGCCACCGGCGCGCGGGCCGACGCGGGCCTGGTGCGCAGGGGTGCGGCCCAGGCGGGCGCCTCGGCCGTCTTCGCGCCGGCCGCCGACCACCCGGTGTGGGAGCTTCTGGAGGAGAAGGGGCTGAGCTACGCGCGCGACGAGGACCTGGTCCTGCGCCGCACGCTCGGCGCCGATGGGCGCAGCCGCGCCTTCGTCAACGACCAGGCCACCGGCGTGGGCGTCCTGAAGGAGATCGGTGAACGCCTGCTGGAGGTGCACGGCCAGCACGAGACCGTGGGCCTGCTCGACGCGCGCGCCCACAGGCCGATCCTCGACGTCTTCGCGGAAGCGCAGCCGCAGGCGGCCACGGTCGCCGCCCGCTTCGCCGACTGGCGCGCCGCTCAGGATCGCGTGGACGAGCTCCGCGGCCTGGTGGAGCGCGCGGCGACCGAGATCGAAGAGCTGAGCCTGCGCTTGGCCGAGCTCGACCGGCTCGACCCGCGCGAAGGCGAGGAGACGGCGCTCGCCGAAGAGCGCGCGGTGCTGGGCGCGGCCGAGAAGTCGCTGTCCGACATCGGGGCGGCGCGGGAGGCATTCGAGGGCCTCTCCAACCGGCTCGCCCAGGCGGCGCGAACCCTGGAGCGGGCTCGTGAACGCGCCGTCGCGGCCGGCGCGCGCTCCGAGAGCGGGGCGGTGCGGCGCCTGGCCGAGGCTTCCGCCGCGGTGGACCGGGTGCTGATCGAGGCCCAGGAGGCCGAGGCGGCGGTCGATTTGGCCGCCGATGCTTTCGAGTTCCAGCCGGATCGGCTCGAGAAGACCGAGGAGCGGTTGTTCGACCTGCGCGGACTGGCGCGCAAGCTGGGCTGCAGCGTGGAGGAGCTGCCGCTGCTGCGCGTCCGCTTCGCCGAGCGGCTGCGCTCCGCGGAGTCCGCCGGCGCGGAGCTGAAATCCGCCGAAGCTGCTCTGGCCTCCGCCCGCCAGGCCTATTTCGATGCGGCTCAGGTCCTCACCGAGGCGCGACGGGCGGCGGGCGATCGGATCGCCGCGGCGGTGATGGCCGAGCTCGCCCCGCTGAAACTGGACAAGGCGCGCTTCCGGGTCGCCGTCGAGCCGCTGGGCGAGGCGCGGGCCGGGCCGGCCGGCGTCGACCGCGTCGCCTTCGAGATTTCCACCAATCCGGGCGCGCCGTTCGGCGACCTGGGGGCCATCGCCTCCGGCGGGGAGCTGGCCCGCTTCGCGCTCGCGCTGAAGGCCGCGCTCGCCGGCCGCGGCGCGGGACCCCAGCCGCTGATGATCTTCGACGAGGTGGACCAGGGCGTCGGCGGCGCGGTGGCCGACGCCGTGGGCCTTCGGCTCCGGCGGCTGGCGTCGAGCGCCCAGGTTCTGGTGGTCACCCACTCGCCCCAGGTCGCCGCCCGCGCCGACGCGCACTGGCGGATCGCCAAGGCCGGCGAGGGGGATCGCCTGCACACCGCGGTGGAGGTGCTCTCGCCCCACGACCGCGAGGAGGAGATCGCCCGCATGCTCGCCGGCGCCCAGATCACCGACGCCGCCCGCGCCGCGGCCCGGGCGCTGATCGGCGCCTGAGCGCCATTCCCCGTTCATCTTGCAACGGGCAGGATCGGCGCATGAGGCAGACGCGAAACTTAAGAGCGGCGCTGGTCGCCGCTTTCACCATGCTGGCGGGCGGAGCCGCGCTTGCGGCTTCCGCGGATTGGCGTCAGGACGCGAGCCGCGAGGATGCGGAGCGAGTGGAGCGCCTCGGCCGCGCCTGGTCGAGCGGGCTGGCGCAGGCGCGGGCGCAGGACCTCGCGGGCCTGCGCAAGCTGGGCGCCCTGGCCGATCCATCCGTCGCGCTGCGGCGTCCCCAGCCGACGCCCGGCGCCTACCAGTGCCGCACCGTGAAGCTCGGCGGGCGGGGAGAGTTGAAAAGCGGCCTCACGGTCTACGGCTGGTTCCGGTGCCGCGTGGAGCTCACCCCCGGCGGTGACCTGACGCTCACCAAGGTCACCGGCTCGCAGCGCCCGATGGGCCATCTCTATCCGGACGGCGCGCGCCGGCTGGTCTACCTGGGCGCCGTCGCCTGGGCCGACGAGGCCCGCGCGGTCTACGGTCGCGACCCTGAACGCGACCAGATCGGCGTGGTCGAGCGTATCGGCGAGAACCGCTGGCGCCTGGCGCTCCCCTGGCCGAAGCAGGAATCGACGCTCGACCTCATCGAGCTTCGCCGCTGATCTTTCCTTTCCCGCAAGCGGGAAAGGGGGACCACCCGCCGAAGAGCGGGTGGTGGAAAGGGTGAGTCAGGGCGCGGCGCTATCCGCGGCCGATAAGCTCTTCCGCCCGTAGGATCACCCCGTCGGCCACGCGGGAGAGGTCGCTGAAGACCGCGTGCGCGCCGATCCGCAGCACCGCGATTCCCCGCCTGGCCAGCCAGGCGTCACGCGCCTGATCCTTTTCCCGCTTGTGTTCATCCCAGTGGGTGGAGCCGTCGATCTCCACCGCAAGGCGCGCGGCGGGGCAGTAGAAGTCGAAGACCATCGACCCATAGGCGAACTGGCGACGGAAGATGGGCTTGTCGGCGCCGCGTCCCTTCAGGCGGGACCAGAGCATGATCTCGGGCTCCGTCGTGGATTTTCGAAGCGCCCGGGCGCGCGCCGCGATGCGGACGGATGTTCTAAGCGTCATGCCGGCGGCTCGCCCTCTCCACCACCCGCTCTGCTGCGGGTGGTCCCCCTCTCCCACGTCGTCGTGGGAGAGGAAGTATGTTCCTTGAATGTTCCCATTTGCGCAACCCCTTCCGCGGAGGCGGCGGCGCGGTTAGATCTCGGCTTATGCTCACGCCCGTCGACCAGCTCACCGAAGCCGAAGCCGTCGAGGAGCTGACCAGGCTCGCGGACGAGATCGCCGCGCACGACATCCGCTACTACCAGGAGGATCAGCCCTCCATCTCCGACGCGGACTATGACGCGCTGAAGCAGCGCAATACGGCCATCGAGCGGCGCTTTCCGGCCCTGGTTCGCGACAATTCGCCCTCGCTTCGCGTGGGCGCCACGCGGTCCGAAAAGTTCAAGCCCGTCGAGCACGGCGTGCCGATGCTCAGCCTCGACAACGCCTTCGCCGACGACGAGGCGATCGACTTCGACGCGCGCATCCGCCGGTTCCTGCGCCTGCCGGCGGGCGCGCCGGTGGGCTATACGGCCGAACCGAAGATCGACGGCCTTTCCTGCTCGATCCGCTACGAGAAGGGCATGCTGGTGCAGGCCGCCACCCGCGGCGACGGCCGGGTGGGGGAGGACGTCACGGCGAATGTGCGTACGATTGGCGAGATCCCGCATCGGCTGGCCGGCAAGGACTGGCCCGACGAGATCGAGATCCGCGGCGAGATCTACCTCGGCCACGAGGAGTTCGCGGCCCTCAACGCCGCCGCCGCGGAGGCGGGCCAGAAGACCTACGCCAATCCGCGCAACGCCGCCGCCGGCTCGCTCCGCCAGATCGACTCCAGGATCACCGCACAGCGCCCATTGCGCTTCTTCGCCTACGCCTGGGGACTGATCAGCGCGCCATTTGCGGAGACCCAGTGGGAGGCGCTCCAGGCGCTGCACGCCTGGGGCTTCAAGATCACCGAGGACAGCCGGCGCGTGGAGAACGCCCAGGGGCTGCTCGAGGCCTACGCCCACATGGAGGCGCGCCGCCCGCGGCTGCCGTTCGACATCGACGGGGTGGTCTACAAGGTCGATCGCCTCGACTGGCAACAGCGCCTCGGGTTCGTGTCCCGTGCGCCCCGCTGGGGCGTCGCCCGGAAGTTTCCCGCCCAGCAGGCGCGCACCATCCTGGAGGCCATCGAGATCCAGGTGGGCCGCACCGGCGCCGTCACGCCGGTCGCCCGGCTGCACCCGGTCACGGTGGGCGGCGTGGTGGTCGTCAACGCCACCCTGCACAATGCCGACGAGATCGCGCGCAAGGACATCCGCGTCGGCGACACCGTGATCCTGCAACGCGCTGGCGATGTGATCCCGCAGGTCGTCTCAGTGGTGCTGGACGAGCGGCCGAAGGACTCCGCGCCCTTCGTCTTCCCGACACATTGCCCGTGCCCGCTGCACACCGAGTTGGTGCGCGAGACCACGGCCTCGGGCGCCGAGACGGTCGTGCGCCGCTGCTCGGGCGAATTCGCCTGTCCGTTCCAGAAGCTCGCTCACCTGCGCCATTTCGTCAGCCGCCGCGCCTTCGACATCGAGGGTTTGGGCGAAAAGCAGCTGACGCTTTTCGTCGAGCGCGGCTGGCTGACCTCGCCGGCCGACATCTTCCGCCTGAAGGAAAGGCGCGCGGAGCTGCTCGAGACCGAGCGGTTCGGCGAAACCAGCGTCGGCAACCTGCTGGAGAACATCGAAGCCCGCCGCGAGATCGCGCTCGATCGCTTCATCTACGGGCTCGGCATCCGGCACATCGGCGAGACCACCTCCGTGGCGCTGGCCCGGCATTTCGAGACCGTCGAGCACTTCGTCGAGGTCGCGACGGCCGCGGCCAACCAGATGGCGGGTCCGCTCTACGCCGAGCTTTCCGATCTGGATGGCCTCGGGCCGACAGCGGTCTCGGCGGTGCTCGAGTTCGCGCGCGGCGGGCAGGGCGTGCTCGTCCCGGCGGACATCTCGTTCGACGGCCACCTGCGTCTTGCCATACCGAAGCTGAACTCCAAGGCGCGCGCCGCCTTAACCGAGCGGTTCGGCGACTGGGTCGCCTTCGAGGCCGCCGCCCGGCAGGCGGCCGCCGAGACGCCGGGCGACGCCTTCCTGGAAGTCGCCTCCGTGGACGCGGTCGGCGTGGTGGCCGCCCGGATGATCGCCGAATTCTTCGGGGAGGAGCACAACCGCGCCCTGGTGAAGGATCTCCTCGGCGAGTTGACGGTGATCCCTGCAGAGAAGCCCAAGACCGACACCGCCGTCGCCGGCAAGACCGTGGTCTTCACCGGCTCGCTGGAACGCATGACCCGCGACGAGGCCAAGGCCCAGGCCGAGCGGCTGGGCGCCAAGGTGTCGGGCTCGGTGTCGAAGAAGACCGACCTGGTGGTGGCGGGCCCCGGTGCGGGTTCGAAGCTGAAGACCGCGACGGAGCTCGGCATCCAGGTGATGACCGAAGACGAATGGCTGGCCCTGGTCGGCGGATAGAGCCGCTAGAAGGTGATCTCGACCGAGGGCGCACTGCGTTGTGCGGGGCCGTGGTGGACGGCTTCGATGTTGTTGCCGTCGGGATCGATCAGGAAGGCCGCGTAGTAGCCGGGATGATAGACGGCGCGCTCGCCGGGTTCGCCATTGTCCTTGCCTCCGGCGGCGAGGCCCGCCCGGTGGAAGGCCTCGACCATGGCGTGGTTTTCGGCCTGGAAGGCAAGGTGATGGCGGCCGGTCAGTTGGCCCTGCGCTTCCGGGCCGTCGGCGGTGGAGACGAACAGCTCGTCGTACCAGAAATGGCTTGCGGCCTCGCCGCCGAGCGGGATCTTCAACGCCCCGAACACCGCCTCATAGAACTTGCGGCTGGCGTCCAGGTCGCGAACCACGAGTTGGACGTGGTCGATGAGTCGGCCGCGGTGCAGTGAACTGGTTTCCACGGGAGATGCTCCGGCTTGAGGTCAGATCGGCGCGGTGGCCGCCTCCAGCCAAACGCGCGCATCTCCATTCAGCTCAGGACCGACGATCTCCCGAACTCGCGCGTGATAGCCGTCGAGCTGCGCGCGCTCCTCGTCCGTCAGCAGGTCGCGGGCGATGCAGCGGCGGTCGATGGGGGCCAGGGTCAGGGTCTCGAAGCCGTGCATCGGGCGATCGCCGCCGGGGATGGGCGCCGCTTCGGTCACCACCACCAGGTTCTCGATCCGGATCCCGTAGGCGCCTTCCTTGTAGTAGCCGGGCTCGTTCGAAACGATCATTCCAGGCTTGAGCGCCACGCTGTTCGGCGCCTTTGAGATCCGCTGCGGCCCCTCGTGCACGCCGAGGTAAGAGCCGACCCCGTGGCCCGTCCCGTGGTCGTAGTCCAGCCCGTGCGCCCAGAGCGCCTGCCGGGCCAGCACGTCGAGCGCCGAGCCGGTGGTGCCGGCTGGGAAGCGCGCTCGGCCGAGCGCCAGATGGCCCTTCAAAACGAGGGTGAAGCGCTCCTTCATTTCCGCCGTGGGCTCGCCGATGGCCACGGTGCGGGTCACGTCGGTGGTGCCGTCCAGGTACTGGGCGCCGGAGTCGATCAGCATGAGGCTGCCGGGCTCGGCGCGGCGGTTGAGCCGTTCGGTGGGGCGATAGTGCACCACGGCGCCGTTGCCCGCCGCGCCGGCGATGGTGTCGAACGAGAGGTCCTTCAGCGCGCCGGTGGCTTCGCGGAAGGCCTCGAGCTTGCGCACCGCGGTGATCTCGTCCAGCGGGCCGGCCTCGCCCTCGGTCGCCAGCCAGTGGAGGAAGCGGCTCAGCGCCGCCCCGTCGCGGGCGTGCGCCCGGCGCGCGCCTTCGATCTCGACAGGATTCTTGCAGGCGCGCGGCAGGGCGCAGGGATCTTCCGCCCTCAGCACTTCGGCGCCGGCCTGGCCGAGCGTCTCGAAGTACCAGGCCGAGGACTGCGCCGGATCCACCAGCACCTTCTGGCCCGCAAGTTCCGCGAGCGCCCCGGGCAGGTCGTCGGGCCGCTCCAGCCGCACCTCGTTGCCGAGCCAGGCCGGCAGCTCCGGCGTGACCTTGCGCGGATCGAGGAACAGCCGGGCGGTCCCGTCCGCGAACAGGATCGCCTGGCCGAGCGGCAGGGGCGAGCGGATGACGTCGCCGCCGCGGATGTTGAACAGCCAGGCGAGCGAGGCGGGCGCGGTCAGGACTGCGGCCGCGGCGCCCTGGGGCGTGAGGCCGGCGCCGATGCGTTTGCGCTTGGCCGAGGACTCCTCGCCGGCGTACTCCAGTGGATGCGGCGTCACTGGCGCCGCCGGCTGTTCGGGACGCGCCGCGCCCCAGGCGAGGTCGAGGGGGTTCACCGACGCGGCCTTCAGCTTGGCGCCGGCCTTGGCGGCGGCGGACTTCAGGCGCTCGAGCGCGTCCGGGCTGTGCAGCCGCGGATCGTAGCCGATCGCCTGGCCCGGCCGGGCGGCGGTCTCCAGATAGGCGCCGACGCCGCCGTCCATGATGTCGCGGATCTCGAACGTGGCGGCGTCCACCTGGTCGCGGACCTGCAGGGTGTAGCGCCCGTCGACGAAGATCGCCGCCTTGTCCTGGAAGATCACCGCTGCGCCGGCCGAGCCGGTGAAGCCGGTGGCCCAGCCGAGCCGGTCGTTGGCCGCGGGAAGGTATTCGTTCTGGTGCTCGTCCTCGTGCGGCACCAAGAGGCCGTCGAGCCCCTGGTCGGCCATCGCCTTGCGGATCAGCGGCAGGTGCTTGGGGCCGAAGGACGGGTCGGTCGTTTCGTCGAAGGTCTGGCGCATCCTTCGGATGTAATGCCTTCCGCAGGGGCGGTGAAGTCGGGTGAGAGTCCAACGCCCCCTCAGTCCGCTTCGCGGACAGCTCCCCCGCAAGCGGTGGAGCATCTTTGCTCGCGGACCTCCACGCGTAGCGGAGGGGGCGTTCGACTTCGCCTACTGCTGCGCCGGCGCAGGCTCGGCGGGGGCGATCTCCACCGTGGTCGTGTCGCGAGCGGCGTCGCCGGCGTTCTGGGCGGCCTGAGCCGTGGTGTTGGCGGCGGCCTGGGCGGCCTCCGCCGCGCGCTGGCTGGCCTGGGCGGTGGAGCTCACCGCGGATTGCGCGGCCTGACTGGCCTGCAGCGCGGCCTGCTGGGCGCTGCTGCTCGCCGCGGCGAGGTTGGCTTCCGCCGCGCCCTGATCGCGCGCCGCCTGCAGCTCGGTCTGCGAATTCTGGTTGTTGAACACCATCAGCACGCCGACGATGGCGACGACCGCCACGATGGCGGCGATCCACCACCCGGCGCTGCTTCCCGTACGCACCGTGGCAGGCGCGCTTTCGCGCACGGTTTCGCGCCCGCTCGGAGTCTCGCTCACCGTCGTGCGCTCGACATAGTCAGGTCCGTCCGACATTCCATTTCCTCCAAGAGCGACAGCGTCGCTGTTGGCGGCAGGAACGTGGTTATCCCGGCGGCGGTTCCTGATCAGGGCTTGCGCAGCACCAGCGTCGCCCATGCGTCGCGATGCAGGCGACGCTCGATCTTGAAGCCGCGCGAGAGATAGGCCGCCGCCACCCGGCGCTCCTGGGTGCGCAGCAGGCCGGACAGGATCGCGGTCCCGCCCTGCGCCAGGGCGCCCCCGATGTCGCCCGCCAGGGCGACCAGCGGCGGCGCCAGGATGTTGGCGAACACCAGATCGTAGGGGCCGGCGTCGCGAATCCGCGCCGTGTCCAGGCCGGAAGCGTGGAAGAATTCCGCGCCGGCGCGATTGAGCCGGGCGTTCTCGTTGGCGATGCGGACGGAGACCCGGTCGATGTCGGTGCCCAGGGCGATGCGCGATCCGGTCCGCGACGCCGCGATGGCGAGGACCCCGGTGCCGCAGCCCACGTCCAGCACCCGTTCGAAGCGCCGGGCCTTGAGCAGTTGGTCGAAGGCGAGCAGGCAGCCGACCGTGGTGCCGTGATGGCCGGTGCCGAACGCCGCGCCCGCCTCGATGCGCAGATTCACGGTGGACGCCGGCGCCAGCCCGCGGTCGTGCGCGCCGTAGACGAAGAAGCGCCCCGCGCGCACCGGCGGCAGGCCGGAAAGCGCCATCGCCAGCCAGTCGGCGTCCGCCAGCTTTTCGGTGGAGACCCGCAAGGCCTCGAAGGCCTTCAGCACCCCGGTCGCCGCGGCGTGTTCGTCGTCGCTGGTCGGAAAGGCGTCGATGCGCCAGACGTCGTGGTCCTCGTCCTCCTCCAGGATGGAATAGGTGAGGGTCTCGGTGTCGGCGGCCTCGTCGAGCGCCGCGGCGGCGGCTTCGGCCGCGGCGCGCGGTCCGCGGGCGATGATCTGCAGGGCCTCGTCGGTCATGCGCGCCCTGCTAGCGGAGCGCAGGCGGAAAGGCGAGGGCGATCAGCGCGCGGGCGTGGTGTCGCCGGTGGCTTCCGGCGGCGCTTCCTCGTCGATGTCGGGGCTCGCCGTCACCTCGGCATAAGCCGCGCGTCCGTCGATCGAGGGATCATCCGCGCGGTAGACCGCCGGTGTGTAGGTCCCGACCTCCGCAGCGGGCGCCTCCTCCGCCGCGGCGTACCGGTCGTAGTCCTCATACAGCCCGCCCGTGACCGGCGCCTGGGTCAGCCTTTTCCAGTCCGTGCCGAGCACATAGTCCGGCATCTGGCCACCGTAGCTGGCGTAGGCCGCGCGGTCGTCGAACGGCCCGCTGGGGAGCGCCTGCCGCCCTTCGGCGATCACCTGCGGCCCAGCCGGTCGATCGTCCGCCTCCAGGTCCGGCTTCATCGCCGCGCCCATCAGCAGCCCCGCCGCCACCGCCAGCCCCGCCCCCGCAAATAGCGTCCTCACGTGATCGAAACCCATGTTGGTCGAGTTCCGGCCTAGAGCGCGCGAAGTCGTGGATGGTTCAGCGCCTTTGCTTCCCTTCCTCCGTGATGGCCGGGCTTGTCCCGGCCATCCAGCCCGATGTCGATCCGCAACAGCTGTGGCTGGCGCTTTGGGATGGGTCGCCGGGACAAGCCCGGCGATGACGGATAGGAGGAGTAAATCGACCACCCCCTCACGCCTTCTCGACGAAGCTGTCGATCACCTTCTTTTCGCCGGCCTTGTCGAATCGGACGGTGAGCTTGTTGCCTTCCACGCCGGCGACCTGGCCGTAGCCGAACTTGACGTGGAAGACGCGGTCGCCGCGCTTGTAGGCGCTGGCGGCGGAGCTTTCCGAAACGGCGACCAGCCGGCCTTCGCCCTCGATGACCGCCTGGCGGCCGGGGTGGCTGCCGCGGTAGCCGCTGGCCTGGGCGCGTTTCCAGCCGGGCGACGAATAGCCCGCGCCGAACGAGGGGCTCTCGTCCCAGCGGCTGCCGTGCTGCTGCATGCCAGGGCCGCCGCCGTAGTAGCCCGTCTCAGACGAGGCCTCGACATTGGCCAGCGGGAGCTCGTCGACGAAGCGGCTGGGGAGCTGGCTGGTCCAGCGGCCGTAGACCTGGCGGTTGGCGGCGAAGGAGATGCGGGCCTCCTCCCGCGCGCGAGTGAGACCGACGTAGGCCAGCCGCCGTTCCTCCTCCAGGCCCTTGTCGCCCTTCTCGTCCAGGCTGCGCTGGGAGGGGAAGATCCCTTCCTCCCAGCCGGGCAGGAAGACCAGTGGAAACTCCAGCCCCTTGGCCTGGTGCAGGGTCATGATCTGGGCGGAGTCGCCGCCGGCTTCGCGCTCCAGATCCAGCACCAGCGAGACGTGCTCGAGATAGGCCTGAAGGTTCTCGTGCTCGGCCATGGAGCTGACCAGCTCCTTCAGGTTCTCCAGCCGACCCTGGGCGGTGGGCGTGCGGTCGAGCCGAAGCGCGTCGGTGTAGCCGCTCTCCTCCAGCACATGCTCCATCAGCCGGGCGTGGTGGATCCGCTCGGACTCGGCCCGCCAGCGGTCGAGATCGCGCAGGAAGTTGGCGAGCGCCGTGCGGGTCTTGGCCGCCAGCTCGTCGGTGCGGATCAGCTCGCGCGCCGCGGCGCTGGCGGGGACGCCGTTCAGCCGGGCGACCTGGAGCAGCTTTTGCACCGTGGTCTCGCCGATGCCCCGCTTGGGCGTGTTGACGATCCGCTCGAAGGCGAGGTCGTCGTCCGGCGAGAGGATCAGCCGCAGATAGGCGTGGGCGTCGCGGATTTCGGCCCGCTCGAAGAACCGCTGGCCGCCGATGATCTTCAGCGGGATCTGCAGCAGGGCGAAGCGCTCTTCGAAAAGGCGCATCTGGAATGAGGCCCGCACCAGGATGGCGATGTCGCGATAGCGGCGCCCCGCGCGCTTGGCGCGCTCCACCTCGTCGGCGATCAGCCGGCTCTCGGCCTCGCCGTCCCAGACGCCGCGCACGATCACCTTCTCGCCGCCCTCAGCCTCGGTCCACAGCGTCTTGCCGAGCCGGCTCTTGTTCGAGGCGATCAGGCCGGAGGCCGCGGCCAGGATGTGGCTGGTGGAGCGGTAGTTGCGCTCCAGGCGGATCACCTTGGCGCCGGGAAAGTCGCGCTCGAAGCGCAGGATGTTGTCCACCTCGGCGCCGCGCCAGCCGTAGATCGACTGGTCGTCGTCCCCCACGCAGCAGACGTTCTGGCGCTTCTGGGCCAGGAGCCGCAGCCACAGGTACTGGGCGACGTTGGTGTCCTGGTACTCGTCGACCAGCAGATAGCGGAAGCGGTCGTGGTAGTCGGCGAGCACGTCCGGGTTGGCGGTGAAGATCGTCAGGTTGTGCAGCAGGAGGTCGCCGAAGTCGCAGGCGTTCAGCACCCGGAGCCGCTCTTGGTACAGCCGATAGAGCGCCTGGCCGCGGCCATTTGCGAAGTGCTGGCTCTCCGCCGGCGGCAGTCGGTCGGGCGTCCAGCCCCTGTTCTTCCAATGGTCGATAAGGCCGGCCAGCGCCTTGGGCGTCCAGCGCTTGGGGTCTATGTTCTCGGCCTCAAGGATCTGCTTGATCAGCCGCTCCTGATCGTCCGTGTCGAGGATGGTGTAGTTGGACTTGAGCCCCACCAGCTCGGCGTGCCGCCGCAGGATCTGGGCCGCGATCGAGTGGAAGGTGCCCAGCCATCGCAGGCCTTCGGCCTCGGGGCCGATGATGGCGGTGATCCGCTCGCGCATCTCGCGGGCGGCCTTGTTGGTGAAGGTGACGGCCAGCAGCTGCCACGGCCGCGCCTTGCCGCTCGCCAGGATGTGGGCCAGGCGGGTGGTCAGCACCCGGGTCTTGCCGGTGCCCGCGCCGGCTAGCACCAGCACCGGCCCGTCGGTCGCCTCGACCGCCTCGCGCTGCTCGGCGTTGAGGCCCTCCAGATAGTTCGGCGCTGGGGCCGAGCGCGGCCGCGCCAGGTCGCTGACGCGCGGCGCGGGGAGCTCGGGATCGAAGGGGGATTCGGAAGGAGGCATGGGGAACATATGTAGCACGGCGAATCGGAGGCTTAAGGCCTGACGAGCGATCTTGCGGCCTCCAGGCCCGGAACCTCGCGGCACAGCCGATGGTTTCGGACCGAGGGGCGGCCAGCCCTGCGCCGACGCGAGACCTCCGAATGTCCGAAGATCCTCGCCCGCGGTCGCGCGGCCAGTCCATGCCGCCCGTCGTCTGGGCGCTCGCCGGCATACTGGTCGTGGCCCTGTTCGTCCTGGCCATGGCCCTGCTGAATCCGCCGAGCTGAGGAGAAGGGTACGCGATGACCGATCCAGGCGCCCATTCGGCGACCCCCGAGCGCAGGCCGGGCCGGAAGATACCGCCGCTCGTCTGGATCATCCTCGCGCTGCTCGTGGGCGGGATCGCGGTGGGCCTGCTGCAGCGCGGCGGAACCCACGTCACGCCGCAGGGCGGAACCATGCCGCAGGCCGAACCGGGGGCTTCCTACATGCCGCCGGCCCCGGCCGGGCCGGGCGCGCCGGCCACGCCGGGCGGGCCTGGCCCGAACGAGCCCTCGAACTGACCAACGAGCGGCTAGCCGCCGGGAAACCTCTGACCGCTGCGTAAGCCCCGCCGCGCATCGACCGGGTCATTGCACCCCGGCGGACCGGCGCCCTATAGGGTCTTGCCTCCACGCGATCCGCGCGCCTCTCTCCCTGCGGGACGGATTGGCGCCTCCGCTGGCGAGCTCATAAAAGGGGGAACGCATGCCGGATCGGGCGCTCGGCGTGGACCACGTGACGGTCCTGGGCATGCCGCCCGAAGACTTCGTAAGCCTCGCCGCGGAGGCCGGCTGCGCCAGCGTGAGCCTGTTCCCCGAACAACGCCTCAACCCCTTCGGCTTCCCCGCCTGGTCTCTGGTGACGGACGCCGCGCTCCGCCGGGAGGTGCGGCTTCGGCTGGATGCGACCGGTTTGGCGTTCGCGCTCGGCGAGACCGGCGTCATCGCGCCGGATCTCGACGTCGGCCGTATGGAGCCCGCGCTGGACGTCTTCTGTGAACTTGGGGCCGTCAGGGCCTCCACCGTCTGCATGGAGCCCGACCCCGCTCGCGAGGCCGAGCAACTCCGCAAGCTGGCGCAGATGACCGCATCGCGCGGCTTGCAACTCGCGGTAGAGTACGCCCGCGTGAAACGGCGCCGTCTGCAGGACCTCGCCGCAACGGTCGCGGCGCTGCGTCCACTCGACGTCGGGATCACCATCGATCCGATGCACTTCTTCCGCGGGGGCGAGACGGTGGAGGGCCTGGCCGCGCTCGACCCGGCGCTGTTCGTCTATCTCCAGCTCTGCGACGTGCCGCTGAAGGGCGAGGGGCCTTACATGGACGAGGCGCTGAACGAGCGCCTGCCGCCTGGCGAGGGCGAACTGCCGCTGCGATCCTTGATCGCGGCCCTGCCGTCGGACATCGTGATTTCGATGGAGGTTCCGCAGGTCACGCTCGCCAGGTCGGGCGTCTCGCACCTCGAGCGCCTGCGCCACCTGGTCGCCACGTCCCGAGCCTTGATGTCTGGACGCGACTGAAACGGAACGAGAAAGAGGGTAGAGGAATGCACATCAAGGACTGGGCGGAGCGGACGCCGGACACGCCTGCGCTGATCATGGCCGGCAGCGGCGAGACGGTGACCTACGCCGAGCTCGAGGCGGCTTCGAACCGCGGCGCGCACCTGCTTCGCTCGCTGGGTCTCAAGCGCGGCGACGCCTTCGCGCTCTGGTCGACCAACAACGCGCGCTTCTCCGAGATCAGCTGGGCCATGCAGCGGTCGGGGCTCTACATGACGCCGATCGCATCTAAGCTGAAGGCAGCCGAGGCGGCCTACATCGTCAACGATTGCCAGGCGCGCGTGCTGATCGTGGACGCCTCGATCGGACCCGCCACGGCGGAGCTGGCGCGCGACATCGCCAAGCTCTGTCCCGCGGTGGAGAAGCTCTACGCCATCCGGGAGCCGCTGGACGGCGTCGAGCGCTGGGAAGAGGCGACCGCGGCCATGCCGGCGACGCCCATCCCCGACCAGTCCCAAGGACGGCCGATGGTCTACTCGTCCGGCACCACCGGCCGGCCGAAAGGCGTGCGCATTCCGCTGTCCGACATCGCCTTCGACGAGACGCCCCCGGCCCTGTTCAACAATCCGGTCGCCTCGGAGCCCGGTACGGTCTTCATCATCACCGCGCCGCTTTACCACGTCGGCACCTTCAGCATGCTGATGCACGAGCAGCGCGCGGGCGTGACCGTCGTGCTGATGGAGAAGTTCGATCCCGAGAAGCTGCTCGCTGCGATTCAGAAGTATCGGGCGCGGCACGTGCAGTGCGTGCCCACCATGTTCGTCAGGCTGCTGAAGCTGCCGGAGGAGGTCCGCGCGAGCTACGACGTCTCGTCCCTGAAGCTGGCCGTCCACTCGGCGGCGCCGTGTCCGGTGGACGTCAAGAAGGCGATGATCGACTGGTGGGGCCCGATCCTGTTCGAGATCTACGGCGGCACCGAAGCCGCGGGTCTCGCCGTGATCGACAGCCACGAGTGGCTGCGCAAGCCGGGCTCCGTGGGCCGCGTGGTGCTGGGCATCCCGCACATCTGCGACGAAGCCGGGGACGAGCTGCCGCAGGGCGAGACCGGGATTCTCTATTTCGAGAGCAACCAGAGCTACAGCTACTTCAACGATCCCGAGAAGACCAAGGAAGTCCAGAACCCCAAGCACCCCAGCTGGCGCACCTATGGCGACATCGGGCGGATCGACGAGGACGGCTACCTGTTCCTCAGCGATCGGCGGTCGTTCATGATCATCTCGGGCGGGGTCAACATCTATCCGCAGGAGGCCGAGAACGTGCTCAGCCTGCATCCGGACGTGCAGGACGTCGCCGTGTTCGGCGTGCCGGACCCGGACATGGGCGAGCAGGTGAAGGCGGTGGTGCAGCCGGTCGACTGGGCCAAGGCGGGGCCGGCGCTGGAGGCGGAGCTGATCGCCTACTGCAAGAGCAAGCTGGCGACGCTGAAGTGCCCGAAGTCGATCGATTTCGAGCCGACGCTGCCGCGCGACATCACCGGCAAGATGATGAAGCGCGAGCTGCGGGCGCGCTACTGGGACGAGGCCCAGCCCGCGGCGGCGGTCGCCGGGAGCTAACGTGAAAACCTCTGCAGGGGGCGGGTCTCTAGAACGGCAGCGCTAGTCCCGGCTGGTCCCAGTCGGCGCGCCACAGCTCGCACGACATCAGCGAGGTGATATAGGCGGTGCGCCGGTCAGGTCCGGCGAAGCAGATGTTGGTGGGGGCGCCGGGCGGGGTCGGGATCCGCTCGGCCGTGCTCCCGTCGGCGGTCACCCGGACTATCAGGTTTCGCCCCGGAACGGCGACGCAGACCGCGCCGTTCGCCTGCACCGCCATCGAGTCCATGTGCAGGTCCGGGTCCTCGAACAGGATGGCGCGGGCGGCGTGGTCGACCGTGCCCAAGCCCGACATGGGCGCGCGCCAGAGCCGGCCGGCATGGGTCTCCGCAACATACAGGGTGCGGCCGTCGGGGCTCAGGCCGACGCCGTTGGGGCTTTCCATGCCGGGGATCGCAAGCCGGATGTCCGCGCCGTCCGGCCGTGCGTAATAGACCGCGCCCGCTTGAGGCCCGGGAAGGCGAACGTTCCCGTGGTCGGTGAAGTAGAAGCCGCCGTCGGCGTCGAACACCAGGTCGTTCGGGGCGGTGAGGGGGACCCCGCCGCAGGCCTCGTAGAGCCGCTCGACGGCCCCGGTCGATAGGTCCACCGCCTGAATGAAGCCACGGGGCGGGCCGGGCGTCTCCGCCGGCCGCCCCTGCATGAGCTGCTCGACGTCGCGGCGGGTGAGGCCGCCGTTGTTGCAGACATAGCAGCGGCCGTCCGGTCCGATCGCCGCGCCGTTGGGGCCGCCGCCGAGTTCGAAGCGGGTCAGCGAGCCGTCGGGCGCGAGGCGGGCGAGGGCGCCGCCCATCACCTCGCAGATCAGCACCGAGCCGTCGGCCAGCACCACCGGGCCTTCCGCCGCCCGCAGTCCAGACGCGAGGGTCGTCATGGCCGGGCGGGCCGCGTTCGAGTCAGAGGGTTGCATCGGGTGGGTCCTCCGTTCAGACCGCCCGGGCCGCCTCGCCGTGCGGGTGGAATTCATGGGTCGCGACGAGATAGATCGAGCCCGGTCCGGCGGCGGCCAGGCCTGCTTGCAGATCGCCGAGCGCGCGCTCGGCGTCCGCGAGGCTGTCGAACCAGAGCTCCACGCACAGATCGCAGCCCACCGAGGCGGCGGTCGATTGGAGACTCCGCCCGCGATCCTTCAGCACCCGGTTCTCCACGCGCCGCCGAGCCGTATCCACCGCTGCGAGGGCCGCGGCCGCGGCGTCGTTCACGAAGCCAAGCAGCTTGACGGCGGCCTCGGGCCCCTCGAGCGCGACCCGCTCTTCGGTCAGCAGGACCGCGCAGGCCGCGAGGTCCAGGAACTTCAGTTCGTCCGGCCGAAGCACCTCCATGTACCGCGGCTCATCCAGGAAGTCGCGGCCGTCGGCGCGCGACCTCTGCCACGACTCCGCGACGCCCGAGAACTCTCCGGCGGGACCGTTCTGGAAGAGCGGGCGAACGAGATGGTTCTGGACGTATCTCCGGCTGTACTTCCAGACTTCCGGCATGCCGGCCGCAAGCGGACCGTGGATCTCGCGCCAGTGGCGGCTGAAGGCCTCCTGCGACAGGTCCGGCCTGCGCGTCAGCATGATGAATGACTTGATCGCGGCCACTCCTCCCCCTTTGGGCCAGTGCGTTTCGCGTCCCCTGGGGGGAAGAGTAGGGCGATCAAGCCGCCTTCGCCAGCTCCTCTAGGCCGGCGAACGGCGGCCAAGGACCGCGGCCTCCCAGCTTTCCCGCGCACGCGTCACCTCGGCGGTGAAGGCGGCGCCGTAGAGGCGATAGCAGGAGAAGACCACCTCCACGCCCGGTGGCAGGGCGTCGACGAGGCCCTCCAGACCCGGCGTCACGTCGGTGCGGTGGATCAACCGGCCCTCGTCCTCGCTGCATCGCAGCGGCTGTTCGCGCACCTTGGCCAGATGCGGACAGGTCTCGGCGGCGCGATGCGCGCAAGCGTGGTGCATCGGCGGCACGTTGCAGCCGTATTGCCGGGTTCCGTCGAGCAGGGTCACGAGGCCGCCGGAGGCGACGGGAAAGATGTAGCGGTCGTCGGGCGTCGTCGGCTTGCCGCAGACATGGCAGAGGAGCTCGATCATCCCGCGGCGCTGCCGGGTGACGTGGATCGCGGCGAAGCAGGGTTCGCCTTGGCCGCGCGCCTGCACCTGGTCGAGCTCGACCATGCCGGGGAAATCGCGCGATGGTTGCAATCGGAAGGACTGCTCTGCGCTCCAGGCGACGGACCAAGGAACCTCCGAATCGTCTTCAGTCACCATGCACCTCCGAGGCGTTCAGCCGATCGTGGCCTGGGCGCGAGCCCAAACCACGGGCGCAGGCCCGCGTCGCGGCGCCTCATCGGAGGCGCCGCAGGGATGCGCGACGGTTGCAGCGACGTTTCCGCGCGGATCCCCGGCCAACACATGCAGGATGTCGTGGGGTGCTTCCAGTCGAGGCGTAGTGATGCAGTCAGTTGCGAGAACCCGCGGTCAGGTGGTGCAGACTCCCGAAGGCGCGCTTCCCTGGGCGGCGGTCGTCAAGCGCAGTTCCGAGATTGTGAGGTTCGAGCCGGCGGAGACGCGCGAGGCCGCGGACCGCACCCTGGCGCGGCTCCTCGACGAAGTCCGCCGCGACTGGCCCTGAGAAATTTGGTGCGGAGAAATTCGGCGCTGATGGGAGATCCAAACGAAAACGCCCGGCCAAGCGGCCGGGCGTTTGCGTCTTCATGCTGTCCGAGCCTCAGGCTGCGGCTGCGGCCTTGATCAGCGACTTGTTGAGCATGCTGATCGCCGCATCGCGATCGATGCGCTCGATGGCGGCGACCTCGCGGGCCATGCGGTCCAGGGCCGATTCGTAGAGCTGGCGTTCCGAGTAGGACTGCTCCGGCTGGTTTTCGGCGCGGTGCAGGTCGCGAACCACCTCGGCGATCGAGATCAGGTCGCCGGAGTTGATCTTCGCTTCGTACTCCTGGGCGCGGCGCGACCACATGGTGCGCTTGACGCGGGCGCGGCCCTTGAGCGTGGTCAGCGCCTTTGAGACGACGTCGACTTCGGCGAGCGGACGCAGGCCCGCGGTCTTGGCCTTCGCCGTGGGCACGCGCAGCGTCATCTTCTCGTGGTCGAAGGTGATCACATAGACTTCAAGCTTCAGACCGGCGACTTCCTGGGTCTCGATCCCCTGAACTTGACCCACGCCGTGGGCCGGGTAGACGACGTGATCGCCAACCGAGAAATCGTGACCGTTCTTGCTCATCGAGACACCCTTCTAAATAACTGTGCCGGCATGAACCGGACCGCCGATGCGCGACCCCCAGGTGACGAAATCGTCTTCTCCGCGAAACGCCCGCGGCGAGTCATCTGCTGGCTGGAAATTCGACCTCTAAATACACCCTCGCCAGTTCCGGACGGGGGGCCCGGGGCGGCCGCGCTTCATTCAGGAAGACGGGCAAGGCTAAGCCTTGTCGCCACGTCGGTGACGACTTTAACACAAAATACAGCCAGATGAAAGAGTTGGGGCCGCCGGCCGGGCGCACCCGGCTGGGCCGACCGCGGACGGATCAGGAGCCGCGGCCAGGCTTCTCGGAGAAGTACTTCTCGAACTTGCCGGTTTCGCGCTCGTATTCCTCGCGATCCGCCGGCGGTTCGCCCTTCACCGTGATGTTGGGCCAGATCTTCGCGTACTCGGTGTTGACGCGCAGCCACTTGCCGTCCGGCTCGTCCTCGGTGTCCGGCTTGATCGCGTCGACGGGGCACTCCGGTTCGCAGACGCCGCAGTCGATGCATTCGTCGGGATTGATGGCCAGGAAGTTCTCGCCTTCGTAGAAGCAATCGACCGGGCAAACCTCGACGCAGTCCATGAACTTACATTTGATGCATGGATCCATCACGATGTAGGTCATAGCGCGTTCGGAACTCCTGCCCCGCCGGTGGGTGCGCGCGGTTTTTGGGAGCGTTGAGCACGGTTGTCAATCGGCGCTCCCCCGCCGCCGAGCGTTCCTCTCTCGCTTGCTGGAGAGCAAGAGATCAGGTTTGCAGCGTCGAATAGAGCGTCCGCGCTTCCGTCGCCGGGCCGCGCCGTTCGCCCACCGCTTCCACCGCCACCGCAATCAGGCGGCCGCCGAGCGCGAAGACCAGCTGGTCGCCGACCTTCACGGTTCGGGACGGCTTGTCGAGGCGGGTCTCCTGGCCGCCGCGGGTCAGCCGTACGCGCCCTTCGTCGACATAGCGCGCGGCCATCGATCGCGTCTTGAAGAACCGGGCCCGCCAGAGCCAGACGTCTGCGCGGCAGGCGTCCTCGGTCATACGCGCAGGGTCCTCACGCCCGAGCCGCCTTCGGCTTGCGTCGGCGCGGCCGGCGGGCCGGGGGCGCCTGGGGCGGGGCGTGCAGGGCGGCGAGGGCGGCGAAGGGGGAGTGCGGGCGGACCGCGGCCTTCGGCTCGCGCATGCGCTCGCTGCGGCGGCGCCAGGCGATGGGCTCGCCCGCCTTGGGACGGTTGGCGGGGGCGAAGCCCAGGCCGCGGAGGATGTCATGCGCCTCGGCGGGCGCCCATCCCAGCTCCTCCACGGCCTGGTCGGGCAGGAGCACGCCGCCGCCCTGGCGGACGCCGCCGCGCAGCAGTTCGTCCAGCCGCTCCAGCTGCTCGACGGGGACCGCCAGCGATCCCACCGCGCGCAGACCATAGGCGGAGAGCACGCGCGGACGGGGCCTCGGCTCCGGCAGCCGTCCGGCCGCGCTGGTGGACGGCCGCCAATCCGGCGCCTCGCGCCGCGCCAGAGCCTCGGTGAGCGCCCGCGCCTGCGGCTTTAAGAGGCTTGGCAGGAAGATGGAGAAGGCGCCCAGCCGCACCCCAAGGCCGCGCAGAGCGCGCCGCTCCACCTGGCTGAGCGAGCGGATGTCGTCGCGCACCTCGGCGCGGTCGAGCAGGCCCCCGGCCTCGATCAGCCGATAGGCGATCCCGCGCGCCAGACCCTTGAGGCGGCCCTCGGCCACCGCGGTCTCCAGCCGCCGCAGCGGCGCCAGGCGGCGCGCCGCCTCGGCGGCGACGAAGGCCTCCAGCCGGCGGGCCGCGCGCTGCCGCGCCGCCTCGTGGCCAAGCTCCCCGAACAGCCGCACGCGCGGCGCGAACGGGGGGCCGCCCGAGAGCGCGCCGGCGGCCTCGCCGCGCCATAGCACCACGCCCTCCGGGGTCAGCCCGAAGGCCTCGTCCGGTTCGGCCGCCAGCCGGCCCAGCCGGCGGGCGATCTCTGGCCCGACCGCATGGGTGGCCGCGGCCCTGAGCGCCTTCTGCTCCAGCACCGAAGCGCCCTGCGCGGCCTCGAACTGCACCCCCGTGAGGCGGCCGACGTAGTGGCCTTCGACGGTGACTGCGCCATCGGCGGCGACGCCGGCCAGCATCTCCTCGCGAACCCGAAGCCCGCGCATCAACGCGCTGGTCCGCCGATCCACGAAGCGGGCCATCAGCTTCTCATGGAGGGTGTCGGACAGCCGGTCCTCGAGACCTCGCGTGCGGCCCTGCCATTCGCCGGCGTGGGCGAGCCAGTCCGGCCGATTGGCGACGTAGGCGAGGGTGCGGACGGCGGCCAGGCGGGCGGCCAGGGCGTCGATCTCGCCGTCGGTCCGGTCAAGGCCTGCATACTGGCGGGCGATCCAGTCCTCCGGCACCCGCCGCTGTCCGCCGGACAGGTGGAAGAAGAAGTCCTTGACCAGGCGTACGTGGTCGTCGGTCGAAGATTTGCGGAAGTCGGGGGTCTGGCAGACGTCCCACAGCCGCGTCACGGACGCCTTGTCACGCACCCGATCGGCCACGTCAGGATCCGCCGCAAGCTGACGCAGGGTGGTTTCGTCCAGCGCCTCCGCGGCGAGCTTCAGCCCCTCCCGCTCCGGCGGCTGCGCCAGCGAGCGCATCAGGTTGCTCAGCGAGGAGAAGTCGAGCCTGGCGTTGCGCCACTCGGCGGCGGCGACCGGCTGGAAATGGTGCTGCTCGACCGCTTCGACGAGGTCGGGGTCCATGTCCTCGGCCTCGCCCGTGACGCCGAAGGTGCCGTCCTTCTGGAAGCGGCCGGCGCGGCCGGCGACCTGGCCGATCTCCTGCGGCAGCAGGAAACGCGTGCGCCGGCCGTCGAACTTCCGAAGCCCCGCGAAGGCCACATGGTCGACGTCCATGTTGAGGCCCATTCCGATCGCGTCGGTGGCGACCAGGAAGTCCACCTCGCCGGACTGGTAGAGCGCGACCTGGGCGTTGCGGGTTCGGGGGCTGAGCGATCCCATCACCACCGCCGCGCCGCCGCGTTGCCGGCGGATCAGCTCGGCGATGGCGTAGACCTGGTCGGCGGAGAAGGCGACGACGGCGGTGCGTCTGGGCAGGCGCGTCAGCTTCTTGGGTCCGGCGTAGGTGAGCCTGGAAAACCGCTCCCGGCTGACGATCTCGGCGTGCGGCAACAGCCGGCGCACCAGCGGCGCCATGGTGGCTGCGCCCAGCAGCATGGTCTCGCAGGTTCCGCGCGCATGCAGCAACCGGTGCGTGAAGACGTGGCCGCGCTCCGGATCGGCGCAGAGCTGGATCTCGTCGACGGCAAGGAATTCGACCTCGCGCGACAGCGGCATCGCCTCCACCGTGCAGACGAAATAGGTCGCGCGCGGCGGGATGATCTTCTCTTCGCCGGTGATCAGCGCCACTGCGCGAGCGCCTCTCAGCTTGACGATGCGGTCGTAGATCTCGCGCGCCAGGAGCCGCAGCGGCAGCCCGATCATGCCCGACGCGTGCCCCAGCATGCGGTCGACCGCCAGGTGGGTCTTGCCGGTGTTCGTGGGACCCAGCACCACCATGAGGCGAGGCGGCGCGGCGCCGGACGGGCGGTCGCTCATGAGCTGAAAATGGGGCGGCGAGGAGAGTCGGACAAGCGAGGCCTGAGGCCGCAGAGGGGGCGGAGGACGGAAGCCTTGCGTTTAGCCAACGCTCTCGAGTTCATAGCAAATCTCGCGCAGCTCCAACGCTAAGGCGCGAAGATGACAGCCGTTCCCTTGACCTGCTTTCGTTAAAGCGGCTTGCGCACGGAGATCCTGATGGCGCGGGAATACTCATTGCGCCGGATGATGTCGGCGAGGACCTGGTCCGCACGCGATCCGGCGAAGCTGTAGGTCGTCACCTCGCGCGATCCCCCGATCAGATTGTCGAGCTCGAGACTGAGCGCCACGGGCCCCGCGCCGTAGGTGACGGCGCCGCCGAGGCCGCTGGTGGCGCCCAGCGCCGTGACCTGGGTCATCTGGTTGATGCGCTGAGGACCGTCGGCCCGGGCGACCAGGCTCCAGTTCAGGTCCACGGCCGGCAAGGCGCCGTCCAGGCGCAGCTGGGCCCGGTAGGGCGCCTCGCCGGAAATGGCGCGGGTCTCGCCGGTGAACGGGTCGCGCACCTGCGACCGCTTGAGGCTGAGCTCGCCGGAGAGGGACGTCCGCGCGCCCGGCGGCCGCACCGCGAGGGCGACGTCGAGCTGCTGGCGAGATCCGGAGCCGATGCCGACCGGGGCTTCGCCGCCGCCGACGGGGCCGAGCTCGGTCACGCTGCCGAGCCGCCAATCGTCGGCCTGGGCGGTCAGACGCACGCCACGGCCCAGATCGCGGTCGAGCTTCGCGCCGTAGCGCCAGCCGTGGTCCGGTTCGGGCGCCGAAGCCGCCCCGGGCGTCGCCAGCTGGGCGTAGGCCGCGAACTGATCGGGCGGGATCGGCGAGAGGGTGCGTTCCGCCTCCAGGCGCAGGCGCGTGCGGGAGTCCGGCGTCGCGGCGAGCGCAAGGCTGGGCGTCAGGCTGGCGCTGCCCGAACTGATCTCGGAATCGCCACGCCAGCCCACGCCGTAGCTCTGCACGCCCTGGCCGGCTTCCAGCGTCACCTTGTCGGTCGCCCGCCAGGTCAGCTTGCCGAACAGCCGCCGCGCCGAGAGCCAGCGCTCGGTCACCGCCGCCTCCGTGCCCAGCGCCTGGGTCTCCAGCTCCCCGGAGGTGACTTCCGCGCCGCCCTGCAGCGCCAGCCGGCCGGCCTCGGCGTGAGCGTTCAGACGAAGCGCGCTCGATCGGTCATGCGCCACTTCGCCGGCTCCGGGCGCGATCAGGCTGGCGAAATTGTGCGACACGCGGTCGCCGTTCTCGGCTTCCAGGGTGAGGCCGACGTCCGGCGCGAGCGACCAGTTGGTGGCCGAGCGGACCAGCTTGCTGCGCCAGGCGGTCGGGATCTGCACGGCGCCGGCGGGCGTGTCCGCCTGTCCGAGACGCCCGCCGCCGCGCTCCAGCGCCGCGTAGATGGCGGTGTCGATCTGGCCGAGCGCCGCAGCCAGCTCCGCGCGGCCGCCCAGGGTGCTCGCCGCCGCATAGGGCTGTACGGACAGGCGCGCGGTCTCACCCTGCAGGAGGACCTGCTGGGCCGCCGCGCTCGGCGCCACGCCTGCGGCCCCCGCGACGACGGCGAGACCGGCGGCGAAGCGCGCTACGTCGATGGTTGTTCGGCGTCCGTCCATGCCACCCTGCGTCAGCCGGGATTCTGCACGAGAATATGAAGGAGCTCTTCCACGCAGAGAGCGGAATTTTGCGCCGCCATGGTCACCATTTCGAGATAAGTGACGTGGCTGTCCTCGCCAGCGAGGTCGGAGAGGGTGCGGATCACGTAGAGCGGAACGCCCCAGGCGAGGGCGACCTGGTTCACCGCCCCGGATTCCATGTCGATCGCGTCGGCGCCGAACGCGGTGCGAAGTTGCTCGCGAGTCTGAGGGCAATTGAGGAAGTAGTCCCCGGTGACCACGCCGCCCAGGCGCACCGGCGCCGCCAGCCGCGGGGCGACCCGTTCGGCGAGCGCGGCGAAGGCGACCGTCACCTCCGGGCGCGCAGCCGGCAGGCGTTCGAGCCGCGGCGCGCCAATGGGAACCACGCCGTAGTCCGTAGGCGTGAAGCGTCCGCCGGACATGATGCCGTAGTCGTGGATCGCCAGCCGCTCGGCGAGCAGCACCGAGCCGACCGGCAGGTCGGAAGCGAGGCCGCCCGCCACGCCGGAAAAGATCAGCGCCCTGGGCGCGAACAGGCTCATCAGGACGGTGGCGGCGGCCGCGGCGTTGACCTTGCCCATGCCGCTGAGCGCCAGCGCCAGGTCCGCACCGTCGCGCCGGCCGCGCCAGACCCGGGTCGGGCCGTGCGCCTGGCTTTCCGGCGACAGTTCGAGCCGCGCGGCGAGCGCGTGCAACTCCTCGGTCGTGGCGCAAAGGATGCCGTACACGTCGCGTCCATCTCCGCGCCCATAGCTAGAGGCGCGGGCCGCGGAACGCCAGACCTCCTCGGCCGAGCTTCGATTCGCCGCGCTCCTACGGCTCCGCTCCGCCCAAAAACCGCCTTTTCCGGCCGGAATTAAGCATTCCCCGTCTCAAAGCCGGCGATCAAGTCCGGCCCCCGGGTGGGTGGATAGTCGAGAAAATCGGTGGGTGAATGAGGGGTTTTTCCTCGGGACCGGGGCGCGTGAAGCGCCGGGCGCTCCAGGCCGGCGTGGTCGCGCTGGCTGTCGCCGGAACGGCGGCGCTGGCGGCTCCGGTCGTGCGCCAGGCCAACGCCCCGCGCGTCCTGGCCAATCTTGTCGAGAGCGCGCCGCGCACGGTGGAGCCGCGGCGCGCGCTGGAGCTGGTCTGGCGCGGGGTGGACGTCGACGGCGACGGCCAGGCTGACTTCGCCAATCCCACCGGCCAGGGCGTGCGCGAGGCCGACGCCTACGGCTATGGCGAATTCGGCGCCTCGCGCGACGGCGGCTCCCGAAGGCACGAGGGCGTGGACTTCAAGGCCGACGCCGGCCAGCCGGTGGATGCGCCGATCTCCGGCTTCGTCACCAAGATCGGCTACGCCTACGCTGGCCACAGCGAACTGAAGTTCGTCGAGATCACAAACCCGGCGCTGCGCTACGCCGCGCGCGTCTTCTACATCGATCCGTCGGTCGAGGTCGGCCAGCCTGTCCGCATCGGCCAGGTCGTCGGCCGCCATCATACGCTGGAGCAGAAATACCCCGGCGGCATGACCGACCACGTCCACCTGGAGATCATCGACGCCGCCGGCCAGCGGATCGACGCCACCCAGGTGATCACGGCGCGGTACGAACCCGTCGGACCGGATCGGGGGTAAGGCTCTCTCTCCCGGCGTCTTCCTCCCCACGCGGTGGCAGAGGGGGACCGCTCGCCGAGCGTAGCGAAGAGCGGGTGGTGGAGAGGGCGAGTTGCAGGGCGCGGCGCTGGCCGCCCCGAAATTGAGCACCTGCTGCGGCTCGCCCTCTCCACCGCCCGGTGCGCCCCGGGGGCTCTCCTGCACGGGGGGAGGACGGCTGCTCGCTCATTTTGAGGACGTGAGGGAACGGCGGCGAAACGAATCGAGACCGAATCAGCGACCTCCGCCGATTCAGTCTTTGTTCCCTACAAGATACTGTGGTCCGAGTCGGGCGTGGCCACAATTGCACTCAACGGTTGCGGCCAAAGCAAAGAGGCCGCCCTCGCGGGCGGCCTCTTCGGAACGACACTTCGTGAAGCGTCAGGCGGCCGGTTGGGTGGCCAGCTTCGCCTTGACCTGGCGCTTGATCTTCAGCGCGCGCGGGGACAGTTCCGCGTCGCGGGCCTTCAGCAGGAAGGCGTCCAGGCCGCCGCGGGAATCCAGCGTGCGCAGCGCCGCGTTGCGGATGCGCAGCGTGAAGGACTGGCCGAGCGCGTCGGACTGCAGGGCGACGGGCGCGAGCGCGGGCAGGAAGCGGCGCTTCGTCTTGATATTCGAGTGGCTCACATTGTGGCCGACCATCGGGCCGACACCCGTGAGTTCGCAACGGCGCGACATGGCGAAAGGACCTTCGCGTGGGAGACAAGGGAGCGAGGAGCCGACCGGGCTCTCTCGCGGAAGCGGGCGATATAGAGGAAGGCGCCCCAGCGCGTCAAGGCGAGGCGGCCCCTCTAGCCGCGATCAAGCGGGCGCCTTCTCCTTCAGGGTCGCGTCGAACAGCGCCACGGTCTCAATCCAGTGGCGCTCCGACGCGTCGCGGTCGTAGACCGGCGAATCATTGACCGCGTAGCCGTGCTTGGCGCCCGGCCAGATCGACACCGTCGCATCCACGCCGGCGTCATTGTAGGCCTTGTCCAGCCGCGCGCACTGAGCCTCGTCGAAGCCGCCGTCCTCATCGGCGCCGCCGACGAGCAGCCTGGCCTTGACCTTGGGTGCCAGCAGGTGGGGGCTGTCGGGCGCGTCGGTCGCCACGCCGCCGGCATGGAAAGCGCCGGCCGCGGCTATGCGGTCCGGATAGGTCCCCGCCGCCGTGAGGGAGAGCCGGCCGCCCATGCAGTAGCCGGTGGTCCCCACCTTGTCGGCCTTGGTCTGAGGTTCGTTGGCGAGCCAGTCCAGCAGGGCCGCGGTGTCATTCATCGCGTTCTCCGGACTGGCGGAAGGGATCAGCTTGGTGAACAGCGCCTCCCGCTTGGCCGGGTCGGAGAGAATTTCGCCCGGGTTCATCGGCTCGTACGGTCCGATCCTCCAGAACAGGTCGGGCAGCAGCACGAAGTAGCCGTTGGAGGCTAGGCGCTGGGCCATCTCGAACATGGTCGGCCGGATCGCGAACGCGTCGGTGTAGAGGATCGCGGCAGGCCAGGGCCCCGCGCCCTGGTCGGGCGTGAAGGCATACGCCGGGATCTCGCCCTCGGGCGAAGGAATGTGGACGTCGCGTCTGGTCATGTTCCCTCCGGTTTTCTGTGCGTCGCGCTCTAACGCTTCCAATCCAACGCCAGAAGCAGAGTGCGCTGCAAGCCCGAGAAGTTGTCGTCGGAGATGAGATAGAAGCGAATTCCGCCGTCCCTCAGCGGCGCGGCGGCCAGGCCCTCGAAGTTGTCGACGGTGAGGGGCGAGGCGAGCTTCAGCTCGTCCAGCGTGGCGCCGTCAGGCCCGGTGATCCGCAAGGTGACGCGGACGCCCTTGAGCGGGCTGAACGCGCGGATCAGATAGGCGCGGCCTCCGCCAGGCAGTGGCGCGACCGCGGTGAGGCCGCCATCCGGCGGCAGGTCGGCGACGCGGGCGGTTTCCTCACATCCTCCTGAGAGCCGGCACAGCCAGGTCCGGCCGCTCGACTCGCCGCCCACGACGTAGGCGCCCGGCCCGGCGGCCGGATCCGCCGCCAGCGCCTCCATGCCGAGATTGTAGGGGAAGGCGGCGTCCGGCGCGGGCGCGCGACGCGGCCGCCCGCCGCTGGCCGGGTACAGCAGGATGCGGTCGTCGCATTCCAGGCTGACCAGGCGCGAGCCGTCCGCCAGCACGGCGACGCCCTCGGCGTCCGCCTCGGCCTTGCCGCGCGCCGACAGAGGCTGGCCGTCCTCGCCGGAGAGCGGCGAAAGCTCCGCGTCAGCCAGGCCGACGAGGCGGGCCTGGGCGTTGAACTGCAGCCGGCCCGTCAGCAGATCGCCGTCGTCGCTGACCGCCACTATCCGTCCGTCCGCCGTCACCTTCAGGTCCGAGAGGCCATGCAGCCGTGCGGTGTCGGGGGAGGTGAGCTCGAGACCTCCGGCGTAGGCGAAGGCCCCAAGACGTACGAGGTTCGGCTGCGATCGCGACAGCGGGACCGGGCGGCTATCGACGGTGATCGCCGGCCCCGCCGCGACCGGCCTGGCGGGCAGGTGGGTGGACTGGCTGGCGCAGGCGCAGAGCGCCAGGGCGGCGCAGAGCGCGCCGGCGCGAAGCCTCAAGCCAGGGCCTTTCGGATTTCCTTGAAGGTCGAACGCCGCATCCCGCCGCCGCCCGGCGGCGGCTGCAGAAGGTCGGCCGTGGCGCGCGTCGTCCGGCGCGGCTCCTCCTCGAACAGCTCCGCCAGCTGCTCGACGATCACGCCCGCCAGCTGCTCGACGTCGACGATGGTCACCGCCCGGCGATAATAGCGCGTGACGTCGTGGCCGATGCCGATGGCGATCAACTGCACCGGGCTCTTGGCCTCGATCTCGGCGATCACCTCGCGCAGGTGGCGTTCGAGGTAGTGGCCGGAGTTCACCGAGAGGGTGGAGTCGTCCACCGGCGCGCCGTCGGAGATCACCATCAGGATGCGGCGCGCCTCGGCGCGGCCGAGCAGCCTGTGATGCGCCCAGAGCAGAGCCTCGCCGTCGATGTTCTCCTTCAGCAGGCCCTCGCGCATCATCAGGCCGAGGTTCTTGCGCGCGCGCCGCCAGGGCGCGTCGGCGGCCTTGTAGATGATGTGGCGCAGGTCGTTCAGCCGGCCCGGCTGGGCGGGCTTGCCGGCCTTCAGCCACTCTTCCCGACTTTGTCCGCCTTTCCAGGCCCGGGTGGTGAACCCCAGGATCTCGGTCTTGACCCCGCAGCGTTCCAGGGTGCGCGCCAGGATGTCGGCGCAGACCGCCGCCACCATGATCGGCCGGCCGCGCATCGACCCCGAGTTGTCGATCAGGATGGTGACCACCGTGTCGCGGAACTCGGTGTCCTCCTCCTCCTTGAACGAGAGCGGGGCGGTGGGGTCGGTGATCACCCGGGTCAGGCGCGCGACGTCGAGGAGGCCTTCCTCCAGGTCGAAGCTCCATGAGCGGTTCTGCTGGGCCAGGAGCTTGCGCTGCAGCCGGTTCGCCAGCCGCGAGACGACGTTGGAGAGGCTCGCCAGCTGCTGGTCGAGATAGGCGCGCAGCCGGCCCAGCTCCTCGGGATCGCACAGCTCCTCCGCGGCCACGATCTCGTCGTGCGCGGCCGTGAACACCTTGTAGGTGACCGGGCGCGGCTCGCCTTTAGGGTCCGGCCGGGCGGGACGGTCGCCTTCACCCATCTCCGGCGGCTCGTCGGCCTCCTCGGCGTCCGGATCGGCCTCGGCCTCCATCGCCTCGCTGTCGGCGTCGTCGGTTTCCTGCCGGGTGGTTTCGGTCTCGTCGGCGGCCATGGACTGGGGCGTCTGACCCTCGGTGTCGCCGCCCTCGTCGTCCTGGGCTTCGGGCTCGCCCTCCTCGCCGCCTTCCTCGTCCTGGTCGGGGTCGTCAGTCTGATCCGGCGACTCGTCGGCCATCTTTAGGTCGTGCAGGATCGCGCGGGCGATGCGCGAGTAGGCCTTCTGGTCGTCGATCGCGGCCACGAGCTTGTCGAGGTCGGCGCCCGCCTTCGCCTCCACGTCGGCGCGGAACAGATCCAGCAGCGGCCGGGCCGCCGCCGGCGGCGGCTCGCCTGTCAGGCGCTCGCGCACCATCAGCGACAGCACGTCGGCCATTGGCGGCTCGGCGGCGGCCTGGATCGGATTGAAGGTCTTCTTGGCCCAGGTCTGCTCCGCCAGCGCGCGAAGGTTGGCGCGCACCCCGCCCAGGGCGTTCGCGCCAATCGCTTCGACCCGGGCGGACTCGATGGCGTCATAGGCCGGCTGTCCGAGCGGCGAGGCCGGGCGCCCGCGGGCGTGCTGGACGGGATCGTGATGGGCGAGCTTGAGCGCCATCTGGTCGGCCAGGCCGCGCAGGCGCGCCGCGTCGTCCGGCCCGAGATCGCGCGGCGGATGCGGCAGCACCGCGCGCTTGCCGGCCAGCGTCGGGCCTTCGCCGGAGAACACCACCTCCAGGTCCGGCGTTTCCGCAAGCGAGCGCGCCGCATGCGCCAGCGCGCGCTTGAAAGGCTCGACGGGGCTTTCCGGGGACTTGGCCATCTGCGTGCGTTCTAGATCAGGCCGCGGGAGCGATGAAGCAAGGAATGCGCATCGGCTGCTTTCGAGGCGCCGGGCGTTCGCCGCTTGCGCAATCCGCTGCGTCGCGCCCACGGCCCGTCCGACCGGCGTTCTGCGTGCTCCGCTCGCGGGCTAGACTGCGCCGGGGCGACGGGGAGGCCGGGCGGCGTATGGAGCGGTTCTTCGGCTCGCCCGCGCGCAATCTCGTTTCGATCGTCACCTTCCTGGTGATTTTCGCGGCGCTGGCGGTCGCCGCCTATGTGTCGGCCGGCTGGTCGTTGCGCGACGCCTTCTACATGGTCGTGCTGACCCTCTACACGGTCGGCTACGGCGAAGTTCATCCGATCGACACGCCGTTCCTGCGCACCCTCACCGAGACCCTGATGGTCGTCGGCTGCACCAGCATGATCCTGCTGACCGGCGTTCTGGTGCAGGTGCTCACCGTCAATCGCATCGAGGCGCTGCTGGGAGCCAAGCGCATGAAGACTGAGATCGAGAAGCTGAAGGACCACGTCATCGTCTGCGGCTTCGGCCGGATCGGCGTGATGCTGGCCCGCGAGCTCGCCGACGGCGGCGCCAAGTTCATCGTCGTCGAGCGCAGCGAACAGAAGCTGGAGGAGGCGAGGGCGAGCGGCGTCCTCTGCCTGCAGGCCGACGCCACCGAAGAGAGCGCGCTGCTGGAGGCCGGGATCGCGCGGGCGCGCGTGCTGGCCACGGTGCTGCCGGACGACGCCGCCAACGTCTTCATCACGCTCAGCGCCCGGGCGCTGAACCCCAAGCTGCAGATCATAGCCCGGGGCGAGGCGCCCAGCACCGAGACCAAGCTGCTTCAGGCCGGCGCGAACAAGGTCGTGCTGCCCACACACATCGGCGCCGAGCGGATCGCGGAAATGGTTCTTTTCCCCGAGACGGCGCGCTACATCCGCGGCTCGCAACAGATGCGCGACTTCGAAAAGGTGCTGCGCGATCTGGGGCTCGATCTCGAGGTGGTGGTCGCGGCGGATCGCAGCGTCGCGGTCGGGCTGACGATCGCGGAGCTGGAGATGCGCGGCCGGGGCGCCTTCCTGGTGGTGCAGCTGGATCGCCGCGACGGCGCTGTGATCACGCGCCCGCCGCGGGAAACGCGGATCGAGGCCGGGGACGGACTGCTGGTGGTGGGGCGCGGCGCCGGCGACGTCGCCACCGTCTTCGCCGCCCCCGCAGGCAAGCTGCGCGCGGGCCGGACCAGTTTCTGAGCGCCCGCGGAACACCTTGACCGCACGGCCGTTTCGCCCGCCGAGAGGCCCGCACGGCCTCGTCGAGAGGAGAGCGCAACATGCTCAAATGGGCCCTGATCTTCGCCGTGATCGCTCTGATCGCCGGCGGCCTTGGCTTCACCGGCGTCGCAGGCGCGGCGGCGGGCGTCGCCAAGATCCTGTTCTTCCTGTTCGTGATCGGCTTCGTGATCTTTCTGGCGCTCGGCGTCTTCGCCGGCCGGAAGATGACAGGGAATTAGGAAAGCAAACGCCCCCTCAGTCAGTTGTCGCTGACAGCTCCCCGTTTCACGGTGGAACATCTTGGGCGCTAGATCCTCCACCGCGCAGCGGGAGAGGAGGCTCGGCGCGGGATGCGGCGAGACGGAGGGGGCCGTTTCTTACGCCACCCGCACCCGGGCGGTGCTTTCCGGCAGGTCCTGGCCGAAGGCGCGCTGGAAGAATTCGGCGACGGTGCCGCGCTCCAGCTCGTCGCACTTGTTCAGGAAGGTCATGCGGAAGGCCAGCGCGATGTCGCCGCCGAAGATTTCGGCGTTCTGCGCCCAGGTGATCACGGTGCGCGGGCTCATCACCGTGGAGATGTCGCCGTTCATGAAGGCGTTGCGCGTCATGTCGGCGACCCGGACCATGGCGTTGATGGTCCGCTTGCCCTCGGCCGAGGCGTAGCCAGGCGCCTTGGCCAGCACGATGGCGGCCTCGACGTCGTGGCTCAGGTAGTTGAGCGTGGTGACGATGGACCAGCGGTCCATCTGCGCCTGGTTGATCTGCTGGGTGCCGTGATAGAGCCCCGTGGTGTCGCCCAGGCCGATGGTGTTGGTGGTGGCGAACAGGCGGAAGTAGGGGTTCGAGCGGATCACCCGGTTCTGGTCCAGCAGGGTGAGCTTGCCGGACGCCTCCAGCACCCGCTGGATCACGAACATCACGTCGGGCCGGCCTGCGTCGTATTCGTCGAACACCAGCGCGATCGGCCGCTGGATCGACCAGGGCAGGATTCCTTCGCGGAACTCGGTGACTTGCTTGCCTTCCTTCAGGACGATCGCGTCCTTGCCGACCAGGTCGATCCGGCTGATGTGGCTGTCGAGGTTGACCCGGATCAGCGGCCAATTGAGGCGCGCGGCGACCTGCTCGATGTGGGTCGACTTGCCGGTGCCGTGATAGCCCTGAACCATCACGCGGCGGTCGAAGGCGAAGCCGGCCAGGATCGCCCGCGTGGTCTCCGGATCGAACTGGTAGGCCTCGTCGATGTCCGGCACGTGCGGGTCGCGTTCGGAGAAGGCGGGCGCCTTCATGTCGACGTCGACGCCGAAGGTGGATCTTACGTCCACCTGCGTGTCGGGCGTGAGCGAGATCAGCTTGTCTTCGGCGGAGTCAAAAGCAGCCATAAGCGGTCGATTACAGGCTCGGCGTCCGCGACGCAATTCAGGCTGCGTCGCGCGCCATCAATTCGAGGAGGTTGCCGTCGGGATCGTGGAAATAGACCGACTGCGCAGCCTCGCCGTCCGCGTTTCGCCTTGGAACGGGCCCCTCCACGATGCGCACGCCGGCGGCGGCGAGCTGCGCCGTTGCTTCCTCGATCGAGCCTGGCCAGCGCAGGCAGATGTCCGCGGACCCCGGGGTCGGCCGGCTGGCGATCAGCTCGAAGTCGTTGTCACGCTAATGGAGATTGAAGACCGCCTCGCCGACGACGATGTTGCGGACGCCGATCCTGCCGTTCCGCATGTGGTCCTGTGCCACCTGCGCGCCCAGAACGCGGACGTAGAAGGCCGCGGCGCGCTCCATGTCCTCGACGGTGAGGGCGATGTGGTCGATCCGGCCGATCGGCATGGCGGGCTCCTGCGGCTTTCAGTCCAGATCGTAGCTCGTGCGGCGGGCGAGCGGAACGAGCGCGGCCAGGCTGATCAGCGCCGCCCCGGACAGGTACAGGCCGACAGGAACCAGACCGCCCTTCTGCGCGAGCGCCGCGGCGATGATCGGCGCTAGGCCGCCGCCGACGATCCCGCCGACGTTGAACGCGACCGAGGCGCCCGAATAGCGCACCCGCGTCGGAAAGAGCCCTGGCAGGAAGGCGCCCAGCGGGCCGTAGACGAAGCCCATCAGGAAGAGGGCGAGCGAGAGGAAGGCCCAGATCAGGGCGAGCGAGCCGGCGCCCATCATGATCGGCATCAGAAAGCCCGCCACCACCGTCCCCGCGCAGCCCGCCATCAGGACCCGCCGCGGATTGGCGCGGTCGGACCACCAGCCGGCGAGGACGATGCCGAGCGCGAGGAACAGGATGGCGCCCAGCTGCACGCCCAGGAAGCTCTCGCGCGAGAAGCCCAGCGTGCCCACGCCGTAGCCCAGCGAAAACGCCGTCGAGAGATAGAAGATGGCGAAGCAGGCCACGACGCTGAAGGTCCCGCCCAGCGTGGCCAGCGGATGCCGGCTCAGCACTTCGCCCAGCGGCGCCGCGGCGGGCGGCGCTTCCGCGAGCGCGGCCCTGAAGGCCGGCGTCTCGGTGAGCTTCAGCCTGACCCAGAGGCCCACCGCGACGAGCACCGCGCTGAGCACGAAGGGGATGCGCCAGCCCCAGGCCTTGAATTCGTCCGGCGTGAGCAGCAGGCCGAGGATCAGGAACAGGCCGTTGGCCGCGATGAAGCCCGCCGGCGCGCCCAGTTGAGGGAACATGCCGAAGCGTGCGCGCCAGCCGGGCGGGGCGTTCTCCACCGCCAGCAGCGCAGCCCCGCCCCATTCGCCGCCCAGCCCGAATCCCTGGCCGAAGCGCAGCAGGCAGAGCAAGGCCGGCGCCGCCCAGCCGATCTGGGCGTAGGTGGGCAACAGGCCGATCAGCACCGTCGACACGCCCATGGTCATCAGCGAAGCGACCAAGGTCGACTTGCGCCCGATCCGGTCGCCGAAGTGACCGAAGAAGGCCGCGCCCAAGGGCCGGGCGAAGAAGGCCACGGCGAAGGTGGCGTAGCTGCTGAGCAGCTGGGCCGAGGCCGAGGCCGCCGGGAAGTAGAGCGGTCCCAGCACCAGCGAGGCCGCGGTCGCGTAGATGTAGAAGTCGTAGAACTCGACGGTGGTGCCGACGAGGCTGGCGATCAGCACGCGCCGTTTCGACGCCGCGCCCGGCGCGGTCTGCGATGCGCGCATGCGGCGCTCCCTCCCGAACTGACGCCCGGCTTCGCCCCAGTCGCCGCAAAGGTCAAGCGAACGCCCCCTCAGTCGCCTTCGCCGACAGCTCCCGCGCTGTGCATGGAGCATCGAGGGCCAGATCCTCCACCCCGCAGTGGGGGAGGCGGCTCGGCGCAAAGCGCCGAGACGGAGGGGCGTTGCTGCGCTTGAGCCTTCCACGCCAGGGGGTTACGCCAGCTCACATGCCCGCCGACATCCAGCCGTTCTACGCCATCCAGCTCAGCCGCATCGCGCACGCGTTGAAGGCCGAGGGGCGCTCGATCCTGCACATGGAATTCGGCCAGCCCTCGACCGGCGCGCCCAAGGCGGCGCTGGCCGCGGCGCACCGCATCCTCGACAGCGAGGCGATGGGCTACTGGGAGAGCGCCGAACTCACCGCCCGCATCGCGCGCCACTACCAGGAGACCTACGGCGTCACGATCGACCCCGAGGCGGTGGTGCTGACCTGCGGCGCCTCTCCGGCGCTGGTGCTGGCGTTGTCCTCCGCCTTCGAGGCGGACGCGCGGGTGGCGATCGCGCGGCCCGGCTACGTCGCCTACCGCAACGTGGTGAAGGCGCTGCACATGACGGCGCTGGAGATCCCCTGCGGTCCGGAGGTCGGCTATCAGCTGAGCGCCCGGGCGCTCGCCGCCCTGGACCCGGCGCCTGACGGCGTGATCGTCGCCAGCCCCGCCAATCCGACCGGCTCGATCATTCCGCCGGAGGAACTCGCCGCGATCGCCCGGGTCTGCCGGGAGCGGAAGATCCGCATCATCTCCGACGAGATCTATCACGGACTGAGCTACGGGACGCCGACGCCGTCGATGCTGGAGTTCGACGCCGGCTGCCTGGTCGTGAACAGCTTCTCGAAATATTTCAGCATGGCCGGCTGGCGGCTTGGCTGGCTGGTCGCTTCCGGCGCGGACGCGGCCCGGGCGCGGGCGCTCGTCGGCAACCTGTTCCTCACCGCCCCGTCGCTCAGCCAGCACGCAGGGCTTGCAGCCATGGATGCGCGCGAAGAGCTCGACGGTCACGTGGCGGTCTACCGGAAGAACCGCGAGCTCCTGCTGAACGCCCTGCCCAGGCTAGGGCTGGCCTCGATCGCGCCGCCCGACGGCGCCTTCTACATCTGGGCCGATGTCGGCCACCTGACCGACGACAGCCTGGCCTTCTGCGAGCGGCTGCTGCGCGACACCGGCGTGGCGACCGCGCCGGGGCTCGACTTCGACCCGGTCGACGGCGGCCGCTTCATCCGCTTCAGCTTCGCCGTCTCGACGGCGGAGGTGGAGGAGGCGATCGAACGGATGGTCCCGTGGCTCGCGGCGCAGGGGTGAGAATCAGTTCCACCGCGTAGCGCGGGAATCTTCTTACGCCATCCCGGCCTTGCGGAGCGCCTGGTAGGCGCGAATCACCTTCTGCAGGCGCTGTTCGCCGGCCCGGTCGCCGCCGTTGGCGTCGGGGTGCAGCCGGCGCACGAGCTCGGTGTAGCGGGAGCGGATCTTGGCGGCGTCGGCCCCGGCTTCCAGATCAAGCTCGGCGAGCGCGTTGCGTTCGATTTTGCCGAGCTTGGGAGCTTCCGGTTCCGGCGCGCTGCGCGGGCCGCCGCGGCCGAACAGGTTGAACGGATCGCGATATCCCTGGCCTTTGCTGAAATTGGCGCTGAAGGCGGCCGCTTCACGAGAGAACTTGCCGGCCTTCATTTCCCAGGTGGGCCGTCCGCCGGTGAACAGTTCGTCCTGCTGGCGCTTGCGGATCTCGCCCTCGCTCATCCCGGCGAAGAAGTCCCAGTTGCGGTTGTACTCCGCCGCGTGGGACTGGCAGAACCAGTAGTGCTCGTCGAGCATCTCGCGCGACTTGGGCGCGCGCGCGGTCGCCGCCGCGCGGCAGCCAGGATGGTCGCAATCCCGCTCGCCCGGCTTGCGCGCGTTGACGTCCTGCTCGGCGGCGCGCGCGGCTTCCTCCTCCTTCGACGGAGGGCGCACACGGATGTCGACGAACTTTGGCTTGTATTGAAACGCGCCGGGCATGGGCCGAGTATGGGGCGATGATTTTCGGGTTCAAGAATTGACACGGCCATGGGCGGCATAGCCGAAGCGATACGCGACAAACTGACCAACGCCTTCCAGCCCACACGGCTCGAGGTCGAGGACGATTCCGCCCGTCACAAGGGCCATGCCGGCGCCCGCGAGGGCGGCGAAAGCCACTTCAACGTGCTGATCGAAGCCGAGGCGTTTGCGGGAAGGCCCAAGGTGGTTCGCCAGCGGCTGGTCTACAAGGCCCTCGCCGACGAACTCGCCGGCCCGGTGCACGCGCTCTCGGTGAAGGCGCTGGCGCCGGGCGAGGCGGCTTAGGCTCGCGCGCCGGCGCGCAGTTCGCCCAGCACGCGGGCGAGGTCGGCCTCGCGGAACGGCTTCTGCAGCACGGGCGAGCCCTTGTCCACGTCGCGCAGTCCGGCGTCGCCGTAGCCGGTCGCGAAAGCGAAGGGCGCCCCCTTTTCGCGCAGCAGGTCGGCAAGCGGAAAGATCGGCTGGCCGCCCAGGTTGACGTCGAGCACGGCGCAGTCGAGCTCGGCCTCGCCGACCAGCTGCAGCGCCTCGTCGAGACGGGACGCCGGGCCGACGATGGTGCAGCCCAGGTCAGTCAGCATGTCCTCGATCAGCATGGAGACCATCATCTCGTCCTCGACGACGAGCACCCTCAGACCATTCAGGTCATGGTTCATCGCGTGCCTCCAGCACCAGGCGCGGACTGGCCATGCCATGGGCATGCCGCGCGGACGCTCGAACTGCGGAAAGCCAGATCCAGCGTCTTCCCCGTGGCGTTGCGGGCGCCTGAATTAAACATGAGACGGAGGATCCCCCCAATGGATCAAGCTTGGCAAAACGGCCCCGTCCCGCTGCCGGTTCCCATCCGATGCATATTTTGCGCGCGCCCCGCAAGCCGTTCGACCGCGGAATTGAGGCGCTCAAGGAAACTGTGATCGGGCGCGGTCAATCGTCGGCTGGGCGCGCCTTGGGCGGCCAGATCTCCAGGCTGGTGATCTGGTTGCCCCGGCGCTCCACGACGCGGAAGCGCTGCTCGCAGATGGTGAAGGCCTGGCCGACCTCGGGGATGCGCTGCGCCTCGGCGATCAGCAGGCCGGCGACGGTGACCGCCTCGTCGTCCGGCAGCTGCCAGTTCATGGCGCGGTTGAGCTCGCGAATGGTGACGCCGCCGTCCACCAGCACCGCGCCGTCGGCGCCCGGCCGCACGCCCGCGGCGACGACGTCGTGCTCGTCCTCGATCTCGCCGACGATCTCCTCGAGGATGTCCTCGAGCGTCACCAGGCCTTTGAGCGCGCCGTACTCGTCGACCACCAGGGCGAAGTGGTTGTGGCGCTTGAGGAAGGCGGCGAGCTGGTCCTTCAGCGTGGTGGTCTCGGGGATGAACCAGGGCTCGCGCAGGATGCCGGCGATGTCGATCGCCTCGATCCCACCGTCGGCCTTGGCCATGGCCTGCAGCAGGTCCTTGGCGTGCAGCACGCCGACGATGTTTTCCGGTTCTCCGCGATAGATCGGCATGCGGGTGTGTGCGCTCGCCAGCGCTTCCTCGACGATCTCGCGCGGCGACAGGTCGCCGTCGATCATGGCGATGCTCTTGCGGTGGACCATGATCTCGCTGACGTCCATCTCGCCGAGATCCAGCACCCCGCCCAGCATCCAGCGGTCGCGCGTCTCCACCAGGCCCTCGGAGTGGTGGTATTCGACCGCCCCGCGGATTTCCTCGTGGGCCGCCAGGACGTCCAACTCCATCGAGAGCTTCACGCCGAACAGGCGAAGCGTCTTCCGCACCACCCACTGCACCGCGTACACCACCGGGCCGAACAGCTTGACCGCCAGCGTCGTCGGGCCGGACAGCACGCGCGCGACGTCGTCCGAGCGCAGAATGGCGAGGGTCTTGGGAAGCACCTCGGCGAAGACCAGCACCAGGACGGTCATGATCGCCGTCGCCGCAGCCACGCCGGCCGGTCCCGGGATCGCGCTGGTCAGGACCTGGGTGGTCAGGGCCGAGGCGAGGATGTTGATCAGGTTGTTGCCCAGCAGGACCGCGCCGATCATCGTCTCCTGGTCGGAAATCAGGCGGTTGACGCGCCGGGCGGCACGGTCGCCTTCGCGCTCCAGCTGGTGCATGCGGGCGCGGCTGGCGCCGGTCATCGAGGTCTCGGCCGCGGAGAACAAGGCCGAGAGCGCCAGCAGGCCGAACACGATCGGCGCAAGCGCGATGAGGGCGGTCATCCCGACGCGCCCTCGGCGATCAGGAAGCTGCGGACGGCGTCGGCGCCGACGCCCTTGGCCACGAACGCCTCGCCCAGGCTCCGCGCCAGGATGAAGGTCAGCCGGCCGCCCTCGGCCTTCTTGTCCTGGGCCATGTGACGGACCAGGCGGTCGGCGTCGAACGGATGGCCGGGCACGTCTGCGAGCCTGGTCGGCAGGCCGGCGGCGGCGATGGCGGCGGCGGCGCGCTGCGCTTCGGCCGGCGCGCACAGGCCCTGGGCGGCGGAGAAGCGGAAGGCGAGCGCCTGGCCCGCGCCGATCGCCTCGCCGTGCAGCAGCGTTTCGCCGTAGCCGGTCTCCGCCTCCAGCGCATGGCCGAAGGTGTGGCCGAGGTTGAGCAGGGCGCGCAGGCCCGCCTCCTTCTCGTCGGCGGCGACGAACTCGGCCTTCATTTCTACCGAGCGGGCGACCGCGTGGGTGAGGGCGTCTGGCCGGCGGGCCAGGACGGCGGCGCCGTTCGCGTCCAGCCAGTCGAAGAACGCCCGGTCGCCCAGCAGCCCGTACTTGATCACCTCGGCGTAGCCGGCGCGCATTTCGCGGTCGGGAAGGGTGGAGAGCACGTCCAGGTCCGCCAGCACGAGCCTCGGCTGGTGGAAGGCGCCCACCAGGTTCTTGCCGCGCGGCGTGTCGATGGCGGTCTTGCCGCCTACCGAGGAATCCACCTGGGCCAGCAGGGTCGTCGGGATCTGTACGAAATCGACGCCGCGCTTGTAGATCGCCGCGACGAAGCCGGTCAGGTCGCCGACCACGCCGCCGCCGAAGGCGACCAGGATGTCGGTCCGGTCGAGCTCCAGCGCCAGCAGCCGGTCCGTAAGCTCGGCCAGCCATTCGAAGCTCTTGGTCTGCTCGCCGGACGGCACGATCACCGGAAACACCGTGAGGCCGGCCGCCGACAGGGACGCGGTCAAGGCCGCGCCGTGCAGCCCCCAGACCGTCTCGTCGCTGACCACCGCCGCGCGTCCGCGCTCCGCGAACGGCGCGATGCGCCGGCCGGCCTCGACCAGAAGGCCCGGCCCGATCACCACCTCATAGCTGCGCTCGCCCAGGCCCACGGGAACGCTGCGGCTCATCGCGCGTGCTCCTCGACATAGGCGCTCAAGGCCCGCAGCAGCTGGTCGACGGTGACGTGGTGCGCGGTGTCGCCGGTCTCCAGCGTCACGTCGGCCTGGGCGTAGGCCGGATAGCGAATGTCGGCCTGGGCCTGCAGAACCTGCAACGGGTCCTTGCCTGCGAGCAGCGGGCGCGTGTCCTTGCGCCCGACGCGACGCGCCAGGGTCTCCAGGTCCGTCTTCAGCCAGACGGAGATCGCCTTTTGCTTGATCAGCTCGCGGGTCCTGGGATCCATGAAGGCGCCGCCGCCGGTCGCCAGCACATGCGGCGGCTCGTCGAGCAGCCTGGCGATCACGCGCCGTTCGCCCTCGCGGAAGGCGGGTTCGCCGAGCTCGGCGAAGATGTCGGAGATGCAGCGGCCGGCCGCGGTCTCGACCTCCGAATCGGCGTCGCGGAAAGGTAGGTCGAGGGCGTTGGCGAGACGGCGGCCTACGCTCGATTTGCCCACTCCCATCAGGCCGACCAGGGCGATTGTGCGGCGTCGCAGCGGTTCGAAGCGGTCCATGGATGGCGCAGGCTTACACGAGCCGACCCGCTCGCGCCAACTTTGCGCCCGGCGTATGGTCCAGCTCATGTGGCGAATCCTGGCCTCAGCGGCCGTACTGACTTTTGCAAGCCCCGCCGTTCCAGCGTTCGCCCAGGACCCAGGCGGCGGCTCGGTGGCCGTAACGCCGCTGGCGGCGCCGGACGCCTTTTCCACCGCCGGGCGCGACACGGGCCTGCCGCCGGAACTTTGGCGCGGCGCCTCGGTCGACACCTTGGGCGCGGTCCTGCCGCGGCTTTCCCAGGCCGCGTTGTCGCCCGCCGCAGCGGCCTTGGCCAAGCGTGTGCTCGCGACCGGCGCGCCGGGACCGCAGGGCCTGGGCGCGGATCCGGCGACGCTGGCCCAACGCGCCGCGGCGCTCACGGCGCTGGGCGACTCGGCTTCCGCGGCGAGGATCCTCGGCCGCGCGCCGGGGCTCGACCGCAGCCCCGAGCTGTCCCGCGCGGCGGCGGAGAGCGCGCTGCTGTCGGGCGACGACGCCCGCGCCTGCGCCCTGGCTGACGCGCTCACCGTCGGCCGCGAGGACGTCTATTGGCTGCGCCTGCGGACCTATTGCCAGGCCATCGGCGGCCGCGCGTCGCAAGCGCAGCTCACCTTCCAGCTCGCGCAGACCCAGGCTCCCGATCCGGTGTTCGGCCGGCTGATGGGCGCCAAGCTGGCCGGCGGCGGCGAGGCGGGCGCGGCCGCCCTGCGGAACGGGCTCGACTATGCGCTGTCGAAGAGTCTCGGCCTCGATCTGGCCGCGGCCAAGCCGTCTCCCGCCGTCGCCGCCGCGCTCTTAGGTGCGCCGGCCGACCCAGCGTGGAGCGTGCCGGAGGGCGACGGCGAGCGGCTGGCGGCGGCCCGCGCGCTGGCGTCGGGCCAGGAGATGCCAGCCGAGGTCGTCGCGCGCCTGCTCGACGCGGCGGCGAAGGCCGAGCCCGCGTTACGCGCAAGCCTGCAGGCGGCTGCGCTGATCGTCATCGGCTGGACCGGGGCGCCCGGGCCAGACCTGCGGGGACGGCTGGCCGCCCTGTCGGTTCCGGAGGGCAAGGCGCCGGCGGGGCGCAACTTCGCCCTCTCGGCGGCGGGCCGCGAGAAGCTGATGGGTGAGGCGGCCATGCTCGCCTTGTGGACCTGCCTGGACGCCGGCCCCTCCGGCCTCGCCCCCGCCGACCGCGCCCGCATCATCCAGGCGCTTCGCCAGGCCGGCCTCGAGCACGACGCCCGCAACTTCGCGATCGAAGGACTGCTGGGCCTGCCATGACCAAAGGCGCCTCCTGGGCGGAAGCCTTTCTGGAGATGATGGCGGTCGAGCGGGCGGCGGCGAAGAACACGCTCGCCGCTTACGGCCGCGACCTCAGCGACGCCGCGGCGTTTCTGGCGGGGCGAGGCCGGGACCTCGCGGACGCCGCGGCCGAGGACGTGGAAGCCTATTTCGCCGCGCTGGGCGCGCGCGGGGCCGCGCCCGCCACCGCCGCCCGCCGGCGAGCGGCCGTCCGCCAGTTCTACCGATTCACGCTGACGGAGGGCTGGCGCGCGGACGATCCCTCTCGGCGCGTCGAGGCGCCCAAGCAAGGCCGCAGCCTGCCCAAGGTGCTGAGCCGTGAGGAGATGGACCGGCTGATCGCCGCGGCCGCAGCGCGCGATGGCGCGCAGGGCCTGCGGATGGCCTGCATGGTGGAGCTGGCCTACGCCTCGGGCCTACGGGTCTCGGAGCTGACCGGCTTGCCGCTCGCGGCCCTGTCGCGCGACCCGGCCTATCTGCTCGTCAAGGGCAAGGGCGGCAAGGAGCGGCTCGCGCCGTTGAACACCGCGGCGCGCGCCGCGGTGAAGGCCTATCTGGAGGCCCGCCCGCGCTTCCTGCCGAAGGGCGACAAGGCCAACGCCTGGCTCTTCCCCTCGCGCGGCAAGGGCGGGCGGCTGACGCCGCGCCGCTTCGCCCAACTGCTCGACGAGGCGGCGGTCGACGCCGGCATCGATCCGGCGCGCGTGAGCCCCCATGTGCTGCGGCACGCCTTCGCCACCCATCTGCTGGAGGGCGGGGCCGACCTGCGCGTCGTGCAGACTCTGCTCGGCCACGCCGACATCGCCACGACCCAGATCTACACGCACGTCGCGGGCGACCGCCTGCGCGAAGTCGTCGAGACCAAGCATCCTCTGGCGAAAAAGTAGCTCCTCCACCGCGGAGCGGGGGAGGTGGGTCGCGTCGCGCACTCGAGACGGAGGGGGCGTTCAAGCGGTTGGGCCAAACGCCCCCTTAGTCCGCTTCGCTGACAGCTCCCCCGCAGGCGGGGGAGCATCATTCCGGGCTTAACCTGTCACGCGATACCGCCCGGTGGAGTCCGGGCAGACGCGGACGTAGCGGTAGTCGGTGTCGTTCACCGGCGCAGGGGCCAGTCGGCAGCCGCGGCGCGACCAGTAGGCCCGGCGGTCGTCGCGGTAGACGTTGTCGGAGACGCGGTAGGGAACCGTGTCGCTGTAGCTCCAGTAGGCGCCTTGGGCGTCGCACTTGTAGCGGTCGTTGGCGTGACCCACGGCCGCACCCACGCCACCGCCCACCAGGGCCCCCAGCACGGTGCCTTCGGTCCGGTCGCCGCGGCCGGCGACGTTCGAGCCCAGCACGCCGCCGGCGATGGCGCCGATCACGCCCGCGGTCACGGCCGAGTTGTTGTTGCAGCGAACGGGGGCGACATAGGCCGCGTCGCGGCCGTAGTAGCCGGCTGACGGCGCGGCGGCGTAGGCCCAGCGGCCTTCGTCCCACACCGGCGCGGGGCCGTAGGTGCGGACATAGGCGCCGTAACCGTAGCGGGCGTCATAGGACGCGCGACGGGCCTCCCAGTCGGCCATCCGGCGGTCGTAGTCCGCCCGCGCGGCGCGGTAGTCGGCCCGCTGGTCGCGATAGTCGCGGCGCTGCGCCTCATAGGTCGAGCGGTCGCGGTCGTAGCTGCGCTGCTGTTGGATATACTCATCCGTCGGCCGGTAGGGCGCGCCGTAGGTCTGCGCCGCGGCCGGCATCGCCGTAGCCAGGGCGAGCGCCGAGGCCAGGGCGGTCTTCATGGCGAATTGCATCGATCTTGCTCCGTTTCTCCTCGGACGCGGCAGCGTGTCAGGATCCCGCGTCGTGTGTCGAAGACGCGCCAGGTCCGCCTCCGCCCCCCGATCCGGATGAAACGGGCCAGGCTCGACCTCGGGCGGCTTAACGAACGATGGTCGCGCGAGGTTGCAGGCGTCGCGGCAGGTAACGGTTGGCGCGGGCGGGCGGGCCGTAAAGCGTCGCACTTGTGAGCGGGGGCCTTCCCGCCTAATTTCCGCCGCCTCGCAAAGCACTGACGGAGCCGCGCCCTCGAATGGCCGTGCAATATCTCGAGTTCGAGCGGCCGATCGCCGAGCTCGAAGCCAAGATCGAGGAACTGTCGAAGCTCTCGGCCACCGCCGGGCCGGGCGCGTTCGAGGCTGAGATCGACGGCCTGCGCGCGCGGGCGCGCAGGTTGCGCCAGGACGCCTACGCCAATCTCGACGCCTGGCAGAAGACCCAGGTGGCCCGCCACCCCGACCGGCCGCACTTCGTCGATTACGTCGCCGAACTCATCGACGATTTCATCGAGCTGCACGGCGACCGAGTGTTCGGCGACGACCAGGCGCTGATCGGCGGCATCGGCAAGTTCCGCGGCCGTCCGGTCGTGGTCATGGGCCACGAGAAGGGACGCGACACGGCCACCCGCGTAAAGCACAACTTTGGCTACGCCCGCCCCGAGGGCTACCGCAAGGCGATCCGCCTCATGGAGCTCGCCGAGCGCTTCGGCCTGCCGGTGATCAGCATCGTCGACACCGCCGGCGCCTATCCGGGCGTCGCCTCGGAGGAGCGCGGCGTCGCCGAGGCCATCGCGCGCTCGATCGAGAAGTGCCTGACCGTGGGCGTGCCGAACATCGCCCTGATCACGGGGGAGGGCGGCTCCGGCGGCGCCATCGCCATCGCCGCCACGAACCGTGTGCTGATCCTGGAGCACGCGATCTATTCGGTGATCGCGCCGGAAGGCGCCAACTCCATCCTCTGGCGCGGCGCGCGCTCGGGCGCGGAGGCCGCGCGCGCGATGAAGATCTCCGCCCAGGAGCTCGCGGCCATGAAGATCGTCGACCGGATCGTTCCCGAGCCGGTCGGCGGCGCGCACGCCGATCGCCCGGCGACGATGGTCAATGTCGCCGATGCGCTGGAGGAAGAGCTCGCCGCTCTGGGTGGCCTTTCGGCGGAAGCGCTGCGCAAGGCGCGCGCCGATCGCTTCTACGCCATCGGGCGAACCTTAGAGTAGGCGCCTAGAAACTCTTGCAAGCCGGCGTCAGCGCCCCGAAGATAGCGTGCAAGCTATCGGGAGGAGGAACTGACCCATGCCTCAATCGCGGGAAGCCGTTGTCGTCGGCATCGGCAGGACTGATTTTTCGCGCAATTCTGGCCGCACCACCCTGGTCATGGCGCAGGCCGCCGCCCGGGCGGCGTTGGACGACGCCGGGCTCGCCACGCGAGACGTCGATGGCCTGGCGACGTTCCAGGTCGGCGATTCCAGCAATGCGCCCGACGTCGGCCACGCGCTCGGCCTCGACGAGGGCATCCGCTACAGCCTGAACATCGCCGGCGGCGGCGATGAGGCCTCGTTCGTGGTCGCCGAGGCCATGCGGGCGGTCGCCAACGGCGTCTGTGACGTCTGCATCGTCTACCGCTCGCTGAACTCGCGCTCCGGCAAGCGGTTCGGGCGGATGGACGGCGCCTCCTACATCGGCGGCTCCCAGCAGTTCCCGGCGCCGCATGGCTACGTCGTGCCCCCGCAGTGGTTCGCCATGGCGGCGCGCCGCCACATGCATGAATACGGCACCGCGCGCGAGGATCTGGGCGCGGCGGCCATCAACAACCGGCGCCACGCGGAGAAGAACCCGCACGCCATCATGCGCTCGCCGCTGACGATCGAGCAGTACCTGGCCGCGCGGCCGATCTGCGAGCCGTTCCACCTCTACGACTGCGCGCTCGAGGCCGATGGCGCCGTGGCGCTGGTCATCACGACGATGGAGCGTGCGCGGGACCTTAAGCAGAAGCCGATCCGCATCCTCGGCCACGAGGCTTACCGCAACGGCAGCAACCTGATCGCCGACTCTTCGACCGACTTCACGCGCATGTACTCGGCCAAGGTCGGGCCGCGGCTCTGGGACAGCACCGGGCTGAAGCCGCGCGACATGGACTTCGCTTGCCTCTACGACTGCTTCACCTACACCCTCCTCTGCACGACCGAGGACTATGGCTTCTGCGAAAAGGGCGAGGGCGGCGACTTCTATCGCAGCGGGCGCGGAACCTACGGCGGCGACGTCGTGATCAATCCGCACGGGGGCCTGCTCTCCGAGGCCTACATCCACGGCCTCAACCACCACTATGAGGCGGCCCTGCAGCTCCGCGGCGACGCGGGCGAGCGGCAGGTGAAGGATGCGAAGCTCGCGCTGGTGAGCGCCGGCGGGCTCGTCAGCGGCAGCGCGCTCGTGTTCGCCGCCTAAGTATCGGGGAGAGAAACAGATGCCAGCACCACTTCCGCTCGTCGATCCGGATTCGATCGGCTTCTGGGAGAGCGCCGACCAGGGAAAATTCGCCCTCCAGCAGTGCGAATCCTGTTCGAGCTACATGTATCCGCCCGTCGGAGTCTGCCGCAAATGCGGCGGCGGGCTCTCCTACAAGCCGCTCAGCGGCAAGGGCGAGATCTACAGCTTCATCGTGCAGCATCACGGGGTGACCGGCGGCTACGAAGACAAGCTGCCCTACGTCATCGCCGTGGTCTCGCCGGATGAAGCGCCGCACCTTCATTTCCCGACGCATATCGTCGACGCCGATCCGCAGCGCGTGCGGGTCGGCGATCGCGTTCAGGCCAAGTTCGAGCGGCCCGAGGGCGCGGAACACGCCATCGTGGTCTTCGCGCCGGCGTAGAGCCGGCCGCCCCTAGGTTCGGGGGAGAAGGGCCAGGGGGTTGTAGTACTCGGTGTGCTCGACCACCTGGCCGTCCCGCACGCGGGTCAGCATGACGTAGGTGTTGCCGTAGGGCTGTCCGTCGCTCTTCCTCGCGGTGGATCGGGTCGTGGTGACGTACAACTCGGGATCGCCTTCCACCCGGCGCGTGACGATATCGTGCCAGGCGAACTCGGGAAACGCTGTCCACACGTACTGCAGCATTTCCGACGTGCGGTCCCAGCCTTTGACCTCCTGGGTCCCGCCGGGCGGGGCGAACGGCATGCGGAAAACGATGTCCTTCGCCGTCAGCTCGGCCAGAGCGTCCAACGGGCCGTGCGTGACCGCCTCGAGCCATTTCCGCATGAAGACGTGCGGTTCCATGGCTTTCCTCCCGTCTTGCCGCCTTGGCCTTGAAGGATACAGGCGCAGGCGTCGCGGGCAAGCCGGCGGCGCCGTTCAGCGGACTTGGCGCAGCGCTTCGGCGAGTTCTTCCACCGCCGCCTCGGTCGTAGCCCAGGAGCAGACGAAGCGGACGCTTCCGTCGAGGAACCGGTGGGCGAACCAGCCCGCGGCGTGCAGCCTCGCGAGCGCCCGCTCGTCCATGGCCGCGAACACGGCGTTCGCCTCTACCGGATGGACGACCGGAAAGGGCATGGCCGCCGCCAGCCTGCGCGCCATGGCGTTCGCATGGGCTGCGTGGCGCAGCCAGGCGCCATCCTCAAGCATGCCGACAAAGGGCGCGGCGAGGAAGCGCGCCTTGGAGGGCAGTTGCCCCGCCTGCTTCAGCCGATGGTCGATGCGGCGGGCGAGGGTCTTGTCGAGCACCACCAGCGCCTCGGTGGGCGGCATGCCGGCCTTGGCCCCGCCGAGCACCAGCAGGTCGACGCCCAGGGTCGAGATCCGCCGGACGTCGAAGCCGGCGGCTGCGGCGGACGCCAGCCGCGCGCCGTCGAGGTGGACGCCCAGGCCGCGGGCCTTGGCGAGGCCGGTCAGCGCGGTCAGATCGGCCTCGGCGTAGACCGCGCCATATTCGGTGGCGTTGGTGAGCGACAGCGTCGCCGCCGGCTGGCGATGCGAGACCTCGGGCTCAGCCAGGGCCGCGCCGAGCGCCGCCGGGTCGATGCGCCCGGAGGCGCCGGCCAGGCGGATCAGGCCGACGCCATGCCCGTAGAACCCCGGCGCGCCTGCTTCATCGGTGCAGACGTGGGCGTGTTCGTGGGCGAGCACGGCCTCGAACGGCCGGGCGAGCGCGGCCAGCGAGACGGCATTGGCGGCAGTGCCGGAACCCAGGAAGCGCACCTCGGCGTCGACGTCGAGCAACTGGCGTACGAGGTCCGCGGCGCGCGCGTTGACGCCATCGGCGCCATACGCCGGCACGAAGCCCTGGTTCGCCTCGGCGAGCGCCTGCATCGCCTCGGGCGCGGCGGCGGCGGCGTTATCCGAGGCGAAGTCGTAGCGGGGCATGCTTCGCTCCTTATCGCTACCGCTGTGCGGGAGCGAAAGTTACACCAGCGCGCCGTGGCAGTGCTTGAACTTGCGGCCCGAGCCGCAGGGGCATTGGGCGTTACGGCCGGTGGCTTCCCAGCCCTGCGGCAGCGAGGTGACCGGCAGCGCCGCGCGCTGATCCGCCGGCAGGCCGTCCGGCAGCATCCCCATCTGCGCGGCGTTCTCGCCGGTCAGCGGGTCCATATGGATCTCGTACATCTGGCCGGTCGGCAGGGGCGGGGGCTCCTCGAAACGGAACTCCACCGTCATCAGCCATTGGGTGGTGTTCTGGCGGACGTCCACCAGCAGCTTCTCGAACAGAGAGAAGGCCTCGGTCTTGTACTCCTGCAGCGGGTCGCGCTGGCCGTAGCCGCGCAGGCCGATGACGTTGCGCAGGTGGTCGAGGTGCATCAGGTGCTCGCGCCACTGCAGGTCGATCTGCTGCAGCAGGAAGCTCTTCTCGATGTTGCGAATGGCCGGCAGGCCTTCGGGGGTCAGGCCGAGCTCGGTCTCCCGCTCGGCGGCGCGCGCGTCGGCGGCGGCGGCGATGCGCTCCTCGATCTCCTCGTTGGCGATGCCCTCCTCGTCCGCCCAGTCCTTGACCGGCAGCTCGAGGCCCAGGATTTCGCGCACATGGGTGTCGAGGCCCTCGATGTCCCACTGCTCGGCGTAGGCCTTGGGCGGCAGGTGGCGCGAGACGAGGTCGGCGATGGTGTCGCGGCGCATCTCGGCGACCACGTCGGCGACGTCCTGGGCGTTCATGAACTCCGCGCGCTGCTCGAACACGGCCTTGCGCTGGTCGTTCACAACGTCGTCGTACTTGAGCAGGTTCTTGCGGATCTCGTAGTTGCGCTGCTCGACCCGCTTCTGCGCGGTGGCGATGGCCGAGTTCAGCCACTTGTGGGTGATCGCCTCGCCATCCTGCACGCCGAAGGTGCGCATGATCGAGTCCAGCCGGTCGCCGGCGAAGATGCGCAGCAGATCATCCTCGCAGGAGAGGAAGAACTTGGAGTGGCCCGGGTCGCCCTGACGGCCGGTGCGGCCGCGCAGCTGATTGTCGATCCGCCGGCTCTCGTGGCGCTCGGTGCCCAGCACGTAGAGGCCTCCGGCGGCCAGCGCCTGGGCCTTCAGATCGGCGATCTCCGCTTCGATCTCTTCCTTGCGCTTCACCGACATCTCCGGCGTCACCTCGACGCCCAGGGCGCGCTGCTCGTCGCGCCAGCTGGCGACCTTCATGTCCACGTTGCCGCCCAGCTGAATGTCGGTGCCGCGGCCGGCCATGTTGGTGGCGATGGTCACCGCGCCGGGCACGCCGGCGTCGGCGACGATGTAGGCTTCCTGCTCGTGGTAGCGGGCGTTCAGCACGTTGTGCGGGATGCCGGTCTGCTTCTTGCCGTCGATCTCGAACTTGTGCGCCTTCAACAGCTCGGACAACTGCTCGGACTTCTCGATCGAGACCGTGCCGACCAGGATCGGCTGGCCGCGTCGATAGCAGTCCTCGATCTGGCCGATGATGGCCCGGTTCTTCTCGTCGGCGGTGCGATAGACCTCGTCGTCCTCGTCGATCCGGGCGATCGGCCGGTTGGTCGGGACCTCCACAACTTCCATCTTGTAGATGTCGTGGAATTCCTGGGCTTCGGTCGCCGCGGTGCCGGTCATGCCCGACAGCTTGCCGTAGAGGCGGAAGTAGTTCTGGATCGTGACCGAGGCGAGCGTCTGGTTCTCGGGCTGGACGACCACGCCCTCCTTGGCCTCGATCGCCTGGTGCAGGCCCTCCGAGAGCCTGCGGCCCACCATCATGCGGCCGGTGAACTCGTCGATCAGCATCACCTCGCCGGCGCGGACGATGTAGTCCTTGTCGCGGGTGTAGAGAACGTTGGCCCGAAGGGCCTGGTTGACGTGGTGCACCACCGAGACGTTCGCCGCGTCGTAGAGGCCGGCGGAATCTTCCGCCAGGTGCTCGCCTTCGGCCAGCATCTCCTCGATCCGCTCCGAGCCTTCCTCGGTCAGGATCACCTGCCGCTGCTTTTCGTCGTGCTCGTAGGTGGACTTGTCCTTGATCAGCTCTTTGATGAGCAGGTCGATGGTCTTGTAGAACTCGCTGCGGTCGTCGGTCGGCCCGGAGATGATCAGCGGCGTGCGCGCCTCGTCGACCAGGATCGAGTCCACCTCGTCGACGATGGCGAAGTGATGCCCGCGCTGCACCATCTCGGCCGGGTCGTAGACCAGGTTGTCGCGCAGATAGTCGAAGCCGAACTCGTTGTTGGTGCCGTAGGTGATGTCGCTGGCGTAGGCGGCGTGGCGTTGGCCCTGCGATAGGCCATGGACGATCACGCCCACGCTCATGCCGAGGAAACGATAGATCTGGCCCATCCATTCGGCGTCGCGCTGGGCCAGGTAGTCGTTGACGGTGATGACGTGGACGCCCTTGCCGGCGAGCGCGTTCAGATAGACGGGCAGGGTGGCGACGAGCGTCTTGCCCTCGCCGGTGCGCATCTCCGAGATGCCGCCTTGGTGCAGCACCATGCCGCCGACCATCTGCACGTCGAAGTGGCGCAGGCCGATCGTCCGGCGCGAGGCCTCGCGGACGACGGCGAAGGCTTCTTCCAGGAGGTCGTCGAGGCCGCCGCCCGCGGCCAGCCGGGCCTTGAACGCGTCGGTCTTGCCGCGCAGATCCGCGTCGGAGAGGGCGGCGAACTGCGACTCGAAGGCGTTGATCTTGCCCACGCGGGCGCTCATCGCCTTGACCTTGCGGTCGTTGGAGGATCCGAAGAACCGTTGGAAGATGCTCAAGGCAGGAGGTCCGGTCGAAGGGGGGCGCCGGCGCGGCCTAGCGCCTTTCGGCCCGTCGCCTGCCGGGAGAAAATCGCTCTTTTCAGGGCGGCCGAGACTTAAGCAGCGCCCCCTCCAGTGTCAACGCGGCCCTTCCGTTCCGAGGTGCGGGAAGGGAAGGGTCGCAATCACACCTTGATGTCGATGTGTTCCGGCTTCTCCGCCTCGAGCTCGCGCCGCCGCGGCCCGATCGCGCGGGCGGTCGCGAGCAGCTTGCGCAGGAGCGCCGTGCTGAGCAGCACCATCGGCGAGGCGGGCGCGGCCTCGCCGGGCTCGGTGATCACCGTCAGCGGGGTTAACGGCAGCCGCCAGGTTCGAAGCGCGCGAGGATCGACGACAGGCGCCTCGGGGGTAAGCGACGGAAGCCCCGAACGGGGCTCCCGGGGGGCCAGGTTCCCACTCATGCCGCCACGGTAGAGCAAGCAGGGCTAACGCAACGACGCCGAACATGGTTAGGGCGGAGCCGGGCCAGACGTTTCCACAACCTTTGCACTTGCAGGCTTAAGTCGCTAGGGAGCGGTCGGCGCGGCCCCGGGGGCGTCGCGCCGCCGAAAAGTCTCCGTCAATGTCGCTCCCGGAGGGCCGCCCCATGACCCGCAAGCCGACCCGGAAAGGCCCCGCCGCCAAGCCTGTCGAAGTCGTGGGTCAGACGCTCGAGCGGGCCTTCGATCCGCTGACCAGCGCGCTCAAGCGCGCGGCCCTGAAGCGGGCGGACAAGCAGGCGCGGCAGTTCGCGGAGTCCCATGCTCCAGCCGGCCCCGCCGGCGCGGGCGGCAAGGGCGCCATGCCGGTTTCGCCGCTGGCGGTGCCCTTCCCGCGCATGGCGCCGATCGGGGGCGTGCAGATCGCGACCGCGCGCGCCGGCTACTACAAGCAGGAGCGCGAGGACCTGCTGGTGATGAGCTTCCCGGAAGGGGCGAGCTGCGCCGGCGTCTTTACCCGCTCGACGGTGGGCTCGGCGCCTGTCGACTGGTGCCGCCGGCACCTGGAGGCGACCAAGGGCGACGGTGTGCGCGCCCTGGTGGTCAACGCCGGCTGCGCCAACGCCTTCACCGGCCGGCCCGGCGCCGACGCGGTGCGCCGCCTCGCCTCGGCGGTGGGCAAGCGATTCGACTGCCGCCAGCGTGACGTGATGGTGGCCTCCACGGGCGTGATCGGCGTCCTGCTCGACGAGGTGAAGATCGTTCAGCGGCTGCCGGAGGTCGAGCAGAAGCTGAAGGCCGACAACTGGCCCGCGGCGGCGCGCGCCATCATGACCACCGACACCTTCCCCAAGGGCGCCTTCGCCGAAGCCGACATCGACGGGACCAAGGTGCGGATCGGTGGGATCTGCAAGGGCTCGGGCATGATCGCCCCGGACATGGCGACCATGCTGGCCTTCGTCGTCACCGACGCGGCCATCTCGCCGACGGCGCTGCAGAACCTGGCCAGCCTCTATACCCGCAACACCTTCAACGCGGTGACGGTCGACGGAGACACCTCGACCAACGACACCCTGCTGCTGTTCGCCACCGGCGCCTCGGGCGCGCCCAGGATCAGCCGTGCGGGGGACCGGCGGCTGGCCGATTTCCGCGACAAGCTGGAGCAGGTGCTGACCAGCCTCGCGCATCAGCTGGTGCGTGACGGGGAGGGCGCGACCAAGTTCATCAAGATCACGGTGACCGGCGCGGAGACCGCCGCCTCCGCCCGCAAGATCGCCCGCTCGATCGCCGACAGTCCGCTGGTCAAGACCGCCTTCGCCGGCGAGGACGCCAACTGGGGCCGCATCGTCATGGCGGTCGGCAAGTCCGAGGAGCCGATCGACCGCGACTCGCTGAGCGTCAGGTTCGGCGACCTCTGGGCCGCCCAGGACGGGCTCGTGGCCCCGGGCTACGACGAGGCCAAGATGAGCGCCTACATGAAGCGCCAGGATCTGGAGGTCACGGTGGACGTGGGCGTCGGCCGCGCCGCCGCCAGCGTCTGGACCTGCGACCTCACCAAGCGCTACGTCGAGATCAACGGAGATTATCGGTCGTAAAGCGTCCGGAGACGGGATGACGGGATTTGTGACCGTCCTGACCACGACGGCGGCCGCGGACGAGGCCGAGGCGATCGCCGAGGCGCTGCTCGCGGACGGACTGGCCGCCTGCGTGCAGATCGCCGAGATCCGCAGCCGCTACGTCTGGAAAGGCCAGATCCAGCGCGAGCCCGAGCAGCTCCTGCTGATCAAGACCCGCGCAGAGCTGTTCGAGATCGTCCGCGGGAAGATCCGCGCGATGCACAGCTACGATACGCCGGAAATCGTCGCCCTGCCGATCACGGCGGGCGACGCGGACTATCTGGCTTGGCTGGGCGGGCTTTCCTCTCCCGCCTGAGCGGGAGAGGATGGCGCCTACCGGTTCGACCACACCCCGCCGCGGCCGCCGCCGCCGGAGCGCTGACCGCCGCCGCCACGAGTGCGGTTGGGACCCTTGAAGGCGGGTTTGCCCTGGCCGTCGCCAGCCGGGCGGGACTGGCCGCCGCCTTCGTGGCGGTGGTGGCCGCCGGCGACCTTCGGTTGGGCGTGATTGCGGTTGCGCTGGGGCTTGTGCTCGCCGCGATGCGGCTGGGCGGGACGCTCCGGCTTGCCGGCGACTTCCGGCATGGCCGCCGTGGCGGCGCCCAGCTGGCGGTCGTTGCGGCGGTCGAAGGACGGAATGCGCTGGCGGGTCACCTTCTCGATGTCTTTCAAGAGGCCCCGCTCGTCATCGGCGCAGAAGGCCACCGCCGAGCCATCGGCGCCGGCGCGCGCCGTGCGGCCGATCCGATGCACATAGGCCTCCGGCACGTTCGGCAGCTCGAACTGGACGACGTGGCTGACGGCGTCGATGTCGATGCCGCGGGCGGCGATGTCTGTGGCCACCAGCGCGCGCACCTCGCCCGCCTTGAAGGCCGCCAGCGCCCGCTCGCGCTGGCCCTGGCTCTTGTCGCCATGGATCGAAACGGCGTCGACGCCGACCTGCTCGAGGCCCTTGGCGACCCGGTCGGCGCCGCGCTTGGTGCGGGTGAAGACGATGACGCGCTTGAAGCCGGCGTCATCGAACAGCTCGGCCAGCAGGGCGCGCTTGCGGGTCTGCTCGACGAAGAGGACGCGCTGGTTGATCCGCTCCACTGTCGTGGCCGCCGGGGTGACGGAGACCTTCAGCGGGTTGGGGTTGAGGATCTCGCCCGTCAGCTTTTCGATCTCGGCGGGCATGGTGGCCGAGAAGAACAGGTTCTGGCGTGGTTGCTTCGGCAGGAACTTCACGATCCGCCGGATCGGCAGGATGAAGCCCATGTCGAGCATCTGGTCGGCTTCGTCGAGCACGAAGGTCTCGACGCCCTCCAGGGTGATCGACTTCTCCTGCAGGTGGTCGATCAGCCGGCCGGGCGTGGCGACGAGCACGTCGACGCCGGGCGCCAGCGCCCGCATCTGGCCGCCGTACTTCACGCCGCCGAAGACGACGGCGACGGAGACGCCGAGGTGCTTGCCGTACGCCTTGAAGCTTTCGCCGATCTGGGTGGCGAGCTCGCGCGTCGGCGACAGCACCAGCACGCGGCAACTGCGGCGGGGCGCGGCTTTGCGGTTCTCGGCCAGGCGGTGGAGGATCGGGAGCGCAAAGGCGGCGGTCTTGCCGGTGCCGGTCTGGGCGATGCCCAGCAGGTCGCGGCCGGCCATGACGCCGGGGATCGCCTGCGCCTGGATCGGCGTGGGCGAGGTGTAGCCTTCGTCGGCCAGCGCCTTGAGCAGCGGCTTGGCGAGGCCGAGGTCGGTGAATTGGGTCAAAAGAGATCTTTCAGGTATGCGCGCCATCGGCCCAGCCGGCTTCTTCCGGGGGCGCGGGACGCGGGTTCGTTGGGAAGCGCCCCGCGTGATGGGCGATCTATGAGAACTCTCTGCGCTCGACAGGCTGAGCCTCGGAAGAGGCCCCACGCGGCTGGAGCGCCGATAGCGCCGGAAACAAGCCGGCGCACACGCCACATGGTTGGATCGCACGGCGAAGTCAACCCGCGGGGGATGGTTTGTCGCGGGCTGTTGCCTTTTGAGCGCAGGGCGGGGAAGGACGGGGATGGCCGAACACTCTCCAGGCAAACCGATCGTCCTCGTCGCCGCCGCCGCCCTGATCGATGTCGACGGGCGGGTGCTCATCTGCCAACGGCCCGAAGGCAAACAGCTGGCCGGACTCTGGGAGTTTCCCGGCGGCAAGGTGGAGCCCGGCGAGACGCCGGAGGCCTGCCTCATCCGCGAACTGGAGGAGGAGCTGGGCATCCAGGTCGCCAAGGCCTGCCTCGCACCCTTCGTCTTCGCCAGCCATGAGTACGAAACCTTTCACCTGCTGATGCCGCTCTATCTGCTGAGGCGCTGGGACGGGCAGGTGACGAACCGCGAGCACAAGGCGATGGCCTGGGTGAAGCCCAACAAGCTCGGTGACTATCCGATGCCGCCCGCCGACGAGCCGCTGGTCGCCTGGTTGCGGGACCTCATCTGATGCGCCAGGCGGCGCACACCCTGAGCGTCGAGACCAGCGGCGCGGGCCTGGTCGAGATCACCCGCGAGGTGGCGGACTGGGCGGCGCGGCAGGACATGACCACCGGCCTCCTCACCGTCTTCTGCCGCCACACCTCGGCCTCGCTGCTGATCAACGAGAACGCCGATCCGAACGTCGCGCGCGACATCGAGGACTATTTCGCAAGACTGGCGCCCGAGAGCGTCGCCTACCGTCACCAGGACGAGGGGCCTGACGACATGCCCGCCCACCTGCGTGCAGCGCTCACCCAGGTCCAGCTGACGATCCCCCTCGTTGGCGGCCGGCTGGCGCTCGGAACCTGGCAGGGGATCTGGCTCTTCGAACACCGCGCCCGCCCGCACCGGCGCGAGGTGGTGCTGCATCTGATTGGGGAATAGCGGCGCTCGCCTCCCGCCGCTTCGCGGGGGAGGTGACGCGCGTGCTAGCGAACGTAGCTCGCCTTGGTGACCGGGGTGCGGCGGACGGGGGTGCGGGTCGCGTCGGCGACGCAGCGGCTGGTCTCCATCATGGCGTGCTGGCCCAGGCAGTAGATGTCTTCGTACTGCGGGCCGGCGCTGGCCAGGCACTGGTAGAGGTTGAGCTTGGCGAGCCGCAGGCAGGAGCCGGTGCGCGGATCCGAGGCGGTGAGCGCGCGGCCGCGGCCCTCGTCGCCAAGCACGCTGAGCGCCGCCAGCGCGACCGCACGGGTGACCAGCGGGCTGGGCGAGCCGCCGCCACGGCCGCCGGACGCTACGGCTTCGCGCAGGTGCGCGGCGTCGCCGTTTTCCGGGCGATAGGCAACCGTGGAGAGGCGCTTCACCTGCGCCAGCCGGCCGCTGGGGTTGGAGACCTTGGCTTTCGACCAGGACTGCCGCTGGACGGCGTAGGCGGCCTTCTTCACCCGCTGTCCGGAGTCGTTCAGGCCTTCAGCCTGGCGGGACAGGGCGGCGCTTGCGCGGCCGGCGGCGGCGCGGGCGCCGGGCAGGTCGAGCGCGGCCGAGGGGTCGGCGGAGATGCGCCGGGCGAGGTCGCCGCCCCGGCCCGCACGCTGAACGCCGCTGACGAAGCCCGGCTCCTGCAGCGCGGCCATGGCGGCGTAGGCGACCATGCCGGCCTCGAACTGCCTGGGCTCGTGGCTGGCGCCGACCTGCAAGGCCTGGCTCACGTCGCCGGCGCTGGAGAAGGCCGGATCGATGGCGCGGGCGTTGCGCATGAAACTCTCGAAGGCCATGGCCTGGGTCTCCATGCGATCCGAAACATCGGCCGCCGGAGGCGCCTTGCCCTTGCCGGAATGGGCCTGGCGGGGCGCGTCGGTCGCGCAGCCCGCAAGTGTCAGCGCCATAACCGCGGCGACGCCGCCGAGGCGCTTCAAGATCCTGGTTGTCACGTCCGACTCCCCGCTGACTGGAGCCCCAAAAGGCCCCCGCATCGCCGCGAGCGCCGCCCGGCTTGACTGTCCGGCTCCAGGCGTTGTCGTAGGGTTAAGGAGTGGTGTCGCCGCCGCGTTAAACGTGCGGCGTCCAGCCGGTCAGGGTGAGGATCTCGAAGGTCGCCGGCACGCGGCCGTCCGCGTCGCCGAAACGCTCGGCGTAGATCTCGAAGGCGCGCGCCAACAGGGTGCGGGTGAGCGGGCGGGGGTGGCGCTCGGCCAGCACGCTGGTCTCGCCCATCTGGCGCAGGTCGGCCAGCAGCTTCAGCGGATGGGCGTAGGTGACGATCACCCGGTCGACGTCGGCGACCGGCTGGACGAAGCCCGCGCGCGTCAGCAGCCCCGCCGCGTCCGCGGGGTCGGCGAACGGCGAAACGCGGCTGCCCGCCCCGCCCAGGATCTCGGCCTCCGCCGCCACCAGGGACTGGCGGAGCTCGGTCAGCGTCGTTCCGCCGAGGAACGCGCCGATGAACAGGCCGTCGGGCTTCAGGGCGCGGCGCACCTGGATCAGGGTTCCGACGACGTCGTTGGTCCAGTGCAGGGCGAGCGTCGAGATCACCAGATCGAGGCTCCCCTCGGCGAACGGCAGGCGCTCCTCGTCGGCAACCACGCGCGGGCCGCTGCGGCCGGTGAGCATGGCGGCGGAAAGGTCGATCTCGATCAGCGCGCCGATCCGCCCCGCCGCCTCGGTTTCCGCCAGCGCCCGCCGGAACTCGCCGCGGCGGGCGCCGATGTCGACGGCCACGGCGAAGTCGCGCATGATCGGTTCGAGCCGCTCGGCGACGTCCTGGGCGGCGCGGCGCTTGAGAAAGTCGGCCTGGGCGTACCCCGCCGCCGCTCGCTCAAGCCGCTTGCGGTGCTGGGTGCGGTCGAACAGGCGGGGCGGGGCGGACATGGGCCGGGAACATGGCCTTTTCGGCGCGGAATGGAAGCACGCCTTGAACGCCAGGGCCCTCGCCCGTGGCGCGCTCGACCTGATCTTTCCGCGCGAGACCCTGGACGGCGAGACCCAGGGCGCGCACGGCCTGAGCGCCGAGGCCTGGACCCGCATCCACTTTCTCGACGGGCCCGTCTGTGACGGCTGCGGCGCGCCTTTCGACTTCGACCCGGGCCCCGGGACCCGCTGCCCCGCCTGCACCGCTCGGCCGCGGGCGTTCGACGCGGCGCGGGCCGCCTGCGTCTACGACGAGGCCTCGCGCGGGCCGATCCTCAAGCTCAAGCACGCCGATCGCACCGACTTGGCGCCGATGTTCGCCCGCTGGCTCTCGCGCGCCGCCACCGAGCTGTTGGCGGAGGCCGACGCGATCGCGCCCGTTCCGCTGCATCGGCTGCGCCTCTTGCGGCGCCGCTACAACCAGTCGGCGGAAGTGGCCCGCGCGCTCGCCAGGATGAGCGGTGCGCCTTATCTGCCCGACGCGCTCGTGCGCCGCCGCGCGACCGAGAGCCAGGCCGGCAAGTCCGGCGCGGCCCGGCGGCGCAACCTGGCCGGCGCTATCCACGTGCCCGATCGGCGCAGGGCTCGCGTCGAGGGGCGGCGGATCCTGCTGGTGGACGACGTCATGACCACGGGCGCCACCTTGGAGGGCTGCGCGCGGGCGCTGAAGGCCGCGGGCGCCGCCCGCGTCGATGTGGCCGTCATCGCACGGGTTAAAGAGGCGCCTGGACTCACCATATGAAAGATCCGTTGGAGACCTGCGTTCAGCCGCCCATGCCACACGTCACCATCTATACTCGGCCCTACTGCCCCTATTGCGTTCGCGCGGTCGCCCTGCTGTCGGAAAAGGGCGTCGCCTTCACCGAGATCGAGGCTGGCCACGATCCGGAGAAACGGCAGGAAATGATGCGCCGGTCCGGGCGGACCACCTTCCCGCAGATCTTCATCGGCGAGCGCCATATCGGCGGCTGCGACGACATGATGGCCCTGGAACGCGCGGGCAAGCTGGACCCCCTGCTGCAAGCGGCGGCCTAGCGACGCGGAGGCGGCGGGCGTTGGCCCGCCCCTCGGACTCGCGCGAAGCTCCCGCCCGATGGCGCAGCAACTCCCCTCCTGGTTCGGACCCTTCTCCGCACGGCCGAAGCTGGTGTTCGCCTTCCTGGGCGGCGCGGTCGCGGCTGCGGCCGCGCACTGGGGCGCGCGGCTTCAGCCGCTGACGTCGGCGATCCTGGGCTGGGACACGCTCTGCGTCGCCTACGCCGTCAGCGCCTTCTGGAGCATGTCGAAGAGCTCGACCGACGACATGCGCGCCAAGGCCGCGCAGGACGACGAGGGCAGGGCGGTGATTCTGGCCATCGTGCTGGCTGCCGCGGTCGCCGCCATCGGCGCGGTGAGCCTGGAGCTGTCGGCGGCCAAGGCCGTCCATGGCCTCGAGCGGGTCCTGCGCGTGGCGCTCGCCTTCGCCACAGTCGCCGCCTCGTGGTTCACGGTGCATCTGATCTTCGCCCTGCACTACGCGCACGGCTACTATGATCGTGCAGAGCAGGGCGACGCGGGCGGCCTGCACTTTCCGGGCGAAGAAGACCAGTCGCCCGACTATTGGGATTTCCTGCACTTCGCCGTGATCGTGGGCGTCGCCGCCCAGACGGCGGATGTCGCGATCACGCGCCGCGGCCTGCGGCGGCTGAACACGGTGCACGCGCTCTTCGCCTTCGCCTTCAACACGGTGATCGTGGCGCTGACGATCAACCTGCTGGCGGGACTGTTCGGGTGAAGGGGAACGCCCCCTCCGTCTCCCGCCTCGCGGCGGAATCCACCCCCCCGCTGCGCGATGGAGGATCAGATGCTCCACCGCGAAGCGGGGGAGCTGTCAGCGAAGCTGACTGAGGGGGCGTTCGGCGCTGCCGCCGCCCCCTCGGCCTTAGCCCATCACCCGCAGGTTGGTCGCAGAGGTCTTGCCGCTGCGGCGATCCTGCTCGAGGTCGTAGGCCACCAGCTGGCCTTCGTTCAGCCCGCGCAGGCCGGCCTGCTCGACCGCCGAGATGTGCACGAACACGTCCTGGCCGCCGCCTTCGGGCTGGATGAAGCCGAAGCCCTTGGTGGGGTTGAACCACTTGACCGTGCCGGAGCCGGAGCCTGCGATGGCGCCCGGTTGACGGCTGGCGCCGCCACCGCCGCCGCCGAAGCCGCCGCGGTCGCCGTAGCGGTCGCCGCCGCCGCCGAAGCCGCCGCCGCGCGGCGGACGATCGCCGAAGCCGCCGCCGCCGCTGCGACGCGCCGGGGCTGCGCCCTGGCCCGTCACCACCAGCGCGCCCGCGGAGAGCTTGCCGGAGCGACGATCCTGCTCCAGCTCGAACTGGACCTGATCTCCCTCGTTGAGGGCATGCAGCCCCGCCTGCTCCACCGCAGAGATGTGGACGAAGACGTCGGAGCCGCCATCGTCAGGTTGTATAAATCCGAAGCCCTTCGCGGTGTTGAACCACTTAACCGTGCCCGTCGACATTCGCGTGACCTAACCGATATATAGAAATTGCGCCGACCATCAGCGCCCGACCATCCCTTGTGATGAGCCGTGGGCGTTTTGTAGCTGGCGAATGGGTGGGAGGCCAGCCGCCACGTGACACAAGTCTGCAATAGCGACCGACGATCTTTGCCGATCGTTACGTCGGTGCGGCAGAATTATCACACAAGTATATGTATTTACTGGATGTCTTCCGTTGTTAAGAATAGCGCCTGACTCGCGTGGGCAAGCGGCCAAGGCGGCTCGAAAGCGGCGCCTGCCGCCCCTTCGGGAGGGAAACCGGCTAGGGCTGCACCAGCACCGACTTGATGTTGACGAACTCGTGGATGCCGAAATCCGAGCATTCGCGGCCGTAGCCGGAATGCTTGACGCCGCCGAAGGGCAGGCGCGGGTCGGAGCGGACATTGGCGTTGACGAAGCTCATCCCGGCCTCCAGCGCCTCCGCCGCGATGCGCTCGCCGCGGGCGAGGTCGCGGGTCAGCACGCCCGAGCCCAGCCCGAACTCGGAGGCGTTGGCGATGCGGATGGCGTCGGTCTCGTCGGCGGCCTCGATCACCGCTGCGACGGGGCCGAAGATCTCCTCGTCGTGGGCCGGTTGGCCGGGCCGCACACCGGCGAGCACGGTCGCGGGATACCAGGCGCCCGGGCGGTCGGGGAGGGATCCGCCGAGCAGCAGGCGCGCGCCGGCGGCCACGCTCTTCTGCACCTGGTCGTGGATCTCGTCGCGTGCATGGACGCTCGACATGGGACCAAGCCTGGTCGCCGGGGCGCGGGGATCGCCCATGGCGTAGGCGGAAAGCTTCTCGACCAGCGCGCGCTCGAAGGCTTCGCGCACGGGCGCCACGACGATGAAGCGCTTGCCGGCGATACAGCTCTGACCGCCGTTCACCAAGCGCGCGGCGGCGCACACCGTGGCCGCCTGATCGATGTCGGCGTCCTCCAGGACGATGTAGGCGTCGGAGCCGCCCAGCTCCAGCACCGCCTTCTTCAGCGCGCCGCCCGCGGCCTGCGCGACCGAGCGTCCCGCAGCCACGCTGCCGGTAAGCGTGACCGCCGCCACGTTGGCGTCGCCGATCAGGGCGCTCACGTCCCGGCCCGGGACCATGACGGTGCGGAAGAGGTCCTCGGGGAACCCGGCTTCGCGGAACACGGCCTCGATCGCCAGCGCGCAGCCCGGCACGTTGCTCGCGTGCTTCAGCACAGCGGCGTTGCCCGCCATCAGCGTCGGCGCGGCGAAGCGAAAGACCTGCCAGAACGGGAAGTTCCACGGCATCACCGCCAGCACGACGCCAAGCGGATTGTAGGTCACGAAGGCCTTCGGACCGCCGAGGTCGGCCGGGCGCCTGGCCAGGAACTCGGCGGCGTGCTCGGCGAAGTAGTCGCAGTTGAAGGCGCACTTCTCAATTTCCGCCAGGCCGTCGGCGGTGAGCTTGCCCATCTCCTCCGTCATCAGCTCGGCGAATTCGGCGGCGCGGGCGCGCAGCACCTCGGCGGCCGTGCGCATGCGGCGGGCCCGATCGTCGAAAGCGGTCGTGCGCCAAGCCTCGAACGCGCGGCGCGCGGCGGCGGCGATCGCCTTGGCGTCCTCCAGGGCGTGGCCCTCGTAGCTGCGGCCGGCCTCGCCCGTGGCCGGGTCCACGACCGTCAGGCGTGGGCGCGCTCCCGGCAGGGGCGCCTGCTCCCGAGCGGCGGATGGGTCCCGTTCGGGTGTGGCGGATCGTTGCATCGGCAGGCCTCCGGCGCGCGTGTCGCCATAACCGTCGGCGCGCCGGTTGCGTTCACCAGCGCCGTCCTTCGGCGCGGATCAGCAGCACCGGGCCGGTGGGCTCCGCTGCGGCGCGGCCGAGGATGCGGAGCTGTGCGGGCTGCACGCCGCGGGCGGTGAGATAGCCGTAGACCGCCTCGGCCCGCTGGCGCGCCAGCTTGTCCTGCTCCGCCGGCGTCCCGTGGGTGTCGGCGTCGGGCAGGATCACCGCCGTCGTCTGAGGATGGCAGGTCAGCCACCGCGCCGGCCCGTCCAGCAGCCGGCTGACCGCCGGCGTCAGCTCGACGTCGTTGAAGGCGAAACCAACCGTCAGCGGCGAGATGGAGCCGATCGGATCGGTCGGGCAGGTCGATGGCGGCGGCGCCTTGGCCCGCACGCGGGCGTCGATCACCGCCTGGCTGAGCTGGGGCTCGACCTTGGGCGTTGTGCAGCCGGTTAGCGCGCCCGCTGCGATCAGGCCGGCCAGAGCGAGGCGAGTGCGAGCGAGGTGCAGCATGCCGCCGAGGTACATCCAGCAGCGGTCGAAGGCCAGCCCAGACTTCCATCACCTAGGGTTGCAAACCCTCGATCGCCCGCATGGATTGGCAGACGTCCGCCGTCTTGTCGTCCATCCTGGGCGCGAGAGGGTTCTGTGACCAGGCTTGACGACGCATTTGCGGTGACCGCCGTCAGCGGCGGACGCCTGGACCTGACCGGCGAGAGCGCGGTTCTGGAGTTCGAAAGCGAAGGCGGCATAGTCCGTATCGCGCTTCCGGCCGGCGAGGTGGCGGCGCTCCTGAGCGTCTGCATCGGACTGGCGGGACAAGGCCTGCTCAACGGCGGCGAGGCGGAACACGCCACCATCCCGGTTGTCGACTGGCGCGTGGGCGTCTCCGACCTGAAAGCCCTGGTGCTTGGGCTGGCCCCGGAGGCGGGCGGCGCGCTGGCCTTCCACCTGACCGCCGCCCAGGGGCGGGGCATGGCCTCGGCCCTGTTGCGGGGCGCCGAGATGGCCGACGGCTTGCCGACCCGCCGCCCTCAACATTGACGTCGGCGATGCGCCGAGGTTGCGCGGCGCAGGCGGACGAGCTAAACGGGTCGCATGTGCGCCGGACGCGACATCCTGCTTCTTACGCTGGGGCTTAGCCGCCCCTGGGCGCCTCTTTAGGCTGCGCGACTTCGCGGCCGGGCGTTCAGGGGATTTCGACCTCGCCCGCCGACCCCCACACCGCGAAGAGCCTGTCCCATGACCACGAATCCCGATTCCGCCGCGCGTGACCGCGTCATCATCTTCGACACCACCATGCGCGACGGCGAGCAATCGCCCGGCGCCTCCATGTCGCTGCAGGAGAAGCTGGAGCTCTCCAAGATCCTGGAGGAGATGCGCGTCGACGTCATAGAGGCGGGCTTCCCGATCGCCTCCAACGGCGACTTCGAGGCGGTCAACGAGATCGCCAAGATCGTCACCGAGAGCACCGTCTGCGGGCTGGCGCGCGCCGCCCTGGGCGACATCGACCGCTGCGCTGAAGCGCTGAAGCCGGCCAAGCGCGGCCGCATCCACACCTTCATTTCCACCAGCCCCGTCCACATGAAGTGGAAGCTGCAGATGGAGCCGGAAACCGTGCTGGAGATGGTCACCCGTTCGGTGACCCATGCACGCAACCTGATCGACGACGTCGAATGGTCGGCGGAAGACGCGACGCGGACCGAGCGCGACTTCCTGCGCCGCTGCGTCGAGGCGGCGATCAAGGCCGGGGCGCGCACGATCAACATCCCCGATACGGTGGGCTACACCTACCCGGACGAGTACGCCGAGCTGTTCCGCTTTCTGATCGAGACGGTGCCAGGCGCGGACAAGGCCGTGTTCTCCACCCATTGCCACAACGACCTGGGGCTGGCGGTGGCTAACAGCCTGGGCGGCCTGGCGGGCGGCGCGCGGCAGATCGAGTGCGCGGTGAACGGCATTGGCGAACGCGCCGGCAACGCGGCGCTGGAAGAGATCGTCATGGCGCTGCGCGTCAGGGGCGACCGGCTGCCCTACCACACCGCCGTGGAGCCGCAGCAGATCACCCGGGCCTCGCGCTACGTCTCGGCGATCACCGGCTTCCCGGTGCAGTTCAACAAGGCGATCGTCGGCAAGAACGCCTTCGCCCACGAAAGCGGCATCCACCAGGACGGGATGCTGAAGAACGCCGAGACCTACGAGATCATGCGTCCGGAAGACGTGGGGCAGGGCGCCACCAACCTGGTGATGGGCAAGCACTCCGGCCGCCACGCCTTCCGCGAGAAGCTGAAGGCGCTGGGCTACGAGCTGGGCAAGAACGCGCTGGACGAGGCCTTCGCCCGCTTCAAGGACCTGGCCGACAAGAAGAAGCACGTGTTCGACGACGACATCGTCGCCCTGGTGGACGACGCCCTGGCCTCGGGCGCCGACCGCATCCAGGTCAAGCACCTGCGGGTGATCGCCGGCACCGGCGGCCCGCAAGAGGCCTTCCTGACGGTGACGATCGACGGCGAGGACCGCTCGGCCAACGCCACCGGCGACGGGCCGGTCGACGCGGTGTTCAACGCCATCCACCAGGCCGTGCCGCACGAGGCGGTGCTGCGCCTCTTCCAGGTGCACGCGGTCACCGAGGGCACCGACGCCCAGGCGCAGGTCTCGGTCCGCCTGGAGGAAGACGGCCGTATCGCCACCGGCCAGGCCGCCGACACCGACACCATGACCGCCTCGGCCAAGGCCTACGTCAACGCGCTCAACAACCTCTTCGCCCGCAAGGAAAAGACCGCACCGGGCGGCCGGGTCGCGAGCGGGTTCTAGACAGACGGTGTTCGCCCCTCGTCCCTCGTGGGAGCCAGCAGGTGCTAGTCGCCTCCTTCTCCCCTTGCAGGGGGAGAAGGATCCGCAGCGGCGCCGTCTCAGACTAGATACAGCTCGCGCATCCGGGCGATCTTGGCGTCGGTGAGGCGGTAACGTGACTTGGCGAGGCCGACCGGGCCGCCGAAGCGCGCGTCGAACTTGGCCAGCGTGCGGCGCATGACCTCAGGGTCCGATCCGCCCATCACCGCCAGCACCTCAGCCGGCATCTTGGCGTAGGCGGCCGCCTGTTCCGGCGGCAGGCCCAGGCCCGCGCTCTGGCTGGACATCTTCCGCAGGTCCATCGGCGTGTAGACCTGGGTCAGCGCATAGTCCGCCACCACGGTCTCGCGCGGAACGCCCAGCAGGCTCAGGATCAGCGCCGAGGCCACGCCGGTGCGGTCCTTGCCGGCGGAGCAGTTCACCGCCAGCGGCGCCTCCCCGCGCGCCAACCGATCGAACATGTCCGTGTACTGCGGCGTCAGGCGATCGCTGAACTCGACGTAGGCCTGGGCGAAGGCCTCGATCGCCGCCTCGCGCGTGGTCGCCCGGTGAAGGGCTTGGAAGTCGAACATGGCGTAGTCGGTGGCGACCACCTGCGGCGCGCCGGCGCCCTGGCCGAGGAACGGATTGGGGCGGGCGGTGCGCTCGCCCGGGCTTCGCAAGTCGCAGATCACCCGCACGCCGACGGCGTTCAGATAGCTCATATCGGCGGGGGTGAGGCCGCTCATCACGCCCGAGCGGAACAGCCGCCCCCATTTGACCTGACGTCCGTCGGCGACCCTGTAGCCGCCCAGGTCGCGGAAGTTGCGCCCGCCCTGCAGCGGCAGCAGCCTTTCGGCCAACCGCAACCGCCCCCCGTCGTCGGCGGTGACGAGGAAATAAGGGCGGGGGGAGATCGGCGCGGGGGCGGTCACGCGGCCGCCGCGGACCCCCGTCTGCAACGTCCGCATCGCCGCGGGCGCGGCGTCCGGGTCCGCCGAGACGCGGACGACGGCGGGTCCCTTTGACGTCCAGTCCAGTTCGACCGCGTCCGGCCCGCGGCGGTTGGCCTGGCCTTGCAGGAGCGCACGCGCCCAGGCGAGCGGCGTGCTCGCAAGCGCGGCGGTCGAGGCGGCCGCAGCCGCGAGGAATTTGCGCCGATCCATCCTGTCTCCTCCCTTAGAATTGCAGCCGGGCTTCGAGGCCGTAGGTCCGCGGCTCGTTGTAGATGGCATAGGTTCCGAGTTGCGCGCTCGTGTTGCGCAGGAAGGCGTGCTCTTCGTCGAAGAGGTTGCGGCCCCAGAGCGCAAGCTCGATCGCGGGCCCCGCCTGCAGCCGGATGTCGGCCAGCGAGACACGGCCGTTCACGACGAAGTAGCTGTCGCTCATCGTCGCGTCGGCGCTGGAGGTGTGCTGGCCGTCGGAATAATTGCCGTCCAGGTGAAGGCGCAGCGTCGCGCCGACCAGCGGATGCTCGTAGTCGGCCGAGACGCTGCCGGCGTTCTTGGGCGTGTAGAGCGGATAGATCACCGACGATGCGCCCGTGAAAGGGTTGAAGGCCCGCGACAGGTCGACCTTGGTGTAGGCGTAGCTGGCCGAGAACGTCAGGCCCTCGAGCGGATTGACTGAGGCGTCGATCTCCATCCCCTTGGTCTTGCCGGTGGCGGCGTTGGTGGTTTCCAGCGTGCCGCGGTTGTTGCCGGGGATGATGGCGTTGAAGTCGACCTGCACGTCCTTCAGGTCGCCCTTGTAGACCGCCAGGTTCAGGCGCGCGCGCCGGTCCCAGAACTCGGTCTTGAGGCCGGCCTCCAGCATCGACACCTTCTCCGGGTCGAAGGCGCGGAAGGTGAGCGAGCGCGAGTTGGCCCCGCCGGCGCGGTAGCCGGTGCTCCACTTGCCGTAGAGGTTGACGCCCGGCGCGGCGTCGAAGCCCAGCACCACCAGCGGGTCGAAGTGGTTCCAGGACTCGTCGAGGGGGATAACCCCGGTGATCCGCTGGCCGCTCGCGTTGACGTAGGAGGGCAGGGCGCCGTTGACGACGTCGAGCGCGCCCTTCTTGGCGTCGTGGGTGAGGCGGCCGCCAAGCGTCAGGTGCGCGCGCTCGTCGAGCACCGGCGGGGTCCAGGTCCCCTGGCCGAAGACGCCGTAGCTGTCCGTCTTCACATGGCTCGCGCGGTCGAACGGCACGGCGTTCAGGTCGAGCGACAGCGTCGTGTAGGCCGTGCCGGTGGCGTTGAACTGCAAGCTGTTCGGCGTCTGGGCGTTGTCGTTCACCCCCTCGTGGAAATAGAGGGCTCCGGCGACGAACTCGAGGTGGGGCAAGCTGCCGACCAGCTGGAACTCCTGGCTGTACTGGTCCTGCCAGACCCCGGCCAGGCTGTAGCGGCTGAAGGTGGCGTTGGGCGCATACACCGACAAGATCGTCGAGCCGTTGTCGAACTGGCTTTGCTTCAGCCGCCGGTACGAACTGATCGACTTCAGCGTGATGTTGTCCGCGATCTTCCAGTCGAGGTTCAGGCGGTGGCCCCAGGTCTTGCCGACGCTCCACTGCAGCGGCACGCCGACGTTGCCGACCTCGGCGCGGGTCGGCTGCAGGCGGATGATCGGGGCCAGCGTGAACGTGCCGGGGCGCTCAAGCTGCACATAGTAAGGGGTCGTCGCATCGTAGGAGTAGTCGAAGGCGTATTCGCCGCTGAAGCGGTCGCTCGGCCGCCACAGCGCTTCGACGGAGAAGCCGCGCTTGTCGTAGGCGTTGAAGTCGGGCTGGCCGGCGTTCTGCGGGTTCTTGACCGTGCCGTCGCGTTTGGAGATCAGGCCGTCGAACTTGACGCTGACGTCGTGGATCGCCGGCAGGTCGAGGTGGCCGGCCAGGTTGTAGCCGTTGTAGTTGCTGAAGCCGGCGACGCCGCGGAAACCGTACTCGCCGGTCGGCGCCTTGGTGACCATGCTGATCGCGCCGCCTTCGGTGTTGCGGCCGAACAGGGTGCCTTGCGGCCCCTTCAACACCTCGATGCGGTCGATGTCGTAGAGCGCGGTTCCCAGGCCCTGGGCCCGGCCCAGATAGACGCCGTCGACATAGACGCCCACCGCCTGGTCGCGCGCCGGCTGGTTGGCGTCGATCGCGCCGCCGATGCCGCGCATGTTGAGGATCAGGGCGGAGCTGCGGGCGAAGAAGGGCGCGACCCGCAGCGAGGGGATGGCGCCGTCGCTGAGATCGCCCAGCGACTGGACGTGGCGGCGTTGCAGATCCTCCGTACTCATGACCGAGATCGAGATCGGCGTGTCCTGCAGGTTGGTGGCCCGTTTTTGCGCGGTGACGATCACCTCGGCCAGGCTCGCCGCCGCCTCCGTCGCGCCGGCGGTCTCTTCCGCCCGGACCGGGCCGGCGAGAACGGCCGCAGCAGCCCCCGCCATCATGGCCGCGCGCCGCGCCAGCCGTCGATCAACCGCCTTATGCATTTCGTCATCCCCGACCTTAAAACGGGGGTTGCGTTAGGCGTGGCCTTTGACGGCTGAGCGAAGGATTGGTGACCGATAGGTGAAAGGACGACCGATCGGTCGCAAAGCGCGGCCTTGATGCGCAGTGAGGACCACCGATATGAAGTCGCTATTCATAACGAGGTCGGCCCATGCGATCGGCGATAATCCGGCGTCTCCCACTCCTCGGCGCGCTGCTGGTCGCACTGGCCGGACTCCCGACGACGGCGCTGGCCGCCGAGACCCAGGTGGCCGTGGCGGCGAACTTCACCGAGCCGGCGAAGGAGATCGCCGCCGCCTTCACCGAGGCGACCGGCCACAAGGCCAGCCTGAGCTTTGGCTCTTCGGGGCAATTCCTCACGCAGATCAGCCACGGAGCGCCGTACGAAGTCTTCCTGTCCGCTGACGCCGAACGCCCGTTAAAGGCCGAGCAGGCGGGGCTCGGGGTGGCCAATACGCGATTCACCTACGCGGTGGGACGCCTGGTTCTCTACTCGAAGACACCAGGCAAGGCTTCTGTCGGGACGCTGAGGGCCGGCAAGTTCGGGACGCTCGCGATCGCCGACCCTGGCGCCGCGCCCTACGGTCAGGCGGCCGTCGAGACGCTACAGAAGCTGAAGCTGTACGATAAGGTGAAGCCAAAGCTGGTCACCGGAACGTCAATCACTCAGGCCTATCAGTTCGTCTCCACTGGCGCGGCCGAGCTCGGCTTCGTGGCCCTGTCGCAAGTCGCCGACGAGAAGGGCGGCTCGCGCTGGCTTGTGCCGTCGAGCGATCACACCCCGATCGATCAGCAGGCCATCCTGCTCAAGACCGGCCAAGACAATGTTGCGGCCAAGGCCTTCCTCGCCTTTCTGAAAGGGCCTAAGGCCAGGGCGATCATCAAGCGCTACGGTTACGAGGTCCGCTGAGACTTGGTTGAGGTCGTCTGGACGACGATTGCGCTCGCGGCGCTGACGACGGCCATCCTGCTGGTGCTGGCGACGCCGCTCGCCTGGTGGCTGGCGCGCAGCCGGTCCTGGTGGAAGGAGGTCGTGGCGGCGATCACGGCCCTGCCCATCGTGCTGCCGCCGACGGTTCTGGGCTTCTACGTGCTGATCGCGCTCGCGCCCGCCAGTCCGCTGATGTCGTTGCTGGCGCCGTTCGGGATCCGCACGCTGGCCTTCACCTTCACCGGCCTGGTGATCGGCTCGGTGCTCTATTCGCTGCCGTTCGCCGTGCAACCGATCCGCGCCGCCTTCGAGCAGCTCGGCGAGCGCCCGCTGGAAGTGGCGGCCACCTTGCGGGCCTCGCCGCTCGACGCTTTCTTCAACGTGGCCGCGCCGCTGGCGGCGAGGGGCTTCCTGACGGCCGCGGTGCTGGTCTTCGCTCACACCATCGGCGAGTTCGGGGTCGTGCTGATGATCGGCGGCGCCATCCCCGGCAAGACGGAGGTGGTCTCGATCCGCATCTACCAGGACGTCGAGGCGCTGAATTTCGTCGACGCCCACCGCCTGGCGGCGGGCCTGGTGGCGTTTTCGTTCGTGGTGCTGTTCGGCCTCCTGATGCTGCAGCGCCGCGCGGACGTACGGCGGGCGGCGGCATGATCCGCTTTCGCCTAAGGGGCGGGTTCGGCGGCTTCGTCCTCGACGCCGAGGCCGAGATTCCCGCACAGGGCGTCACCGCCCTGATCGGCCCGAGCGGTTCGGGCAAGACGACCCTGCTGCGGCGCCTGGCCGGCCTCACGCGCGGAGAAGGCGACGTGCATGTCGATGGCGTCGTCTGGCAGGACAGCCGGACGTTCGTTCCGCCGCACCGGCGCGGCGTCGGCTATGTGTTCCAGGAGCCGAGTCTGCTGCCGCACCTCTCTGTCCGCGGCAATCTGGAGTTCGCTCAGCGCCGCGCGGGCTCCGGTCCGGGGGCCGCCTTCGACGAGGCGGTGGCGATGCTGGGCCTCGAGCGGCTACGGGAGCGTTCGCCCGCCACGCTGTCCGGCGGCGAGCGGCAGCGCGTGGCGATCGCGCGCGCGCTGCTGTCGCGGCCGAGGCTGCTTTTGATGGACGAACCGCTGTCGAGCCTGGACGCCGCGGGCAAGGCCGACGTCCTGCCCTATCTTGAAACCCTGCATCGCAGCCTGCGCCTACCGGTCGTGTACGTCAGCCACGACGCGATCGAGATCGCACGCCTGGCCGATCGCGCCCTACGGATCGAGAGCGGACGCCTGCGCGGCCCAGCGGTGGAGCTGGCGCAGGCCGGAGCCGATCCCCTGGCCCTTCTCGACGCCGCGCAGGTCCGCGCGCTGGCGCGGGCCGCCCTGGCCGCCGGCCTCGACGTGGAGCCTGCCGATGAACCCAGACGGGAGTAAGCTTGCCGATCTCGACGTCGGCGTGAGCCTGAAGCGCGGCGGCGCGCCGCGGATCGGCCTCGAACGGGTCGCCCTCATCGAGGCGGTGGACGAACTGGGCTCCATCACCGCCGCGGCGAAGAAGCTGGGGCTGAGCTACAAGGGCGCCTGGGAAATCGTCCAGGGACTGAACAACCTCTTCACCGCGCCGCTCATAGAGGCGGCGCCGGGCGGAAAGGCCGGCGGCGCGGCCCACGTGACGTCCTACGGACGCGAGGTGGTCCGAGCGTTCCGCCGCATCCAGGCCGAGCTTGACGCGGCGATGGCGCGGCTGGAGGCGGGCCTTTCCGGCGAGTCGGCGCGCGATCTGCTATGGAGCCTGGGCATGCGGACCAGCGCACGCAACGCCCTTCGAGGCGAGATTGTCAGAATCATCCAGGGCGCGGTGAACTGCGAAGTTGCGGTGCGGCTCGCCGAAGGCGTCGACATCGTCGCGGTGCTGACGAAACGCAGCGTCGCCGAACTCGCCCTCGCGCCCGGCCGCCCGGCCGTCGCTCTGATCAAGTCCAGCTTCGTGCTGCTCGCGAACGGCGAGGGCCTCAGGACCTCGGCTCGCAACCAGATCCCGGGCGTGGTCGTGCGACGCGAGGACGGGGCGGTGAACAGCGAGGTCGCGCTGGACATCGGCGGCGCCAAGACGCTGACCGCCACCGTCACCCTGGAAAGCGCCAAGACGCTGGGGATCGCCGTCGGCGACCGCGTGACCGCCCTGGTGAAGGCCAGCCACGTCATCCTGGCCGTGGAATGACAGCGTCAAGGCGTCGCGGCTGACGCTCCTCCACCGCGTAGCGGGGGAGGTGGATCCCGCCGTGGGCGGGAGACGGACGGGGCGTTCAGGCCGCCCGCTCCAAACGCCCCCTCAGTCAGCTACGCTGACAGCTCCCCCGCCAGGCGGGGGAGCATCTTGGCCCAGCGCGATCGGCCTCCCCCGCGATGCGGTGGAGGATCCAAGACAAACTCGCGCGCGACGCGAACGCGCAGGCGTCGCTTTCCAACTTGAATTCGCCCGGTCCGCAGGGCACACGGACAACAAGCCGCCAGCAAGGACGTAGCGACTCGACGCAATTTGTGGCGTCAATGAGCGCTGCTTCCCCCGCAGGCGGGCCCGCCGTCCCGCCCCCATTGACCAGGGCTTCGCATGATCTCCTCGCTCTTCGGTGCGATTTCGAACGACATCGCCATCGATCTCGGCACCGCCAACACCCTCATCTACATGAAGGGCAAGGGCATCGTGCTGAATGAACCCTCGGTTGTGGCCCTGCGGAACGTCGGCGGACGCAAGGTCGTCCACGCCGTCGGAATCGAGGCCAAGCAGATGCTCGGCCGCACGCCCGGGCACATGGAAGCCATTCGCCCGATGCGCGACGGGGTCATCGCCGACTTCGAAGTCGCCGAGGAGATGATCAAGTACTTCATCCGCAAGGTTCACAACCGCAAGGGCTTCGTGAACCCCAAGGTCATCGTCTGCGTGCCGTCGGGCGCCACGGCGGTGGAGCGGCGGGCGATCAACGACAGCTGCCTCAACGCAGGCGGCCGCCGCGTCGGCCTGATCGACGAGCCGATGGCCGCGGCGATCGGCGCCGGCCTGCCGATCCACGAACCGACCGGCTCGATGGTGGTCGACATCGGCGGCGGCACCACCGAGGTGGCGGTGCTCTCGCTGTCCGGCATCGTCTATTCCCGCTCGGTCCGGGTCGGCGGCGACAAGATGGACGAGGCGATCATCAGCTACATGCGCCGCAACCATAACCTGCTGATCGGCGAGACCACCGCCGAGCGCATCAAGAAGGAAATCGGCACCGCCCGCGCGCCGGCGGACGGCGAGGGGCTGTCCATCGAGGTCAAGGGCCGCGACCTGATGCAGGGCGTGCCGCGCGAAGTGCGGATTTCCGAGAAGCAGGCTTCCGATGCGCTCTCCGAGCCGGTCGGCCAGATCGTTGATGCGGTGAAGATGGCGCTCGAAGCCACCCCGCCGGAGCTGGCCTCAGACATCGCCGACAAAGGCATCATGCTGACGGGCGGCGGGGCCCTGCTGCGCGGCCTGGACGCCGAAATTCGCGACCACACCGGGCTGCCGGTGACCGTCGCCGACGATCCGCTCTCCTGCGTGGCGCTGGGATGCGGCAAGGTGCTCGAGCATCCGAAGTGGATGAAGGGCGTGCTGGAATCCACCCTGGCCTGAGGCCGCCGCCAATCACGTACGTCGGCGGGGACGGCGGGGGCTGTCTTTGAGGCCGGTTGGGGGCAACCTGAATGTCCTTGAGGGACAGCCAGTTCGGTGAGTTGAAGGTCCCGCTGACGTGGACGGCGGCGGCGGCCCTGGTGGTGGCGGCGATCGTCGCGGCGGCGCTGCTGCTGACCGACCGGCGCGAGACGCTGCAGGCCGAGGCCTATGGGGCCGCCCGGGTCGCGACCGACACCGTCATGGCGCCCGTCGGCGAGGCGCTGTCGGCGCCCGGCCGCTGGACCGGCGCGGGAATCGACGCGATCCGCGGCTATTTCTTCGCCGTCTCCGAGAACCGCCGGCTCAAGGCCGAGCTGAAAGAGATGCGGCAGTGGCGCGACGTCGCCCTGGCTCTCCGCAACGAGAACGGCCGGTTCCGCTCGCTCCTGGGGCTGAAGACCGATCCGCCGATCCCGATGATCGCCGCGCGCGTGGTGACCGATGCGCGCGGGCCTTTCGCCGACACCCGGATCGCCAACGCGGGGCGCGAGGCGGGCGTGCACGTCGGCAATCCGGTGATGAGCGAATACGGCCTGGTCGGGCGGGTGATCGGCGTCACCGGCGGCGCCAGCCGGGTGCTGATGGTGACGGACGTGGCCTCCCGCACGCCGGTGATGATCGACCGCACCAACGCCCGCGCCATCCTCACCGGCGACGGCGGCCCCAATCCCAAGCTCGACTACCTGCGCGGCCAGGATCCGGTGCGGGAAGGCGACAGGATCCTCACCTCGGGCGACGGTGGCGTCGTGCCGCGCGGCCTGCCCGTGGGCTTCGCCGTAAAGGGCCTCGACGGCAAATGGCGCGTGGTGCTGGCTTCGGACAAGGGACCGATCGATTTCGTGCGGATCCTGCTGTTTCAGGACTTCACCCAGGTGATCAACCGCGGCGAACTCGACCAGCTCGAAGTGCCGCCGCCGACGCCCGGACCGCCGCCGCCCGTGGCGCCGCCGACGCTGGTTGGCCCTGCCGCGGCCCCGATCCCTGGGGCCGCCGTCGCGGCTGTCGGCGGAGCGGCCGCCCGGGCGGCGACGCCGGGGCCTGCGCCCGCTGCGACCACGCGTACAGCGGCGCCCGCCGCCTCGGCCAACCGTCCAGCCATGCCCGCCAACCCCGCCGCACGCCCGGCGACGCCGTCCGCCTCGCCCGGCGCGACGCTCGCCCGGCCGCCCAACGGCGCTGCGGCGACGGGCGCCGCCACGCGTCCTGCGGCAAAGCCTGCGGCGGGGCCTAAGCCCGCCGCGGCCGCCCCGACCGCGCCGAAGAAGCCGCCGGCGACCACCGCTGGCGCGCCCAAGAAGCCCGTCGCCGCGGCGGCGAGGCGTGACGAGGGCCGCAGCGATCTGCCCCGTGAAGTCCGGTCGCAACCGGCGCCCTCGTCGGACCCGCCGCATTGAGCGCCGCACGGACCCTCAACCCCTGGCGCTGGCTAGGCGTGCCGATGGTCCAGGTCGTGGCCGCGACGATCCTCCTGGGCGTGCCCCTGAGAGTGTTCGGGCTGCAGCTGCCGGAGCCGGTGTTCGCCATGCCGGTGGTGTTCGCCTGGGCGGTGATCCGGCCATCGATCCTGGCGCCCATGGGCATCCTCATCATGGGCCTGTTCATGGATCTGTTCTGGGGCGGCTCGCAGGGGCTGTGGGCGCTGGCGCTGCTGATCGCCTACGGCATCCTGCTCGCCGGGCGCAGCATGATGGCGGGCCAAAGCCGGACCATGCTGTGGGTCTGGTACGGCATGGTCGCCGGCATCGTCGAACTCTCGGGCTATCTGTTCATCATGCTGGACACAAAGACCATGCCCAGCCTGCCCAGCGTCGGCTGGCAGTATCTCGCCACCCTGGTCCTCTTCCCGTTCGCCTACCGCCTCATCGACATGTTCGAGGACGCGGACGTGCGGTTCCGCTGAGGTCGCGGGCATGGCCGAACCGGCGATTTTTTTCCAGGAAGTCAACGAGCGGCAGGGCGCCTTCCACCGGCGCGCCTTCCTGATGGGCGGCTTCGCCGGCGCAGGCCTGCTCGCGCTCGGCGGGCGGCTCGCCTATCTGCAGCTGTTCCAGACCCAGCGGTACGAGAAGCTCTCCGCCTCCAACCAATTCAATTTCAAGCTGATGCCCCCGCCGCGCGGGCTGATCATCGATCGCAACGGCGTCGTCCTGGCCTCCAACCGGCCGAACTTCCGGCTGCTGGTCTCGCGTGACAAGGACATGGACGTGCCGGCGACGTTGAAGACGCTGGCCCAGTTCGTTCCGCTCGACGACAAGCGCCAGGCGCGGCTGCTGCGCGACATCGACAACGCCCCGCGCCGCTCCCGCGTCGAGATCTTCGAAGACATGAGCTGGGAGCAGTTCAGCGCGATTCACCTGCGCACCCCCGCCATGCGCGGGGTCAGCGCCGACATGGGCGAGGTGCGGGTCTATCCGCACGGCGGCGCCTTCTCCCACGTCATCGGCTACGTCGCCAAAGTCAACAAGGACGACCTCACCCCGACCGGCCCCAACTCCGAGCCGATCATGCTCAATCCGGGGTTCCGTATCGGGAAGCAGGGCATTGAGAAGGCGCTGGACCTGGACCTGCGCGGACGGCCGGGCGCCCAGAAGGTCGAGGTCGACGCCAACGGGCGCGAGGTGCGCCACGACAGCGAGGGCGACATCGCCGCGGTGCCCGGCCAGGAGGTCCAGCTGACACTCGACGCCGACGTGCAGATGCGCGCGCTGGAGGTGTTCGGCGAGGAGAGCGGGGCGGCGGTCATGATCGACTGCCGCAACGGCGACATCCTCTGCATGCTGTCGGCGCCGAGCTTCGATCCCAACCGTTTCGTGCGCGGCCTCACCGGCGCCGAGTACCGCCAGCTCGCCAACTACGAACGCAAGCCGCTGCTCGACAAATGCCTGTCCGGCACCTACCCGCCGGGTTCGACCTTCAAGACCATGACCGCCCTGGCGGCGCTGGAGGCGGGCGTCGACCCTGAGTCGCGGGTGATGTGCGGCGGCGGCATGCAGTTCGGCGGCCGCTACTTCCGCTGTCACAAGAAGGAAGGTCACGGTCCGCAGAACATGCGGGACGCGATCAAGAACTCCTGCGACGTCTACTTCTACACGGTTGCGCACCGCATCGGCCCCGACCGCATCGCCAAGGTCGCGCGCGAGTTCGGCTTCGGCCAGACCTTCGACATCGGCATACCGGGTCAGAAGAAGGGCATCGTCCCGTCGACCGAATGGGTTCGAAAAAACCGCAAGCACGACCCCAAATGGCATCCGGGCGAAAGCCTGAGCTACGGGATCGGCCAGGGCATGCTCACCGCCAATTGCCTGCAGCTGGCGGTGATGACCGCTCGCCTGGCGAACGGCCGCAAGGCGCTCAATCCGCGGCTGATCCGCTCGGTCGGCGGCAAGGAGCTGCCCTCCGGCGCGGCGGCGCCCGACCTGCCGTTCTCGCAGGAGCACATCAACTACGTGCGCGCCGGCATGGCCGCCGTCACCGAGGCCGGCGGCACCGCGTTCCGCGCCAGCCAGCTGGGCCTGGGCGACATCCTGATGGCGGGCAAAACGGGCACGGCGCAGGTCTACAGCTACAAGGCCGGCATGCCGCGCGGGAAGGGCGGGCCGTGGCGGCTGCGCGACCACGGGCTGTTCGTCGCCTTCGCACCGCTCGACGAGCCGCGCTATGCGCTGGCGGTGATCGTCCAGCACGGCATGGGCGGCTCGACGGCCGCCGCGCCCCGCGCGCGGGAGATCATGCGCGTCGCACTTCTGAAGGATCCGGAGATCCGCGCGCGGGTCGAAAAGCCGTTGCCGGTCCCGGAAATGCCTGTCGACCCGGAGGCCGACGAATTGCCTGAAGCGCCGACCCCGATCGAGGCCATGAACACCACCGCCGCCGCGCCGGCGTTCGGTCCAGGGAAGTTGGCATGACGGTCTCCGCCCTCACACGGCCCGGCGAACGCGACCGGCTGATCGTCAAGTTCGGCGAGATCGACTGGGTCTTCTGCCTGGCCCTCTTCATGATCGCCGGCGCCGGCGCGCTGATGCTGTTCTCGGTCGCCGGCTCCTCGTGGGAGCCCTGGGCCGCCAAGCATCTGCTGCGCTTCACCCTGTGCTTCCTCATGCTGGTGTTCCTGGCGATGGTCGACATCCGCGTCTGGTTCGCCATCGCCTATCCGGTCTACGCCATCGGCCTTCTGCTGCTGGTCGCGGTGGAAGCGATCGGCGACGTGCGGCTGGGCGCCCAGCGCTGGCTCTCGCTCGGCCCGTTCAGCTTCCAGCCCTCCGAGATCATGAAGATCGGCATCGTGCTGGCGCTGGCGCGCTTCTACCACGGCCTTTCGGCCGACCGCGCGAAGCTCTCCTGGTGGCTGCTGATTCCGGCCGCCATGCTGGGCGTGCCTGTGCTGCTGGTCGCTCACCAGCCGGACCTCGGCACCGCCATGCTGATCGCGATGACCGGCGGGGCCATCATCGTGCTCGCGGGGCTGTCCTGGCGGATCATCCTGGGCGGGATCCTGGCGGCGGCCGTGGCGATCCCGCCGTTCGTGCTGTTCGTGATGCACGACTATCAGCGCAAGCGGGTGCTGACCTTCCTCAATCCCGAGAGCGATCCGTCGGGGTCCGGCTATCACATCATGCAGTCGATGATCGCGCTCGGCTCCGGCGGACTGCTGGGCAAGGGCTACGGCCTGGGCTCGCAGAGCCAGCTCAACTTCCTGCCCGAGAAGCAGACCGACTTCATCTTCGCCACCCTGGCCGAGGAGTTCGGCTTCGTAGGCTGCGTTTCGGTGCTCGCCCTCTACGCGGGCGTCATCTTCATGGGGATCCGGGCGGCCTACGTCAGTCACAGCCATTTCGGCCGGCTCGCCGCCGCCGGGGTGATGGCCACCTTCACCCTCTATGTGCTGATCAACGGGGCGATGGTGATGGGCCTGGCGCCCGTCGTCGGCGTGCCGATGCCGATGCTGTCCTACGGCGGCACTGTCATGGTGACGGTGATGATCGGCTTCGGACTGGTGATGTCGGCCCGGGTGCACCGCTACTCCGAGATCACCAGCGGCAAGGGAACGCTGCTTTAGATCTTCCTCTTCCGGCAAGCCGGGAGAGGAACGGCGCTCAGAGCTGGAACGCCTGGTCGGTCGCCCGGACCAGGGCGTCGACGACGCCCGGTTCGGTGGAGGCGTGGCCGGCGTCCCAGATGACTTCGAGACGCGCGCCCGGCCAGGCCTTGCTGAGGCGCCAGGCGGCCTCCATCGGCGTGACGACGTCGAAGCGCCCCTGGACGATCCAACCCGGCGTGCCGCGGATCGCCGCGACGTTCTTGATCAGCCAGTCGTCCTCCGCGAAGAAGCCGCCGTTGACGAAATAGTGGCTCTCGAGCCGGGCGAAGGCGACGGTGAAGTCGGCCTCGCTGAATTTCGGCGGCCGCGCCTCGGGGCCGCGGATCGACATGGTGTCGCCTTCCCACTGGCTCCAGGCTGTGGCGGCCCGGACCTGCACGGCGCGATCGGCGTGCATCAGCCGCCTGTGGTAGGCGCCGATCATGTCGCCCCGCTCATCCTCGGGGATCGTTTCGCTGAACCGCGTCCAGGCGTCGGGGAACAGCATCGATGCGCCGTCCTGGTAGAACCAGCGAAGCTCCCGCTGCGTGAGCAGGAAGACGCCGCGCAGCACCAGGCTCTCGACCCGCTCCGGATGGGTGATGGCGTAGGCCAGGGCCAGCGTCGAGCCCCACGAGCCGCCGAACACGCACCAGCGCTCGACCCCCGCGCGCTCGCGCAGGCGCTCGATGTCCTCGATCAGCGTCCAGGTGGTGTTGTCTTCGAGGCTGGCGTTCGGCCGGCTGCGGCCGCAGCCGCGCTGGTCGAACAGGGTCATCCGCCATTTCGTCGGGTCGAAGAAACGTCGCATGGTGGGATTGCTGGCGCCGCCGGGCCCGCCATGCAGGATCAGGCAGGGCTTGCCGGCGGGTCGGCCGCACTCCTCGTAGAAGACCTCGTGGCCTGCGCCCACGCTCATCCAGCCGCTGGCGAACGGCTGGACTTCGGGAAATAGCCCCCGCCGGTGGGCGGCGCCGGAGACGACGGGCGAGAGCATGCGGTCCATGGGACTATCTACGTCCGGATCCCGTCCCGCTTCCACCGGCATGTGGCGAACGCCGCCGTCAAAACCGCGTCAGGGGTCCAGTTGACGCGTCGCCCAGACGAGTACGCCCCAGCCGGCCAGAAACAGCAGCCCGCCGACCGGCGTCACCGCGCCCAGCCAGCGCGGCCCGCCGAGCGCCATGGCCGCCAGGCTGCCGGCGAAGATCGCTGCACCGGACAGGAAGAGGGGCGGGGCGTGACGCGCGCCGCGCGCGCCCGCCCGCGCCAGGGCCACGCAGGCCAGACTCGCGACGGCGTGGATCAGGCCGTAGGTCGCGCCGGTCCGCATCCAACCTTGGGCGACAGGATCGCGCAGGCCGTGGGCCGCGAAGGCGCCCAGCGCCACGCAAACCAGGCCCATCACCGCGGCGAAGGTCATCCAGAGGCGCATCGGCGTCCCATGGCCCAGATTCTGGGCTGCGTCGATGCTTTCGATTTCCCGGCCCGCTATGTCGGGTGCCTGCTTGTTGCTCCCTTGCGCATCGTCTCTTGTCGCCCACGGGCGGGGGCGCCTTCGCACGAACCTTGCAGAACGGGCCAGACATGCCGGAGCCAAGCTCGACCCTGGCGACCGCCGCGGCAGACCCGCTGAAACGACGACTTCGCGCCGACACCGCCGGCGCACATGCGGAACTCGAACGCGACCTCGACCTTTTAGGTCGCGTTTCCGACAGACAACGCTTCCAGCGAGTGATGGAGCGGTTTCTTGGCTTTCACATCGTTTGGGAGCGAGCCATTCGTCAACGTTCCGCCTTGCGATCCTTTCATGAGCCCCGCAGCCGGCTTCCGCATCTGCGCCGCGACTTGGCGGCGCTGGGCGTGACCAACGCCGAACAGTCGGCGCTGCCGCGGTGCGCGCCAGCGGCGAGCCTGGCGGACGACCACGCCCGGGCGGTCGGCTCGATCTATGTGATGGAGGGCTCCACGCTCGGCGGGCAGGTCATCGCCCGCGGTCTGTCCGGAGCGGCCTGGGCTCCCGCCGGCGGCCTGACCTATTTCGATCCCTTTCCCGGCCGGACCGGGGACATGTGGCGCAGGTTCGGCGCCTGGGCGGAGGATGTCACCACGCCGGACCAGCACGCCGCGGCGTCGGCCGGCGCCAACCGCACCTTCGCGCTGCTGCGGGACTGGCTGACGACATGAACGATCTGCAGCCGTCCGCCTCGGCGCTCGACCTCGACGCGTGCGCCGCCGAGCCGATCCGCATCCCCGGAGCCATCCAGCCTCACGGTGGGCTGCTTGTGGTCGATCCGCGGACGCTGGAGCGTCTTCACGCCAGCGCCAACCTGGCCGAGGTCGCCGGGATCGACCTCGCGCCCGGCGCGTCGCTGTGCGACATCGCCGAAGCGAGCCTGCTGGTCGCCGAACTGCGGCGGTGGAACACCGCCTCCGAGCCCACCTTCCTGCGGGCGCTGCCGGTGGGGCGCGGGCCGATGCAGGTGCAGGGCCACCTCACGAGCCAGGGGCTGATCCTGGAATTCGAGGCGCCGCCACGGTCCGAGGGCGAGACTCTGGACGGGCTCTATCCGCGCCTGCGCAGCTTCCTCGACGCGATCGGCGCGGCCGCCGACGTCCCCGCCATCGGCCGGGCCGCGGTGCGGGAGATGCGCGCCCTGACCGGCTTCAACCGCATCTTGCTCTACCAGTTCGACCAAGCGGGCGACGGGGTGGTGATCGCCGAGGACGGAGACGGGGTGCTGCCCTCCTATCTGGGCCTGCGCTTTCCGGCCTCGGACATTCCCGCACAGGCGCGCGAACTGTATCGGCTGAACCGTATCCGCCTGATCGTCAGCGCCGACTATCGGCCTTGTCCGGTGGAGCCGGCGGTGAGTCCCATCGACGGCCGGCCGCTGGACCTGTCGCTCGCGGCCCTGCGCAGCGTCTCGCCCGTGCACCTCGAATATATGCGCAACATGGGCACCGGCTCTTCGATGTCGGTGTCGATCATGGTGGAAGGGCGGCTCTGGGGCTTGATCTCGGGGCACAGCCGCGAGCCGAAGCATGTCAACGCCCAGGTCCGCACCGCCTGCGACGTCCTCGGCCAGGTGGCGTCGTTGCAGATCGAGGCGCGCGAACAATCCGAGCGCACGACCGAGCGGTTCGCGCTCAAGCAGGTGGAGACCGAACTGCTCGCGAGGCTGGTGGTGGCGCCGAACTTCCAGCGCGGCCTGGTGGACAACGGCCTCACCTGGACCGCGCTGGCGCGCGCCTCCGGGGCGGCGGTGCACACCGCCGACGGCGTGTTGATGTTCGGGTTGACGCCGCCCAAGGAGGCGATCGCCGAACTGGCGCACCGGCTGGGGGGCGAAGAGCTGGCCGTGATCGAATCCCTCGCCCAGGACTGGCCCGAGGCTGAGGCCTTCGCCGAGAGCGCCAGCGGCGCGCTCGCCATCTCCATCTCGAGGCTGCATCCGGACTACATCTTCTGGTTCCGCCCCGAGGTGGTCCGCACCGTGGATTGGGGCGGCGAGCCGGCCAAGGCCGTCGATTCCCGAGCCGACCGGCTGCACCCGCGCAAGTCCTTCGAATCCTGGAACGAGCAGGTGCGGCTTTGCAGCCTGCCCTGGCGGCCGGCGGAGATCGATGCGGCCCGCAGTTTCCGCAACGCCATCCAGGACATCGTCCTGCGCCGCGCCGAGGAGCGCGCCGAACTCACCAGCCAGCTGCAGGCCAGCAACCGCGAGCTGGAATCCTTCTCCTATTCGATCAGCCACGACCTCCGCGCGCCGTTCCGCCACATCGTCGGCTATGCGGAGCTGCTGTCTGAACGAGCGACGGAACTGGACAAGACGTCCCGCCACTACCTGCAGAGCATCGCCGATGCGGCCAAGTCGGCCGGCACTCTGGTGGACGACCTGCTGAATTTCTCCCAACTCGGCCGGGCCAGCCTGACCTTCGGAAAGGTGGACCTGAACAAGCTGGTCGCCGAGGTCCGCCGCACGATCGAGCCGGACTTGGCCGGGCGAAGGATCACCTGGAAGATCGGGCCGCTGCCGCAGGCCTGGGGCGACAGCGCCATGTTGCGCCAAGTGATCCAGAACCTGCTCGACAACGCGGTCAAGTACACTGGCCCGCGGGAGGAGGCGGTGATCGAGGTCAGCGGCGAGGACCTGGGCACGCACGTGCGCTGCGTCGTCCGCGACAACGGGGTCGGGTTCGACATGACCTATGTCGGCAAGCTGTTCGGCGTGTTCCAGCGGCTGCACCGCACCGAGGAGTTCGAAGGCACCGGCATCGGCCTGGCCCTGGTCAAGCGGATCATCGATCGGCATGGCGGCTCCATTGACGCGCAAGGCGCGGTGGGGCAGGGCGCCTGCCTGGCCTTCACCCTGCCCAAGATCAATCCCGGCCGTCGTCCAGACGGTCGCTCAAAGGAGACCTGAGTGGCTGACCTGAGGCCCATACTGCTGGTCGAGGACAATCCTCGGGACCTCGAATTGACGCTCGCGGCTCTGGCCAAGTGCCAGCTCGCCAACGACATCGTCGTCGCCCGGGACGGGGCCGAGGCGCTGGATTTCCTCTATCTGCGCGGCGACTACGCCGACCGGCCCCCCGGCGATCCGGCGGTGGTGCTTCTCGACCTCAAGCTGCCCAAGATCGACGGCCTGGAAGTGCTGGAGCAGGTGAAGAACGATCCTCACCAGCGCCAGATCCCGGTGGTGATGCTGACCTCCTCGCGCGAGGAGCGGGACCTGGTCCGCAGCTACGAGCTCGGCGTCAACGCTTTCGTCGTCAAGCCGGTGGACTTCAACGCCTTCTTCGAGGCGATCCAGGATCTGGGGATGTTCTGGGCGATCCTCAACGAACCGCCGCCGGGAGGACGCAACGGCCATGGATGACGCCGGAGGTTGGGGGCGCGCGAGAAATGTCTCGATCCTCCTGCTGGAGGACAGCGAGATCGACGCCGAGCTGCTGTCGGCCCATCTGGCGAAGGCCGAAATGCAGTTCGCCCTCACGCGTGTGGTGAACCGCCGCGAATTCGTCGCCGCCCTGGAGGAGGGCGCCTGGGACGTCATCCTGGCGGACTATTCGCTGCCGGATTTCGACGGCCTCTCGGCCCTCAACATCGCCCGCGCCCTGCAGCCGGACCTGCCGTTCATCTTCGTCTCCGGCGTGGTGGGCGAGGAGTTCGCGACCAATGCGCTGAAGCGTGGCGCGACCGACTATGTGATGAAGCGCAACCTCACGCGGCTGGCCACCGCCGTCGGGCGCGCGCTTGACCAGGCCCGGGAACGAAACGATCGTCGCGAGGCGGAGGCCGCTCTGCAGCGCAGTGAAATGCGCGCCCGGCTGGCCATCGAAGGCGCCGAACTCGGCCTGTGGGATCATGACCCCCGCACCGGATCCCTGGATTGGGACGGGCGCGTGCGCGAATTCTTCGGCGTGGGACGGGACGTAACCCCCGATCTGGCCCTGTTTCGCGAGCGCCTGCATCCCGAGGATCGGGAGCGGGTGATGCGCGCCATCGAGGCGGCGACCACCTGGAACCCAGAGCACAACGGCGCCTACGCCGACGAGTACCGGGTGGTGTCGGCCGGTCGGCGCGAGCGCTGCATTTCCGCTCGCGGGCTGGCCTTGTTCGACGAGGGCGTGTGCGTCCGCTTCCTGGGCGTCGTGCGGGACATCACCGAGGAGCGCGCCGCCCAGGAGGCGCTGAAGCGGCTGACGGGCGAGCTGGAGCAGCAGGTCGCCGAGCGCACTGCAGAACGCGACCGCATCTGGCGCCTCAGCCGCGACCTGTTCGCAGTGACCGGGTTCGACGGCCGCATGCGCCGGCTCAACCCGGCCTGGAGCACGCTCCTCGACTACGACCCAGAAGCCCTGGTGGGCTCGAGCTTCGGCCTGCTGGTGCATCCGCAGGACCAGGCCGGCGTCAACGACATGCTGGCCAGGCTCAAGACGGGCGAGGTGGTGGAGCGCTTCGAGATCCGGCTGCGGCAGGCTGACGGAAGCTGGCGATGGATCTCCTGGACCGCAGCGCCGGAAGGCGACGCCTTCTACGCCATCGGCCGCGACATCACCGTCGAGCGCGATGCGGCCGAGGCGCTCGCTCAGCGCAACCGCGAGCTCGCCGAGCAGATCGAGGAGCGCGAGCGCGTCGAGCAGACGCTGCGGCAGATGCAGCGGTTGGAAGCCGTCGGCCAGCTCACCTCCGGCGTGGCGCACGACTTCAACAACCTGCTGACGGTCATCCTCGGCAACATCAGCTTCGTCGAGCGCGCGCTGACGCGGGAAGGGATAAACGGCGCGATTCGCGAGCGGATCGGCCACATGCGCGCCGCCGCCGAGCGGGGCGCCAAGCTCACCGGACAGATGCTCGCCTTCTCGCGCCGCCAGAAACTGGAGCCCAAGCCGATCGATCTCAACGAGACCGTGTCGGGCATGCGCGAGCTGCTGCAGAGCACCATGGGGGGGGCCGTTCGCATCGAGACCGTGCTCAAGCGCGACCTTTGGCCGGCGCTCGTCGATCCGACGCAAATCGAGCTGATCATCCTCAACCTGGCGATCAACGCCCGGGACGCCATGGAGGTGGGCGGCAGCCTGACCGTGGAGACGGCGAACGTGACGCTGAGCGCGCAGCCGTCGAGGCCCGAGGAGCCGGGGCCCGGCGACTATGTGCTGCTGGCGGTCAGCGACACCGGCCCCGGGATGAGCGACGAGGTGCTCGCCAAGGCCTTCGAGCCCTTCTTCACCACCAAGGAGATCGGCAAGGGCTCGGGCTTGGGGCTCGCCCAGGTCTACGGCTTCGCCAAGCAGTCGGGCGGCGGCGTCAGCATCGAGACGCGGCTGGACGAAGGCACGACGGTCAAGGTCTACCTGCCCAGGGCGGCGGCCCTGCTGCGGCGCACGGAGCCGGAGGCGCTTGTCGACCAGTTGGCCTCGCCGCAGGACAGCGCCGAGCGGACGGTGCTGGTGATGGACGACGACAGCGCCGTGCGCGAAGTCACCTCGGCCATGCTGCGGGAGCTGGGCTACTCCGTGCTTGAGGCCGGCAGCGGCGGCGCCGCGCTCGACATGCTGCGCACCGACCGGCGCGTGGACGTGCTGCTTGCGGACTACGCCATGCCGGGCATGAACGGCGCCGACGCGGCCCGCGCCGCCGTCAAGCTCCGGCCGGGCCTGCCGGTCCTGTTCATCACCGGCTACGCCGACCTGAAGGCGCTGCGCGACGTGGGCGAGGACCGCATCATCCAGAAGCCGTTCCGCGACGACGAGCTCACCCGCAAGCTGCAAGCCGCCCTCGGCCAGACGGAGGCCGCGGGATCTAAGGTCGTGCCGCTACGCCGGAAGTGACTTCCTTTCCCGCGGGGCGGGAGAGGAAGGCGACGGCTGAAGGATCAATCCTTCGCGCGTTCCTGGTAGGAGCCGTCTTCGGTGAGGATCACGATGCGGGTGCCCACCGTGATGTAGGGCGGGATCATGGTCTTGACGCCGTTGGAGAGCACCGCCGGCTTGTAGGAGGAGGACGCCGTCTGGCCCTTCACCGAGGGTTCGGTCTCCACCACCTCGAAGGTCGCCAGGCGGGGCAGTTCGATGGCGATCGGCACGCCCTCGTGCGTCGAGAGCATCACCTGCACGCCGTCGGTGAGATAGGCGGCGGCGTCGCCGATGACGTCCGTGGAGGCCACGACCTGGTCGTAGGTCTCCGGGTTCATGAAGTGGAAGCCTTCGCCGTCATTGTAGAGAAAGGTGTAGGGGCGATCGTCGACGATGGCCCGTTCGACGGTTTCCGTGGTGCGGTAGCGTTCGGAGATCTTCACCCCGTCGGAGATGCGGCGCATGTCCAGCTGGGTGACCGGCGTGCCCTTGCCCGGGTGGATGTTCTGGGCGCTCAGCACGACGTAGAGCTTGCCTTCGAGATCGACGACGGCGCCTTTGCGGAGCGAGCTGGCGGAGACCTTCACGTGTTTTCGTCCTCGATGATGCGGCGGCCGCGAGCACTCGCGCGATTCCGCTGTAATTTCTTCGTTGCGCCCCTATAGCGATCCACGCCGAAATCGCCACCCCTTACCCGGTCGCGCCTTGCTGACGTCTGAAGCTTCTCCCTGGTGGGCGCGCGAGCGCCATGGCGACCGCCGGCCGTTCCTGGCGGCGCGGCGCGAGATCACCCGCGCGGTCCGCAGCTGGTTCGAGGGCCAGGGCTTCGCCGAGGTCGAGACGCCCGGCCTGCAGGTCTCGCCGGGCAACGAGGCGCATCTGCACGCCTTCGCGACCGAAGCGGTCGCTCCCGACGGGGGCCGCCGCCCGCTCTACCTGCGCACCTCGCCCGAATTCGCGGCGAAGAAGCTGCTGGCGGCGGGCGAGACGCAGATCTTCGAACTGGCGCGGGTCTGGCGCAACCGCGAGCGGGGGCCCTTGCATCATCCCGAGTTCACCCTGCTCGAATGGTACCGCGCCGAAGCGCCCTACGAGCGGATGATGCAGGACTGCGCCGACCTGCTTCGGCTCGCCGCGGAGACGACGGGAGCGCAGCGCTTCGCCTTTCGCGGGCGCTCCATCGATCCTACAGCGCCGCCGGACCGCGTGACCGTGGCCGAGGCCTTCGAAGCCCATGCGCGTATCGACCTGCTGGCGACGATCGACGGGGCGGGCGAGACGGATCGCGACGCCCTGGCGTCCGCTGCCCGCGCGGCCCGGGTCCGGGTCGCCGACGACGACACCTGGTCGGATATCTTCAGCCGGGTCCTGGTGGAGCGCGTCGAGCCGCAGCTGGGCGAGGGGCGGGCCACCATTCTCTGCGAATACCCGGCGCCCGAGGCCGCGCTCGCCCGCCGCAAGCCGTCGGATCCGCGGGTCGCCGAGCGGTTCGAGATCTTTGCCTGCGGTGTGGAGCTGGCCAACTGCTTCGGCGAGCTCACCGATCCGGCCGAGCAGCGCCGCCGACTGGAGGCCGAGATGGCGGAAAAGGCGCGGGTCTACGGGGAACGCTACCCGATCGACGAGGACTTCCTCGCCGCCCTGGCGCAGATGCCTGAGGCCAGCGGCGGCGCGCTGGGCTTCGATCGCCTGGTGATGCTGGCCTGCGGCGCGCAGCACATCGAGCAGGTGCTCTGGGCCCCGGTCGCCTAGCTCCTCCACCGCGCAGCGGGGGAGGTGGATCGGCGCACAGCGCCGAGACGGAGGGGGCGTTATGCGTCAGGGGCCGTCGTTGGAAACGCCCCCTCGGTCAGCTTTGCTGACAGCTCCCCGCAAGCGGTGGAGCATCTTGGGTCGGTTGCTTCCGCCTTGCCCCGGGTCCATATCGCGCCGGCCATGCCGTCCCCCACCCTTCGAACGCCGGAGAGCTTCGCCGAGGCGGGGCTGGTCGCGCCGGAGCGCGTGGCGGCGCTGTCGCGCGTAGCGCGGCGCTACGCCGTCGCGGTCACGCCCGCGATGGCCGAGCTGATCGACCCGGCCGACCCGGCCGACCCGATCGCGCGTCAGTTCCTGCCCGACGAGCGGGAGCTACAGACTGTGCCTGGCGAGCTCGTGGACCCAATCGGCGACCATGCGCACAGCCCCGCGCCCGGCGTCGTCCACCGCTACTCCGATCGGGTGCTGCTGAAGGTCACCCACACCTGCGCGGTCTACTGCCGCTTCTGCTTCCGCCGCGAAATGGTCGGGCCAGAGGGGGAGGGGACGCTCGGGCCGGGCGAGCTCGACCAGGCGCTCGCCTACGTCGCCGGCCGGCCGGAGATCTGGGAGGTGATCCTCACCGGCGGCGATCCGTTCGTGCTCTCGCCGCGCCGGCTGGGTGCGCTGATCGCGCGGCTGGGCGAGATCCCCCACGTGAGGGTGTTGCGCTTCCACACCCGCATCCCGACCGTGGATCCGGCCGCGGTCACGGCGGAGCTGGTCAGCGTGCTGCGCGCGGCGCGCCAGACGGTCTATGTCGCCGTCCACGCCAATCATCCGCGCGAACTGACGCCGCCGGCGGTGTCCGCCTGCGCCCGGCTGGCCGACGCCGGCGTCCCGCTGCTGGGCCAGACGGTGCTGCTGAAGGGCGTCAACGACGACGCCGAGACCCTTGCGGCCCTGTTCCGGGGCATGGTGGAGGCGCGGATCAAGCCCTACTACCTGCACCAGGCCGACCTGGCGCCCGGCACAGCACATCTGCGCACCACGCTCGAAGAGGGCCAAGCCCTGATGCGCGCGATCCGCGGGACGATCAGCGGAATCTGCCAGCCGACCTATGTGCTGGACGTGCCGGGCGGCTTTGGAAAGGTGCCGGTCGGCCCCGCCTATGTGACTGAGGACCAGGTCGAAGACCCCTCCGGAGCGCGCCACGCCTACCCGCGCTGAGCCGCTTTCCGGCTATCCACCGGTTCCCATCTTCCTGTGCATAGTTCGCTGGCAAAGCAGAGGTTGTGACATTGCGGGCGCATGCGGGAATCGCAAGCCGCGGTATAGATTCCCCATCGGGGGCTAGGTGCGACTGATTCGAGTGACGACCGTGGGTGAGATGACTGAGCAGCCTTGGATTCGCAGCTATGCGCTGACGCCGAAGCGCCTCAGCGAAGGTGGCTGGGTGTGGCTTGCGCCGTACGAGTGGCGCTGGGAACGGCCGGCGGCTCACCTTCCGAGCGCCGTCAATCCGCCGCGCATCCGCAGCCGCAAGGCGAAGATGGCCCCCAAGGGCGCGACGCGCCCGGCCGAACAGCGGGCTTAGACCGTAGATCCGGATTCGAGCCGCTCACGCAGCTGGCCGGAACACCCAGAAGCGGAACAGCAGGAACTGGCTGGCGGTGTAGGTGGTCATGCCGACCAACTGCGCCGCGGCCCTGCCCAGCCGATCATCCGGCAGGGCGACGCCCGCGGCGGTCAGGGCCAGTTGGTTGAGGCCGAACGCCAGCAGCATCACCAGCAGATATCGAAGGTTCGCGCCGCGAGCGGGGTTCGCCTGGCGGAAGACGAACCGTTTCTGCAGGACCAGGCCCAGCGCCGCCCCGGCCACATAGCCGAGCGCGTTGGCGAGCCGCCGGTCTAGCCCCAGACCCAGGTCCAGCGCCAGGATCACCGAGAGGCCGAGCGCGGTGTTGAGCACGCCCGCGCCGCCGAAGCGCGCGAGCAGCCCCGCCTCCCGTTTCAGGTCCAGGTTGGGCACGGTCAGGCGCGGGCCAGGGTGTAGTACTGGGCGCCCAGCGGGATCTTGCCCATCAGCCGCTCGAACGGGCGCAGCGCGCGCAGAGCGCCGGGAAAGAAGCCGGTGAAGGTCACGCGCACCCGGGCGAAGCCGGCCTGGCGCTGCCGACGGGCGAACTCGCCGGAGGGGATCAGCACGGCGTTCTCGTCGAACGGGCAGGTGGCGACGATGTAGCGGCTGACCGGATTGAGCGGATTGTGCTCGAAGATCGTCAGGGTGCCGCTGGGCGCAAGCCGCTCACGCAGCTGCCGCAGGATGGCTACGTGCTCCTCAGCCTCGATGTGATGGAAAACGCAGGCCGAAAAGATCAGATCGTAGCCCCCGACCGGCGCGGGCGGCGCATCGCCCGGCGCATAGGCCAGGAACTCCGCCGCCTCCGGGAAGCGGCCGCGGGCGACGGCCAGGCTGGTCTCGGAGACGTCCACCCCGGTGATCTGCGCCTGTGGAAAGGCTTGCCGCAGGTGCGGGACGGAGTTGCCGATGCCGCAGCCGAAATCCAGAATCCGTCGCGGCGCGGCGCCCAGAGCACGCAGCCGGCGCGCCACCTCGACGATCTTGTAGCGCGCGAAATAGTCAGGCTGCTCACCGGTGAGGGCGAGATTGGTCTTGTGGGTCGCCAGATACTCTTCGGCGAACTTGTCGAACTCGGCGACTTTCAACCCTTCGCCTCCAGAATGTCGGCCGCCGGCTGCAGGTTGGGAGAGCGCACGACGTCGTCCACGAAGTAGAGCGGCCGCGCCTTCACCTCCAGGAAGATCCGGCCGATGTAGGAACCCATGACCGCCAGGCACAAGAACTGGCCGACGCCGAAAAACACCATCATCATCGCCAGGCTCGTCCAGCCGCGGGCCACCTGGCCAGTGATGAAGCCGACCAGCACATAGATCAAAAGCGCGAAGGCGATCGCCGCGCCGGCGCCGGCGAGCACCACGGCGAGCTTGAGGGGCAGGGTGGAGAAGCTGGTGATGCCCGCGGTCGCCAGCTTCAGCATCTTGCGGAGGGTGTAGCCGGTCTCGCCGGCGAAACGCGGATCACGGTCGTAGAGCACCTCGGTCTGGCGTCCGCCCATCCAGGCCACCATGCCGCGCAGGAAGCGGTCCTGCTCGGGCATGGCGTTGAGGCGCTCGACGGCGCGCCGCGACATCAGCCGGAAGTCGCCGACGTTGCGCGGGATCGGCGTCTCGCTCATTCCGCCGAGCACCCGGTAGAAGAGGTCGGCGGTCACCAGCTTGAAAGCGCTTTCCTTGGCCCGCGTGCGGCGCTGGGCGTAGACCACATCATAGCCCTGGTCCATTCGCGTGCTGAGCTCGGCGAGCAGCTCCGGCGGATCCTGCAGGTCGGCGTCGATGATCAGCACCCGCTCGCCGCGCGCCAGCTTGAGCCCGGCCGTGACCGCCAGCTGGTGTCCGTAGTTGCGCGCGAGATTGACGCCGACGACGCCCGCGTGCCGCTCCGCCATCAGCCGGATTTCGCGCCAGGTCGCGTCGCGCGAGCCGTCGTTGATCAGAATCAGCTCGAACGACTCGCCTGCCGCGGCGCGGCAGGCGGCGACCATCCGCGTGACGAAGGTCGGCAAGGTCTCCTGCTCATTGTAGCAGGGCGCCACGACCGAAAGCGCCAGCGCGCCCGGATCGGGGCGTGGGCGCAAGGCTACGGGCTCGCCGGAGGCGGTCGGGCTCATAGGCGCCATGTCGCCACCGCCTCGGGCAAGGTCAAGCGGAGAAAACTTCGGCCAACCTCGCGCCCCGCGCGGCGTTTTTGGCTTTGTCTCGCTATATAGCCGCCATTCTCAACCCCGCAGAAGCCAGCTCATGAAGCTTGTACCGGCTGTCCTCGCCTTCTTCCTCGCCGCAGCCCCGGCGCTCGCCGCGCCTAGCGCGATCGCACCCGGCTACTGGGAGACGACCAGCCGGGTCGCCACGCCGATGCGGTCCACCAAGGTCGAGCGCCGCTGCATCCGGCCCAAGGACGTCGCCAAGTTCATGGAAGGGCCGAGCAACCACATCTACCGCTGCAGCTATCCGACCAAGGTGATCCGCGACGGGACCATCCGGCTGGCGGGAACCTGCTCGACCAAGAAGGGGCCGCCGGTGCCGATCTCGGGCGAGGGCGCGTTCACACGCGACACCTTCCACATGGAGGCGCGGGTCAGCGCGCGGTTCGGCCCCATGACGGTCCCCATGCGCGCCACCACCGACGCGAAGCGGCTGGGCTCGGATTGCCCGGCCGAGCCGGCGAGCGGATCGCCGGAGCCGGCCGACGGGAGCTGAACCTCGATCCTCCACCGCGTAGCGGGGAGGTGGATCCCGCTGCAGGCGGGAGAAGGAGGGGGCGTTTTGCGCCCGGGGGACCGCCGCCTCAACGCCCCTCAGTCGGCTTCGCCGACAGCTCCCCCGCTTCGCGGTGGAGCACCTTCGGTCACTTCCTCGCATGGGAGTCCGAAAACCGCGAGACATCGGCGGGTGGGCGTCCCATCTTTCCGCCATGGACCTGGACTTCCAAGCTTGCCGGCGCGCTTTCGCCACGCGGGACCCGCGGTTCGACGGGAAGATCTTCTGCGGCGTGAAGACGACGGGCATCTATTGCCGGCCGGTCTGCCCGGCCAGGACGCCCAAGGCGGAGAACGTCGTCTTCTTCCCGTCCGCGGCGGCGGCGCAGGAGGCGGGCTTCCGGCCCTGCCTGCGTTGCCGCCCGGAAGCCTCGCCCGACCTCGGCGCCTGGCGCGGCGCCTCGAACACGGTGTCGCGGGCGCTGGCGCTGATCGAGGGCGGCGCGCTGGACCAGGCCGACGTCGAGGCGCTCGCCTCGCGGCTTGGCGTTGGCGAGCGCCAGCTTCGACGGCTGTTCCGCCAGCATCTCGGCGCCTCGCCGGTGGCCGTCGCCCAGACCCGCCGCGTGCTGCTCGCCAAGCAGCTGATCCAGGAGACGCGTCTGCCGATGACGGAGGTGGCGCTGGCCTCCGGTTTCGGCAGCGTGCGGCGCTTCAACGAGACCTTTCAGCAGCTCTTCGGCCGGCCGCCGGCCGAGCTGCGGCGTTCGCAACGGCCTCCCGAGAGCGCCGAGGGCGGAGCCGTCATCGTGCGGTTGCCCTACCGTGCGCCCTATGATTGGGACGGCGTCATCGGCTTCCTCGCGGCGCGGGCGCTGCCGGGTGTCGAGACGGTCACGGCGCAGATGTACGCCCGCACCCTGACGATCGATGGCGCGGCGGGCGTGGTGATCGTGCGGCCAGGCGAGGGCGACGCCTTGCGGGCGGAGATCCGCCTGCCGAAGCTGCAGGCCCTGCCGGCGGTGATCGCGCGGATCCGGCGCGTGTTCGACCTGACCGCCGATCCGGCCGTCATCGGCGCCGGCCTGGCGCAGGACGAAGCGCTCGCCCCGCTGGTCGCCGCCCGGCCGGGCCTGCGCGCGCCAGGCGCCTGGGACGGCTTCGAACTGGCGGTGCGCGCGATCCTCGGCCAACAGGTCAGCGTCGCGGCCGCTCGCGGCCTCGGCGCCAGGCTCGTCGAGGCTTTCGGCGAGCCGGTGGACGAGCCGGCCGCCGCGGCGATGGGGCTCAACCGGCTGTTTCCGCGCGCCGAGCAACTGGTCGGCCGCGACATCGCCGCGCTCGGCATGCCCCGCAGCCGCGGCGCCGCGCTCGAGGCGCTGGCGCGCCGCGTCATCGAGGATCCGGCGATCTTCGCCCCGCGCGCGGATCTGGACGCCGCCATCGCCGCTCTCTCGGACCTGCCGGGGGTCGGCCCCTGGACGGCCCAGTACATCGCGCTTCGCGAGCAGCGGGAGCCAGACGCCTTCCCGCACGGCGACGTCGCCCTGCAGCGCGCGGTCCTCGGTCCGGACCGGCCGCGCCTCACCGCCGCGGAACTGCTCGCGCGCGCCGAGGCGTGGCGGCCGTGGCGCGCCTACGCCGCTCAACATCTGTGGGCCGCCGACGCGGCTCGCGCCCAGGAGAGGAGGAGCCGTCATGGCGACCGAGCCGCGGCCTGACGCCGTCATCATCAGCCGTCTTCCCACGCCGATCGGCGTGGCGCTGCTGGCGACCGACGCGGACGGCGTTCTGCGCGCCTTCAACTGGGAAGACTACGAGCCGCAGATGCGGCGCTGGCTCGAGCGCCGCTATTCCGGCGCCGCGGTGACCGAAGGCTCCGGCCCCGACGCGATCCGCCGGGCGTTCGACGCCTACTTCCAGGGCGAGACCGGGGCGCTGGAGGCCGTGCCCTGGCGCGCCGCCGGCACCGCCTTCCAGCAAGAGGTCTGGAACGCGCTCTGCTCCATCCCGGCCGGCGAGACGCTGAGCTATGCGGGCCTCGCCGCGCGGATCGGCCGTCCTTCGGCCATACGCGCCGTCGGCCTCGCCAACGGGGCCAATCCGGTCGCCTTGGTCGCGCCGTGCCATCGGGTGATCGGCGCCAACGGGACGCTGACGGGTTATGGCGGCGGGCTGGCGCGCAAACGCTGGCTGCTGGCGCACGAGGGCGCGAGTTTCCGCGAACTGGCGGCCTAGTTGCGCCGCCCGCGCAGGCGCTTGACCGCGAGCGGCGCTGCGGCGAGCACGGCGAGGGCGACAAGCGGAACCAACAGCTCCGGCGAGTGCAGCGCCTGGCGGAGCGAGCTGCGCTGGGCCAGCGAGGCGCCCAGGCCCGCGCCGAGGCTGGTGTAGATCAACGAGGTGGGAACGGCCCCGACCAGGGTGGCGAGCGCGTAGGACCTGAGCGGGACGGCCGCCAAGCCCGAGGCCACGTTCACCAGGGCGAAGGGCGCCATGGGTAGAAACCGGAGCGTCAGTATGTAGGTGAAGGCGTCGCGCTCGAAGCCCTTCAGCAGGCCTTGAAGCCGCCGGTCCCGCTCCGCCCGGGCGCGCAGCAGCGGTGCGAAGGCGGAGCGGGCGGCCGCATAGGTGAGCAGCGCGCCGCCAGTCGCCCCGATCACCACGGCGCTCGCGGCCGTCGCCACGCCGAAGAGCGCCCCGCCGGCGAGGCTCAGCATCATCGCCACCGGCAGGCAGGCGCCCGTCAGCACGATGAAGGCCAGGACGTAGAGCGCCAGCGCCGCCGCCGGAGCCGCGGCGACCGCCCCGCGCAAGGCGGCCTGCTCGCCGCCTAGCGCCGTCGGCGTCAGCATGTCCAGCACGCCCGACAGCTGGGCGGCGATGGCGACGGCGATCAGCAGCGCCAGAAGGCCGCCGCGGCGCAGGGCGTCACGCCAGGGTCGCGAGGCCTTCGGCGCCTCCGCGTTCCAGCCGGCCGGGGGCGGTGGCGGACTCATCGCCGTGTTCATAGCAGACCGGGGCGGTCTTGGGGCGCATCGCGCCGCCGCCGAACATTGCGGAAATTTCACCTGTCGGAGCGTCGCCCGCAGGCCGCGCTTGAGGTATCTGTGCGGTCTCGCCGCGCGGACCAGGAGTCGTCCGATGACGACATTGACGGAAATCCTCGCGACGGTGGTGGTGCATTCGTCCGCAGCCGCCCTGTCCCACTTCGGCGTGACGCTGGAGCCTGCGGCGGTCCCCGTAACGCCGCCCGCCGCCGAGCGCGTGGTCTCTCGCTGTGCGCAGGCGCCTGACAAGGCGACGGTTTGCGGAAAACCACGGGCAGGCGCATCGACGCTACGCGTCTAACGTTCCGTTAACCGCGACATTACGCGCCAGGGGCGAGAATGATTCGCCGCTGACATTGCCTCCGGCCGGGTAGCAAGTATTTTTACGGCCGCGACGGCGGCCGCCCGGTCGGCGCGCCATCTGCATTTTGGAGGTGTGCATGAAGATCACCAGACCGCCTCCCGCGCTGAAATTGGGCGCGTCCAACGACGACGGCATGGCCCCGGTCCCGCCGGAGGACACCGTCCGTCCCGCCGCCGAGTCGCAACAACAGGCGGCCTTCGCCGCCGCCAGCGATCCGGCCCTCAAGTTGGAGCGCACCTGGGCGGTCGCCGAGCCTAGGCCTGCCGCGCCCGCCCGGCCCCGGTCCAAGACGGCGGACCTGCCGCCCGCCTGGCCGCTCTACCTGACCGCGTTCGCCGTCGCCGTTCTCTGGGCGCTGGGCCCGATCGCCTTTGCGATCGGCTATCGCAGCGGCCTGGCGCCGCTGCAGCACGAGCGCTTCGCCTTCATCGTTTTCACCCTGCTCGCCGTCGGCCCCGCCGCGCTGATGTTCGGCGCCGCCTTCTTCCTCCGCCAGGGCCAAAAGCTCGCCGCCGAGGCGCGTCGTACGCGCGAGCTCGAACAGGCCATGCTGGCGCCGGCGCTTCGTGCGGCCGCGGAGGCCGGCGAGGTCACGCGCGGCGTGCGCGATCAGATCGCCGCGGCGACCGCGGCCGCAGCCGAGGCGCGTGAAGGGCTGAACGCGCTGCGCCAAGCCCTGTCGGCCGAGACCGACGGTCTGGTCCAGGCCACCCAGGCCTCGCTCAGCGCCGCCCAGCAGCTGAGCGGCGAACTCGGCCGCGAGCGTGGCGAGCTGGAAGCGCTCGCCCAAAGCCTCGACACCCAGGCGGCGCGGGCCGCCGAGATCATCGATCAGCAGGCGCAGAAGGTGTCCGGCGTCTCGCGCAACGTCGAGGCCCAGCTGCGTGACGCCGAGGCCGCGTTGGCCGCGCGCGCCGAAGGCCTGGCCGCCGCCGCGGACGAGGCGAGCGCGCTCGCTCGGACCGCGGGCGAGGACCTGGCCAGGCACATCGCCCGGCTGGAGACGGCGGGCGCAGGCGTCGCCGATCAGGTGCGCGCCGTCGAGGGCGGCCTTTCCGAGCAGCGAACGGCGATCCTGGCGCTCGCCCAGGCGCTGCGCGACGACCATCAGGGCTTCGCCGCCGCCGCGGACGCACAGGTGGCCAAGCTGGACGACTTCATCGGCCAGGCGCGCCGCGCGGCGGGGGAGATGAGCGATCGCGCCGCCGACGCCGGCGAAAGCCTGCGCAGCCTGGTCGCCGAAGCCGGCGAACGCTTCGCCGAGTTCGCCGAGACGGCGCGCGTGCAGCGCGATGCGCTGGGCGAGACGGCGTCCAGCTCGTTCGACGGCCTGACCGAGGCCGTGGTCGAGCACCGGGCGCGCATCGAGGCGGAGAGCCGCGAGGCCATCGACGCCCTGTCGCGCGCCGCGGACGAGACTCGCGAGGCCGCCGCCCGTCACGCCCAGGCTGCGCGTGAGCAGGTCGACCAGCTCTCCGAGGCCGCCTTCATGGCGGGTCAGAAGGCCAATCAGGTGTTCGAGGCGCGGCTGGAAGAGGCGCGCGCCCTGGTCGAGCAGTCCGCCAAGATGGTCGGCGAGGCCGGCGCGGCGGCGGCGCGGCGCCTGGACGAGGGCGCGGCCGCGGCGCGCGCCGCGCTCGACGAATTGGGCTCCATGATCACCACCCTGGAGACCCGCGCCAACGCCCTGCCGGAGGACGCCCGGGCGCAGGCCGAGGCGGCGCGTGCGGCGGTGGCCGAGGGCATGGAGGCGTTGATGGCGCACGCCCGGCGGACCGCCGAGGAGGCTCAAGCCATCGACGCCGCGTTCCAGGACCGCGTCCGGCGCAACTTCGACATGCTGAGCGAGGCCGTCCGCCTGATGGGCGCCGTCGCGGCCGCTCCGCCGCCCGCCTTCAGTCCTGCCGCTGCGGTTGTTGCGCCGGTCCCGGTTGCGCCCCAGCCGCCGGCCGCCCCTGCGATCGAGGCTGTCGCGGCGCCGCAGCCGCTTCCGCCGCAGCCGCAGCCGCAGCCGCAGCCCGAGGCGGCGGTCGCCGCCATGCCGCTGGTCGCGCCGATCATCGGGACGGTGGACCCGCCCGGCGCTGGCCTGGCCGAACGCCTCGGCCTTCGTCCGCGCCTGAAGCTGACGCCGACGGCGACTGACGAGCAGTTCTCAGCGATCTTCGAGGCCGCCGGCGGTCCCCGCAACGGCGCCGTCGGCGATGACTTCGAGGACGATGAGGTCGAGGCGGGCGACGGCTGGACCTGGAAGGATCTGCTGGCCTCCCTGGGCGAGGGTGACGGCGAGGGCGATGCCGACGAGGCGCTGCTCGCCGACGAACTCGTCAAGATGGGGGTGGAGCCGGAGAAGCTGCTTCCCGGCTCGCGCATCGAGCAGGTGGCCGCGGCGGTCCAGGTCGGCGACGTCGACGGAGCGCGGCAGGTGGTCAAGAAGCTCGCCGGCGCGGCGAGCCGGCGGATCGTGCGCCGCCTCTTCACCGACGAAGAGCTCCGCGAACGGGCGAACGCCTTCGTCCAGCGCTACCACGGCGCGGTGCAGGACGCCGCCGTGCGCGACCCGCAAGGGTTCCAGCTCACCGAGATGCTGGGGTCGGATGCGGGCCGCGTCTATCTGCTGCTCGATCAGGCGCTGGGCGACGCCGCCTGACGCGCGGCGACCGGCCCTCGTCCCGGCGCCTGGAGGTCGGCGCCGAGCGCTGGCCGATCGCCGGCGCCTTCGTCATCGCACGGGGCGCCAAGACCGAAGCCGAGGTCGTGACGGTGGAGATCGCCGTCGGCGCGCTGCGCGGCCGCGGCGAGTCCGTCCCCTATGGACGCTACGGCGAGACAGTGGCGAGCGTGCGCGCCCAGATCGAGAGCGTGCGCGGGGCCGTCGAAGCGGGCGCTGACCGGCAGGCGCTGCAAGATCTGCTGGCGGCGGGCGCGGCGCGCAACGCCTTGGATTGCGCCCTGTGGGACCTGGAAGCCAAGGCGGCGGGCCGGCGCGCCTGGACGCTCGCCGGCCGCGAGCGCCTGGATCCCGTGAAGACCTGCTTCACGATCAGCCTCGCCGCGCCCGAGGCTATGGCGGAGGCCGCGCGGACGCACGCCCGTTGGCCGATGCTGAAGCTTAAGATCGGGGCGCCAGACCATCTCGATCGCGTCGAAGCGGTGCGCCAGGCGGCGCCGCGCGCCCGCCTCGTCGTCGACGCAAACGAAAGCCTCTCTTTCGACGATCTCGTCCATCTCGCGCCCGAATTCGCACGCCTCGACGTGATGCTCCTCGAACAGCCGCTGCCGGCCGGGGACGACGCGGCGCTGGAGGGTTACGCCGGTCCGGTCCTGCTGTGCGCGGACGAGAGCCTGCACACCCGCGTCGAACTTACGGCCTGCGCCGGCCGCTACGGCGCGGTGAACATCAAGCTCGACAAGGCGGGCGGCCTGACCGAGGCGCTCGCGCTGAAGGCGGAGGCGCTGGCGCTGGGCCTGGAGATCATGGCGGGCTGCATGGTGGCCACCTCGCTCGCCATGGCGCCGGCGCTGCTCGTCGCCCAGGGCGCGCGCTTCGTGGACCTTGATGGACCCCTGCTGCTGGCGCGCGATCGCGAGCCTGGCCTCTCCTTCGTGGGTCCGATGATCGAGCCGCCGCCGGCCGGGCTGTGGGGGTGAGGCCTTGAGTTCCGGCGCTGCGGAACCAAGTGAACAGGTCCGATTTGGCTATCGGAAGCAGGAGCGTCACAAGCCACATGGTCGACCGGGAGCGCGCGCACAGGGCCTGGACCAACGCCGAGCGCATCAAGAAGCTGTCCGACCGCGTCGCAGGCGTAGGTCCGATCGGCATAGGCCTCGATGGGGTGCTCGCCTGGATCCCCGGCGCGAACCTGATCTACAGCGTGGGAGCTGGGGGGCTGCTCGTCTACGAAGCGGTCAAGTCGGGCGCCGCGCCGACCACTCTGGCCCGGATGGGCGTCTATCTAGCGGCCGACAGCGCCTTGTCGGAAGTTCCGGTCATCGGCTGGGCGATGGACACCTTCTTCCCCGGCCACCTGTTGGCCGCGCGCGCCCTGCAGCGGGACGTCGAGCGCCGCCACGGCCGCCCCCTTGAGGACATCGGCTCCCGCGCCCGTCCGCGCGTCCGGCGTTGGTGGCCGGCTCGCGGTCGCGCGCAAGCCTGATTCCGAACCGCTTGCCTTCCTGCGCCCCAGCGCCCTAGACCAACCACGCTCAGCCCTGCGGACGTGGCGAAACCGGTAGACGCAGCAGACTTAAAATCTGCTTCCCTTACGGGAGTGCGGGTTCGATCCCCGCCGTCCGCACCAACACGAAAAAGCGAGCAAAAACAAAGACTTATGATCCGTTCGTCGGGCATCGAACTCAAAACTAAGTCGTTGATTTAGTTGCGTTATCCGATCGCGCGTCAGCCTGTCCGTGAGTTCGCCCAATCTCGGCTTGAGCACCACCTCCGGCGAAGATTGTTGGTCCTTTTGTTGGTATCTGACCCAAGCCCGCGACAAATACCAACACGTTCCGATTTTCTGAGTCTAATCAGTCATTTGAATCTAAAAGATAAAGTGAAAGATAAGGTGGTGCGGGTTCGATCCCTGTAGGCCGCCCGCCGAGCGGAGGAAGCGCGGGGCGCTACTGCGCTGCCTGTTCCTGGGCGTAGCCGAGGTGCTCGTTGAGGCGCTCGAGGACGGTGATGGCGGCGTCCGGCACGGCGGTGCCGGGGATGAAGATCGCCGTCACGCCCATGTCGGTGAGGGCGGGGAAGTCCTCCGGCGGGATCACGCCGCCGACCACCACCATGATGTCCGGCCGGCCGAGCTTGGCGAGTTCGGCCTTGAGCTCGGGCACCAGGGTCAGGTGGCCGGCCGCCAGCGAGCTTGCGCCGACCACATGGACGTTTTCCGCCACCGCCTCGGCCGCAGCCTCGGCCGGGGTCTGGAAGAGGTCGCCGATGTCGACCTCGAAGCCCAGGTCGGCGAAGCCGGAGGCGATCACCTTCTGGCCGCGGTCGTGGCCGTCCTGGCCCATTTTGGCGACCAGGATGCGGGGCTTGCGCCCGTCGGTCTGGATGAACTCGCGCACCAGCGACTTGGCGCGTTCCGCCTGGGCGGTCTCGCCCGACGCGCGCAGATAGACGCCCTGCACCGCGTCGGCCTTGGCCTTGTGGCGGTTGAACACCTTCTCGAGCGCATCGGAGATCTCGCCCACCGTCGCCTTGGCGCGGGCGGCGTTGACCGACAGCTCAAGCAGGTTGCCGCCGCCCGCCGCGCCGTTGGTCAGGGCCTCCAGGGCCTGGGCGCAGGCCTGCGGATCGCGTTCGGCCTTGAGTCGCTGCAGCTTCTCCAGCTGGCGTTCGCGCACCGCGCTGTTGTCGACCTTCAGCATCGGGATGGCGTCGGCGACGTCGGGCTTGAAGCGGTTGACGCCGACCAGCGTCTGATCGCCGGAGTCGATGCGGGCCTGGGTGCGGGCCGAGGCTTCTTCGATCCGGCGCTTGGGCAGGCCTTCCTCGATCGCCTTGGTCATGCCGCCGAGCGCCTCGACCTCGGCGATGTGGTCCAGCGCGCGGGCCGCCAGGTCCGCCGTCAGCCGCTCGATGTAGTAGGATCCGCCCCACGGGTCGATCACCCGGGTCTGGCCGCTCTCCAGCTGGATGAACAGCTGGGTGTTCCGGGCGATCCGCGCCGAGAAGTCGGTCGGCAGAGCCAGCGCCTCATCGAGGGCGTTGGTGTGCAGGCTCTGGGTCTGACCGCTGGTCGCGGCGAAGGCTTCGATGGCGGTGCGCGCGACATTGTTGAAGACGTCCAGCGCCGCCAGGCTCCAGCCCGAGGTCTGGGTGTGGGCGCGGAGCGAGAGCGAGCGGGAGTCCTTCGGGTCGAAGTTCTCCTTCATCAGCTTGGCCCAGAGCAGGCGTCCCGCCCGCTGCTTGGCGATCTCCATGAAGACGTTCATGCCGGCGCACCAGAAGAAGGAGAGGCGCGGCGCGAACTGGTCGACCGTCATGCCGGCGGCGATGCCGGCGCGGACGTAGTCGATGCCGTCGGCGATCGTGTAGGCGAGCTCCAGGTCGAGCGTCGCTCCGGCTTCCTGGATGTGATAGCCCGAAATCGAGATCGAGTTGAACTTCGGCATCTCCTTCGAGGTGTAGGCGAAGATGTCCGAAATGATCCGCATCGAAGGCGCGGGCGGATAGATATAGGTGTTCCGGACCAGGAACTCCTTGAGGATGTCGTTCTGGATGGTGCCGGACAGCTTGGCGTGCGGCACGCCCTGTTCTTCGCCGGCGACGATGTAGAGCGCCAGGATCGGCAGCACCGCCCCGTTCATCGTCATCGACACGCTCATCTTGTCGAGCGGGATGCCGTCGAACAGGGTCCGCATGTCGAGGATGGAGTCGATCGCCACCCCGGCCATGCCCACGTCGCCCTTCACGCGCGGGTGGTCGCTGTCGTAGCCACGGTGGGTGGCGAGGTCGAAGGCCACCGACAGGCCCATCTGCCCCGCCGCCAGGTTGCGGCGATAGAAGGCGTTGGATTCCTCGGCCGTGGAGAAGCCCGCGTACTGCCGGATCGTCCACGGGTTGGTGAGGTACATGGTGGGGTAGGGGCCACGCAGGAACGGCGCCAGCCCCGGATAGGCTCCGCGCAGGGCGCCGAGTTCCTGGATGTCCTGCGGCCCGTAGGACGGCTTCACCGCCAGGGCCTCTGGCGTCAGCCACGGGTTCGCCGCGGCCGCGGCCGGGGCGGGCAGTTTCATGTCGAACGGAAGGGCGGCGAAATCGGGGAAGTCGCTCATCGGGCGGCCTCGTAGGGTTCAGCAAGCCGAATGGGCTTCAAGGGCGGGCAGGCGCTGTCCGGGCCCGGAAGGGTGACCGACGGCGCGTCGACGGACTCGGGCTGAGGCGTCTCGACCTCGACGGCTTCCTCCTGCGTCGGCGGGAAGGCGTTGACGCCCACCAGCTTCGGCTCCGGGCGAGCGGCGTTCGCGGCCTCGACGTCGCGGGAGATGAGGCCCGACGTCAGGGCTTGTGCGAGGCCGCCGGCGGTCTCGATCTCCTGAAGCTTTTCCCAGGCCGCGCGGGCCAGCTGTTCGGTCATCGCCTCGACGTAGCCGGAGCCCGCGGCGGGGTCGGCCACGCGTCCGACGAACGCCTCTTCCATCAGCACCAGCTGAGTGTTGCGGCTCTGGCGCCGGGCGAAGGCGGTCGGCAGGCCGAGCGCGTCGGTGAACTGGCCGAGAACCACGGCGTCGGCGCCCCCCACCGCCGCGCCGAAGCCGGCGGCGGTCAGGCGGATCATGTTGGTCCAGGCGTCCTGCCGGGTCAGCATGCGGCGCGACGCGCGCGCCTCGATCCGCGCTTGTGGACGGGCGCCGCAGGCCACCGCCACGCGCGCCCAGACCTCGCGCGCGGCGCGCAGCTTGGCGATCGTCAGGAAGTAGTCCGCGTCGGCCGCGAGTCCCAGGGTGATGCGGCCGAAGGCTTCGGCGGGGGACAGGCCGGCCGCCGTCAGCGCCTTGGCGTAGGCGATGGCGGCGGTGGCGGCGAACGCCAGCTCTGCAGCTTCGCCGCCGCCGGCCTCGTGGACCACGCGTCCGGAGGCCATGAAGAGCTCGCCGTGCGGATAGGTCTCCGCGAGCCGCGCACCTGCCGCGGCCGCATCGCTCAGGTGACCCTCGATCGGGCCGGGGCTCGCGCCGGTCTCGGCGAAGGCGCTGAGCGGATCCATGTGGAAGTTGAGCTTGGCGCCGGGCGAGGACTTGGCGACCGCGCCCAGCCACTCGGAGGCGCGCGCGCCCAGGACGCCGGCGTCCAGCCCGACCGGGGCCATTTCGAGCACCACGCCGTTCAGCGCGCGCGCCAGGTCGTCGGCCGAGCCGACCGCGACGCCGTTCCGGCCGGTGGGGTCGATGCGGACTACGGCGGACGCGGCGCCGCCTTCCAGGTCGCCCAGGACCTCGATGTTGGCGCGCCGGGCGTCAGGGTGCGCGGTCAGGATGCGCAGATCCCACGGCCGTTCGGCGTCGAAGGGACGGGTCGGAAACGCCTGGGCGCCGGGCAGGTCGCCCAGGGGATAGAGCGGCGCGATCGGCAGCCCCTCGACCATGGACTTCTCCAGGGTCGAGAACGGCTTCTCGCCGAGCGTCTTGGCGACCAGGGTGCGCCACTGCTCTGCGGTGGCGGGCGGGAAATCTGCGCTGAGGCGGCTTGCGTCGGCCATTCGCGCAAATGGGCCGGAGCGGGGGGCCACGTCAAGTTGGCGGAACCGCCGGGCCGGCGGATCAGCGGATCGGCCGGCTTCGCCGACAGTTCCGGCCTCGTGGTGCAGCAGTCGGACTAGACCGCCTGCTTTTCCGTGCTGTCCGTAGGGGGCTTGTTCAAGGCTTCGGCGATCGCCTTGAAGAGGCCGTTCGCCGTGATCGGCTTGGCGACATGCCCGTCCGCGCCCGCGGCCTGGCCGGCGGCGACATGTTCGCGCAAGGCGTTGGCCGTGAGCATCAGGACCGGCGTCCGCGGCCGGTCGGCGGCGCGCTCGTGATCGCGAATTGCGCGGGTCGCGCGCAGCCCGTCCATGACCGGCATCTGCATGTCCATGAGCACGACGTCGAAGGCTTCGGCCTGCACTGCGGCCAGGGCGGCGGCGCCGTCCTCCACGGAGACGAACTCCGCGCCGGCCTCGCGCAGCATCAGCTCCGCCACCTTGCGATTGGTCGGGTGATCGTCGGCGATCAGGACCTTCAGCGGGCGGTCGGCGATCACAGGCGCGGCCGCAGGCGCAGCGGCCTCGGGCAGGTCAGCCGGCTCCAGGGGCAGCTCGACCCAGAAGGTCGAGCCCTCGCCGACGATGCTGGCGCAGTTGATGACGCCGCCCATCAGCGTGGTCAGTTGCTGGCTGATCGCCAGGCCCAGGCCCGTGCCGCCGAAGCGGCGGGTGATCGACCCGTCGGCCTGCTCGAAGCGACCGAATATGCGCGCCCGCTGCTCCTCGTCGAAGCCGACGCCCGTGTCGCGAACCGCTAGCCGCACCCGCCCTGCGCCCGCCTCGGCCACATCGATCTCGATCGAGCCCGCGGAGGTGAACTTGATCGCGTTGGAGACGAAGTTCGTCAGCACCTGCCGCACGCGGAGGGGGTCGCCCAGGAAGGCCCGGTCGGCGGACGGCTCGATCGCGGCGGTGAGGCGCACGCCGTTCTCATCGGCCCGGAGCCGCCATAGCCCCTCGACGGAGCGCACCAGATCGCCGAGGTGAAAGGGCGCGGCTTCGATGCGCAGCTGGCCGGCCTCGATCCGCGCCTGATCGAGAATGTCGGACAGCAGGCCCGCCAGGGTTTCCCCCGATGCGCGGATCAGCTCGACGAGTTCCTGGCTGGGTGCTGGCAGGTTGGAGCGCGCGAGCACCTCCGCGGTTCCGACGATGCCGTTCAGGGGCGTGCGGATCTCGTGACTCATGTTGGCGAGGAATTCGGACTTGGCGCGGTTGGCCCGCTCCGCCGCCTCGCGCGCCAGCTGGCGGGACATGGCCGCGGAGATCACGTCGGTGAAAAGACCGATACTGGCGGTATGCTCGTCATCGAATGCGGACAGCTGCCTGGAGCCGATGGAGATGGCTCCGAGCACATTGTCGCCATCCAGCAGCGGGGTGATGACGGCCGAGCGGGTCTGGCGGTCCGTGCGGCTGGTGTGCGCTGCGAACGCCGCCCCGCGCGGGTCGAGATGCATATCGTCGACCCGCATGGGCGTGCGGGTGCGCATGACCTCGGCGGCGAAGGTGATTTCTCGCGGCAAGCGCATGCCCGGCTTGAGCTCGGTCGCGCCGGCGGCGGCGTGGCAGACCAGCTCCTCGCCCTCGGGCAGCAGGATGGCCCCGCCGTCCCCCGCCACCAGCGTGACCATCTCCTGCACCACGAGGTCGAAGAAGGCCTGCAGCGGAAGGTTGGCCGAGGCGATGCGCAATTGGGCGGTGCGGTCCAGCGCCAGCCGCTCGGCCTTGCGGCGCGCATCCTCCGCGGCCGCGGCGCGCGCTGCGTAGTCGCGAAACGCCTCAAGCGCCTCGCCCATGTCCTGCAACTCGGCGCTCGAGGCCGCGACGGGGACCCGCGCGCCCATGTCCCCCTGGGCCATGCGCCGCATTGCGCGCGCCATCTCCGTTACAGGAAGGCCCAGAGCGCGGCCCAAGCGATAGCCGAGGATGGCCGCGATCGCCGTGAGCACGGCGCCCGCCAGCCCGACGAGGGCCATCAGCCGCCATGTGTGGGCGAGGATGGTGTCGGTCGGCTGGCCGACGAGCAGCCACCACCGCGCTTCGGAGGCGTCGACCGTGATGGGCGTGGACACCATCGCCATGCTTTCGTCGCCCCAGGAGCCCACCAGGCCCCGCGCCCTGGCGGATCGGCCCTGGCGCAGGTGGCGATGGAGCCAGGGAATCTCCGCGGCGGAGCGGCGGATCAGCTGAGCGTCGCTCGAGGCTACGACCATGCCGGTGTCCGACAGCAGGGCGAAGCGGGTTCGCCCCTGGCTCGCGCGATCTTTGAACGCCTGCGAGATTTCGCGGAGGTAGAGGTCGGCGCCCACGACGCCGACCAGCCGGCCATTCACGCGGACGGGGCCGGCGACGCTCGTCATGGACTTGAGTTCGCCGCCGCCTTCGCCCATTCGCCAGACGAACGGCTCCGTCACGATGATGCGGTTGCGCCGGACCGGCTCGGCATAGAAGGGCGAGGCGCGATCCTCGGCGACGTTGGTCCGTCGGCCCAGCGTGTCCTGAACGATCCGCCCGTCGTGAGCGCGGTACCAGTAGGGATAGAATTCGCCTTGGGCGCTGGCGGCGAAGGCGCCTCGGTGGCGCCGATCTTCGCCGTCGAACCCGTTCGGCTCGGCGATGAGCCAGACGCCCTGGATGTCGGGTTCGCGCTCCAGAACCTCTTTCATGACAGCGGTGAGCTGGGCGCGCGAAGGCTGCTGGCTGCGCGCGGCGGTCTTCACGAGGTTCTGCAGTTCCTGGGTGATCTGAACGCTGCGATTGATCCGCTCGGCGACTTCTCCAGCCAGGTAGCCGGCGTTGCCGCGCGCCTGCTCGACGGCGGCGGTTTGGCCTGAGTGGTAGAGCACGGCGATGAAGGCGAGCGCCGAAATGCACACGCTCGCCGCGGCGCAGAGCCCCACGGTCCGCCCAAGCCTGGATGCAATGGATTTCAGCTTTCGGGCCACGATCATACCCCCGAGCCCGGATACTCCAGGTACCGTAAAGAATTCCTGCTGCTATAGGTTGCGATCCCGGCCGGCGCGTGAACAGCCGCGATAAACGGTGCGAGGGCGCGTACCTGAACGCGCCTTCAGATTTTCTGTGACGCCGCCGGCGCAATCCCCACTAGTCCAATCGGAAAAGCCGGCTAAGAAGCTCAATAAGATTTTTGGGGGCGCCTAATGACCGCAATCGCACGATCCACTGTCCACGCCGCAGCCTTGGCGGCTCTGCTTTGCAGCGCTGCGCCTGCGGCCTATGCGCAGGCCGTGGCGACTGCGCCCGGCGCTGCGTCGACCGGCATCAGCCAGGAGCAGGCGCTCGCGCTGACCGCGAGGCTCGACGCCCTCGAGCAGCAGAACGCCCAGTTGCAGGATCAGGTGGCCGACCTGAAGGCGCAGGTCGCCGCGGGCGAGGGCGCCATTCGCCAGGATGTCGCCGCCCTGCCGAAGGTCAGCCTTTCCAACGCGCGTCCGCAGATCTCCACTCCGGACGGCGCCTTCAAGTTCGCGCTGCGCTCGGTCATTCAGTTCGACGCGGCCGACTACAGCATCAGCCCGACCCGGCCGGATAACGACCTCGGCTCCGGGACCAACTTCCGCCGCGTTCGCTTCGGCTTCGACGGCACGGCCTACAAGGACTGGAACTTCGCCCTTTGGGCGGAATTCGGCGGCTCCGGCGGCGAGGCCGCGGGCCTGAACCAGGCCTATGTCGAGTATGCCGGCTTCAAGCCGTTCGGCCCGGACGTGGACTTCCGGATCCGGGGCGGCGCCTGGGCGACGCCGGCGGGGCTGGAGGACGCGACCAGCAACACCGAGAGCCTGTTCCTGGAACGCGCGGCCTCGGCCGAACTGGTGCGGGGCTTGGCGGGCGGCGACGGCCGCACGGGCTTGGGCGTCTTCGCCGCCGGCCAGCGCTGGTACGCCTCGGCGGTCTACACCGGCAAGGTGGTCGGGGCCGCGGCCACGCCGGAGTTCGACCAGCAGTCGGGCTACATCTTGCGCGCGGCCGTCAACCCGCTGCACGGCGCGGACTACGACGTCCACCTGGGCGCGACGGCGACCGGGATCATCGAGGCGGCCGACACCACCGCCGGCGGCGTGCGGGCTCAGTCCGTCCGCCTGCGGGAGCGGCCGGAGATCCGCGTCGACGGCAACCGTCTGGTGGACACCGGAAACATCAACGCCGGCGGCCTCAAGACCTACGGCCTGGAGGCCGGCGCCAGCTTCCGCAACTTCTACGCCGCCGGCGAGTGGTTCAAGATCAACGTCCAGCGCGCAGCGCCCTCGCTGTTCGATCCGGAATTCACCGGCTGGTACGTCCAGGGCGCCTATGTGCTGACGGGCGAGCGCCATGTGTGGAGCTCGCAGAACGGCGGCTTCCGCGGCATCAAGCCCGACGCCAACTTCGACCGGAAGAAGGGGACCTGGGGCGCCTTCGAGGTCGCCGCCCGCTACAGCGTTCTGGACCTCAACGACGGCGAAGGCGTTGTTGGTCGCGCGGCCCCCGCCGGCGGCATTCGCGGTGGCGAGCAGAAGGTCACCACCGTGGGCCTCAACTGGTACCCGAATAACGTCGTTCGTTTCCTGTTGGACTACCAGTGGGTGAACGTCGATCGCCTCAACGCCGCCGGCGCCTCGATCGACACCGACGCCAACGTCGTCTCCCTCCGTTCGCAAGTCGCGTTCTAAGCCGTTCCCGGAGCATTCAAGATGAACGACAAACTGATCACGCGGCGCGGCCTGATCGCGAGCGGCGGCGTCGCGGCGGCCGGCGCGGCCGCCCTCCCGCTTCTCGGCGGTGAGGCTCTCGCTCAGGGCAAGAACCTGACCCTGCTGAACGTCAGCTACGACCCGACGCGGGAGCTCTACAAGGAGATCAACGCGGCCTACGCCGCCTTCTGGAAGAGCCGGACCGGCCAATCCATCACCATCAACCAGAGCCACGGCGGCTCGGGCAAGCAGGCGCGCTCGGTCATCGACGGCCTGCAGGCGGACGTGGTCACCCTGGCGCTCGCGGCCGACATCGACGAGATCGCCGCCCGGGCCAAGCTGCTGCCGGCGAACTGGCAGTCGCGGCTGCCGAACAACTCGACCCCCTACACCTCGACGATCATCTTCCTGGTGCGCAAGGGCAACCCGTGGAAGATCCGCGACTGGCCCGACCTCATCAAGCCGGGCGTCGGCGTGATCACCGCCAACCCGAAGACCTCGGGCGGGGCGCGCTGGGCCTATCTGGCGGCCTGGGCCTATGGCCTGAAGAAGGGCGGCCCGGCCGCGGCCCAGGACTATGTGACCAAGCTCTTTAAGAACGTGCCGGTCCTCGACACCGGGGCGCGGGGATCGACGACCACCTTCGCCCAGCGGCGGATTGGCGACGTGCTGCTCTCCTGGGAGAACGAGGCGCACCTGACGCTGGACGAATTCGGCCCGAACTTCGAGATCGTCTACCCGTCGAGCTCGATCCTGGCCGAGCCGCCGGTGGCGCTGGTCGACAAGAACGTCGACCGGCACAAGACCCGCACCCTGGCCGAGGGCTATCTGAACTTCCTCTACAGCCCCCTGGCTCAGAATATTATCGGCAAGCACCACTTCCGCCCGCGCAATGCTCAGGTGGCGGCCAAGTACGCCGCGGACTTCAAGCAGATCCCGCTGGTGACGATCGACGACACCTTCGGCGGCTGGAAGAAGGCGCAGGCGACGCACTTCTCCGACGGCGGGGTGTTCGACAAGATCTACAAGCCGTGACGGACCTCTCGCTCAACCCGAACGCAAAAGCAGGCGGGGCCCCACGGCCCCGCCTCGTGCGTTGGCGCGAACCCTCGATCCTGCCCGGCTTCGGGCTCTCGCTGGGCGTGACGATCACCTACCTGAGCGTGATCGTGCTCATCCCGCTGATCGGCCTGGCGATCAGGCCGTGGGAGCTTGGCCTTGCGGGCGTTTGGCGCACGCTGACCGACGAGCGCGTCGCGGCCGCCTTGAACCTGAGCTTCAGCCTGTCGGCCTACGCCGCCTTGCTCAATGCGGTTTTCGGCCTGCTGATCGCCTGGGTGCTGGTACGCTACGACTTCCCGGGCCGGCGGCTTCTCGACGCCATCGTCGACATGCCGTTCGCGCTGCCGACGGCGGTCGCCGGCATCGCTCTGACGGCGCTCTACGCCCCGACCGGGCCGTTGGGCGCCTTAGCGGAGAAGGTGGGACTGAAGACCGCCTATTCGCCGCTCGGCATCTTCATCGCCCTGGTGTTCATTGGGCTGCCGTTCGTGGTGCGCGCGGTTCAGCCGGTGCTTCAGGACCTCGACCGCGAGGTCGAGGAGGCGGCCCAGACCCTGGGCGCCAGCGACTGGCAGCGGATCGTCCACGTGGTGTTCCCAGCGCTGGCGCCGGCGCTGATCAGCGGTGTGACGCTCGCCTTCGCCCGCGCGGTGGGCGAGTACGGCTCGGTGGTCTTCATCGCCGGCAACATGCCGATGAAGACCGAGATTGCGCCGCTGCTGATCGTCATCAAGCTCGAGCAGTACGATTACGCCGGCGCAGCCGCCGTGGGTTTGGCCATGGTGATCATCTCGTTCGGCGCGCTGATCCTGATCAACACCGTCCAGCTTCTGCTCGCGCGGCGGGGGCGTCGATGAGCGCGGCCGCCGCACCGACTGTCCGGCTGCCGGGGATCGCGCCGCTGCTGCTGCTCGGCGCCGTCGCCATCATGGGCGGGCTGATCATCCTGCCGCTGCTCGCGGTGTTCCATGACGCCTTCGCCAAGGGTCTCCAGGCCTTCTTCGCCGCCCTCAAGGAGCCCGACGCCCTGGCGGCGATCCGGCTTACCTTGCTTGTGGCGGCGATCTCGGTGCCGCTGAACGCCGTGTTCGGCGTCGCGGCCGCCTGGGCGATCGCCAAGTTCGAGTTCAAGGGCAAGAGCCTGCTGCTCACCCTGATTGACCTGCCGTTCTCGATCTCGCCAGTGGTGTCGGGCCTGGTCTGGGTGCTGCTGTTCGGCGCCCAGGGCTTCTTCGGCGAGTGGCTGATGGACCATGACCTGAAGATCATCTTCGCCCTGCCGGGACTGGTGCTGGCCACCATCCTGGTGACCTTCCCCTTCGTCGCCCGCGAACTGATCCCGCTGATGCAGGACCAGGGATCGGACGAGGAGGCGGCGGCGCTGACGCTGGGCGCCGGCGGCTTCACCACCTTCTGGAAGATCACCCTTCCCAACATCCGCTGGGCGCTGCTGTACGGCGTCCTGCTCTGCAACGCGCGCGCCATGGGGGAATTCGGCGCCGTCTCTGTCGTCTCGGGACATATCCGAGGAGAAACGAACACGCTGCCCCTGCACGTGGAGGTGCTTTACAATGACTACGAATACGTCGGCGCTTTTGCAGCGGCCTCAATCCTCGCTTCACTGGGCCTCCTCACCCTCATCCTCAAGACCGCCCTCGAATGGCGGCATGCCGGCGAACTCGGAGCGCGTCGTCGGCATTGAAATCGCCTCGAGGAAGGCGCTGGAGATCAACGGCGTCTCCAAGGCGTTCGGCCGCTTTCCGGCGCTGAAGAACGTCTCGCTGCATGCGCGGGACAAGGAGTTCCTCGCTCTGCTCGGCCCCTCGGGCTCGGGCAAGACGACGCTGCTCCGCGTGCTGGCCGGGCTGGAGACGCCGGACGCCGGCGAGGTCCGCTTCGACGACGAGGACTTCCTGTCGCTGCCGGTCCGCCGCCGCAAGGTAGGGATGGTGTTCCAGCACTACGCCCTGTTCCGGCACATGACGGTCGCGCAGAACATCGCCTTCGGCCTCAACGTGCGCCCGCGCTCGGAGCGCCCGTCGAAGTCGGAGGTCGCCGACCGGGTCGCCCACCTCTTGTCGCTGGTGCAGCTGGAGGGGCTGGAAAAGCGCTTCCCCTCGCAGCTCTCCGGCGGCCAGCGGCAGCGCGTCGCGCTGGCCCGGGCGCTGGCCATCGAGCCGCGCATGCTGCTGCTCGACGAGCCGTTCGGCGCGCTGGACGCCCAGGTCCGCCGCGACCTGCGCCGCTGGCTGCGCGAGCTGCACGACCGGGCGGGCGTGACCACCGTGTTCGTGACCCACGACCAGGAGGAGGCGCTCGACCTCGCCGACCGCGTGGCGATCCTGAAAAGCGGCGAGCTCGTGCAGTTGGGCAAGCCCAGTGAGCTCTACGAGGCGCCGGCCAACCCCTTCGTCTATGACTTCCTGGGCGCCGCCTGCCGCCTGCCGGGCGAGGTGACCGATGGCCGCCTGCGCGTCGCCGACTGGGAGCTGGCTGCGCCGAAAGGCTCGCCCCAGGGGGCGGTCGAGGTCTTCTTCCGTCCGGACGAGGTGGCCTTCGCCCCTGCCGACGGCGCGGGCCTGGCCGCGGAGGT